>OGKH01000166.1_pt1 | contig 57527 bp, 57 predicted proteins | sample 1572421 | NCBI WGS metagenome assembly OGKH01 (sample SAMEA2582084, study PRJEB24529) | metagenome | biome: Human gut stool | place: China | collected 2011
ATTGTAGTAGAGGTTGTTCAGAAACTGTCTTTCGGACAGACTATTTGGATCTAATACCTTATCTCTATAGAACTCGAGTGCCTGTCCTGACATGACAAGCATGTAGGACGACTCTTTCGCTCCATAGTAGATACGGATATTCCCATAATGAAGCTGGCTATCATAGTTATAGTATTTAAGGCTCCCTTTATTCTCAATAAATAGGTCATAGTCAAGAAATAGAATGTCTTCGATTATTTCTCTTGGCGAAAATTCAGTCTTATCAAACTGAATTTGAATCCAGTCAAATACAGAACGTAAATGTTCATTTTTTGCCATAGATTTTGATTCAACTTTTTGCCTAATTTTGTCACCCTTAAAATCTCCGAAACCCTTGGAAATACTGAATTCTTTCGATGGTACACCTAACTTGCAGAGGGTGGTGTTACTACACACCCTATCGGTCAAAAATGGTCCGTCCGCATCTACGCTTATTTTCGGCTTTCTGCCTCATGGCTCAGCCGAAAACTCGCTATTAGCCGAACCTATTTTTTGACCTCTTGTTAACAAACCCTAGTAAGCCGGTTTGCATCGACTCTTCAATATCTTGGATTTTCTTTTTTAGGTTGGAATTCTCAATTTTTATCAGTCGCATTTCTCGCTTAAATTCCCGTTTTAAGGCGCTCAGTTCATCGTAGAGCTCATCTATTACTTGGTTTAGGGATTCATGCTCATTGTCTGCTAGACTCCCAAATACGGCTTGTATAGCCTCTTTTAGACCTATTTCAAGTTTTAGTTTAGCTAACTTTTGAAATTGTCTAAGGTCTTCGTCTGTAAAGTCATAGGCAACTGTATAACTTAATTGATGAGTTCTGGAATTTCTACTGATAGGAACTTTAATTTTCTTAAATTCCTTGCCACTTATTTCATTAATCAGTTGGATCCAATTTTTAAGAGTAGAGGTAGAGTTTAGGCCAGAAATTTGATTGACTAACTCTTTATTGGTCATCTTTTTGTGAAACCTCCGAAATTTTCTTGTGCAACTGAAGAGTTTTCTGTGGTATAATTGTTACATAATATGTTTTGATCTTGGAACGAACGGCACATTTGTTTCAAGATTTTTTTATTTTGTCGAATCTTACCTCCTTTATTAAAATTTTTTAAATCGACTACTAGTTACATACGCTTTTACCTCCTTTTATGCTATAATATTCTCAATGGAATATTTAATCTTAAAATAAATATTCCTTATGGAATAATTCTATTTTATACCGTTTAGAATATTTTGTCAAGCTAAAATATACAGAATCGAATATTAAAGAGGATACAATGTTTAATAATAATTCTTTTGGAGATCGTCTTAAGGAACTGAGAAAGAGTAAGAAGTTAACACAGGTACAAGTTTCTGAGATGATTGATGTACAACAAGGTACTTATTCTCGTTGGGAAAACGGAACTTTAGAGCCTAATTTAGAAGCGGTTGTCAAATTAGCAAAATTATTTGATACCACGACAGACTATTTATTAGGAAAAACGACTTACAGTACTCTAGATGTTGTCCCACATCCAATCACTAAAATTGATTTGAAAAAATTAAAAGAGTTTAATAAAAAAGAACTAAATGATCTGAAGTTTGCGATTGTCATGCATGGAATAAAAAATCATTTCACTGCATTTGACTATATGGACGAGCTAGTCTCTGAATATAATTTAGATGAAGAGGAGCAAGAAATATTGCAAACTCTCTTTAAAGAGGTTTATGATTATTTTAATGCAGATTGATGGTTTATAAGATTAAATCTTAATAGGTAAAGATTAGTATATTTTTGTTGAATGATTTTACATTTAGATTTTGTTATAGGAAAAAGAAAATAAAAGATTCTAAAACTTCATTACATCAAGGTGTTATAGACTAGGTTTCAGGACCTTGTCTTTTTTTCTAGAGCATATCTGTTGTTACTTTTGAAATAAAGTTTTTTTTCTTCTAGTTCTATACTTCGTAGGTGCTATTCAGTTTCAGAGCTTCCCTTTTAGCGAACAGTAGAAATCAATTTGTGTTAATTCTCATACCTCTCAAACGAACGTGCAACTGTATCACTTATCATTCCTTGAACTATAAGTATGGTATAGTGTCTACAACATATATTTACAAAAGAGTATAATCCCTTTCTTCAAAAAAGCATTTTTGATATACTATATTCAATTAGAATACAAAAAATTTTGGAGAGAAGGAGATAAAAGAGTGGACAAACAAACCATTTTTTACTGCTATAGAATGACTCATGATTATGGTATCAATCCTTGTGTTTTTACAGAAAATTATGATACAACTCCCCATCTTCTTACCGAAGGAGGGTGTATGCTTCAGTTAAGAAGGAATATTAAAAAGAACTGGGCGGATAAAATAAACTCTAAGTCTGTAGATGCTTACATAATGGCTGTAGCAGGGCATTCAAATGATGGGAAAAAATGGAGAGATGATCAAGGAATGTTTATCACTCCAAAATATAATCATCTAATTTTTGTTGCTAAAATTAGTGAAATTTTAACAATGAAAGAATATTTACTATCTCCAAAATCTAATAATAGAAGAGATGCTTATACTTATCAATGGCTGATTGAAAAGAATGGATTAAACCAATCAAGTTTTATGAATGAAATAGTGATTCTTGCAGACCGTTTTAATTATTTTGGTAAGTCTCCACTTAAAATTCCTAAAGAAATTTTAGACTTTTTTCCGATGGGAGAACGAGCAAGAATGAATGGGAAACCATTCCCAAGATGGAATGCTAAAAATGGATTTTATAATTCGGAAGAGAGATTTACTGATGTGTTAGAATTAGTGGAATTTGCTGAAACTATACTAGGTTCACAAAACAAAGTAATGGATTTGCCCTATCATCCATTCTTTATACGAGGAAAAGAATTATGAAAATAATTTTATCAAGAAAGGGATTTGATTCATCCAATGGTTCCATCCCGAGTCCTATATTACCTGACGGGACGCTACTTTCATTGCCAATACCTGCCAAGTTTGATAGTATCTCTTTTGACGACTTAAACTATAACGGAGTATTATTTTCAGATATCTTAAGACAACTAAAAGGGAAAGAAGATAAAACAAATCATTATAATTGTCATCTTGATCCAGATATAAGAGAAAATCTTAGGAATACTCCTGTTTCTAACTGGAGAGCAGCATTTGGTCAAATTAAAAGCTCACAGGGATTATTAAGAAATCAAAATGTTTCTATCGGGGACCTTTTTCTATTTTTCGGATGGTTTAGACAAACCGAAGGAGATATTTACAACGGAACATTGCATTTTAAAAAAGATGCCCCGGATCTAAATATTATTTATGGTTATTTGCAAATTGGTAATATGATGAATGATAAAGAGTCTCTGCAAAATATGTATCCATTTCATCCTCATTCTTGCGACCATATGAGTAATTTGCAATCAAATATGCTTTATATCCCAAGTGAAAACTTATCATTTTTACCTCAAGAAAAAGGATATGGAACTTTTAATTTTCACGATGACAGAGTATTAACAATGAATGGTAAATCAAGAAGTGTATGGAAAGAGATACCAGCGCTTATGCCTGAAAATATAAATGGGAATCATAAAAATTCTGCTAAAGATTGTGGTTTAAAATATTCTGGTATATGGCAAGAAAAAGTTTTGTTAGAAAATGAATTATCAAATTCTTGGGCTAAAGAGTTATTTTTGTTAAAATAATAAAAAACACTTACCTTAATTAAAGGAAAAAATAAAATGATTACATTAACTGTTGAAAAAGATTGGACTGGGAAATACACGTTTATAGTTTCGAATGGATTTGATAGTCAAAGTTTCACACCAGGAACATTTGTTTCAGATTTTCAAATTGATCAAGCTAAACAAAACATTCAGTATGCCGGAAGTATTGATGATGGTATTAGAGTAGTAAAAAATGCTTTAGGAATTATCTAAAAGAAAAATATTAGAGTCATTTATACAAAAACTAGATCTAATTTATGTTTAGTTTGTTAATATTCCATATACCTCAAATAATCGTACAAGTGTCTTGAATACCTCTGGATGAATATAACCTGTTGGGACATATCGTCTATTCTCTGATGATGCTCTTAGAACGATAAGGTATGGAGTGTTACCAAAAAGTTACTAAAATTTGAAAAATGAGTCTATTTTGCAAGATTTAAAAGGCTTAAAACCCTATTAAATCAAGGTTGTAAGATTTAAATAATGGAGTTATGGAACTCAAAATCCAGTGTCCGCAAGGACGTGCCGGTTCGACCCCGGCCGCCGGTATAAGTTACACTCCTTTAGGAGTGTTTTTTTGTCTATAGGAGTTTAATTTTTATGTCTGATAAATTTCAGCTTCTCTTAAAACAAATTCGTTTTCCTGAGGAACACGATGCTTTTAAAGAAATTAAAGATGGTTCTATCGAAACAGTAAAACTATTTAAATCAAAACGGCAGTGGTTTTTTGTTTTTTCTTTTCGTAGTGTTCTTTCTTATGAGTCTTTTGTGCTTTTTGATAGTTTACTTCATTCTTCCTTCGATTCTTTAGGTGCCAAAGCTTCTTTTGAGATTCGTTTACTTTCTACTTCTTGCGATGATTCTTTACTTGGAGATTATTTTTCATATGCCTTAGATAGTTTAAAAGTTTCTCACTTTTCTATTTATTCTTTATTCTCAAATCTAAAGGTTGAAATTTCAAATAATAGTATTTGTGTTAAGGCTCCAGCGCATATTATTAAAGAAAATTTACAGGATAGATTTATTTCTTTGATTTCTAAATCTCTTTCTCAAGTTGGTTTATCTGACGTATTAATTTCTGTTCTTGAAGATAAGGAAGCGTCATCTTCTTTAGAAGAGGCTTACGAAACAAACAAGGTTTCTTTACAAGAACAAGCTGAATCTCAGGCAAGACAGGCTCTTCAATCTATTCTTGAGAGTGCTCCAGCACCGAAACCTGTGAATGAACCGGCCCAAAATTTTGCTGATAAACAAAGTCAACGTCAAGCTAGTTTTGATAAGGCTGAAATAACGCCAATGGTTGATATTAATTCTGAAGAGAATCGTGTTGTTTTTGAAGGATATATTTTTGATGTAGAGCAACGTGAAACTAAGACGGGTCGAATTATTATTAATTTCAAGGTAACTGATTATACCTCTAGTTTTGCAATGCAGCGCTGGGTTAAAGATAGTGATGAGCTTGCTAAGTTCGATATGATAAAAAAGGGGAACTGGGTAAGAGTTCGCGGTCGTATTGAGAATAATCCTTTCACTCATAGTCTGACAATGAATGTACAAGATATCAAAGAGATTTCGCACACACCTCGCAAGGATTTGATGCCTGAGGGACAAAAGCGTGTGGAATTTCATGCACATACTAATATGTCGACTATGGATGCCATGCCAACTGTGGAAGAGCTTATTGATACTGCTGCTTCTTGGGGGCATCCAGCTGTTGCTATAACTGATCACGCTAATGTTCAGAGTTTTCCTCATGGCTACCATAGGGCTAAGAAAGCTGGTATTAAAGCTATTTTTGGTCTTGAAGCCAATCTTGTTGAGGATAAAGTTCCTATTGTTTATAATTCCCAGAATTTGGATTTAAAAGAAGCAACTTATGTTGTATTTGACGTTGAGACAACGGGCTTGTCTGCTGTTCATAATGATTTGATTCAGATTGCCGCATCAAAAATGCATAAAGGTAATATTATTGAGCAGTTTGATGAATTTATAGACCCAGGGCATCCTCTTTCTGCTTTTACTACTGAGTTGACAGGTATTACTGATAATCATGTAAAAGGTGCTAAACCTTTAGTCCAAGTTTTACAGGAGTTTCAAGAATTCTGTCAAGGAACTGTGCTAGTAGCCCATAATGCGACCTTTGACGTTGGTTTTATGAATGCCAATTATGAAAGACATCAGTTACCAACAATTTCACAACCAGTTATTGATACTTTAGAATTTGCACGAAATCTTTATCCTGAGTATAAGCGTCATGGTTTGGGTCCTTTGACGAAGCGGTTTGGTGTGGCTTTGGATCACCACCACATGGCCAATTATGATGCGGAAGCAACGGGCCGTTTGTTGTTTATCTTCATAAAAGATGTGCTTGATAAGCATGGTTTGACTAATTTGGAACAGTTGAACACGGATTTGGTTTCTGAAGATTCGTATAAAAAGTCTCGTGTTAAACATGCGACGCTGTATGTTCAGAATCAAACTGGCTTGAAGAATATCTTTAAGTTGGTAAGTTTATCAAACGTCTCATACTTTGAGGGGGTAGCACGTATTCCTCGTACGGTCTTAGATGAGTATCGTGAGGGAATCATTGTAGGTTCTGCTTGTGCTGATGGTGAGGTTTTTGATACGCTTCTGTCTCACGGTATTGACAAGGCGGTTGAAATTGCTAAATATTATGACTTTATTGAAGTTATGCCACCGGCAATTTATGCGCCCTTGATTGCAAAGGATTTAATCAAGGATGAGGCGGCTATAGAACAACTGATTCGAGATTTGATTGAAGTCGCTAATCGTCTGGACAAGCCTGTGTTGGCTACAGGAAATGTACATTATATCAATCCTGAGGATGCCATTTATCGTGAAATCATTGTTCGTGCTTTGGGGCAAGGAGCCATGATTAATAGGCCAATTGGTAAGGGAGAAAATGCGAAACCTGCTCCTTTACCTGAAGCGCATTTTAGAACAACGAATGAGATGCTAGATGACTTTGCTTTTTTGGGAAAAGACTTAGCCTATGAAATTGTTGTAACTAATACGCAGGCTATGGCGGACCAAATTGAAGAAGTTGAGGTTGTCAAAAAAGACTTGTACACACCTTTCATTGATCGTGCGGAAGAACAGGTTGCGGAGATGACATATGCTAGAGCGTTTGAGCTCTATGGTAATCCTTTGCCTGACATTATTGACTTGCGGATTGAGAAAGAGTTGTCCTCAATTCTTGGTAATGGATTTGCCGTAATATATTTGGCATCGCAGATGCTGGTGAACCGTTCAAATGAACGTGGCTACCTGGTTGGCTCTCGGGGGTCTGTTGGTTCTAGTTTTGTTGCAACAATGATTGGAATTACCGAGGTAAATCCTATGCCACCTCATTACTTATGTCCTAAATGTCAACACTCAGAGTTTATCACGGATGGTTCTTATGGCTCTGGCTTTGATTTGCCAGATAAGGAGTGTTCAGAATGTGGTACTGAGTATAAAAAAGATGGTCAGGATATTCCTTTCGAGACCTTCCTCGGTTTTGATGGAGATAAGGTTCCTGATATTGATTTGAACTTCTCAGGAGATGATCAGCCGTCGGCTCACTTGGATGTACGTGATATTTTTGGAGAGCAATATGCCTTTCGTGCTGGAACAGTAGGTACTGTTGCAGATCGGACCGCTTATGGTTTTGTCAAGGGGTACGAACGTGATTACAATAAGTTCTACCGTGATGCTGAGGTCGATCGTTTGGCTATGGGTGCTGCTGGGGTTAAGCGAAATACAGGTCAACACCCAGGTGGTATCGTTGTTATTCCAAATTATATGGATGTCTATGATTTTACACCTGTTCAATATCCGGCTGATGATGTAACTGCTGCTTGGCAGACAACTCACTTTAACTTCCACGATATCGATGAGAACGTGTTGAAGTTAGATATTCTGGGGCATGATGATCCGACTATGATTCGTAAGTTACAGGATTTATCGGGAATTGATCCCAAAGATATTCGAGCAGATGATCCGGATGTGATGAAACTTTTTTCAGGGACTGAGATTTTAGGGGTAACACCTGAACAAATTGGGACTCCAACGGGAATGCTGGGAATCCCTGAGTTTGGGACTAACTTTGTTCGTGGTATGGTCGACGAGACGCATCCGACGACCTTTGCGGAACTCTTACAGTTATCTGGTTTGTCCCACGGAACAGACGTTTGGTTGGGTAATGCACAAGATTTGATCAAGGAAGGTATTGCTACCCTGAAAACAGTTATCGGTTGTCGTGACGATATCATGGTATACCTAATGCATGCAGGGTTAGATCCAAAGATGGCCTTTACTATTATGGAACGTGTGCGTAAGGGAATGTGGTTGAAAATTTCTGAAGAAGAGCGAAATGGCTATATTCAAGCCATGCGTGAAAATAATGTTCCAGACTGGTATATTGAATCTTGTGGTAAAATCAAGTACATGTTCCCTAAAGCCCATGCGGCTGCCTACGTTATGATGGCCCTTCGTGTAGCTTATTTCAAAGTGCACCATCCTATTTATTACTATTGTGCTTACTTCTCGATTCGAGCCAAAGCATTTGAGCTTAAGACGATGTCTGCAGGGCTCGATGCTGTTAAAGCTCGAATGGAAGATATTAAGGAGAAGCGCCAACGAAATGAAGCGACTAATGTTGAAAATGACTTGTTTACAACGCTTGAAATTGTCAATGAAATGTTAGAACGTGGCTTTACCTTTGGCCAGTTAGATCTTTATAAGAGTCAGGCGACTGAATTTCTGATTGAAGGAGATACCTTGATTCCTCCGTTTATCGCACTTGAAGGTTTGGGTGAAAACGTTGCTAAGCAAGTGGTTGCTGCGCGTGAGGAAGGGGAATTCCTTTCCAAAACAGAATTGCGTAAACGAGGAGGCCTATCATCAACCTTGGTTGAAAAATTGGATGAAATGGGCATTCTAGGAAATATGCCAGAAGATAACCAGTTAAGTCTTTTTGATGATTTCTTTTAATAGCTAAAGTGAATTGTCATCAACTTTGAGAGAATGGAGTCAGTCTCCCTTCTCTTTTTGTTTAGGTGTCTGTCTGTGATGATAAAAAGCCAAAGCTGATAGAAAACTTTTTTCTTCATCTTATGGTATACTGATAGAAAATTAAAGTTTCAAGGAGTTAATCATGGTTTTACCAAATTTTAAAGAAAATCTTGAGAAATATGCTAAATTATTGGTTGCTAATGGGATTAATGTGCAGCCGGGTCACACAGTGGCCTTGAGCATTGATATAGAACAAGCAGAGCTAGCTCATCTCTTAGTAAAAGAAGCCTATGCTTTAGGAGCAGCTGAGGTAATTGTTCAATGGTCGGATGATATTATTAATCGCGAGCGTTTCTTGCATGCAGAGATGGATCGAATCGAAGAGGTTCCAGCTTATAAAAAAGCTGAGATGGAATATTTGTTAGAAAAGAAAGCAAGTCGTTTAGGAGTCCGTTCTTCTGATCCGGGTGCCCTTAATGGTGTAGCTCCTGAACGTCTATCTGCTCATGCTAAGGCTACTGGAGTGGCCTTTAAACCTATGCAGGTGGCAACTCAGTCTAATAAGGTTAGTTGGACAGTAGCTGCAGCAGCAGGTAAAGAATGGGCTAAGAAGGTCTTTCCTGATGCTTCGAGTGATGAGGAAGCTGTAGATTTACTTTGGGACCAAATTTTCAAGACCTGTCGTGTTTATGAAGAGAATCCTGTACGTGCTTGGAAGGAACATGCTGAACGTTTGGATGCTAAGGCACGCCTACTCAATGAGGCACAATTCTCAGCCTTGCATTACCAAGCACCTGGAACAGATTTGACCCTTGGTTTGCCGAAAAGCCACGTTTGGGAATCAGCAGGAGCTATCAATGCCCAAGGCGAAGGCTTCTTGCCAAATATGCCGACAGAAGAAGTCTTCACAGCTCCTGACTTCCGTCGTGCAGATGGTTATGTCTCAAGTACAAAACCACTAAGCTATAATGGTAATATTATTGAGGGAATCAAAGTAACCTTCAAAGATGGTGAAATTGTAGATATTACAGCAGACCAAGGTGACGAAGTGATGAAGGATCTCGTCTTCAACAACAATGGGGCGCGTGCTCTAGGTGAATGTGCCTTGGTACCAGATCCAAGCCCTATTTCACAATCTGGGATTACCTTCTTCAATACCCTATTTGATGAGAATGCCTCCAACCACCTAGCTATTGGAGCAGCCTATGCTACCAGTGTTGAGGGGGGAGCAGACATGACAGAAGAGGATCTTAAAGCAGCTGGTCTTAACCGCTCTGATGTACACGTAGATTTTATGATTGGTTCAAATCAAATGAATATTGATGGTATCCGCCATGATGGTAGCCGTGTACCAATCTTCCGAAATGGTGATTGGGTGATTTAAGTATCGTGGAGGATTTCTCATGATTGGAAGTATGATAGTTGGTTTTCTAATTGGCCTTATTGCCTCTGCTATATCAAATAGGGGTGAACATATGGGCTGTATTGGTAAGACCTTTGTTGGATGGCTAGGTGCTTTTGTTGGTCAGCTTCTTTTTGGAAATTGGGGACCAATGCTAGCAGATACAGCTATAGTTCCTTCGGTATTAGGTGCTGTTATCTTATTAGCCCTTTTTTGGGATCGTAATAGTTAGAAATGAAAGAGTTCTTAGGTATTGGTTAGATATCTAAGGACTCTTTTTTCTTATTTTTTCATTTTCATATACCACTTTTAGAAAAACTGTGGTAGAGTAGTAAAAACAGCATCTATTTGGAAAGGACTAGAAATGAGTGACTTAGATAAAAATATGGCTGTAAAAAGTATGGTAGTTATGCGTAAGGCTTTTCGTACCATCGATGCCAAGGTTTCTGAGACCTTTAAAGAATTTAATTTGACACCAACTCAATTTGGGGTCATGGATGTGCTTAATGCCAAGGGGCGTATGAAGATTGGCGAATTAATTGACCGCATGCTTGCCACCTCCGGGAATATGACTGTTGTCATTAAAAATATGGAGAAAAAAGGTTGGTTGACGCGAGAAGCCTGCCAAACAGATAAGCGTGCTTTCGAGGTTGATTTGACGGATGAGGGCCGTCGTATTATTCAAGCAGCAATCCCCCCACATCAGCGAGCAATTGAGGAGACTTTTTCAGTTTTGTCTCCTGACGAACAGTCACAATTGGTAGAACTTCTGAAAAAATTTAAGAATGTCTGAGCATAATTCTTTATATTTATAATGAAACCAAGTATATTACTATGTAGTAATAAAAATCAATTATTAGAAATATAAAGGAAATTTATCATGAAAAACATTCTATTTATTGTTGGGTCCCTTCGTAAGGAATCATTTAACCACCAATTAGCAGAAGAAGCTGAGAAAATGCTAGCTGATAAAGCTAATGTTTCTTATCTTGACTATAGTCAAGTACCTGTTTTTAATCAGGATTTAGAAAGTCCGGTTCTTCCTGTTTTGGTAGAAGTTCGAGAGCAGGTCTTGGCAGCAGATGCAATCTGGATTTTCTCACCGGTTTATAATTTCTCAATTCCTGGGCCAGTGAAAAATTTGCTTGACTGGTTGAGCCGCGCCCTTGACCTATCAGATCCTTCAGGACCATCAGCTCTTCAAGATAAGATTGTAACCGTGTCATCAGTTGCTAATGGTGGTCACAATCAACTTTTTGATGCCTACAAAGACTTGTTACCATTTATCCGTACCCAAGTGGTTGGTGATTTTACAGCGACACGTGTAAATGATACAGCCTGGGTGGATGGAAAATTCGTAGCAACAGCAGAAGTTCTTGAAAGCCTTCAGACTCAAGCGGAGGTTTTGATTGAAGCCATTAAATAAGAATGATGAATACCCGAGGTATCTAGCCTCGGGTATTTTTATATGCAACAATGAAAAAAGACACCCTAAGGTGTCCTCGTATTATGAAGGCGGTAGACGGATTTGAACCGACGATCAAGCTTTTGCAGAGCCGTGCCTTACCACTTGGCTATACCGCCATAACAGATACCATTCTATCGAAAAAACAAAGATTCGTCAAGTCTCTTTCATCAAATTGGCTGGTTGATTGTTCAAACTGCCTAATTACAAGAAATATAAAGAGGCTGAAAGACATTCAACCTCTTTATATTTCTTGTAATTGTTGTAGATAGATTACTAACACGTATGTTTTGATTATTGTCTAATCAAGTAATCAAAGGCTCCGATAGCAGCTGTAGCACCAGATCCCATGGAAATAATGATTTGTTTGTAGGCGCTGTCAGTACAGTCACCTGCGGCAAAAATACCAGGGATATTTGTTGAACCAAATTTATCAACGATAATTTCTTGGCGTTCATTGAGTTCAATACCACTGTCTTTGAGCCAAGTAGTACTTGGTACAAGACCAATTTGGACAAAGACACCTTCAAGATCAAGATGTTTTTCTTCGTTTGTATCACGCTCAACGTAACTCAAACCAGTCACATGATCTTGACCAAGAATTTCTTTGGTTGCAACGTTCTTAAGAATGGTTAGATTATCAGTTTTAGCAGCTCGTTCTTGTAAGACTTGATCTGCCTTTAATTCAGGCAAGAACTCTAAGACTGTAACGTGTTTAGTAATACCCGCTAAATCCAAAGCAGCTTCCAAACCTGAGTTACCACCACCGATAACAGCAACATCTTTTCCTTCAAATAGAGGACCATCGCAGTGTGGACAGTAAGTAACCCCTTTATTGCGGAATTCATCTTCACCAGGAACGTTGATATTACGCCATTTGGCTCCTAGTGCTAGGATAGCAGTTTTAGCCTGTAGAACGGCACCGTTAGCTAGTGTGACTTCAATGAGTTCTTTCTTCTCAATGCCAGTAGCTAATTGACTTTTGATGATATCAACATCATAAGATTTCGTATGCTCTTCAACTTGGGCCATTAACTTAGGACCCTCTGTATATAGCGTACCAATCATGTTCTCAATACCAACTGTCTCGATAACTTGTCCACCAAAGGTTTCTGCTAAAAGCCCAGTTTTAAGCCCTTTACGAGCAGCGTAAATTGCAGCACTGTTTCCAGCAGGACCACCACCAATAACCAAGACATCATAGACACCTTTATCAGCGAAAGCCTCAGCATCAAGTGGGCCGTCCAATTTTTCTACAAGCTGTTCAATGGTTGCACGACCAGACGTAAATTCTTCTTGGTCTTTGTAAACCGTAGGAACAGACATGATACCTTTGGCTTTGACCTCATCTTGATACATACCACCTTCAATCATGGTGTGGGTGATATTGGGGTTTAAAACAGCCATTATATTAAAGGCTTGAACAACGTCTGGACAATTGTGACAGGTTAGTGAAACATAAGTTTCTAAATCGATGGTTTTATCAATCTTCTTGATACGTTCGATAATATCCTCATCAACTTTAGGTGGACGACCAGAAACTTGCAAGAGAGCTAAAATGAAAGATGTGAATTCGTGGCCCATTGGTAAGCCTGAGAAAATAACACGACTTTTTTGCCCTTTTTGTGCAATACCAAAACTAGGTTGACGTTTTAAATGTGTTGATTCAAGACTAATGCGGTCAGACATAGCAACAATCTCGTCTAGAAATTCTTTTACTTTACGAGAATTATCATCATCCCCTAAATCTGTTTGTAATACAATATCAGATTCTAGTAAATTTAAATACTGCGCTAATTGTGTTTTGATTTCTTTATCTAAGACCATGGATACCCCCTGGTTGTTAAATTTTACCTACAAGATCTAAGCTAGGAGTAAGTGTTTCAGCTCCTTCTTTCCATTTGGCTGGACAAACTTCACCTGGATGTTGGCGAATATATTGAGCAGCACGGACTTTATCAACAAGAGTACTTGCATCGCGTCCAATACCATCAGCGTTAATTTCCATCATTTGGATGACACCATCTGGATCAATAATGAATGTACCACGTTGTGCAAGACCATCTTGCCCAAGAACATCAAAACCTTGTGAGATGTGGTGTGAAGGATCACCAATCATAGGATAAGTAATAGTTCCAACAACATCTGAGTCATCATGCCAAGCTTTGTGAACAAAGTGAGTGTCAGTAGATACAGAGTAAACCTCTACACCGAGAGATTTAAGAGCTTCATATTGTTCTTGAAGGTCACCAAGTTCAGTTGGGCAAACAAATGAAAAATCTGCTGGATAGAAGCAGAAGACCGCCCATTTACCTTTAACATCTTCATCTGTTACAGTAATGAATTCCCCGTTGTGATAAGCTTGTGCTGAAAATTCAATAATTTCTTTTCCGACTAATGACAAAATAATGTCCTCCTCTATTTTTAATAGCCTAATTATAAACGAAATACTCATCAACCTCAAAGAAAACGATTGCAATTTTAATGAGAGGGGGATTTTTCTAATGGTCAGACTGGTTTTAGAGCTTGTCAAATGTCACTTTTTTTGATAAACTATTATAGTTGCGTAAAGTGACAAATACTCATTCTAAGCCGATTGTGGTCTTGTTGCCGCAGGGTGGGACTGCAAGTCTAAAGCTTAGAAGAGGAAAAAACAATTTTTAAGGAGAAATACTCATGGCAGTAATTTCAATGAAACAACTTCTTGAGGCTGGTGTTCACTTCGGTCACCAAACTCGTCGCTGGAATCCTAAGATGGCTAAGTACATCTTCACAGAACGTAACGGAATCCACGTTATTGACTTGCAACAAACTGTAAAAATGGCTGATACAGCTTACGAATTCGTTCGTGAAGCAGCAGCTAACGATGCAGTAATCTTGTTCGTTGGTACTAAAAAACAAGCAGCTGAAGCAGTGGCTGAAGAAGCAACTCGTGCTGGTCAATACTACATCAACCACCGTTGGTTGGGTGGTACTCTTACAAACTGGGATACTATCCAAAAACGTATCGCTCGTTTGAAAGAAATCAAACAAATGGAAGCTGATGGAACTTTCGAAGTTCTTCCTAAGAAAGAAGTTGCACTTCTTAACAAACAACGTGCACGTCTTGAAAAATTCTTGGGTGGTATCGAAGATATGCCTCGCATTCCAGATGTAATCTACATCGTTGACCCACACAAAGAACAAATCGCTGTTAAAGAAGCTAAAAAACTTGGTATCCCAGTTGTAGCGATGGTTGATACAAACGCTGATCCAGATGAGATCGATGTAATCATCCCAGCTAACGATGACGCTATCCGTGCCGTTAAATTGATTACTTCAAAAATGGCTGATGCTATCATCGAAGGTAACCAAGGTGAAGATGCTTCTGCAGATTTCCAAGAAGCAGCTGCAGCTGATTCAATCGAAGAAATCGTTGAAGTTGTCGAAGGTGACAACAACTAATCTTTAAGATTGGTTAGGGCTATATGCCTACTTAAGATACGACAAACACCTAAGGGGCGGGGCTCAGCCCTGCCCCTTAGTTTGATAAAATAAATTTGGAGAAAAACAAAATGGCAGAAATTACAGCTAAACTTGTTAAAGAATTGCGTGAAAAATCTGGTGCTGGTGTCATGGACGCTAAAAAAGCATTGGTTGAAGTTGAAGGTGATATCGAAAAAGCGATTGAATTGCTTCGCGAAAAAGGTATGGCTAAAGCAGCTAAGAAAGCTGACCGTGTTGCAGCTGAAGGTTTGACTGGTGTTTACGTTAACGGTAACGTTGCAGCAGTTGTTGAAGTTAACGCTGAAACTGACTTCGTTGCGAAGAACGCTCAATTCGTTGAGTTGGTAAACGAAACAGCTAAAGTAATTGCTGAAGGTAAACCAGCTAACAACGAAGAAGCACTTGCATTGACTATGCCTTCAGGTGAAACTCTTGAAGCTGCATACGTAACTGCTACAGCTACTATTGGTGAAAAGATTTCATTCCGTCGTTTTGCAGTTGTTGAGAAAACTGATGCACAACACTTCGGAGCTTACCAACACAACGGTGGACGTATCGGTGTTGTTTCAGTTATCGAAGGTGGAGATGATGCTCTTGCAAAACAAATCTCAATGCACATCGCAGCGATGAAACCAACTGTTCTTTCATACACTGAATTGGACGAACAATTTGTTAAAGATGAATTGGCACAACTTAACCACGCTATCGATCAAGATAACGAAAGCCGTGCAATGGTTAACAAACCAGCTCTTCCACACCTTAAATATGGTTCTAAAGCTCAATTGACTGATGCTGTTCTTGCTCAAGCTGAAGAAGATATCAAAGCTGAGTTGGCTGCTGAAGGTAAACCAGAAAAAATCTGGGATAAAATCATCCCAGGTAAAATGGACCGCTTCTTGCTTGACAACACTAAAGTTGACCAAGCTTACACTCTTCTTGCTCAAGTTTACATCATGGACGACAGCAAAACAGTTGAAGCTTACCTTGAATCAGTAAACGCTTCAGTAGTAGAATTCGTTCGCTTTGAAGTTGGTGAAGGTATCGAAAAAGCATCTAACGACTTTGAATCAGAAGTTGCAGCTACAATGGCAGCAGCACTTAACAACTAATTCTAGTTGCTAGATAAAAAGAAAGAAGTTACGTAAATGAATCGTAGCTTCTTTTTTGTTGCTATTAAAAAACGTCTGAGCATGCCCCAGACGTTAACAAAGTAATTAATGAGCGAAGGTATTTACACCAAGTAGAAGAGAGAGTGTTCCCATGATGATACCTGCAAGGATAACCCCAAGCATAACAGCAATAACACTACGTTTAAAGTCCCAATCTAGGATAGATGCTGCTAGGGTACCAGTCCAGGCTCCTGTTCCTGGAAGTGGAATTCCCACAAAAAGGAGGAGGGCCCAGAAGACCCCCTTATCTCCGGCAGCTTTTTCAAGTTTTTGGCCACCACTGTGACCTTTTTTAAGACACCAGGTAAAGAAGCCACCAATTAGAGGTTTGTCTGCCCCCCATTCGAGAACACGGCGAGCGAAGAAGAAGATAATTGGAACTGGAATCATGTTCCCAATAACACAAAGAATTAGTGCTTGCCACCAAGGGATACCTGAGGCGATAGCAACAGGAACGGCTCCACGGAGCTCAACCAAGGGAATCATAGAGATTAAGAGTGCAATGATGTATTTCATGAGTAACCTTTCATAGAGAAATAAAATAAAGACTCAAAGCCACAAGAGCTTTATCAAGAGTGGTAAGACTAATACTACTGCGAAAGTGCTAAAAAGTACTTGTTGGATTAGGTGGGGCTCAGCCTGTCAAAGTGGATCAAACACTTAAAGTTACCTAATATTTTAGTCTTATTTATTGTATCTTATATGGTCTCTAATGACAACTTTAAAAAGCTTTTTGAAGGTATAGTTTCCCATGTGCTGACATTTTTGGTATAATAATAGTCAGTTATAGTCAAATTAGACTGGAGGAATTAAGATGGCAAGAAATACATCAGATAGTATAGAAGAATATATTAAAGAATTGCTGGGCCAGTCTGGAATTGCTGAGATTCAACGCTCGAACTTAGCAGATACTTTTCAAGTTGTACCGAGTCAGATTAATTATGTTATTAAGACCCGCTTTACAGAAAGTCGTGGTTATATTGTTGAGAGTAAGCGTGGAGGTGGCGGTTATATTCGTATCGTCAAAGTCAGATTCTCTGATAAGCACCACATGATTAATGATTTGCTTCAGAACTTAGCGGATCAGCTCAGCGAGCAGGTATTTACAGACTTGATCCAGTTGCTTTTTGATGAAAAAATCATCACAGAACGTGAGGGAAATTTGATTTTAGCAACTGCTAGTGATGATATTTTAGGCGCAGATGCAGCTGCTATTCGTTCGCGTATTCTACGCTCGCTATTACTTAGATTGGATAGAAAAGGAAATTAGATGACGACATATTCAAGAAAAATGCAGGCCATTTTCCATCGTGCACAGCTTGAGGCAGAGCGTTTTGGAAGTCCTTTTCTGGAGACTTGGCATGTGCTTCTGGCTATGGTTGAGGTTCCAGGATCTGTAGCCTACCTAACATTTACTGATTTTGAGGACCGTATTCGTGCGGAAGAGATTGGGACAGCCGCTGTACTAGCGATGGAGAAAAGTCCAAAAGACTTGTCTGAATCAGATATTATCGATTTACGTGCACAGTCACATGCTTTAGAGGCTATGCTGCAAGAGGCAGAGGGAATTGCTGGTGTGACTGGTGCTGTAGAGGTAGGGTCTGAACATGTATTGATGGCCTTTCTCCTTCATAAGGATTTGATGGTTTGTCGTCTCCTTGAAGTTGCTGGTTTTCAATATAAGGATGACAGCGATAAGCCTCGTATTATCGATTTACGACGTTCTTTGGAGCGTTATGCAGGTCTTAGTAAGCAAGATTTGAAGGCCATTCATGACCTTCGTAAGCCTAAAAAATCAAAGACATCAGGAAATTTTGCTAATATGATGCAGCCTCCTCAATCTTCTACTGGGGAACTGTCAGATTATACCAAAGACTTAACGGCAGTAGCCGAGTCAGGTGCTCTTGATCCTGTTATTGGACGTGAGAAAGAGATTTCACGCATGATTCAGGTTTTGAGTCGTAAAACGAAGAATAACCCAGTTCTTGTGGGTGAAGCAGGTGTTGGTAAGACGGCACTTGCGCTTGGCTTGGCACAGCGTATTGCTTCAGGCGAAGTACCTTTTGAGCTGGCTGATATGCGTATCTTAGAGCTTGATATGATGAGTGTGGTTGCAGGAACACGTTTCCGTGGTGATTTCGAAGAACGTATGAATCAAATCATTGATGAGATTGAAGCTGATGGAAAAATCATTCTCTTTATTGACGAATTGCATACGATTATTGGTTCTGGTTCAGGTATTGATAGTACCTTGGATGCGGCTAATATTTTGAAACCTGCTCTAGCACGTGGAACTCTTCATATGGTTGGAGCAACAACTCAAGCTGAGTACCAGAAGCATATTGAAAAAGATGCAGCTCTTTCTCGTCGTTTTGCTAAGATTACAATTGAGGAGCCAAGTGTAGCTGAGGCGATTGATATTCTAAAAGGCCTACGTTCGTCTTATGAAGACTATCATCGTGTAACGATTACTGATGAAGCGGTTGAGACAGCGGTCAAGGCGGCGCATCGTTATTTGACGAGTAAAAACTTGCCTGACTCTGCCATTGACCTTTTAGATGAAGCGAGTGCAACTGTTCAAGGTCGTATTAAAAAAGAAGCCAAACGTGAGATAACGCCTTTGGATGAAGCGCTTCTATCTGGTGATATGAAGTCTGCTGTTAAACAATATAAGGCTAGCCAAAAAGCAAAATTACCAAAACCTGCCTTGGTAGATGCGGATCAGATTATGCAAACCCTTAGTCGTCTATCAGGTATTCCTGTTGAGAAGATGACTCAGGCAGATAGCAAGCGTTATTTGAATCTGGAAGCAGAGCTTCACAAACGTGTTATTGGTCAAGACGAAGCAGTTTCAGCGATTAGTCGTGCTATTCGTCGTAACCAGTCAGGTATTCGTACTGGAAAACGTCCTATTGGTTCCTTCATGTTCCTTGGACCTACTGGTGTTGGTAAGACAGAATTGGCCAAGGCATTGGCGGAAGTTCTCTTTGATGATGAGTCAGCTTTGCTTCGCTTTGACATGTCAGAATACATGGAAAAATTTGCGGCTAGCCGACTTAACGGTGCTCCTCCAGGTTATGTTGGATACGATGAGGGCGGTGAGTTAACAGAAAAAGTTCGTAATAAGCCTTACTCAGTTCTTCTCTTTGACGAGGTGGAAAAGGCTCACCCAGATATTTTCAATATTCTCTTACAGGTTTTGGATGATGGTGTCTTGACGGATAGCCGAGGTCGTAAAGTTGACTTCTCAAATACCATTATCATTATGACTTCGAACTTGGGAGCGACTGCTCTTCGTGATGATAAGACTGTTGGTTTTGGTGCTCAAGACATTTCTCATAATCACCAAGCAATGCAGTCACGTATCATGGAAGAACTTAAGAAGGCCTACCGTCCAGAGTTTATCAACCGTATTGATGAGAAGGTTGTCTTCCATAGTCTAGAGGAAGAGCAACTTCGTGAAATTGTCAAGATTATGGTGAAACCGTTGGTATCAGCTTTGGCTGAAAAAGGGATTGACTTGAAATTCCAACCAGCTGCCCTCAAGCATTTGGCTAAAGATGGCTATGATGTTGAGATGGGTGCTCGTCCATTACGTCGCACGATTCAAACTCAGGTTGAGGATAAGCTATCTGAGCTCTTACTAGGCGGCCAAGTAGTGAGTGGACAAACCCTTAAGATTGGTTGTTCGAAAGATAAATTAACCTTTACAGTAGTGTAAAGAATTAAACAAAAAGACAGATTACAGGTGTAATTTGTCTTTTTTGGTGTCAACAGGAGTCAAGATAGAGTCAATCTTGCTGTAAAGTTGGGTAAAAGAAAAAGCCGAGCAAGGCTCGACTATAAGGATTAGAGTTTTTCGTTGACAAAGGTGACAAAGTGATTCCACCAGACCTTGAGGAAGAAGCTTTTCTTAACTTCTTTACCAGCAACCAGTTCCATGCTAGGCATACCTTGGTTAGGCAGGTAACCTTCTCCGACAAGTGACTTATCTTCAAAGGTAGCAGTTCCAACCTTGTCTCCTGGTTTGACAGGAGCTTGGACCTGGTTTGTGGTGACCTTAATATGTTTACTATTGTTAGCATCTATTTTCTGGATAATATTAAAGTCAGATTTAGCAACAGTAGTTACTTGCTTAGATTTACCATCAAGGACATCGGCTTGACTTTTGCCGATGGCTTGTCCTTTCTTGGCAATAGTCTTGCTTTCCCAATGATAGACTACGTAATTAAGCAGGTCGTTAGTTGCAGTGAAACGGGCATAGTCGTCGGTGTCGGTATTATCAGCATTCATAATGACTGTGATAATGCTCATGCCACTTTCATTTGAGTGGGCCACGAAGGAAGCACCGGCCAAATCGGTGGTACCTGTTTTTAGACCATCAACTCCCTTGCGGTAACTAGGTTGTCCCTTAAGCATGTAGTTGAAGGTTTTAAGTTTGTTGACACCATCAAAATCAGCCTCGGTTTTTTTAGTGATATCGAGAATTTCAGGATATTCTTTCACCACGTGTTGCGCAATGATAGCAACGTCCTTAGCACTCATGGTGTTTTCTTCGTCAGATTTAGAGCCTGGATAGATATTGTCACCTAAGTAGGAATTATTAAGACCAGAGGCATTGACAATCTTGGCATCAGTGATACCCCAATCTTTAAGTTGGGCTTTCATCATATCGACAAACTTGCTTTCGGTTCCACCGATTTCCTCAGCTAGAGCAATGGATGCACTATTGGCACTGGAAATAAGGGTTGCGTCAAGGAGCTGTTTAACAGTGTACTTACGGGCATCTAGTGGAATATTAGATACTCCGGCACTGACAGTTAGTTCAAAGGGATAGTCAGAAATCTCAACTTTGCTATTCCATTTGAGGTCTCCCTGATCTACCGCTTTATACACCATGTAGGCGGTTAGGAGCTTGGTAATAGAGCCAATCCCTGTAGAGGTAGTGGCATCCTTTTCGTATAAAATTTTGCCAGTATTAGCTTCGACAGCGATGGCATGTTTGGCTGCGGCATCATATCCTTTTTTCTTATCTGCTGCAAAAGCAGGGGCTACGCTTCCCAGACAGAGTAAGAAGGTCATCATAAGCGTAATCAGTTTTTTCATGGTTTGTTCCTTCATGTGTTTTGGATATTTATTATACCACATTTTGAGAGGAACTTAAGGTGTTGAAAGGGAGCTTTTATCATTACATGACTAATTTTTAAGGCAATATAAAACTACCTTTTAGCGATCAAAAGGTAGTTTTATGTTTACTTGTTTCCTGTAAAGAAATTAACGATATGATTCCACCAAACTTTTAAGAAGAAGCTTTTCTTAATAGATTGGTTGGCTGTTACAGAAACTTGAGGTGGCTCAGAGATGTAACCTGTCCCTACGAGATCCTTATCATCAAAAGTTGCAGTTCCGATAGTATCACCTTTTTTGATAGGTGCCGTTATGGTTTTTGCTTTGATTTTAACAGCATCATTTTTACTATTTATTTTTTGAACGACCGTAAGGTCTGACTCGAGTTTAGCAGAGATGGTTTGACTGTCTCCATCGGCTACCTTAATATCATTTTTCTTGACGATTTGTCCCTTGGTGTTGAGGGTTTTGATTTCCCAGTTTTGAGTCACATAATCTAGCAACTCATTTGTGGCTGTGAATCTGGCTGCTTCATCTTCTCCGCCATTGTCCGCATTCATAACAACGGTAATCAAACTCATGCCATTTTCATTGGAGTGGGCTACAAAGGATGCACCTGCAAGTTCAGTTGTTCCAGTCTTGAGTCCATCAACGCCTTCACGGTAGTTGTCTTGTCCCTCCAACATGTAGTTGTGCGTCGTTAATTTGTTATCACCTTCGAAATCAGCCTCGGTTTGCTTGGTGATTTCAGGTACTTGAGGGTAGTCTTTGATGAGGTGGTCTGCGATAATTGCAACATCTAGAGCACTCATAGTATTTTCGTCATCTGCTTTAGAGCCAGGATAGCGGTTATCGCCTAGGTATTTATTATTTAGTCCTGAAGCGTTGTACAATTTAGCATCTGTAATGCCCCATTCTTTAAGCTGGGCTGTCATGGTGTCGACAAAGGCACTTTCTGATCCGGATATTTTTTCAGCGAGGGCGATTGCAGCACTGTTAGCACTAGAAATGAGGGTGGCATCTAGGAGCTGTTTGACACTGTATTTTCGAGAATCCAGTGGGACATTTGAAACTTCCGAATCAACTGTCAGGTTAAAAGGATAGTCTGAAATGTCTACTTCAGTGTCCCAGGTAATTTTTCCTTGGTCAACTGCTTTATATACCATGTAGGCTGTTAGGATTTTAGTCATTGAAGCCACACCGTCAGGAGTAGTGGCGTCCTTTTCATAGAGGACTTTCCCTGTAGTTGCTTCGATAGCGATTGCATGTTTAGCGGAAACATTGAAGTCATCTGTCTGTTCTTGTGCTAGAGCAGGTGTTACTAGGCCTATTAAGATTAAGGCAATCATAATGATGTGTTGTAATTTTTTCATAGTCATTCCTTTGTCTCTCATAAGTGTTTATTATATCACAAAACGACTTAAATATCTGAGAGAAAGGGAGACTTGGGTGCTAACTTATGCCGGAGCTCTGCCATTTTTGACTATATTATGGTAAAATGAAAGTTATATCAAATGAATGACATAAAGTTGACCGGTTCGTTTTTGTGAGAGCTGGTTATGGATAAAAAGAGGGATCAAACATGGCTAAACAAACTTTTGAGATGACCTTTGCAGGACGCCCACTTGTTGTGGAAGTGGGGCAGGTAGCCAAACAGGCTAATGGTGCTGTTGTTGTGCGTTATGGAGATACAACGGTATTGTCAACAGCTGTCATGTCTAAAAAGATGGCGACCGCAGATTTCTTTCCTTTACAAGTTAACTACGAGGAAAAAATGTATGCGGCTGGTAAGTTCCCTGGAGGCTTTAACAAACGTGAGGGACGACCTTCAACAGATGCGACTTTGACTGCTCGTCTCATTGACCGTCCTATTCGTCCTATGTTTGCGGAAGGTTTCCGTAATGAAGTTCAGGTCATTAACACGGTCCTCTCTTATGATGAGAATGCTAGCGCTCCGATGGCGGCTATGTTTGGGAGCTCTTTAGCCCTTTCTATTTCTGATATTCCTTTTAATGGTCCTATTGCTGGGGTTCAAGTGGGCTATGCAGCAGAAGATTTCATCATCAACCCTAGTGCGGCGGATAAGGAAGTTTCACTTTTAGACTTGACGGTAGCAGGTACCAAGGAAGCCATCAATATGGTAGAGTCAGGTGCCCAGGAATTATCTGAGGACATCATGTTGCAGGCACTCTTGAAGGGACATGAGGCTATTCAAGAGTTGGTTGATTTCCAAAATTATATCGTTGCGGCTGTTGGTAAGGAAAAAGCTGAGGTTGAACTTCTACAAGTCGATGCTGATTTGAAAGCGGAGATTGAAACGGCTTATTATGATCAGTTAGCTAAGGCTGTTCAGGTGGAAGAAAAACTGGCGCGTGAAGCAGCAACTCAGGCTGTTAAAGAAGAAGTTCTCGCATCTTATCAAGAACGATTTGCAGAAGATGATGATAAAGATACGATTTTACGTGATGTAGCGGAAATTCTTGAACAGATGGAACATGCTGAAGTTCGCCGTCTGATTACAGAAGACAAGGTTCGTCCAGATGGTCGTCGTGTGGATGAAATCCGTCCTTTGGACGCAGAGATTGACTTTCTTCCTAAGGTTCATGGCTCAGGTCTTTTTACACGTGGTCAAACTCAAGCCTTGTCAGTCCTGACTTTGGCACCTATGAGCGATACGCAACTTGTTGATGGTTTGGATCCAGAGTATAAGAAGCGATTCCTTCACCACTACAATTTCCCTCAGTATTCAGTGGGTGAGACAGGTCGTTACGGTGCGCCAGGACGTCGTGAGATTGGTCATGGAGCCTTGGGTGAACGTGCCCTTGCTCAGGTTCTCCCAAGTGTGGAAGAGTTCCCTTATGCTATCCGTTTGGTAGCCGAAGTCTTAGAGTCAAACGGTTCTTCCTCACAAGCCTCTATTTGTGCGGGAACCTTGGCGCTTATGGCTGGTGGTGTACCGATTAAGGCACCTGTTGCAGGGATAGCTATGGGGCTTATCTCAGATGGTACTAACTACACTGTCCTAACTGACATTCAAGGGTTGGAAGATCATTTTGGAGATATGGACTTTAAGGTGGCCGGTACACGTCAAGGAATTACAGCTCTTCAGATGGATATTAAGATTTCGGGTATTACACCGGCCATTCTCGAAGAGGCTTTGGTTCAGGCAAAGGTAGCTCGTTTTGAAATTCTTGATGTTATTGAGTCAGCAATTGCTGAGCCACGCCCAGAATTGGCACCAACAGCACCTAAGATTGACAGTATTCAGATTCCTGTTGACAAGATCAAGGTTGTCATCGGTAAAGGTGGCGAAACGATTGACAAGATTATCGCTGAGACTGGTGTCACTATCGATATCGATGAAGAAGGTCTTGTTCAGATTTTCTCTAGTGATCAGGATGCCATTAACCGTGCTAAAGCTATCATCTCCGATCTTGTACGTGAAGCTAAGGTTGGAGAGGTTTACACTGTACCAGTTGTGCGTATTGAAAAGTTCGGTGCCTTTGTTCACATCTTCAATAAGACAGATGCCCTTGTCCACATATCAGAACTAGCTTGGGAACGCACTGAGCGTGTCGAAGATGTGGTTAAGGTTGGGGATATGGTAACTGTTAAAATTATCAAAATCGATGAAAAAGGACGTATCGATGCCTCAATCAAGACCTTGCTTCCTAAGCCTGAAAAGATTGAGGACGGGGAAAATAAAGGAGAGCATCGTCACCGCCGTCGTTCTCATCACAAACCACGCCACCATAATGAAAATGGTGAAGCACCGAAAAATCCTGATAAATCAGAAATGAAAGAACAGATAGAAGAATGACAGAAAATCAAGAATTGCAAGCTTTTGATGAAACTCTAAAAGAATTTTTAAAGGAACCAGACCACTTTTTGACCAGTCTGGCTTTGGTTAATCACCTACAACGTACTCCCGTCTTGGCTGCCCAAGACCTCTACGCAGTTGAAGTGGAAGGCAAGAAGGTTGTTCCTGTCTTCACTAGTGAACAGGACTTACAATCTTTCAAAGCTACTCAAGAGAGTGCTCGAGAACAGACTTGGATAGAACGTTCAAGCTTAGATATCCTAACACAACTGGTTCAGGCAGAGCTTTTTGGTCTTGCTTTCAATTTAAAAGAGGATGGTGATTTCTCAAATACCACTCTTTTTGCAAGCAGTGAACTTATCCAGTTTATCAACTATTTCACTCAGACCTTAAATAATCTTTTGGGTGAGGAAAATCAAAAGGCAGATTCTAAAGATAAGATTTATCTTGTCCCAGCCTTTGTTCACAAGCGCGAGGAAGATGGTCAGGATGACCGTCTCTTTGCGACCATGTCGAATGCAGAGGGACAGAGTTATGTGCCTGTGTTTACGAACTTAACGAGCTTTGCAAAATGGTACGGTAACGAAACTTTTGGCCTACCTTTCCGTAAGGCTAAAGGGACGATTTTACAATGGCCACTGTCAGAAATTTACCAGCCTTCAACAGGTGAAAATGAGTTGGATAAGGTTCAAGGTATTGTCATCAATCCGTTTGATGAGCAACCTGAGTTAGTCGATTGGTCTTATTTTGAGGGGGATAGCGAGTAGACCGAGTGTTTACAGCTTTCCACTTTAAAGAAATAATAGGGCCACAACAAACAATAATAGCAATAATGATGTAAGGAGTGACCTAAATGGGTTGGTGGAAAGAAAGTATTGATATAGTAAAGAAAAATGACCCAGCAGCTCGGACGAGTCTGGAGGTTCTTTTAACCTACCCTGGATTAAAAGCCTTGGCTGCTCATCGTATCTCACATTTTCTCTGGCGCCACCATTGTCGACTCTTAGCGCGTATGCATAGTCAGTTTTGGCGCTTCTGGACTCAAATCGAGATTCACCCAGGGGCTCAGATTGCTGAAGGTGTTTTCATCGACCATGGCTCAGGCCTTGTCATTGGTGAGACAGCTGTTGTGGAGAAGGGTGCTATGCTTTACCACGGTGTCACTTTAGGTGGTACTGGTAAAGATGTGGGAAAACGTCACCCAACTGTTCGTGAGGGTGCCTTGGTTTCAGCTCATGCTCAGGTCATAGGCCCTATTGAGATTGGAAAGAATTCTAAGGTAGGTGCGGCAGCTGTGGTTGTTGCGGATGTCCCAGAAGATGTTACAGTCGTTGGTGTTCCTGCTAAGGTTGTGCGTGTTCATGGTCAAAAGGACGAAGAAGTTATCCACGATATTGAAGAAGGACGTGAATACTATAGCGAAAAACTAGAAGACCTTCTAAAAGCAGCTAGCTTCCACTCATCACGCCTATAAGGAAAGGAAACGATGAAACTCTTTAGTTCAAAGGTGACTCGATTGACGGTCGTGGGCCCTCTTGCCCTTGTTTACATTGCTTTACATAGAGCAGACTATAGCATGGCAGCCTTGTGGTTTTGCATTGCTCTTTTATGGGCTGGTCTTGTTTTTAAGCAACGTCACAAGTAATACTTGAGTTATGAAAAATTTATTCAAAAACAATCCTTTTTTGGTCCTCTATATAGTTGGGAGTTTCCTTTCAGCTATGTCTCTCTTGGCTCAAGGTCAGCTAGTTGCGGCTATATGGATTATCATTCTTGTGATACTCTTGTGTTTATACCTAAACCATATCAAGGATAAAAAATAGTTTCCAGTTAATTGAAAGGAATCTCTAGTGATTAAAATTTATGATACGATGACGCGTTCGCTCCGTGATTTTGTACCTTTGACAGAAAATGTTGTCAATATGTATGTCTGCGGACCAACAGTTTACAATTATATTCATATCGGAAATGCCCGTTCAGCAGTAGCTTTTGATACTATTCGTCGTTACTTTGAGTATTGTGGCTACACAGTCAACTATATTTCTAACTTTACGGATGTAGATGATAAGATCATCAAGGCAGCCAATGAAGCTGGCATTTCAACTAAAGAATTGTCGGACAAGTTTATCGCGGCTTTTATGGAAGATACTGCACAGCTTGGCATTAAACCAGCGACACAAAATCCTCGTGTTATTAACTACATGGATGAAATCATTGCATTTGTGTCAGCCTTGGTTGACAAAGGATTCGCCTATGTCTCTGAAGGTGATGTTTACTTCCGAGTAGCTAAGTCAAACAACTATGCTAAATTGGCTAACAAGACTTTGGAAGATCTTGAAATTGGTGCAAGCGGACGTACGGATGCTGAAACAGAACGTAAGGAGAATCCTCTGGATTTTGCCCTTTGGAAAGCTGCCAAAGAGGGAGAAGTTTCTTGGGACAGCCCGTGGGGACCTGGTCGTCCTGGTTGGCACATCGAATGTTCAGTTATGGCGACTGAAATCCTTGGAGATACCATCGACATCCATGGTGGAGGGGCAGACCTTGAGTTTCCACACCATACCAATGAAATTGCCCAATCAGAAGCCAAAACTGGCAAGACCTTCGCCAACTACTGGATGCACAACGGTTTTGTCAATGTGGACAATGAGAAAATGTCAAAATCCTTAGGTAACTTTGTAACGGTTCATGATATGCTTAAGACAGTCGATGGTCAAGTGCTTCGCTTCTTCCTAGCAACACAACAGTACCGTAAGCCAATTAACTTTACTGAAAAAGCTATTCATGATGCTGAAGTCAATCTTAAGTATTTGAAAAACACCCACAGTCTTCCATTGACAGATCAGGTGAATCAAGATGAGTTGCAAACTTATCTTGAAGCCTTCCAAGAAGCTATGGATGATGACTTTAATACAGCGAATGGTGTGACTGTTCTGTTTGACATGGCCAAATGGATTAATTCAGGCAATTATAACCAAACCGTTAAGGATGCTTTTGAAAAAATGCTCCAAGTCTTCGGTATTGTTTTCGAAGAAGAAGTCCTTGATGAAGATATCGAAAAACTCATTGAAGAGCGTCAAGCAGCGCGTGCCAACAAAGACTTTGCGACAGCAGACCGCATTCGCGATGAGTTAGCTGCTCAAGGTATCAAACTTCTTGATACCAAGGATGGTGTGAGGTGGACACGTGACTAAACACCTTGATGTCAACCTTATTAATGGTATTGCTCTCGCTTTTGAGGGAGATGCTGTTTATTCCTTGTACATTCGCCGTCACCTGATTTTTCAAGGTCAGACCAAGCCAAACCAATTGCACCGTCTAGCTACACGCTATGTATCGGCAAAGGCGCAGGCTAGTCTCATTGAAAAAATGCTAGAGCAAGAGCTTTTGACTGAAAAAGAGCTAGATATCTATAAACGAGGTCGTAATGCCAATAGCCATACCAAGGCTAAAAATACAGATGTCATTACCTACAAAATGTCAACAGGCTTCGAAGCAGTCATGGGCTATCTTCATATGACAGAGGATATCGCTCGCTTAGAGGAACTGATTGCTTGGTGTATTGACGAAGTTGAAAAAGAAATCTAAAAATTCTGCCGAGAGCAGGATTTTTTGTTTAAAGGCTATAAAAATTGTAACAGTTAGCCAGAGTTTCAAAATTTAGATTATTTGAGAATCAAAGTAATTCAGCGTCTTGCCAATAAAAAAATAAGATGAAACTAATATTTAGCACCTTGAAAATGAGAAAGTTAAGGGGTGTCTGACACGTGTAAAACCCTGATATTATAGCGTTTTTTAATAAAACTAATTTGACAGAAAGTAAAAAAAAGGTCTATAATATTAGTAAATGAGGTCATCTAAAAAATGAGGTCATCTAAAAAATGAGGAGGTGAATGGAAATAGCTAAGAAAAAAGTTTTCTATACAACTTTTGCTGCTTTGATTTTATCTAGCTTTACGCTTCAAACAGGTAAAGCAGATGAGGTTCAGGTAAAACCTGATGAAGCTAAAATAGATTATGTTAATAGTGAGGCACCGGCTCCAGTTGCTCCTCAGGCTGATTTTTCTTCAGTAGGAGCTAAGGCAGAGCCAGCGAGTCAAGTAAGTTCAGTAGTGACCTCAACGTCACTGATGGTTGTCTCTTCAAGTGAGACAGATGAGGGGCTTCTTGAGGTACATTCTCAAGTTGATATCGTGGAGACTAGCGTTTCTACGACTACACCTCATTCAGAAGAGGCTCATGCCCAGGCTTTTGGTGAGGATCGATCAGTAGCGGCGTCTGAACGAGGAGATGCAAACTCAACATCTGATTCTGAACAAGCAAAACCGAATATTGTGCTTACTTATGATAAGTCTCGTGAGGCTACAGCGACTGCAGAGTCTCAAGCTGTGACTTCAATGTATAAGAGTGAAAGCACACTATACACATCTGAACTTGCTGGAAATACACATGCAGTTATTGAAAAATCAGAGTATTCTTCACTGGATTCTCATACGACATCTGTAAGTGCAACTCCTACTAGCCAAGCTATTGCAACTTCTGAAGTCGCTTCTGAGTCTGCAAGCACTGCTAGCTCTCTTGCATCTACGGCTCCAGAAACGAGTCAGTTAAATAATAATTCAGAAGATAGCTTAACTGTCCTCACGGTTGGCTGGAAAGATTCATCATCAACTTCTGAGGTCTTTAAAACTTCTGAAGTGGTTTCTATGTTGCAAAGTGAGAGTTTGACCTATTCGTCAGAGGTAACCTTTACGGATGGACTCATCTCAGAAATCTTAGCGACTCCAATCACTTCTGAAGTATACACCGTTGTTCCAAAACGAGATAGTACTGGAGCGCTTCTTGAAGATCAACCTGCTGTTACAGGGAATACAGACATTCTTTATTTAGCACGTGGTGAAATCTTTAACGTCAATTTTGATGTTAACAAGATGGAAGGTAAAAAGATTAAGGGGCTTAATCTAGTCCTTGATGGTAAACAAATTCATCATAGTTACTTTGTTGAAGGAACTCTGGATGAGGTCAATGCTGGTTTGAGTGCCTACCATTTGGCAGAACAAACGACTGGTATTCATAAAATGACCTTTGAGTTGATTGATACGAATAACAATATTCATTACCTGACACAGACTTTTAGCGTCTTCAATGAAGGCGAGCGTCCAGTGACACCTGATAGTTACCGTAGGAATCAGTATTCATCAACGACAACAACGACTGTACCGGTTACTTATAATACCAGTGCAAATAACTATACTGAGACCGCCAATCATATACAAGCTACGGCTGTTAATGAGTTGGCTGAGACAACTAGAGCGTTAACACAGCAATTAGCAGAACAAATTGCTGAGGTTTTGAGTGGTTGGTCTTCAGCGATTTCTGGAAATAATTCAACAAGCACAGGTTCAATTGATATCTTCCAAGCGGCAGGTAAAACCATTACTCAAGCTGCGAGAAAGATTGCAGAATCAATCTCAGATCCAGATACAATTGGTAAGCAAGCTTTGGCTGCTGCAACTGTTGTTCTCGTTCTTCTAGTGCTTTACTTAGCAGCAATTACATTTATTTAACATGCTTTGCCCTCGTAAGAGGGCTTTTTTTATGATAGAATTAGCTTATGAAAACAACTAAAGAATCAAGTCTAGACATTGTTTATGGTGTGCACGCCGTAACAGAGAGTCTAGAAGCAAATACTGGTAATAAACTCTATATTCAAGATGATCTTCGAGGGAAAAATGTTGATGCCATTAAGGCCTTGGCAGCTGAAAAGAAGGTTTCCATCTCTTGGACACCTAAGAAAACCTTGTCTGATATGACAGGTGGGGCTGTGCATCAAGGTTTTGTTCTTCGTGTGTCAGAGTTCGCTTATTCTGAGCTCTCAGTTATTATGGATAAGGCTGAGCAAGAGGAGAATCCTCTAGTCCTCATTTTAGATGGACTTAACGACCCTCATAACTTTGGTTCTATCCTACGTACAGCTGATGCTACTCAGGTGACAGGAGTTATTATTCCTAAGCATCGTGCTGTAGGGGTAACACCTGTCGTTGCTAAGACATCAACAGGGGCCGTGGAGCATATTCCCATTGCCCGAGTGACTAATCTTAGCCAAACTCTTGATAAGCTTAAAGAAGCAGGCTTCTGGGTGTTTGGAACGGATATGGATGGGACCCCATCTCATAAATGGAATACAGCTGGAAAGGTTGCCCTTATCATTGGTAATGAAGGTAAGGGAATCTCTGCTAACATCAAGAAACAAGTGGATGAGATGATTACTATACCCATGAGTGGTCATGTGCAGAGCCTTAATGCCAGTGTGGCAGCAGCAGTTCTCATGTATGAAGTTTATCGAAACCGATTGTAACTATGAAAAAAAGAATACTTCTAGTTGATGGTTATAATATGATTGCCTTTTGGCAAGAAACCCGTCAACTCTTTAAGACCAATCAGCTTGATGAAGCTCGTGAAACATTGCTTCGTAAGCTCAATCATTATGCTAACTTTGAACATATTGATATTATCTGTGTGTTTGATGCTCAGTTTGTTCCAGGAAGTCGTCAGCGTTATGATCAGTATCGTATCAGTGTTATTTTTACTGAGGAAGATGAGACAGCAGATAGCTATATTGAGCGCGCAGCGGCTGAGATGAATACTGTTCAAAATCTAGTTGAAGTAGCAACTAGTGACTTAAATGAACAGTGGGCTATCTTTTCACAAGGAGCTTTGCGTGTTTCGGCGCGTGAGTTGGAAGAGCGTGTCAATACTGTTAAGTCTGACTTAGACAAGATGTCGGCACATATTGACTTAAAGACACCAAAACTACGTCCATGGGACGATGCACAATTAGGGAAATTACAGGACCTTTTAAATGAAATAGAATAGAGGGACATATGACATTTAACATTTTGACAGATTCCACAGCAGATCTAGATGAAAAATGGGCTCAGGAGAATAAGGTAGAGCTCGTTGGTTTGACCATTACGCTTGATGATATTGCCTATGAGACCGTTGGTCCTAACCGTTTAACGAGTGACCGTCTCTTAGAACGTATGCAAGAAGGCAGTCAGCCGACTACTAGCCAAGTGAATGTTGGTCAATTTGAAGAGGTTTTTCGTCGTCATGCAAAAAATGGTGATGCTCTTCTCTATATTGCCTTCTCATCAGTGCTTTCAGGTACTTATCAAAGTGCTGTTATGGCGCGTGACATGATTTTGGATGAATACCCAGAAGCTGTCATTGAGATTGTAGATACTCTAGCGGCAGCAGGTGGGGAAGGTTATCTCTCTATCTTGGCGGCAGAAGCTCGTGACCAAGGTAAGAGCTTATCTGAAACGAAGGCCATGATTGAGGACATTCTGCCACGTTTACGGACTTATTTCTTAGTTGATGATCTCTACCATCTCATGCGTGGGGGTCGCCTTTCTAAGAGCTCAGCTATTATTGGTATTTTGATTAATATCAAGCCCCTTCTTTGGTTGGACGCTTCAGGCAAGTTGGTTCCTCTGGCCAAGATCCGTGGACGTAAAAAAGCCATTAAAGAAATGGTCCTACAAGCTACCCAGGATATTGGACATAGCACAGCAATTGTTGCTTATGCCAATGATATTGAAGCTGCGGAGAATCTAAAAGAACAATTGTTAGCAGTTGACGGCATTGAGCAAGTTCTCATTATGCCACTTGGGCCAGTTATTTCTACCCACGTCGGACCAGATACCTTGGCCGTCTTCACGATTGGTAAAGAAGCTAGATAGAAAAAGAGGTGTGTTATTATTAAAAATAAGAAGATTGTGTTGCTCTCTTTGATGATGGTAAGTCTTTTTGTGAGTATGCCAGCATATGCGGCAAGTAAAATTAAACAAGTAGATGCAGGTTTTAATAAGACATTTATTTTAAGGGACAATGGTAAATTTGAATATACAAAACCATTTAGTAGCTATGGAGAAGGAAATATTTCGAATGTACAGAAAATTGCGGCTGTTGGACGTGATGGTTATGTAGCCTTACTAAAAGATGGAACAGTAATCAGATCGTCAACTTTCTCTAACTCAAGTTTAGGTTGGAGTAATATTAAAGAAATTGATACAAATACTGATACTTCTGAGGACCTTATTGTTGGATTGAGAGAAGATGGAACGGTAGTTGTAAATTCAGTGCTATTTAAAGAAAATTTTTCAGAAGTAGAATCTTGGGATAGTATTAAACAAATAAGTGTTGGCCAAGGAGCGATACTTGGATTAAAAGAAGATGGTACAGTGGTGTCTGCAGGGACCTCCACATCAGGGGCGTTAGATGTTTCTGAATGGAGTGATATTGTACAGGTAAGTGCGGGTCACAATTTTTCTGTTGGAGTTAAATCTGACGGAAGTGTGGTTGTGACTGATGTTAAGAATTCATATTCTTCAGATTATAATTCAATTTTAGATCAAGTGAAAGGGTGGGATAATATTTCTCAGATAAGTGCAGGTGCGTTTAATGTAATAGGCTTGAAACGAGATGGATCAGTAGTGGAAGCTCATAGGAATAGTGGTAATGTAAAATATGATATTTCTGGATGGACAAATATTATCCAAGTTAGTGCTGGATTTCATCATATTGTTGCTCTCTCCTCAGATGGTACTGTATATGCTACCGGAGATAATGTAATGTCACAAAGTGATGTGAAAAATTTCAATAAGAAATAACATAATATCAAAAAAAACACCTCCAAATGACTTGCCTTGGACGTGTTTTTTTGATATTATGTTAAACGGTATTGTTTACCCCATTTGAAAGGCCCCGGAACCTTCCAAATACTTTTCGATGGGAAGGAACACCCATCACTCGTAAACAAAAATCGAACTATATATAGGAGAAATCATGAACAAAACAACATTTATGGCTAAACCAGGCCAAGTTGAACGTAAATGGTATGTCGTTGACGCAACTGATGTGCCACTTGGACGTCTTTCTGCAGTAGTTGCTAGCGTACTTCGCGGAAAAAACAAACCAACTTTCACACCACACACTGATACAGGTGACTTCGTAATCGTTATCAATGCTGAAAAAGTTAAATTGACTGGTAAAAAAGCAACTGATAAGATCTACTACACTCACTCAATGTACCCAGGTGGTTTGAAACAAATCTCAGCAGGTGAACTTCGTTCTAAAAATGCTGTTCGTTTGATCGAAAAATCAGTTAAAGGTATGCTTCCACACAACACTCTTGGACGCGCACAAGGTATGAAATTGAAAGTCTTCGTTGGCGGTGAGCACACTCACGCTGCACAACAACCAGAAGTACTTGATATCTCAGGACTTATCTAATTCTAAGAGGAAAGGAGCACTAATATAATGGCACAAGCACAATATGCAGGTACAGGACGCCGTAAAAACGCCGTTGCACGCGTACGTTTGGTTCCAGGTACTGGTAAAATCACAGTTAACAAAAAAGATGTAGAAGAATACATCCCACACGCAGACCTTCGTCTCGTTATCAACCAACCTTTCGCAGTTACTTCAACTGAAGGTTCATACGACGTACACGTTAACGTTGTAGGTGGTGGATACGCTGGTCAATCAGGTGCGATCCGTCACGGTATCGCTCGTGCACTTCTTCAAGTAGACCCAGACTTCCGCGATTCATTGAAACGCGCTGGACTTCTTACTCGTGATGCACGTATGGTTGAACGTAAGAAACCAGGTCTTAAGAAAGCTCGTAAAGCTAGCCAGTTCTCTAAACGTTAATTCGTTACTGGACAGCAGAGTACAAACGAAAACACTTTGCAACTTGCAAGGTGTTTTTTGTATGAGAATTGGCGGTGCGCAATTAGGATAGCTCTAGCGACTTTAGTCGCATAGAGATATGCTATGCACAGTTGCCCCAAGAAAACAAGCGAAGCGATGTTTGATTGGATGGCAACCACTGCACTCAAAACGTTAATCAATACGATTATATCAACGTTTCAAGACATTCAAGAGTTATCTCTTGGGTGTCTTTTTTTATCAAAAAATCTATAGTTTCCCTGAGAATTTCCCTGAAATTTCCCTGACCTAATCTTTAAGATTCCTAAATGCAATTTCACCAACAGTTTGATTTACTATATCTTTAGTGTTAACATAAGTCTTTGTAATTTCTTTGTCACTATGAGTTAAGGCTTCAGAAATTGCTTCTAGTGGAACTCCAGCTTGTTTTGCGAGTGTAGCCCCAGTATGTCTTAGCTTATGTGGTGTAGCATGAGCTAACGTTGGGTGTCTACGTTTTACTGATTTTATTTTATTATTTAGATAGTCAGCATGTAAAGGCTTGTTGATGTTTCCTCTAGTGTCTATATAAGTAAAGACAAACTGTTCAGGTAGTATGTCTTGCATGCTGTTTACTTCTTGTCTCTTGTTTTAGGCTTTGAGATAATAGCGACAACAGAAGTAGTTATGAATTATTTTTGTGAATGTTCAAATTAATCATTAGAAAATTGTTGGCAGTTGAGAGCTCTAAGTAAATTATTTTGATACAATTTATGGCCGCACATAGATAGTATGTCACAAAAGAAACTGCGGCTCGTTAAAAATTTCATTTTTTCAGAGATAGGTCTCTTTTTACATGATTTACCTATTAATATTAGTAAATGTTAAGGATAAGTATTCTTTTTATTTTTTGGCGAATGCCGGCTTTTTTGCCACAAATGAGTATCAACATCTTTCGAATGGAATAGTTGACAACTGTTTTTAAGAATTATACTATTGAATTGAATAGATAAGGAGTTGATTTGATGCAAGAGACAATGATTGATTACAAACAAAATATTTACCAAGAGCTATCTCGCTTAACAAAGGGGCTAGGAAGTGAGAAGCGTCTTGATATTTTAAATATATTATCACAGGGACCAAAGACAGTTGAGGGAATTGCGCATGCGACGGGTCTCTCTGTTGCCAATACTTCGCGCCACCTTCAGGTTTTAAAAGAAAGTCACTTGGTGGTGACGAGTCGAAATGGTAATTTTATCCGTTATAGCTTGGCTTCTGAAAAGGTTGTCCAGTTAGTCCTTCTGTTATTTGCCGTCGGTGAAGAACAGTTAGCAGAAGTCAGAGCGATTGAGTCAGACTATGATGAGGAAGCTGGTGTTCCTCAGATTGAGCTCGCTAATGCAATTGAATTAGCAGCTAAGACAGATGCTCTCCTACTTGATTTAAGGCCTGTTGAGGAGTATGAGGCAGGGCACTTGCCAAAAGCTCTTAATTTACCAATCGATGAGTTTGATCAAAAAAAAGCTCAGCTTCCCAAAGAGAAGACCATCATTGTTTATTGTCGCGGGCGCCAATGTGGCTATGCTAACCTAGCAGCACAGGATTTACAGAGTTTAGGCTACAGTATCTATAGTCTCAATCGCAGTTTTGCTGATTGGAAGTGGGGTGCATCCTCTCGTTCATAACTTGAGAGTGGGGACAGAAATCGGTAATTCGTTAGAATTCGATTTCGTCGTCCCACCTCCGCACAGTTGAGTAGGGCTGTAAAAGCTGATGAAATCAGCGTAGTAGAGCCCACTCAACCACTGCGTCTTGCTCGACAATTCAAAAACAATTGAAAGGCTAGGACTTTTGTCCCAGCCTCTTTTCTTATAACCGGAGACTCGTGAGCAAAATCATTGCAAAATAGATTTAGTGTGCTATAATTCAATTATTCAATAAAAAAGTTGAATTTCTTTTTTTACTCAACCTATTCAACAATTTCATTGAATTGCATCTTTGAAATACTTCTTATTTAGTATCTCAAAGAAACTAAGTGATACAAATTGGAGTTTTAGAAGGGCTAAGTTAACCTTTTTGAAATTCATTCTTTTATTCTTATGCTATTCAATTATGTGATTGAATAGAAGTGATTTATTTTAGATAGGAGTTTTTTATGACGACACAACTAACAACCGAAACATTTGCGAAATCTATCCAAAATGGGGTAAGTTTTATCGATTTTGGGGCGCAGTGGTGCCCACCTTGTCGGATGATGGAGCCGGTAGTGGAAGAACTTTCACAGGACTTTGACGGAAAAGTAACGATTGCTCAGGTGGATGTGGACCAATCACAAGATCTGGCCAATCTCTTTGGCATTCGTTCTATCCCAACAATGGTGATTTTTAAAGATGGCAAACCCGTTGATGCTCTTGTTGGTGTTCATCCTAAACAAACATTGATAGAAAAAATCCAAGCACAGTTATCATGAGGTGATTTATGTATGATGCAATTATTGTAGGTTCAGGACCTGCAGGGTACACAGCTGGCATTTATTTAAGTCGAGCCGGTTTGAAAAATCGATTGATCACAGGCTATTCTGAGGGTGGTCAATTAACCACCACAACCCTCGTAGAAAATTATCCAGGTTTTGAAAACGGGATTGATGGCAATAAATTAGTCCAAACAATGCGCCACCAAGCAGAACAGTTTGGCACCGAAATGACCTTTGGATTTGTTCAAAAAATTGAAGGCGAATCGTCTCCTTTCAAGGTACATCTGGATAATGGTGAAATCATTGATACCAAGGCCGTTATTATCGCAACAGGCTCTAGCGCTAAATACCTAGGGATTGAAGGTGAAGAAGAGGCCGTCGGAAAAGGTGTCAGCGCTTGTGCGACCTGTGATGCTTTCTTCTATAAAGAGCGTGAAATCCTTGTAGTTGGCGGGGGTGATGTCGCTATGGAAGAAGCCCTCTATTTGACACGCTTTGCATCGAAAGTGACCGTTATCCACCGCCGCAATGAGTTACGCGCATCTGATATTATGGCCAAACGGGCTCAGGCAAATGATAAAATTCATTGGATGTTAAATTACACGCCTGTCAAAGTTACATCTAATCTGATGGGAATGACTGGTTTGGATGTTCGTAATAATGAAACAGGTGATATTGAGCACATTCAGGCTGACGGTCTCTTTGTGGCCATTGGTCATCAGCCAAACACCGATTTTCTTGATGGAAAATTAGCATTGGATGATAAAGGCTATATTCAAACACAGGCAGGAACAGCAAAGACCTCTGTTGCAGGTATTTTTGCAGCTGGTGATGTGCAAGATCCAAAATACCAACAAGCCATTACTGCAGCAGGTAGCGGTGCCATTGCTGCCCTAGATACATTGGCCTATATTGATAACCTATGATGAAATCAGTCACGTCTAGTATCGAATTAGAAGAACTGTTAGCCGAACATCAAAATCTAGCTCTTCTTGTTTCAGGAAATCAATGCAGTCTATCGTCTCTTGGGCAAAAAGAACTCATAGACATGGCTGAACGAGAGCATTTGGTGCTTTACCAAGCAGATATTTTTCAAGTGCCCCGTCTTATTTCTTTATTTGGCATTCAGCCTACCCTGACGAGTTTATTAGTCTTTAAAAAGGGTCAATTGGTTGATAAGAAAGAGGTTTAAATGGCAAGAAAAGCTTTGAAACAAAGGAAAAAGAAGGCCTACCCGGTTCAGGAATACTCACGCTGTTTGGCATGCGGCCGCCCGCATTCGGTCTACCGCAAGTTTAAACTTTGTCGGATTTGTTTACGCCAGCAAGCTTACCAAGGTGTCATTCCTGGGTTGAAAAAAGCTTCTTGGTAGTGGAAAGAAAGGAAGAAATATGGAAATTAGTTACTGGTCAGATATTGCCTGTCCATTTTGTTACATTGGTGCTAGTCGGATGAAGCGTGCTATGGCAGCTGTTGGTTTAAACCCGGAAGATTTGACAATGAAAGCTTACCAGCTAAATCCCAATGCGCCTTTAGAAACAAGTGAAACCATGCTCACAGAGTTTGCTGCCAGTCACGGTATGACCACTGAGCAAGCTAAAGCTCAGTTTGCGCACATGGAAAGCATGGGAAATGAAGAAGGGCTTCGTATTGATATGGCGGGGATTATCCCAACCAACACCTTTTCAGCTCACCGTCTTATTAAATGGTCGCAGAAGTATTTAGATAAAAAAGATCATCAAAATTTCATTATGGCCTTGTACTATCTTTACTTTGAAGAACATGCCAATATTGCGGATCATTCTGTGTTACTAGCTGTTATCAGTGAGTTCGCTCTATCACAAGAAGAGGCAGCGCAGGTACTTGCTGGAGATGCGTTTGCTGACGAGGTCAAACGCGATATCTTAGAAGCCCATCAATCAGGCGTTCAAGGTGCACCTTTCTTTGTTCTGAACAATAAGTATGGCATTTCAGGTGTTCAGCCTTATGAATACATGTTAGCGGCATTAAAACAAATTCAAGCAGAGGAAGGAGCACAATAAAATGATAGATACCCCTTTTCAACTACTAGACAGCAATTCAGAAGAGACAGGTTTAGTTTGTGGGATTGATGGCTGTAGCATAGAGCCCTCAACACAGCCGTTAGAAACTCCCTCTCAGCCATTAGAAAAAACCAAAAAAGCAGTCATTAGGAGGACAGAATGGAAAAACAAAGGGTAGAAGCCTTGTCAGATGCTATATTGGCCATTATTGTCACAATTATGGCCTTGGAGTTACAGTTACCTGAGGAATTGACCGTAGCAGGACTTAGAAGCATGCTACCCATGCTTTTTATCTACATTACTAGTTTTTTGCAAATCATGGCAGTCTGGCTATATTATCATGAACTCTACAAATTAGTAGATCATGTCAGCTTTCATTTATTTGGAGCCAATAGTTTTTGGCTTTTAACAGCTAGTTTTGTTCCCTTAGCAACTCGAGGGATTGGACAGAATTCCGCTAATTTTGCCTTTCTCCTGTTTTACCTCATCGTTCTTGCCCTTTGGGATGTAGCTTGGATAATCATGACAGCAATGGTGATCAAGACGAGTCAAAGACCGTTATCAGCTGAAGAAAAAAAGATGCCTTATCGGTGGGCACTATTATATGGATTGCAGCTAGTGATCATATTATTAGTTGGTTATCTTTTTCCAAATCTCATTCCTTTTACCTCGCTACTGATGATTATTAATGTTATCTATGGTTTTTTAAGCAACAAATCTTGAAAAAGACTAAAAATAATCGCTAACTAGCATCGGTTATAAAAACCAGGTCTTAAGAAAGCTCGTAAAGTTTCACAATTCTCTAAACGTTAATTCGTTGCTGGGAAGCACAATACAAACGAAAATACTTTGCAACTTGCAAGGTGTTTTTTGTATGAGAATTGGCGGTGCGCAATTAGGATAGCTCTAGCGACTTTAGTCGCATAGAGATATGCTATGCACAGTTGCCCCAAGAAAACAAGCGAAGCGACATTTGATTGGATGGCAACCACTGCACTCAAAACGTTAATCGATACGATTATATCAACGTTTCAAAGCACTCAAGAGTTTACCTCATGGGTGCTTTTTTGTATAGATTTCTGAAAAAATTGTTCAAAATCTTACTAGAGTTTTGTCTTCATCTTGAAATTCTTATAACAATGTGATATATTTATAACAGATAAGGTGTGATGTATTTATAACATGGCGAAAGGAAGTGACGAAAATGAAAATGTCGAAGAACTTAAAGATAATCCTTTATATCGCTAGCGTGCTTATTGTTGTATGTTTAGTTTTATTGCTGGGGAATCACCTACCGATTCTAGCAAAAGGTGCTATTATGACGATGTCTTGGCTTCCTACGTATTTGGCTTGTACGATGCTATCGGTCCTCTCAAAATCAACCTATCACAAGAAAGAGAAAAATATGTTTGGGATTACTGCAAAATTATATACAGTGCTTGTATTTCTCTCGTCCTCGATTTATACTATTGGAGTTTGGCTTCTAACTCCTGGTTCTTTGATTAAGAATATAATGTTAGGAATTGGATTAAGTGTTCAATTGTTATTAATGTTTTACTTCTTATTCAAGAGAATTAATGAAGAACCCGATGAACGATTTTATAGAAATATTGCAAAGTCCTCTTCCATTTTGTTTACAATAGCAATCTTTATATTATTGGGAATTGCAACCTTGATAGCCGTCTGTAAAGTTTTTGTTTTGAATGCTGGATTTCTTTATATTTTGGTGGCTTTTTTACTCTTATTATTTGCCATTACTTACTTTATCACTGAAAAAAGGGGATGAAATATGACGAAAGAAAGTAAAATAAAGACTAACTTGAAAGAAGTAAGGGAAGCTTATGGGATGACTCAACAAGATTTAGCAGATCAAGTAGGAATACGGAGAGAAACGATTGTTCACTTAGAAAATAATCGCTACAACCCTTCGTTGGAAATGGCTTTAAAAATAGCACAAGTCTTTAATAAACAAGTGGAAGAACTATTTCGTCTGAAATAAGAGAAGTAAAACAATCCAATTGATTTGTGTATTAGTTTTTTGGAGACTTGTTATTCTGAGAAGAGGTCTTGGTAAGAGGGAGTGTTTTCAAAGGAATTTTCTTGACTTCACCTTAGTTGAAACGCTTTTAAAAATAAGATAATAGTTTATTTTTCAAGCATTTTAACCCAATAATAGAACTTTTTAGGCAGAAATGTTTTTAAAAATGCTAATGTTTCTCTAATATATTCGTTTTTTAGGCCCTGCATATTATGTAGTTATCATACAAAAGCGCTCAGAGTGAATGAGTACATTCATTTGAAAGATCATATTGTTATATACTTCAAACATATTATCAGTAAAGGGTTTTATACGTCTATTAAATATCTCTTGATTTTTGGCCAAAAAACTTCACATAATAATGAATGTATATTTTACAAATTATGCTTTTATATATGATTTAAATTTGTATTTAAACTTAGTAGAGGACATAATAAATTACCTAAAATAACATTAAAATTAAAAATGATTAATTATTACTATTTGGTAACAGGCTTAAAAAACCCTTTGCTTGTAGGAATTGTAGGATATATTAAAAATTTAAAAAAGTTTTTAAAAATTGTTGACATATCTCTAGATAGTGTTATAATCTATAGATGTCAGGGAGGTCCTGATACTAAATATATAATAATCCATTAGAGGAGAAACAATTATGAAAAAAGTATTGCTTACATCAGTTGCAGTTCTTGCAGTATTCGCTTCATCAGCAGCAGTTTTCGCTAACGACGGTAACGTTCACACTGGAAACCTTGATAACAAAACTGAAGCAACTGGTGGTGACTTCTTCACAAACAACGAAGGTGGTCTTACTCAAGCTGCTAAAGATGGTCTTAACAACGTTGACGCAGATTCAACTAAACAAAAATTTGAAGATGCTGGTGAACACATCGAACCAAAACGTGATGCTAACGGAAACATCATCAAAGATGAATTTGTAGTTACTGATAAAGCTAACGCTAACAAAGACGCTAAAGAAGAAGCTAAAGCTGTTAAAGCTGCAGAAAAGAAAGCTCCAGCAGCTAAAGCTGAAGCTAAAGCTCTTCCAAACACAGCAGCTGTTAAATAATTAACTGTTATTGCTAAAAAGAATATCACTGGAGCTTAAGCTTCGGTGATATTTTTCTATGGATAAAGAAAAGGATTTGACATTTCATGAGTAATCATAACCGTAAATCTAATGGATCTCGCAATAAACTGATTGCTGGGATTTCTGCCGTAGTAATTGCTGCTTTGGCAATTTTCCTTGGCTTCCAGTTTATGTCTCCAACAGCATCATCCTCTAATGGTGTTAAGAGTGTTTTAACGACTAAAAAAGCAAACACTTATAAAGTTTCAGATGAGGAGAAAGCCTACCTCAAAAATAAATTTGATGGTCTTGAGGCAACAAACCCTGATACTATCGCTTATGTCTATGCACCAGGGACTAAATTGGATGAACCAGTTGTTCAAACAACGGACAATTCAACCTATTTAGATAAAACATTTGATGGAGGAAACGTTCCGTATTTGGGAACTGTCTTCATGGATACAGACAATAAGAAAGATTTCAGTGATCGTTTGACTTGGCTCTTTGGCCATGCTCGAGGCAGTAAGGTTGCTGATAGTCGTATGTTCAACGATGTTAACTACTATAGTGATCAGTCGTTCTTTGATAAACACAAATATGTTGTTATTGAGACGCCTCAACGTAAGTACTATTATGAAGCGCTTGCTATGGTAATTGTGCCTGAAGACACAGCTTTCTATCGTACATCATTTGAAAGCGATAAAGACTTTAAACAACAGTTGGATATTATCTATGATCAAGCAAGTGTTAAAAACAAGGATTTGAAGGTTAGTGCTTCAGATAAATACCTCGTTCTTTCGACTTGTCGTGAGGAAGATGAAACGATTCGTGCCAATCTCTACTTACGTCAAATTCCAGACTCTGAAATGTCTGATTTTGTAGCTAAACATGGTAAAGATTTGGAATACACACCAACACGCTAATCATTAACAGAACTCTACTTCAGTATGAAGTAGAGTTTTTATCTTGTCTAAGAAAATTGATCTTTTCAATTGTCGTGGAATTGAGATGTAACCGTTTATTAATCTTTTTTATCATCAATGGATAAGTTTTTTTGGTACACTAGAAGTATGAAAAAGGAGAGTATTATGAAACAGAGCCAGGCTAAAAAGCGTGACAATGCGATGACTAATAAGATTTTGATGGGGTTAATTGCTCTTGTCTTAGGTTTGCTTTTTCTTGAGATTTTAATTGTTCATAGTAAGAACGAACAGCAAAAGAATGCCTCGAACCAGGTACAGACAGCACGTATCATGGCTAATGGGGACTTGCTCTATCATGACGGTCTCTATATGAGTGCCCTTCAGTCAGATGGTAGCTATGATTTCACGGAGAATTTTACTTATGTGAAGCCGTGGTTAAAGCAGGCTGATTTGGTTTTGGGTGATTTTGAGGGAACGATCAATCCTGATTATCCCTTGTCAGGCTATCCTCTGTTTAATGCTCCTCAATCAGTGACCGCAGCTATTAAGGATGCTGGCTATGATGTTATGGATTTGGCTCATAATCATATCTTGGATTCTGGTTTAGAGGGAGCTTTTACAACGGCTGATGCTTTTAAAAAAGTAGGAATTGATCCTGTTGGTGTTTATGAAAAGCCGGTGCGTAATAAGGCACCACTCCTCATCAAGAATGTTAATGGTATCAAGGTTGCAATACTTTCCTATGCTTATGGTTACAATGGCCTAGAGTCGAACTTAACGGATAAAGAGGTTGCAGACCACTTATCGAATTTGGATGAAAAACGTATGAAATCTGAGATTCAGCGTGCAGAAAAAGAAGCAGATATCACGGTTATCATGCCTCAGATGGGTGTTGAGTATCGTTTGGAACCGACAGATGAACAGGTTAAACTCTATCATAAGATGATTGATTGGGGTGCCGATATTATCTTTGGAGGTCATCCTCATGTGGTTGAGCCTTCAGAGGTGGTTAAAAAGGATGGGCAGCAAAAACTTATTATTTACTCAATGGGGAATTTTATCTCGAACCAGCGCATAGAGACTATGGATGGTGTGGATAGTGCAGAGTGGACAGAGAGAGGTGTCTTAATGGATGTGACCCTTGAGAAAAAGAATGGTCAAACCACGATTAAGACGGCTCAAGCACATCCGACTTGGGTTAACCGTACGCCTAAAGGAACAACTTCGCCAGAGGGGTATCCTTTGTATACTTACCAAACTTATATTTTAGAGGATTTCATTAAAGGTGGTAAATATAGAAATAAATTAGATGAAGAGACCAAAGAACGTATCGATACTGCCTATAAAGAAATGAATGCCCATGTTAATTTAAAATGGAAATAAAGCTAAGATATCGCTGAAATTTGGCGATATTTTTCTTTATCGACAAGTTACCCACAGACTTATCCACAGGTGTGGATAAGTCTGTTAACTGTGTTGAATATTGATTTTTCAAGGTTTTAAAAGAAGGAAATTATTTAGGTTGTGAACAAGTTTATCCACAAGTAGTTAGGTCAAAGAGAGGATGTTTTCATTAACGATAATGATTAAATGTTGCTGAAACATTCGTCTTTTTCAAGAAAAAAGAGGCAATTTTCATAAAAAATAGCATTTTTAATCAAAATATGCTAAAATTATACAAAATAAAATGATGGAGGCTTCTCATGAAAGCAATTATTACAGTTGTAGGTAAGGATAAAGCGGGTATTGTTGCAGGTGTTGCGACTAAGGTTGCAGAACTTGGTTTGAATATTGATGATATTACTCAAACAGTCCTTGATGAATTCTTTACCATGATGGCGGTTGTATCATCGGAAGATAAGAAAGATTTTACACACCTACGTGCTGAATTAGAAGCTTTTGGTGAGTCATTGAACGTTAAAATCAACATCCAAAGTTCAGCGATTTTTGATGCGATGCACAACTTGTAAGATAGGAGTAGCTTAAAATGGATATTAAACAGGTCACAGAAACCATTGCCATGATTGAGGAACAGAACTTTGATGTTCGTACCATTACCATGGGAATCTCACTCCTAGACTGTATAGATTCAGATATCGATAAGGCAGCGGAAAAAGTATATAACAAGATTGTATCTAAGGCTAAGGATTTGGTAACTGTTGGCGACGAGATTGCGGCTGAACTTGGTATTCCGATTGTTAATAAACGTGTCTCTGTTACTCCGATTTCAATCATCGGTGCGGCAACAGATGCTACAGACTATGTACCTTTTGCGAAGGCGCTTGACCGAGCAGCTAAGGAAATTGGCGTTAACTTTATTGGTGGTTTCTCTGCGCTCGTTCAAAAGGGTTACCAAAAAGGTGATGAGATCCTTATCAATTCTATTCCACGTGCGCTTGCTGAGACTGATTTTGTCTGTTCGTCTGTCAACATTGGTTCAACAAAGACTGGTATTAACATGACAGCAGTACGTGACATGGGACGTATCATCAAAGAGGCTTCTCAGGCAGATCCAATGGGTCCAGGTAAATTGGTTGTCTTTGCCAATGCGGTTGAAGATAATCCATTTATGGCAGGTGCCTTCCACGGTGTTGGTGAGGCTGATGTTGTAATCAATGTTGGGGTTTCAGGTCCTGGTGTTGTGCAACGTGCAGTTGAGAAAGTTCCAGGCGAAAGTTTCGATGTTTTAGCTGAAACAGTTAAGAAGACTGCCTTCAAAATCACACGTGTTGGTCAGTTGGTTGGTCAAATGGCCAGTGAACGTCTTGGTGTCGAGTTCGGTATTGTAGATTTGTCTCTTGCACCAACACCAGCAGTTGGTGATTCAGTAGCCCGTGTCCTTGAAGCGATGGGTCTTGAAGTTGTTGGTACACATGGTACTACTGCAGCTCTAGCCCTTCTTAATGACCAAGTTAAAAAAGGTGGTATCATGGCATGTAACCAAGTTGGTGGTTTATCAGGTGCCTTTATTCCAGTTTCTGAAGATGAGGGTATGATTGCGGCTGTTAAATCTGGTCATATCAACCTTGAAAAATTGGAAGCTATGACAGCTATCTGCTCTGTTGGTCTAGACATGATTGCTATTCCTGCTGATACGCCAGATACTACAATCGCGGCCATGATTGCTGATGAAGCGGCTATCGGTGTTATTAACCAGAAAACAACAGCTGTTCGTATAATTCCTTATGGTAAGGAAGGAGATATGCTGGAACTTGGAGGTCTTCTTGGGTATGCACCGGTAATGAAGGTAAACAAAGCTTCATCGGCTGACTTCATTGCGCGTGGTGGTCAAATCCCAGCTCCTGTTCACAGCTTTAAAAACTAAACGGATGATAAATGCTTTGCCAATTGGTAAGGCATTTTCTGATGGTCTCGCTAGCTAGATAGTCGAGGGGATTTGTGCTATAATGAATTCAAAAATGACGGAAAGAAGGGGCGCTATGAGTAAGGTTAGGTTATATATTGCGAGACATGGCAAAACGATGTTTAACACCATTGGTCGTGCACAAGGTTGGTCTGATAGCCCTTTGACCCCATTCGGTGAAGAAGGTATTCGTGAATTGGGGGTAGGTCTGAAAGCGGCAGGTATTCCTTTTAAAGCTGCATATTCTAGTGATTCAGGTCGAACGATTCAAACCATGGATATCATTTTGCGTGAGACGGGTTTAGAAACTATTCCTTATAAACGTGACAAACGTATTCGTGAGTGGTGTTTTGGTAGTTTAGATGGTGGCTATGATGGTGAACTTTTCTACGGTGTGCTACCGAGAACAGATGCTTTTCAAGGTAAGGATTTGCATGAGGTAACTTATCCTGAACTTGCACAAGGTATACTTGATGTGGATACGGCTGGTTGGGCAGAGTCTTGGGAAGTGCTCAGAAAACGTATTATAGAAGGGTTTACAGCTATGGCTGAGGCTCTTGAGAGGTCTGGTGGAGGTGATGCTATCGTCGTTAGTCACGGTATGACTATTGCAACTTTTGCATGGTTAATTGATCCTTCTGTCGAGCATCCTTCATTAGAAAACGGTTCGGTTACTGTTGTTGCTTATGAAAATAGTAAATTTACATTAGAAGCACTTGGCGATATGACTTATCGTCAGGTTGGGCGAGAGATAATAGAAAAAGAAAATGGTAAAAAATAACTATCCAAGTCGCCGTCAGGCGAAAAAGCAAACCAACTGGTTTTTGATTATCAGTAGTGTCTTGATTGCAGTCCTTTTAGTTGCAGCAGGACTTTATTCTGTATTTGGTGTCAGTCGTACGGTTCAACAAACCAATGGATCGTCGGTAATAAAAAGTAGTAAGCAAGCTACCGATGCGACTCGAAGCAAGGATACAAAGGGACTACCTGATGTATCGCCTAAAGACTGGGAATTGCTTTTGGTAAATCGAGATAATAAGTCTAAAGAACTTAATCCTGAGATTGCTGATGTCAATGGTGTTTCTGTAGATGCAAGAATTGCTAAGAATGTTAAGGAGTTTTTAGCGGCTGCTCAAGAAATTGATCCAAGTTATCACTTGATATCCGGTTATCGTAGTGTCGCTTATCAGACAGAACTTTATGACAGTTATGTTCAGCAGGAAATGGCTGCTGACCCAAGTTTGACGGAGTCTCAGGCGGAGAAAAAGGTTCAAACCTATTCACAACCACCAGGAGCGAGTGAACACCAAACAGGTCTTGCGATTGATATGAGTACTGTAGATAGCTTAAATGAAGCAGATCCAGATACAGTAGCTAAAGTTAAAGAGTTAGCGCCGAAATATGGCTTTGTTCTTCGTTTTCCAGATGGTAAAACATCGTCAACAGGTGTAGGCTACGAGGATTGGCATTTCCGCTATGTTGGTAAAGAGTCAGCAGAGTATATGACTGAACATAATCTTACTTTGGAGGAATATTTGTCATTATTAAAGGAGAAAGCTAAGTGAGACGACGTTTTAAACTAAAAGCCTTCATAACCTTAGTTGCTGTTTTCGCTTTAGGTATTGTCTTACCTTTGATTCTTCATGCTTCTACAGATGATAATGCTCGTTCGGTAAAGGTTGCTTACACGCAGCAAGAGTTTATTGAGACCTTAGCTCCAACAGCTCAAAAGATGTCCAAAAACTATGGTGTGCCTGCGTCTATTCTCCTTAGCCAAGCTGCATATGAGTCGAATTATGGTAGCAGTCTTTTATCTGTTAAATACCATAACATCTACAGTCTAGCAGCTCAGCCGGGTCAAGAACGTATTCGTTTAAAAGATAGTATCTATAGTAAAGGTAAGTGGCAATACCAAAAGGTGGATTTTGCGGTTTTTAAGGATTGGTCAAGTTCTATGATGACTTATTTAGAAGAGCTTCGCCAAGGAACGTGGGGTGAGTCAACCTATAAAGAGGTGGCAGGAACGACTAGTTATAAAGTTGCGGCAGAAAAGCTACAAGCTGCGGGTTTTAGCAGTGATCCAGATTACGCCAAACACCTCATATCTATTATTGAGACCTATCATTTGTCAAAATATGATCGATAAGATTAGAGTACCTCGGAGGTGCTCTTTCTTGCTTCTCTAGGTCTTGAGATGTATTTTTAGCACTCTTTCAAAAAGAGTGCTAATTTTTTTGTTTTTTGGGTTGACATGTTTAAGTTTAGGTGTATAATAGAATCATAAGTTAGCAGTCGTCGTATGAGAGTGCTAATGAATAGAAATGAGGTGACATCGTGATTACGCAAAGGCAAAACACTATTTTGAATTTGATAGTTGAGATGTTCACTCGTACACATGAACCAGTTGGTTCTAAAGCGTTACAAGAATCAATTGATTCGAGTTCAGCGACTATTCGTAATGACATGGCCAAGCTAGAAAAAATGGGCTATCTTGAAAAAGCTCATACTTCTAGTGGGCGTATGCCAAGCCGAGCAGGTTTCCAGTATTTCGTCGCTAATTCTTTGAATCTTGATACGATTGATGAACAAGATGTTTATCAAGTGGTTAAAGCTTTCGACTTTGAAGCTTTTAAACTTGAAGATATCTTGGATGCAGCGGCAAAGCTGCTGGCAGAAATGACAGGATGCACAGCAGTGATTCAAGATGTGGAACCGACACGACAACGTCTGACTGGATTTGACATTGTTCATCTATCCAATCACGACGCTTTAGCGGTTCTTACTCTAGATGAATCTAAGCCTGTGACAGTTCAGTTTGCTATTCCAAAGAATTTCTTGTCTAGTGATTTGGAAATTCTTCATAAGCTTGTTCAAGAACGTTTTTTGGGAAACACTGTCTTAGATATCCATTACCGATTGAGAACTGAGATTCCTCAGATTGTGCAAAAGTATTTCAAAATAACAGATAATGTTCTAGATTTGTTTGATTATATCTTTTCACAACTTTTTAAGGAATTGATTTTCATCGAAGGTAAGGTTGCATCACTGACCTATGCCGACTTAAAAACCTATCAATTTTTGGACAATCCACAACATGTGGCACTTGAGCTTCGATCAGCTATCTCCGATGATGAAGTGACCAAGATTTCGGTTGCAGAATCAACTGAAGAAGCGCTTGAAAATGTCACAGTTATGAGTCATAAATTCCTGATTCCTTATCGTGGGATGGCGCTCATGCATGTGATTGGCCCAGTTGAAATGGATTATCGTCGCATGGTTAGTTTGGTCAATGTTATTAGTAGAGTTTTGGTTATGAAGTTGACGGATTATTACCGTTACCTCAATAGTAACCATTATGAAGTTAGCTAAGATATAACATTTAAAAAGTATAGAAAGAGGTGTATGCCTTGACTGAAGATATTAAAAAAGAAGAAGTGAAAGAAGAGGAAGCTACGGAGACAACTGAAGAAGTTGTAGAGGAAGTAAGCGAACCTTCTGAACTTGAAGAAGCCCAAGCGCGTGCCGAAGAATTTGAAAATAAATACCTTCGTGCCCATGCAGAAATGCAAAATATTCAGCGACGTGCCAATGAAGAACGTCAACAATTGCAAAAGTATCGTAGCCAAGATTTGGCAAAAGCGATTTTGCCATCACTTGATAACCTTGAACGTGCTCTTGCCGTTGAGGGCTTGACTGATGATGTCAAAAAAGGCTTGGAAATGGTGCAAGAAAGTTTAGTACATGCTCTTAAAGAGGAAGGAATTGAAGAAATCCCAGCAGATGGTGATTTCGATCACAACTTCCACATGGCGATTCAAACAATGCCTGCAGATGATGAACATCCAGCAGACACGATTGCGCAAGTTTTCCAAAAAGGGTATAAACTCCACGAACGCGTCTTACGCCCAGCTATGGTAGTTGTATATAATTAATTGAAAACTTGTCCGAAATGACAGAAAACTATGAATGAAAGATAAAAAAGCAAAATAGAAATTAAGTAAAAAGGGGAAAAACATATGTCTAAAATCATTGGTATTGACTTAGGTACAACAAACTCAGCAGTAGCAGTTCTTGAAGGAACTGAATCAAAAATTATCGCAAACCCAGAAGGTAACCGCACAACTCCATCTGTTGTGTCATTCAAAAATGGTGAAATCATCGTTGGTGACGCTGCAAAACGTCAAGCAGTAACAAACCCAGATACAATCATCTCTATCAAATCTAAGATGGGTACTTCTGAAAAAGTTTCTGCAAACGGTAAAGAATACACACCGCAAGAGATTTCAGCGATGATTCTTCAATATTTGAAAGGTTATGCTGAAGATTACCTTGGTGAAAAAGTAACTAAAGCAGTTATCACAGTTCCTGCTTACTTCAACGATGCGCAACGTCAAGCAACAAAAGATGCTGGTAAAATCGCTGGTCTTGAAGTAGAACGTATCGTCAACGAACCAACAGCAGCAGCCCTTGCTTACGGTTTGGATAAGACTGATAAAGAAGAAAAAATCTTGGTATTCGACCTTGGTGGTGGTACATTCGACGTATCTATCCTTGAACTTGGTGACGGTGTCTTTGACGTATTGGCAACTGCAGGGGATAACAAACTCGGCGGTGATGACTTCGACCAAAAAATCATCGACCACATGGTTGAAGAATTCAAGAAAGAAAATGGAATCGACTTGTCAACAGACAAGATGGCTCTTCAACGTTTGAAAGACGCAGCTGAAAAAGCTAAGAAAGACCTTTCTGGTGTTACTTCAACACAAATCAGCTTGCCATTCATCACTGCTGGTGAGGCTGGACCTCTTCACTTGGAAATGACATTGACTCGTGCGAAATTCGATGATTTGACTCGTGATCTTGTAGAACGTACGAAAACTCCAGTTCGTCAAGCCCTTTCAGATGCAGGTTTGAGCTTGTCAGATATTGACGAAGTTATCCTTGTCGGTGGTTCAACTCGTATCCCTGCCGTTGTAGAAGCTGTTAAAGCTGAAACTGGTAAAGAACCAAACAAATCAGTTAACCCTGATGAAGTAGTTGCTATGGGTGCTGCTATCCAAGGTGGTGTTATCACTGGTGATGTCAAAGACGTTGTCCTTCTTGATGTAACTCCATTGTCACTTGGTATCGAAACAATGGGTGGAGTGTTCACAAAACTCATCGACCGCAACACTACAATTCCAACATCTAAGTCACAAGTCTTCTCAACTGCAGCAGACAACCAACCAGCCGTTGATATCCACGTTCTTCAAGGGGAACGCCCAATGGCAGCAGATAACAAGACTCTTGGACGCTTCCAATTGACTGATATCCCAGCTGCACCTCGTGGTATCCCACAAATCGAAGTTACTTTCGATATTGATAAGAACGGTATCGTATCTGTTAAAGCTAAAGACCTTGGAACTCAAAAGGAACAAACAATTGTTATCCAATCTAACTCTGGTTTGACAGATGAAGAAATTGAAAAGATGATGAAAGATGCTGAAGCAAATGCTGAAGCAGATGCAAAACGTAAAGAAGAAGTAGATCTTCGTAACGAAGTCGACCAAGCTATCTTTGCTACTGAAAAAACAATCAAAGAAACAGAAGGTAAAGGCTTCGATACAGAACGTGATGCTGCTCAATCAGCACTTGATGAGCTTAAGAAAGCTCAAGAGTCAGGTAATCTTGATGACATGAAGGCTAAATTGGAAGCTCTTAACGAAAAAGCTCAAGCTCTTGCTGTTAAACTCTACGAACAAGCTGCAGCAGCACAACAAGCTCAAGCAGGAGCTGAAGGCGCACAAACAGCAGATAACTCAGGCGACGATGTCGTAGACGGAGAATTTACTGAAAAGTAAAGTTGAATAACTAGAACAGCTTAAGCTGTTCTAGTTTCTTATAGGAGTAAAATGTTTAAAAAGTGGTGTTGTAATAAAATACAAAAGCTAAGACAAGATTTTTTGTTACTGTTTTTATATGCTTTGGTTATTATACTAATAATATTCATTATCTTAGCGTTACGTTTTAACAATATTAATGAATCTAGTCCAACCTTAATCAAAGTTATTTTTTCTTCAGAGACCCTAGTGGCTATAGTAGCTGGTATTGCGGGAATTTATTCGTGGCGCCATAGTAAGTCGAAAATAGAGTATGAAAAAAAATTGCAGATGCTAAAGGATATTGATGTTATTCGTGAATTTTATATAGATAGAGAAGACGAACTTGAAATTATTAAGCAGTGTCAATCACATATCAAAAAGATGAAAGATGAAACTAAAAATTCCTCGAATGAATTTTTAAGTACCTATTTAGACTATGTTAGTAGTAAATTTGAGAATAATGATTCTCCTATGGAATATGGCGTAGATGATTCTAATCATCATATAATAGAATCCAAAAATCAGGATGAAAATAAAGGATCTAATAGATTAATATCTCTTCCTGGAATAAAAGGAATGATTGCGGAAAAAGAGAAGACGGATGCTATGTATGTTCGATATAGTAAAAACTATAAGGGATCCTCAATAGATTCTGTAGTAATATGGAAGACTTGGTATACTTTAAGAAAAAATATGCTTGATCGTATTAAAAATGATGATAAAGTTATATTTTTTACGAAAGTCGGTAGCTCGTATCAAGGCTGTGAAATAGTAGGTGAGAAGTTGAAGAAGTTAATAAAAGAAGTCCCTGTACGTAATAGTAAAGATGGAAATCTACAGTATGATTTTTATATTTCTAAAAATGATACTATTTCTTGTGAAAGTGAAAATGGTGAAAATATAGATTTATTAGATTCAGATTATGGAGTTAAAGAATTGAATCTGACTTATCTAAATGAAGAAACCTAAAATTCAATTCTTCCAAAAAATAAGAGAAACCGAATCTGACCTAAATGGTTTGATTCACAATATCAATAGAAAGGAACAAAAAGTGTTCGTCGTTGAACACGGGCTATGGAATAAGCCAAAAAGATAGATGGTTTCGAGAGACTAGGAGTTTATCTTCGAAACTGTTACTTTGGCTATCTCCATTAGATGCCCTTTGTATCTAAAATTATGAACAATACCGAATATTACGATCGTCTTGGGGTATCTAAGGATGCCTCTCAAGACGAAATTAAACGTGCCTATCGTAAGATGTCTAAGAAATACCACCCAGACATTAATAAAGAACCAGGTGCGGAAGAAAAATATAAAGAGGTTCAAGAGGCCTATGAAACCTTAAGTGATGACCAAAAACGTGCAGCCTATGACCAATACGGACCAGATGGTGCGAATGGTTTTGGTGGTCAAGGAGGCTTTGGTGGTTTTGATGGTGGTGCAGGCTTTGGAGGCTTTGAGGATATTTTCTCTAGCTTCTTTGGTGGTGGTGCTACTCGTAACCCAAATGCTCCACGTCAAGGTGATGACCTTCAGTACCGTGTCAACTTAAGCTTTGAAGAGGCGATTTTTGGTGCAGAAAAAGAAGTACACTACAATCGTGAAGCGACATGTAAGACATGTTCAGGATCTGGTGCAAAACCTGGAACAAGCCCTGTAACTTGTGGTCGCTGTCATGGTCAAGGGGTTATCAATGTCGATACGCAAACACCACTTGGTATGATGCGTCGTCAAGTAACCTGTGATGTCTGTCATGGAACAGGTCAAGAAATTAAAGAGCCATGTCAAACTTGTCATGGAACAGGACATGAAAAACAAAGCCACAAAGTATCTGTCAAGATTCCAGCAGGTGTTGAAACAGGTCAACAAATCCGTCTTGCTGGTCAAGGTGAAGCTGGTTTCAATGGTGGTCCTTATGGAGACCTCTTTGTAATCATCAATGTTAATCCAAGCGATAAGTTTACTCGTGATGGATCAACAATTTACTATACACTTAATATTTCCTTTGTCCAAGCAGCTCTTGGTGACACTGTCGAAGTACCAACGGTTCACGGAAATGTTGAGATGACCATCCCAGCAGGAACTCAAACAGGCAAAACTTTCCGTCTAAAAGGAAAGGGTGCTCCACGTCTTCGTGGAGGTTCACAAGGAGACCAACACGTTACAGTTAAGATTGTAACTCCTACGAAGCTAAATGATGCTCAAAAAGAAGCTCTCCTTGCATTCGCCAAAGCAAGTGGTGATGAAAAAATCGCACCACAGAAAAAAGGTTTCTTCAATAAAGTAAAGGATGCCTTAGAAGATTTATAAAGGAAGGACGCTTAATGCGTCTTTTTCTTTACGCCAAAAACTGTATGGGGTCAGTTAGCGATTGACCTACTTTTTATCCTTAAAAAAATCTGATATGATAACTCTATGGTTAGATACAAAGCGACAATTTCCTATGATGGTACACTTTTCTCAGGTTTTCAAAGACAACCAAATGCACGTTCCATTCAAGAAGAACTTGAAAAGACTCTCTTACGGTTAAATAGCGGTACACCTGTCACCGTTCATGGAGCGGGTCGTACAGATGCAGGTGTTCATGCCTATGGACAAGTTATCCACTTCGATTTGCCTCAGGAGCGGGATCCAGAGAAGTTACGTTTTGGTTTAGATACGCAATGTCCAGATGATATTGATGTTGTTAGTATCGAACTTGTATCGGAGGAATTCCATGCGCGATACAACAAGCACAGTAAAACTTATGAGTTCCTAGTAGATGCAGGGCGACCTAAGAACCCCATGATGCGTAATTATGCGACCCACTATCCCTACCCTCTAAGTTTAGCTCCTATGCAGGAGGCTGCTAAGGATTTGGTCGGTACACATGATTTTACAGGCTTCACAGCTTCAGGAACTTCTGTAGAAAATAAAGTACGCACAATTACCCAGGCTAGCATATCTATCGATGAGAAAACTGGATTTTATATCTTTACTTTTTCTGGTAATGGTTTTCTCTATAAGCAAGTTAGAAATATGGTTGGCACCTTGTTGAAGATTGGCAATGGTCGCATGCCTGTTTCGCAAGTTAAGACAGTGTTAGAAAGTCGTGACCGTAATCTTGCAGGACCAACGACACCTGGTAATGGTTTGTATTTAAAGGAGATACGATATGAGTAATGAATTGATTTTAGCGATTTCAGGGAATGATATTTTTAGTGGTGGCGGACTTCATGCAGATTTAGCGACATTTACCACAAATAAACAGCATGGATTTGTGGCTCTTACCTGTCTAACAGCTATGACTGAGAATGGTTTTGAGGTCATTCCGGTTGATACTAATGTTTTTAAACAACAACTTGATTCACTAAAAGATGTCCCCTTCTCAGCAATTAAAATTGGTTTGTTGCCTAACGTTGAAATCGCAGAATTAACATTGGATTTTGTTAAAAATCATTCTGATATTCCAATTGTCTTGGATCCTGTTTTAGTATGTAAGGAGACTCATGACGTTGAAGTTTCTCAACTACGTGATGAATTGGTTAAATTTTTCCCTTATATCACGGTTATCACTCCGAACTTACCTGAAGTCGAACTGCTTATAGATAGAAAGGTCAAGACTCTTGATGATATGAAGCATGCGGCTAGCTATCTCAATGAATTAGGTGCTAAGACTGTCGTTGTCAAAGGTGGAAATCGCTTGGATGGTAATAAAGCGATAGATGTCTTTTATGATGGAACAGACTACAAATTGTTTGAAGAAGCTGTGCTAGACAAAAATAATACCGGTGCAGGATGTACATTTGCTTCAAGTATAGCTAGTGAATTAGTTAAAGGATGTTCAGAAACGGAAGCTGTAGCAAATGCTAAAGCCTTTGTTTATGAATCAATTAAACAATCAAATGAATTTGGAGTAGTTCAATATGCAAAATAAGAAAACAAAAGAGCTAACATTATTAGCTATCTTAACGGCTTTATCAGTGACCTTTGGATTCGTGGCTAAAATTCCGACTCCAACAGGACTTTTAACTTTGGTAGATGCAGGAATCTACTTCACAGCTTTTTATCTTGGGAAGAAAGAGGGGGCAATTGTGGGCGGATTGTCTGCTTTTCTGATAGATCTGCTATCATCTGCTCCGCAATGGATGTTTATCAGTTTGTTAATCCATGGTGCACAAGGTTATTTTGCTGGCTTTAAAGGGAACTATCGTATCCTAGGCCTTCTGATTGCAGCAGTTGTGATGGTGGGTGGCTATGCACTTGCTTCAGTATTTATGTATGGAACAGGAGCTTCAATCGCAGAAGTGATTCCTAATTTCTGCCAGAATGCTCTTGGCATAGTTGTTGGATGGGTATTGTATCAAGGATTCAAAAAAGTTCAGTCTAAAAAAGGTTAATAACATTACTAAACCCTATTGACAATAACTAAATTGGGTGTTAAGATATAAAAGTTGTCTTAACAGACTTGCCACAAACTTGAAAAGGTTCCAAAACTTTAAAAAAGTTATTGACAAGACAAGCTAGAGATGATATTATAAATAAGCTGTTTCGCGAGAGACAGCGGACACGAGAAGTGAAAAAACTTCAAAAAAAGTGTTGACAAGACATTCTAGATTTGCTAGAATATAGAAGTTGTCTTAAGAGAGACAAAGACCTTTGAGAACTGAATAAGAAACCAAGTGCAGGGTTATGATAGAAGAAATTATAACCTGTCAATTTACAAGAATAAATCGTCAGACGACGGTAATGAGTTAACGCTCGAACAATTATTAAAGAATTTAATGAGAGTTTGATCCTGGCTCAGGACGAACGCTGGCGGCGTGCCTAATACATGC
>OGKH01000169.1_pt1 | contig 57314 bp, 59 predicted proteins | sample 1572421 | NCBI WGS metagenome assembly OGKH01 (sample SAMEA2582084, study PRJEB24529) | metagenome | biome: Human gut stool | place: China | collected 2011
TCAAATTAAACAGTTTAATCGTTAATTTGCAGCCGCTGTGCTTTATTTTTATTGGAATTTGTATTCTAGGAATGTATTTAAAAATTTTAATGCCAATGTATCATTTAATGGAAACAATGTAGAGGTAAAAATGAGAAAGTTAAAGCATTTTATTATGAAAAATAAACAGGTAAAAGGATTTACCTTAGTTGAAATGGTAATTGTAATTGCCATTATTGCGATGCTAATTTTGTTAATTGTTCCGGGCTTAAGTAAGCAAAAAGAAAGAGCGACTACCAAAACAGATGAAGCCTTAAGAACAACGATTGAGACCCAAAGACAATTAGCTGAAGATAATGGAGATGGTACTTCATTAGAAGAGCTAGTAAAGAAGGAATATATTTCTCAAAAACAAAAAGAAAGATATGAAAAATTACCGCAGAAATGATTTTTAAGAGAATAAAAGCTTTTACTTTGATTGAAACGATAGTTACTTTAACAATAATTTGTTTACTCGTGTTAATGCCAACGCTTTATGTTAAAAATATTAAGGAACAGATAATCTTAGACAGTACCACGCGTCAAATTAGATCAACTATCAATAAGTATTTGCATCTCTCAACAGTAGAAAAGAAGTCGTATTTTTTATCATATTTTGACAATAATTCTTCAATTCAGATAATGGAGCCGCATCAAGTGTCAAAAGTATATTTGAATCGACATGTTAGAGTTTATAATTTTGATAATTTATATATTAGCAATCGCGGAACCATATCGCCGAGAACAATTACTGTTAAGAATGGAAGCAAAGAAAAGAAAATTAAAATACAGATGACATGGGGTAGGATGGTTGAAGAATAGAAAAGTCAAGGGCTTCATTTTATTGGAAGCATGTGTAGGCTTCACGATAGCCTGTTTAGGAGTATTGCTTTTAGGGATAACAATTAAACAAAATAGACAGACTGGAAAACAGATTGAAAAACGAGTAGATAAGGCTTATGCGGAATATATTTTTAGACATAGTGATAAGAAGACATTATTAGTGCATGATCATGTCTATCATAGAAAATAAAATAATGAAAAAGATAAAGGGTTTTACCTTATTAGAAGCTGTATTTGCAATCGCAGTTACTATTTTATGTGCGCAAATATTATTTGGACTTATAGGCACACTTAGAAAAATTAATCGCCAGAAAACCGGAGTTAATGAAATTTCGTATAGTTATGTACAGATAAATAATTTCTTAAAAGAAAGTGGACATGTTGAAGTAAGTACAACGGGTTCAGATCCAACTAAAATTGTTCTTAGAAAGTTATCGGATAAGAAGAAAAAGAATGGTGATTTAATTTACGATACATATGTAATTGATATGAGTTCAAATGATGTTTTGAGAATGAGAACAGATGAGGGAGGACACATGCCGCTACTTTTTCAAGTTAAAAAAAATAAAATGTTCTACTTCAAAAGATTCTTTTTCTATTTTAGTAACTGAAAAAGATGGTAGACAAAGCGAGATGTTTTTCAAAACAGATTTACCAAAGAAAAAGGAAAATAAAATACAGGATGAGAAAAAAGATAAGAGTAAAAAGGCTTAAGGGAAGTGCCTTAATTAGTAGTTTGCTGCTTATTAATATTTGCATTGCCTTTGTAATGATGTATCAACGTAGTTTTACTGAAAATATGGAAAGTAATCTTTCTTTGATAAATTATTTTTCCAAGTAACAATGATTGCTTGCTAGTATTTGATGATACCTATAGAATATTAGAAGGAATATTAAAGAAGGAAGAAAAATGCAAAAAGTAGAAGAATTATATCCAAAATTTCAGACAGCTATTGAGCATTTACAAAAAGCGCTGAATGTTTCTTTTTCATCGGCATTGACGGAAACCTTTGATAATCTAGAAAATGGAAAAATCAAAGTAGAATCAGGTGCCCCAGATAAAGAAACCGTAGCTGAATTAACTGAAGAGTATCGTAAATTAGATTATGATAATTTGCCACGTACCTTAAAAGTACAAATATTTACTTTATTAACTTTAAAAGCAATTACTCAAGATGCCAGTGACTATAACTTGATGCCCACACCTTCAGTAATTGCTACAGTAATTGCTTTGATTTGGCAAAGAATCGTTCCGACAGGTAAAAAAACTGTGGTTGATCCCGCAATTGGAACTGGAAATTTACTTTATTCGGTTATTAGACAGCTGATTCAGGAAAATCATTCACAAAACAATTACAAATTAATTGGAATTGATAATGAAGAAGCATTATTGGATTTAGCAGATATTGGCGCCCATCTTGAAGATTTAAAGATTGATTTATATTGTCAAGATGCTTTAGATCCATGGATGATTGAAAAAGCGGATATAGTGGTAAGTGATGTGCCAGTAGGTTATTATCCATTGGATAATAATGCTGAGCGTTTCGAAAATCATGCAAAAGAGGGACATTCGTTTGCCCATACTTTATTTATTGAACAAATAGTAAATAATCTTAAGCGTGATGGTTTTGCATTTTTAGTAGTACCTAGATTACTATTTACTGGTAAAGGATCTACTGAATTCATGACTTGGCTGGCTAAAAAAGTTAATATTCAGGCGATTGTCGATTTGCCTGATGACATGTTTTCAAGCCAAATTCAACAAAAATCAATTTTAGTTTTTCAAAATCATGGGGAGCATGCTCTCAAGCGTGAAGTTTTGGTGGCTAAATTAGATTCATTAAAGAAACCAGAATCTTTAGTAGCATTTAATATGAAACTAAATGACTGGTATCATAAGAGTGAAAATTAATTTATATAATACGAGAGGTATATAAAATGAAAAAAGTTTTAGCAGTAAACTCAGGTAGTTCATCATTTAAATACAAATTATTTTCTCTAGATAATGAAAAAGTAATTGCATCTGGTATGGCTGACCGTGTTGGTTTACCAGGTTCTGTTTTCACAATGACTTTAGCAGATGGTAGTCAACATGATGAACAAAGTGATATTGCTAATCAAGAAGAAGCAGTTCAAAAGTTGCTAAGTTGGCTTAAAGAATACAATGTTATCGATTCTTTAGCAGATATTGCTGGGGTAGGGCATCGTGTCGTTGCTGGTGGTGAAGAATTTACTGATAGTACAGTCATTACAGATGATAATCTTTGGAAGATTTATAATATGAGTGACTATGCACCATTGCATAACCCAGCTGAGGCTGACGGCATCTATGCTTTCATGAAAGTTTTACCTAATGTACCTGAGGTTGCTGTTTTTGATACTTCTTTCCACCAATCGTTAGATCCTGTCCAATACTTATACTCAGTACCATATAAGTACTATGAAAAGTTCCGTGCTAGAAAATATGGTGCACATGGTACTTCAGCTCGTTATGTATCACGTCGCACAGCTGATTTACTAAAGAAGCCAGTTGAAGATTTAAAGATGGTTTTATGTCATTTAGGTAGCGGTGCATCTGTCACTGCTATTAAAGATGGGAAGTCTTTTGATACTTCAATGGGATTCAGTCCGGTTGCAGGAATTACAATGAGTACTAGAAGTGGTGACGTTGATCCTTCTTTACTTCAATTTATTATGAAAAAAGGCAACATTACTAGCTTTAATGAAGTTATTAAGATGTTAAACACCAAATCTGGTTTACTCGGTCTTTCAGGAATCTCCCCAGATATGAGAGATATTGAAAAAGCAATTAAAAATGGTGATAAGCAGGCTAAACTTACAAAAGATATTTTTATTAACCGAATTGTTCGCTATATTGGAGCTTATATGACTGAAATGGGCGGTTTAGATGTTTTAGTCTTTACTGCAGGAATCGGAGAACATGATGCAAGCGTGAGAAAGCAGATTATGGATGGCCTAACTTGGCTTGGTCTTGAATATGATGAAAAAGCTAATAAGGCCAACAAGGAAGGAATTATCACTACACCAGATTCAAAGATTACTGCAATGATTGTTCCAACCAATGAAGAGTTAATGATCGCACGTGACGTTGTTCGTTTAGCTAAATTAGATAAGTAATCGTGAGAGCAAGATTATAGCATTTTAACAGTGACTGTGATATCATTGAAACATCTGGGGATGTTTTGGGATTCGACAGGCGTAGATTCGCGTTGACTGCGATTCGTAGGTCACGTCTACGTTAAAACGTCACAGTTAAATTATAACTGCAAATAACGAAAATTCTTACGCAGTAGCTGCTTAGTCAGCCTGCGTGATCCAATGACGGATTGCTCGTGTCTGTCTGCGGGTCTTACCATTTAACGAGCTACGTTTAACTACTTACCTTAATAGTTAGAAATAAGATTCTTAGGTTAGTTTTGATAGTTTAGCCCTGTTATATGGCGTTTTATCAAAACGAAATTTAAGTAATATAACTATGATCGTAGAGGTTAACGACGGAATACGTTTGGACAGGGGTTCAATTCCCCTCATCTCCATTAATAAAAGCCTGTAGGTATTGATCCTACAGGCTTTTTATTTTATCTTGACCGCCATTTGACCGCTGAGGTCTAAATTTTATCTAAAATATTGATTATTTGTTTGTCTGATTTTTGTTTCAGTTCGTCCAACATATATGCATAAGTTGAAGCCGTTATACTCATATTTGAGTGTCCTAACCGTTTACTGATAGAGTATAAGTCTACTCCTTTAAAAAGCAGCATTGCAACGTGAGTGTGCCTTAAACTGTGAAAGTGAAAGCCTTCCTTTTCAATACTTAGTTTCTTTAAGTGTTTGCGTAAAACTTTATTCACAGCAGTTGATGTTGGAATAGTGCCATCATTGCTAATAAATAGCCTTTCTGTTCCATTTTCTTTCAGTTGGAGTAAAATATCAAGCAATTTTTGATCTACAGCTATAACACGAGTAGAAGAGCGGTTTTTAGTTTCCTTATTAATCTCGTCTGAATCATAATTAACAATCTTATTATTATCATAGTCCCATGATTTAGTGATATGAATTTGCTGATTTTTAAAATCTATATCATGCCATGTAAGTACTCTAATTTCTCCCGGACGCATTCCAGTATAAATTATAGTTATAAGCATATATCTGCTTATATAGGATGGCTTAATACCGTTTAAAAGTGATTTAACCAGTAATTGAACTTGGGAAAAGTTTAAATAATCAATTTTTCTGTTTTTCTCTTCATTCCAAACTAAATTAATTCTGTCAGTGAAGTTCTTTCTTATAATTCCTTCACTGATTGCATCTTTAACGCATGATCTAATTGATCCATGCGTTTTTTTTACAGTATCTTTGGCATGAGTAGATCCGTAATCATTTATAAATTTCTGATATTTAAGACGATTCATTTTAGAGATTTTTACGTCAGAAAAATTTAACTTTATTAGATCATAAATTCTAGAATAGCGTCTTTTAGTGTTATTTGATTTACCAATAATTTTAAAGGTTTCATACCATGTTTTGAAATATTCAGCAAAAATGGGGTCTTTATTAGAAATTTGTTCGTCATCTTTGGCTACTTCCATCTCATTAGCCCATTTTTGAGCGTCTCGCTTAGTTTCGAATCCGCCTTTAGATTTATATTGTCGTTCATTATTGATGTACCACGACACCTCAGCAGTCCATTTTTTACCCCGTTTTCTTATTCGTGCCATTTTAATTCTTATTTCTTATATGCTGACGAGCATATTTTTCTCCTTGTTTTGTAATTTGTGGAGCGCCTATAGGAGCAGAAGTTAATTTCTTATGTTTGTCAAAGCCAAGAATAACTTTGTCGTTGCCATATGTAAGATTTACAAAACCATTTTCATTTTCTTCTTCTTCAGTTGGTTTCACTTTCATAATTCTTTTTACTGTAGTTAACTTCATTCCATACTTTAATTTTTTAGCTCTAGATAATAAGGTATTTTTAGATTTTTTAGTTTTAGTCTTTTTCTTATGATGGGTAGATTTTTGTTTTGCTTCAACAATTTGTGGACTATATTCTCGAGTTAGAGCAAAAGAGCTACCTAAAATTACGGTAGCTGTTATAGATGTAATTATTGCTTTAAATTTAATCTTCATTTGTTTCTCCTATATGTGTTTTTAAAGATTAAGTAGTTTTTTCTTTTTTGCATCAAATTCTTCTTTAGTGATGATGTCATCATCTAAAAGTTGCTTATATTTTCTAATTTCATCAGGGATGTCTGTAGTGGGCTGTACTGTCGTTTGAGATGGAGCAGGAGACTTAATAGCAGCCATTTGTTCTCTGATAGTTTTAGCCATGATGGGAGCAGCTACTGCGTTAATTTTTTCAATTCCTGTTATATTTGCTCCATTAGTTATTGATACAGTACCAGAAACTAGTTGTTTGCTATAAGATACAGCATTAATCACAGAGAGAGGAATTTCTTTTTGATCCATTCCAAAAACCATATTTTTGTTTAAGAAAATAACTCTCTTATTAGTACATACCACTAGCCAAGTATGACCATCAAGAACACCAGAACAGGCATACTTAATAACTTCTGTATTGTCTAATACTTCTGGAAGAGCTTTGACCTCTTTCTTTACGAAAGTTAAATCGAATACTTTAGCAGCAATAAGTTCTTGCTTAACCTTATCTGAAGTCTCCATTTTTTGAATCTTCTCAGCTTCATTTTGTGCCATAGCGTTATCTAAAGATAGATTACTAGTTGAAGACTCATTATCATTAGATAATTTATTTTGTACATTTTTAACAATTACGTTGGACTTATCCTTATTTTTAGTAGCTCTTTCTTTTATCCAATTTTGAGTTGCGGTTTTATAATTTCCACCATTTGCAAGGAACTCTTGAAACTCATCAAATGTTTTTGTCTTTGCCCAAAATAAGGCTGCGTTAGGAGATGTTCCCCAGCTTTTACCCCAGTTCGATTTCTTTAGACATTTTGAACAGATTACTCCATCTTTCAACTTGAGTTTTGTTAGACTTGATTTTCCGCAAATTAAACATTTTTTACTCATTTTTATTTTCCTCATCAATATATTTTTGCAATTCATTTTTAACTTTTTGATAATTTCCAGTTCCAATAGATTTAGCTAAATCTATATAGTTTGTATATAGTGGATCATTATCTAAATCAACGTATCGCTTAACTTGTTGCTCAATCATATAATTATTAGCATTATTTTCATCTTTGCAGTGTAGAGTGTCGGAACTGTCAGATACCCTATCATCAAACTTTGCGTGACCAATTTCATGTAAGACAACTGATTCAATTTGATTTTCTGGCAAAGTATCTCTAATTACTATTTGATCTTCTTCACCGCTTTTTCCGTGAAGAATAAAACCATCTCTTTCAACTGGTAAAAAAATTAATCGTAGCTTGTACTCTTTTAGCAATTGCATCAAATGGCTATTCAACTTAGCTCGCTTCCTTACTTAGCAGCGTAATATCCTTTTAAATAAGTTTTTATAATCTCTCTATCGTGATCACTCATAGGTTTTCCATCGAATGATCTTGCATTGTCTAACATATCTTCTAAGTCTGCATCAGTTACTGTAGATTTGTTTTTTTCTGGCTTTCCTAAAAGATAGTCGGCTGATACGTTGAAATAATCTGATATTTTGGCTAATGCACTACTAGAAGGCTCTGCTTTTCCATTTTCCCATTTTGTAATAGTTTGCTGAGATACATGTAGTATTTTGCTTAATTCTGTTTGAGTTAAATGCTTTTGAATTCTTAAATCATGAATTTTATTCCCAATCATTCTTCTTCCCCATATTAACAACTTTTATTTATAAATTATACTCGCTTTATACATATTTTTACTTATTATTAGTAAAAAAGTAGGGGTTAGTCATATTTCAGTTTTTCATTGGGAAAGAGGAAAATTGCCTCCTGTCCAAATAAATCTTTTTATCAAACCATCTCGATTCATTTAATACAGAATAAAATGCAATTGTATTTAAGTAATTATCTTTAATTATTTCAACATGATGTTCATTAATTCTCATGATATTTTTAAAAATATTATGATCATGGATGACCATTAATATTCTATGAGTCGGCATATAACTAAGCATGAGTTTTTGTTTAATATTGCGTTTAAAAATGATATTAGCTTCTTTCTAACTATTTCTCATATGAAACGGATTCTTTTAAAATTAGAAGATTTAATGTATTAAGACGTGTTTATGAAATAGAATATCATGATAGAGTATATATTCAATGGAGATAAAAAATAATAAACGATTGACATTTAATGAAAAAGTGTAGATCTTTAAATCTATACAATTTTTTCAAAATAATATTTATTTTTATAACAAAAGATGTTAGTCTGTTAGATGAAATGTTAAACGCTTAGCATGTAGGAGGAGAAAAGATGTTGGAAAATAAAAATCATAAGAAGATGTCTTTAAGCGGAAAATCTTTATTAATGGGACCTTGTCTACAGCAGCAATTGTATTAAGTGCTTCCACTGTAAATGCTGCTACTACTAATGCAGACAACGCTACTGAAAATCAAACTGTAGCAGTAAGTGCTACTACAACGAATAATGAAACTAATAATCAAGTAAGTTCAAGTTCAGAAAAAACTGCTGATTCTAAAACAGAAAAAGATACTAATTTAACTTCAGCAGCAACTAAAGAAGTTAAAGCAGATGCTGCTAAAACTACTTCACCAGTAAATAATGTTAAAACTGTAGCTGATACTACAACAACTACTAAAGAAACAACAGATAATACTGAAAAGTCACCTGTTAATTCTTCTGCTGATGTTAAAAAGAATGATGCGGTAAAACAAAATGAAAAAGCAGCTACTGCAGTTAAAGCAAATACTGAAGTAAAAGCTAACGAAACTTCTACAAAATCAGCTTCAAAAGATAACAAAGCTGAATTAAAGGGCCAAATTAAAGATATTGTTAAAGAATCTGGTGTGGATACCAGTAAATTAACTGATGATCAAATTAATGAATTAAATAAGATTAGCTTTTCTAAAGAAGCGAAGAGCGGTACTCAATTAACTTACAGCGATTTTAAGAAAATTGCTAAAACTTTAATTGAACAAGATGCTCGTTATGCTGTTCCTTTCTTTAATGCAAGTAAAAGTATCAGGACCAGCAACGTACTTGTTATGGCTTGATGTAAGTATAGTTTCGGTAAATAGTCAAGAATTAGCTGATTATATTAGAAAAGAAACTGGGCTAATCGTTTCACCTGGTATTATTTATCGCGGTAATGGCAATAAATTTTTACGTCTTAATCTAGCATCACCAATTTCAATGGTAGAAGATGGAATTAGTCGTTTAATTACTGGAATTAAAAAATATTCAAAAAATAGTTGAAAGTGGTTTCAAAATCATCTCAAAAAGATATATACTTTTATTGAGGTGATTTTTTTATGGAACCATTATTTTTAACACCATATTTTAGACCAAAAATTTGGGGTGGCCGTAAGTTAAATACAGTTTTAGGATATGATATTCCAGATGGAAAAGTTGGAGAAGCTTGGGTAATATCAGGATACAAAGATGACGCTTCAACAGTTAATGCTGGTCCTTTAAAAGGAAAGACATTAAGAGAAGTATATTTAGAGCATCCAGAATTATTTGGTAATCCAAAAACTAAGGAATTTCCGCTATTAGTTAAATTCTTAGATGCAAATGATAATTTGTCTGTTCAAGTACACCCAGATGACGAATACGCTAGAATTCATGAAAATGATTCTGGAAAAACTGAAAGTTGGTATGTGCTTCATGCTGAACCTGGTGCTAAACTTATCTATGGGCACAATGCAACCAGTAAAGAAGAATTAGAAGATTGGATTAAAAATGGAAAGTGGTCCAAACTGTTACGTTATGTACCAGTAAAAGAGGGAGACTTTTTATATGTACCTTCTGGAACGGTTCACGCTTTAACTAAAGGGATTATGATTATTGAAACACAACAATCAAGTGATGTAACCTATAGATTGTATGATTGGGATCGAGTAGACAAGAAAACTGGTAAAAAGAGAGAGTTGCATATTAAGCAATCTCTTGATACTATTCAAGTACCACATAAAGATCCGAAGCTGAAAATTACATCTGAAACATTAGGAGATGCAAAGATTACTACTTTGGCTCAGCCACCAATGTCACCGCATTTTTATTTATGGCAGATCGATGTTGATGGGAGTTTTGATTGGAGTCTAAATGATCATCCTTATCTTTTAGTTTCTGTAATTAAAGGTAACGGTAAGTTTATTGCTGATGGCAAAGAATATAATATTAAATTGGGTACTAATTTTATTATTCCTAATGAAATGAAGGACTTTAGTTTTAGCGGTGACTTACGTTTAGTAATTTCAGCTCCTGGTAAAGAATAAATTTAAGTGAATGGAGTTGGTCAAATGATATATATTGGTTGCGGGGTAATAATGTTTGTAATCGGAGTCATTTGGCTGATCGCTCCTTCACCTAATCCGAATCAAGTTTATGGATATATGTCATATTTGGCTTCAGTTAATGAGGCAAGTTACAAGTATGCTCAAAAAGTTGCACGAAATTATTTTATGCTTTTTGGTTTAATTCAATTTTTATTAGGATTAGGAATCCATTTATTACACTGGGATCGCTATTTCTTAATCTGGTTGCTTACTTTTTATTTGTTTATTTTGGCTCCGATAATCTTAACTGAAAAGAAATTGCAGGCTTTTTTACGTGCCCGGCATGAATTACCACATGATTATATTGAACCAGATAAAATTAAACATACTAGAGTAAAAGGATTTAAGGATAAATAATGCTAAAGATATTAATGGTTGAAGATGACAATTCTGTTGCAGAAATGATGAAGATGTTCTTCAGTAAAGAGCAATGGGAAGGAGATATAGGAAAAGATGGTGTAGAAGCTCTTGAGATGTTTAAGGCACATCCAGATTCTTATGACATTGTAACGTTAGATCTTAACTTGCCTAAGAAGGATGGAATGGAAGTAGCTAAAGAAATTAGGGCTATTTCTCTTTCAATTCCAATCATTATGTTAACGGCACGTGACTCAGAAACTGATCAAATTTTGGGACTGGGCATTGGTGCAGATGAATATGTTACTAAACCATTCAGTCCATTAGCATTGATTGCTCGCATTAAAGCTTTATATCGAAGAAGTCATATAGAAAAAGATATGCATGCTTCTAATGGTTTAAAGTACGATGTAATTACTAAGCATTTAAAGATTTCAAAAGATCGAAGAGAAGTGCGCTTTGATGATAATATTGTTGAAGGTTTAACCCCGAAGGAATTTGATTTACTTTATACTATGGCTCAAAAGCCAAAACAAGTTTTTTCTAGAGATAAGCTTTTAGAATTAGTTTGGGGATATGAATTCTTCGGTGAAGAAAGAACTGTTGACGCTCATATCAAAAAATTACGGCAAAAATTAGAGAAAGCTGGTCCTCAAGTGGTGCAAACAGTTTGGGGCGTGGGTTATAAGTTTGACGATTCTGAGGTATAGAAATTGAAACTATTCTACCAAGAAATGTTGGGTTTTCTGCTGGTAATTATTACCAGTATTGTAATTATTGGCTCATCCACAATTCACTTTGCCACCATTCAGGCATATTCTCAAAGCTATTCACGTTTAGAGGGGTATGGAACCTCAATTGGAAAATTGGCTTTAGCTAAAGATAATCCTAGACATGAATTAGATGCAAAATTTTTAAAGAATTTACAGGTAGTAATGGAAGGCGAAGATGTAAATCTTCGCATTTTTAATAATAAAAATAGGCAAGTTTATCCTGAAACTACAATGAACTGGGCTTTGCCGCAGAAATTGTTTAAGCAACTGAAGAATGGAAAAACTATTCGAATTAGAAATGATCATGAAGATGGACGTGTGACGTCTTTTTCTAATAAGGATGCTTATACCAGTGTAATTGTTCCTTGGCGTAGCAAAGGAAAACTGGTTGGAGTTATTTGGATTGGTTCACGTGTACAGAATGTCGAACAGATGATTGTACGTGAAAAACATAATCTAATTACAGCCTTGCTTAGTTCTCTGGTAATTGGTGGTCTAATTAGCTTTATATTGTCATATTATATTTCTAGAAAAATCAAACTTTTATCAAATGCTACTAAAAAAGTCGCTCAAGGTGACTTTAATGTGCATTTGAAACATAAAGATACTGATGAAATTGATGACTTGGCACGTAATTTTAATATTATGGTTAATGCGTTAAAAGAGTCAAATGATGAAATCAAGGCACAAGAGAAAAGACGAGAGCAATTTATGGCTGACGCTGCCCATGAAATGAGGACGCCTTTAACTACAATTAATGGATTACTTGAGGGTTTTGAATATGATGCTATTCCTGAAGAGGCAAAGCCTAAGTCAATTGCTTTGATGCATAGTGAAACTAAACGACTAATTAGGTTAGTAAATGAAAACTTAGATTACGAAAAAATCAGAAATAATAAAATTAGTCTAATTCAATCTCGATTCAATGCTACTGAAGTCTTAACGAACTTACTAACTCAGATGAAACAAAAAGCTATTCAAAAAAATGATAAGTTGATTCTTAATTGTCCACCTGAAGTTGAGGTTTATGCAGATAAAGACAGATTTACGCAGATAATGGTCAATTTAGTTCAAAATGCTTTGCAATTTACTGAAAATGGAAAAATCAAAATCTCTGCTTGGAGAATTAAACATGGAGCCCAGTTTGAAATCGCAGATACTGGTATTGGCATGAATCAAAAGCAGATGAAGTATATTTTTGAAAGATTTTATAAGGCTGATCCATCTAGAGCTAAAATTGGGTCTGGAGAATCAGGTTTAGGGCTTTCTATTGTTTTATCGCTTATTAAGCAACATGGCGGTAAGATTGATGTAGATTCAGAACCAGGCAAGGGAGCAAAATTTACTGTGACTTTGTATGATAAGGGTTATAAAGAATTTATTAAAGATTAAAGAGTGTCAAAGGCAAATCTTATTTTTAACAAATTTCAGATCTTAACTTAAAACAAAATCCTACTAAATCAATGTTAGATTTAGTAGGATTTTTCATTTTTTGGGTTTTTCTCAGACACTTTTTGACTTATTTTTCAGGATTATCTTTTTTAGGAGCATTGTCCTGATGGTTTTTGTCTTTGTCGCTTGTAGCAGACTGAATATTCTCAGGAACCTTGTTGATTTCGTCTTTATCAATTTCAGAAGCATCTGTGCTGTAAAGATCGGTAGTTGTGCCTTTATGCTGAGAATATAGAGACGTAGATTTGTTACCAAGTTGTTTTCGTAATGTCAGCATTTTTTGATAATTGACTTTATAGTCAAACTCATTTGGATTTGTCGGAATAAAGCCAGCAGGAGTGTAGAATCGTAAAAGATTATGATTATTCAATAAATCTGAATAGTGTAGTGAAGTGCGTCCATAACTAGCTAATTTATTGATTTCTTCTTTTTGCTTTTTATTAAATTTAGTAATTTTTTCTCCAGTTTGCTGATTGTAAACTGTTCCTTTGGTTCCTTTACCGCCAATGATTACGTACTTAGGAGTAATTATCGTGCCGTTTCTAAAGACAACGACTTGACGATATTGTTTAGAAAATAGGTCTTGTCCAAATTGAATATAATTCTTATTTGAAATTCCTAAAAGGTGCAGTAAGGTTGGAAGTACATCAATTTCACCACTAATTTTATTATCTACTTTACCTTTGATTCCATCCATATGTATCATGAATGGAACCTTTTGAAGTTCAGCAGTATCATAGGATGTCCAATTGTTGAAGTCTTTGCCTAGAACAGGTGCTAAAGCAGATAGTTCGTCGTCTGAACTACCCACACCATAATGGTCACCATAGAGAATAACCATTGTATTTTTATCAAGGCCACTCTTTTTTAGATAATCAAAAAATTCTTTGATTGATTGATCAAGATAATGGGCTGTTTCGAAGTAGTTATTGATTGTTGTATTTGAAGTATCAGTAGTAGTAAAGTTATTGTCTTTATCTTCTGGGTCTAATTGGAATGGGATGTGATTAGTAACAGTTAAATATTTAACATAAAAAGGTTGCTGCATTTGTTCAAGATATTTGATACTTTCACCAAATAATAACTTATCTTTTAGTCCATATCCAATTTTGTCATTTTTCTTTTGTGAAAAGTAGTTTGCATCAAAGAAGTAATTATAGCCAAGATTCTTATATACTTCATTTCGATTCCAAAATGTTCCAGTATTACCATGAAAAACAGCTGAAGTGTAGCCAGTTTGACGAAGAATTTGCGGAGCACCTTGAAATGTATTTTCAGACCCTAGGGAAGAGAATAATGAACCGTCTGAAATACCGTATGTTCCAGTCTCAAGCATGTTCTCAGCGTCACTAGTTCTGCCTAAGCCTACTTGATGATAGAAGTTGCTAAAACTAACTGTATCTTTACTATGATAAAGCGAGTTGAGAAATGGCGTGACCTCTTGACCGTTAACTTTTAAGCCAATTAGAAATTGCTGGAAACTTTCGAGGTGTAAGACAATGACATTTTTACCTTTAGCTTTTCCAAAATATTCTGGATTAGCTTTAGCGTAATGTTTTTTAGTGAAAGCTAATACTTGATTAATATCTTCGGCATTAGCATTTTTCTTAACTTGGTTTGACTGTGCGCTTTTTAAAAGATCGTATACTGAATAAGTATCAATTCCTAAGTATTTAACTACATAGGAGCGATCAAAAGTGTTTCTTAACAGACGTGGACGTGAAGTTTCAGCTAAAAACATATTCAAAGTTAGCATGAAAACCCCAAATGATGAAACTGCAAATGGTCGCTTAAAGCCATATTTACGTGGATCAATTTTGATAACCTTTATAATTAATAAGATAATAATGATTATAAGGTCAAGCCAGAGAAGGATATCGCTGGGATGCAGTAGAGCAACAGTACTTTTACCTAGCCCTTGTGATACTTTACCGGTAGTTTGGATAGGTTTACTGGTTAAAAAATCTGAGAATTGACGATAATAAATTACATTTGCAAAGAGCAAAATTGTATTTATTGTATCTAAAACCAGCATAGCAATGTATGAAATTAGTGGTTTAGAAAAATAAAGTCCTAAGCTCAAGATAATGATACATGTACCAAGTGGAGTTAACCAAACAATAAAATGCTGGTATGGATCACTTAAACCAAGCTTAAAATCAAAATAAGCCGCATACATATATTTTGCCCAAAAGCAAAGTGTAAGGATTGTTAAGAATCCAATTCTAGTTTGCCAAAAATTACGTTTTATTTTATTCACGCTTCACTACTCCTTTTAATAAGGAATATTTTACTGGTAATTTTAAAAAACGACAAACTTTTGTTAAAGGTTTGCGATTTTTTAATATTTTAGAAAAAAATGTCTTTCATAGAGAGCTTTACGTTATAATTAAGCCAAAATTACGGAGTCGGTTAGGTTATGCTTTTTTTACAACCCTTATATGAATATATCTATCATCATTATGCAGCACATATTAATCATTTTGCTCTAATTAAGCTAATTTTGTATAGCTTAGATAAGACAATTTTTTATTTTATTATCTTTGCAATTATTCGTTTATGTTGGCTATTATTTATAAGACATCGAAGAACATTAAAATCAGAAGCATGCGTTTGGATTTTTAGCTTTTATGTCATTTTATTATTAATGCTTACGGTATTTAGAGATACATATTTTCCATGGCAATTAACCTTTAATTTTCATCGCAATTTAAGTGATATTAATCTAGTGTTTATGAAAGAAACGCTTAAGCTGACCCAGGGAGAGAGTATGCTTGATTTTTTCTATAATTCGCTTGGAAATATTTTATGGTTCGTTCCATTTGGTTTATTATTTCCAACAGTTATTCAGAAAAAAAATATGCTTTTAACGATTTTTTCCGGTGGTTGTCTTTCAGTTTGTATTGAAGGATTACAATTTGTTCTTGAAACTGGTGTAAGTGATATAGACGATGTCTTTTTTAATGTTTGCGGTACGATAATTGGTTTTATAATATATCGAATTATTTATCGATTCTTATAATAAAAACTCTAGTTTTATGAAGAAGTAACTGCTAAAATAAGGTTTGTACGTGAAAAAAGTTACAAAAAAGGAAGTTTAAATAATGAGTAAAGTTGTTCACTTTGATGCAAGTAAATTAACTCCGTTTGTTCATGAAAATGAATTAAAGGAAATGCAAGCAATGGTAACTGCTGCAGATCAAGAATTACGCGAAGGTACTGGCGCAGGTAGTGACTTCCGTGGTTGGATTGATTTACCAATTAATTACGATAAAGACGAATTTGACCGTATTAAAAAAGCAGCTAAGAAGATTCAAAATGATTCTGAAGTTTTAGTTGGTATTGGTATCGGTGGTTCTTACCTTGGTGCCCAAGCTTCAATTGAATTTTTAAATAGTTCTTTTTATGGCAGAGAAAAAGAAAAGTATCCAACTGTTGTATTTTGTGGTAACTCTCTTTCAGGTTCATACCTCTATGACTTACTTGAATGGTTAGGAGACAAGGACTTTTCAATCAATATTATTTCTAAGTCTGGTACTACTACTGAACCTTCAATTGCTTTTCGTGTCTTGAAGGATAAGTTAATCAAGAAGTATGGTAAAGAAGAAGCTGCTAAGAGAATTTATGCAACTACTGACCGTGCTAAGGGTGCGTTAAAGACTGAAGCTGATGCAGAAGGCTACGAAGAATTTGTAGTTCCAGATGATATTGGTGGTCGTTTCTCAGTATTATCAGCTGTTGGTTTACTTCCAATTGCTGTAGCTGGTGGAGATATTGATGCAATGATGAAGGGTGCTGCAGATGCACGTGCTGCATACACTGACCCAGATGTATCAGAAGATAATCCTTACCAGTATGCTGCTCTTCGTAACATTCTTTATCGTAAGGGTTATACTACTGAATTACTTGAAAACTATGAACCATCGTTAAGAATGTTTGGTGAATGGTGGAAGCAATTAATGGGTGAGTCAGAAGGTAAGGATCAAAAGGGCATTTACCCATCTAGCGCTAACTTCACTACTGATCTTCACTCACTTGGTCAATATATCCAAGAAGGTCGTCGTAACTTAATGGAAACTGTTATTCGTGTTGAAAATCCAGAACATGATGTAACTATTCCAGACGATAAAGAAAACTTAGATCAATTGAACTTCTTGTCAGGTAAGACTATGAACTACGTAAATGATCGTGCATATGAAGGTGTAGTTTTAGCTCATACTGATGGTGGAGTACCAGTTATGACTGTTGATATTGAGAATCAATCAGCTCACACTTTAGGTTACTTAATTTACTGGTTCGAATTAGCTGTAGGTATTTCAGGTTACTTGAACGGTATTAACCCATTTAACCAACCAGGTGTTGAAAGTTACAAGAGAAACATGTTTGGTCTTTTGAACAAGCCTGGTTATGAAGACTTACATGATGATTTGACTAAACGTTTAAAATAAATCTACTTAGCATATTTTGATAGTATGCGGATTAATATAACTATAATTAATAGTTAAAGAAAGGGTAGAGGCGATTGCCTCCACTCTTTTTTATTGGAGAAAAAATGAAAGTACAAACTAAAAATACACTTGCAGTTTTGGCAACAGCATTCATGTCTTTTGTTGGAATTTTAACTGAAACTAGTTTAAATGTAACTTTTCCTGCTATGATGAAGCAATTCCAAGTTTCATTGGACACTATTCAATGGATTACAACTGGCTATTTGCTGATGATTGCGATTATTATGATTAGCTCTTCTTATCAAAATGAACGATTTCCAGCAAGACAATTGTTCATTTCAGCAGCAGTTGCCTTTATAACTGGAAGCATGATTTCTGCTTTTGCATCAAGTTTCTACATTTTGCTTTTAGGAAGATTAATTTCAGCTCTGGGAGTAGGTCTATGCACTCCGATGATGTTTAATTTAATCGTGGAGGTAATGCCTAGGCAAAGCTGGGGATTTTACATGGGAATTGCTGGTTTAGTAATTGCAATGGCACCGACTTTAGGTCCTGCATTTGGAGGCAGTGTTTCGTATTATCTTAATTGGCGCTGGATCTTCATTATTGCTGCAATTTTTGCCCTCTTTGTCTTTATTTCTGGTATTTTTGTAATTGGAAGTTATCATTCGGTTCAAAAGAAGTCATTTAACTGGCTAGCTTATATATTTTTAAGTCTTAGTTTAGTAAGCTTAGTTATTGGTGTAAATCAATTAAGTAAAGGATTACAAAACTGGCGTCTTTGGGGACTATTAATCTTAATGGTTGTTTTGTTTATTTTATTTGTGACAATTTCAAAAAGATCTACTCGAAAGTTGCTTGACTTGAAAGTTTTTGAAGATAAAGCTTTCGTTTTTGGGGCATTTGCGTACTTTTTGCTTCAATTTATCAATATTGGTGTAAGTTTTGTATTACCCAATTATATTCAAATTGTTAACAAACAAAGCTCTTTAATCGGTGGTCTGGTTTTACTTCCAGGAAGTATTATTGCTGGACTTTTAAATCCGTATTTTGGCCGTTTATATGATCGCTTAGGTGCAAGAGTGCCATTATATGGTGGAGCTTTTTTAATGGCATTAGGGAGCTTCTTATTGGCTAATTGGGGACTAAACTTAAATACCTGGATGATTATCTGCTTTTATGGAATTTTGATGTTAGGACATCGAATGTCGTTCAGTAATACAATGGCCCAAAGCTTGAAAATAGTAGATAATAACCTTAAGTCAGACGCAACTGCTGTTTGTCAGACAGCGCAACAACTAGCTGGTTCAATGGGAACAGCAATTTTAGCAGCAATTATAGCTATTTTTCAGAATAAGCATACAGCAAAATACACTACTTTGACTGCTCAGGGAAGTATGGCAGCATTTTATTTCACTTTTGGCCTTGGAATTTTGATTTTGATATGTGATTGGATTATGTTTAAGCTGAGTAAAGAAAATAAGTAAAAGAAAGTGTAATTAATAATGAACAAGAATTTCTTGGCGGTAGAAAAAGATATCCATGGTTTTGCTCAAGAGCTTTATTTTAGAAATGAGGTTGCAATTGATCTTGTAGAAAAGGATGAACAGAAGGATTTACTGCATTTTGATAGAAAAGATGTTGCAAAATTGCAAGAAATTACCAGTGTTTTGCAAGATTTTTGTCAACCGCAGGTTCGTGCAATTTTACAAGTCAGTGAAAATACAAAAGATGTGAAAAACGATTTTAAATTGATTCAAAATCAAGCGCATCAACTAATCCAGAACTTTTCTAACTTAGAGAAATTAGTTACTTATTCAGAAACAAAAGCTAAGAAAAAAAGTAAAAATTTAAGTAAACAGTGGCTAGAATTAAAACAAAATCTGCTGAAAATGGACATTAATCGAATTAAAGAGATTGAGAAAAGTAGTAAAACTATGTCATAAAGTAGGATAATAAGTGATATAATTGAAAAGCTGCATCATGGTGAGTAAGACGTGATGCAGCTTTTTTCATTTAAAATTACTTTTTAAGAAAAATTATTATGAAACTTGACAGATTTACGATATTCAATTATATTTACATATGTTGAATTTGCCCGTTGGTCAAATGGTTAAGACGCCACCCTCTCAAGGTGGAGTTACGAGTTCAATTCTCGTACGGGTGATAATACTGAGATATAGCCAAATTGGTAAGGCACAGGATTCTGGTTCCTGGATGTTTCGGTTCGAGCCCGAATATCTCAATATGTTACCGTCAGATCGTTGATCTGGCGGTTTTATTTTATAATCCAGGTGGTAGGATGATAGAATTTTTTAAGACTCAGCATTTAATTGAAAGTATGGTTAGTGAGCGCATTGTACCAGGGGTAAACTACGCATTTATTAAGAAAAAACAGGTGTTTCCATCAACAGTAGGTTTTGCTAGTTTGATGCCTGAGATTGAACAACTTAGTCCATTTGCACTTTATGATTTAGCAAGTTTAACTAAGGTGTTAGGGACTACTAATGTTTTCTTAAAATTAAAAGAAGAGGGTAAACTTAATTTTACTGAGCCACTTCAAGAGTTTATTCCTGAATTTAAAGATGATCGTATTCGCCTTAATCATTTATTGACGCATACTAGTGGAATTCGTGGTTGGATTCCTAATCGAGATGAACTAGCAGCTCCTGATTTACTAAAAGCAATTATCGGCTTACCAGTTACTGATGAATTTGAAACGAAAATGCGGTATGCAGATACCAATTTTATTTTATTGGGATTGGTACTTGAAAAAATATATGGCTTACCTGTCCAAGATGTAATTAGGCAGGAGATTATTTTACCAGCTAAGCTGAAGGAAACAAAATTTCATCCAAAAGCATCTGATTGTGTGCCTACCGCTTATACTGAACAAGGTGAGTTACTGCGAGGAATTGTACATGATCCTAAAGCACGTGTACTGGGTAAGGATTGTGGGTCAGCTGGCTTATTTTCAAACTTAGAAGATCTAATAAAAATGACGCAGGCTTATTTAGGACTACGTCATGATATTCTACCTTTAAAGCAGGATACATTAGCTAACTTATTTCAAATTGAAACACCTAAAAACGTACATCCTCGTTCTTGGGGATGGGATTTACGCTTTGATCCAGTTGATCAGCATCCACTTATTTATCACACAGGTTTTACTGGTACTTTTATCTTAATTGATCGCCTTAATCAAACTGCGATGGTTGTCTTAACTAATCGAATCCATCCTAGTGGACATAATCATGTCTTTCTAGCGATGAGAGAAAAGATAGTTGATACCTTTCTAAAAGAAAATATTTATAATGGCTAATAAAAGGCCACTGTCATAAGCGACAGTGGCCTTTTATGTTACATACCTGCTTTAATAATTTTCTTTTCACCCATAGTTTTACGAAGTGAAAGCATAGCAGTGTATGTAGCCAGAATATATACTTTTTTAGTTGGTAATTTTGAACTTTCATCTAATAAAGCATCGTTATTGGTAGCTGTGGTCATTAGACCCGGATTAAATCCAGCAACCTCTAATCTAAAGCCCATATCATGCCAGCGTTTCCCACCAACTAATACTTTTTTGATTTTATCTTTGTTGAGGCCTTCATAGTCTGCGTCCCAAATCCAAGAGGTATCAATTCCGTCTGCATGGTTTGCATTCAAAAGAGCAACTAAAGAATAGTTATCTTTCTCAGTGTTGAGCATATGAAGAACTTCATCAAGGCCAACAGGATTTTTGACTAAGATTAAGTCGATTTCTTTGCCGGCATAATTAATTAATTCTTGGCGACCAAAAATTCGCTTGTTTTCAGCAAAACTTTGAGCAACTTCTTCCTCGCTTAAATCAAATTCACGCGCAACAGAATAAGCTGCTAAAGCATTGTAGATGTTATAAGTTCCTCCGATGCCAATACTGTATTCTTTTTCACCCATTTTGAATTTTAAACTATTTGGAGTTTGATCAATAATTTGATTTACACTATAAGTTAATTCTGGTCTATGATAACCACAATTAGGGCAGAAGAAATCTCCTAAATTTGCGTAAATTCGTTCATGATAATGTAAAATATGATCACATTTTGGACATAACACACCATCAGTATTTACTGGAGCTTTAAAGTCATTTTCAGCTTTATCATCTGGTAGCTTAAATCCATAAAATACTTTTTTATTTGGAAGCTCAACTGAAGAGAAGATACTTGCATCCCCGTTAGCAATAATTGTAGCATTTGGGGCTAATTTAATTCCGTCAACAATTTTTTGGTAAGTAGTATAAATTTCACCATAACGGTCCATTTGATCACGAAAAATATTTGTCAAAACAAATACGCTAGGATGAAGTAACTTAGTTACCATTTTGACGTTTGCTTCATCAACTTCTAGTACAGCAATTTTCTTTTTGGCTTTCTTATTTTTATGAGCTAAAAATGCTGTAACGATTCCTTGTTGCATGTTTGAGCCGGATGGATTGGTTAAAATATCGCCATATTTTTTCTTTAATGCTTCTACAATCAAAGCAGTTGTCATTGTTTTACCATTAGTTCCAGTAACAATGATCGTTTCATAGCCTTTTGCTAATGAATTTAATACTTCAGGATCAATTTTCATGGCAAATTTTCCAGGAAAACTCGTCCCGCCCTTTAATACATTATGAAGAAACCAGTAAGATGATTTACCGGCTACCTTAGCGATGCCTGATTTTAAATTCATATTCTTATCCCTCACTTTAAAACTAAATTTTACTATAGCATATCAATAAAATGAAAACGACCTTTTTATTTTTACCTGCACGATTTTTAAATTTACTTTATACTAATTAGGATAATACTAGTGAAAGTACATAAACTTGATAATGGAGGAATTTTGCAGTGGCGCAATTGTTTTTTCGCTATGGTGCAATGAGTAGTGGTAAGTCAATTGAAATACTAAAGGTTGCCCATAATTATGAGGCGCAAGGTCGGAAAATTGCCTTGATGACGAGTAGTGTGGATGATAGGAGCGGTGTTGGTACAGTTGCTTCTAGAATTGGCCTGCACCGTAAGGCTGAGCCGATTAGTGAAGATTTGAATTTGTTTGATTATGTTTCAAAAATGAATAAGAATGATGTTGAGTCTGGTAATGGGACTGTAGCTTGTGTTTTAATTGACGAGGCGCAGTTTTTAAAGAAACATCATGTTTTAGAATGTGCAAAAATTGTTGATGAATTAAAGATTCCCGTTATGGCATTTGGCTTAAAGAATGATTTTCAAAATCATTTATTTGAAGGCAGTGAAAACTTATTGATTTTTGCTGATAAAATAGAAGAAATGAAGACCATTTGTCACTATTGCGGTCATAAGGCTACAATGAATTTACGAATTAATTCTGGAAAACCTGTTTATGAGGGTGAACAAGTTCAAATTGGCGGAGATGAGTCTTATTATCCCGTGTGTCGTTTTCACTATTTTCATCCCGATAAACAAAGATAAAAGTAAGGAAGGATAATAAAAATGGATAAAGTGATGGCCCAATTAGAAGGATTAGTTGCCCATTATGAAGAACTTCAAGAAATGATGGCCGATCCGGAAGTTATTAATGATACTAAGCGTTATATGGAAATTTCTAAAGAAGAAGCTGATATGCGCGAAGTTGTACAAAAGTATCGAAAATATAAGTCTGATATAAAAGAAATCGACGACAATAAAGAAATTATTTCAAGTGAATCTGATGATGATTTGGTTGAAATGGCTAAGGAAGAAAATTCTGAATTAGAAAAAGAAGTTGCTGAATTAGAAGATGAGATCAAGATTTTGATGCTTCCTAAAGATCCCAATGATGATAAAGATATCATTATGGAAATTAGAGGAGCTGCTGGTGGGGATGAAGCATCCTTATTTGCTGGTGACTTACTTAGAATGTATGAGAAATATGCTGAAACTCAAGGCTGGAAAGTATCTTTAATTGACTCAGAGCCAACTGAAGTAGGAGGCTATAAGCGCGTTGCTGTTATGATTACCGGCGATAAAGTTTACTCAAAATTAAAGTATGAAAATGGAGCTCACCGTGTTCAACGTGTACCTGTGACTGAATCTCAAGGCCGTGTTCACACTTCGACTGCGACAGTTGCGGTTATGCCGGAATATGAACAAGTAGATATTGATTTAGATCCTAAAGATATTCGTGTGGATGTTTATCGTTCATCTGGTGCCGGTGGTCAGCACATTAACAAAACTTCTAGTGCTGTTCGTATGACTCACCTTCCAACTGGAATTGTAGTTGCTATGCAAGATCAACGTAGTCAACAGCAAAACCGTGAAAAAGCGATGCAAATTTTAAAATCACGTGTTTATGATTATTATGAAAGTCAAAATCGTGATAAATATGATGCTAAAAGAAAAGATGCAGTGGGTACTGGAGACCGTTCAGAAAGAATTAGAACATATAATTATCCGCAAAATCGTGTAACTGATCACCGAATTGGCTTAACTTTGAACAAGCTAGACCGAGTAATGAACGGTGAACTTGATGAGATTATTAATGCCTTAGTTCTTTATTACCAGACCCAACAACTAGAAAAGATGGCTGAAGAAAATGCCTAAAAGTTTAAAGCAGATAAAAGAAGCTGTGTTAAAAGATAGTCCTGAACTTCGTTCAGATGACGTTGACTATGTCCTGGGCGAACGATTAGGCTATACACCTTCAGAATTTGCATTACATATAAATGATGAATTAAATCTAGATCAAGAAAAACAAGCATTGAAAGATATGAAAAAATTGCGTAGAGGAATATCTCCGCAATATATTTTGGGATATGCTTGGTTTTATGGTTATAAAATTTTGGTTAATCGCGGTGTTTTAATACCTAGATTTGAAACTGAAGAGCTTGTTAAGTGGGCTCTTGAAAATATTAAATCTGGTGAAAAAATTCTTGATTTAGGTACTGGTTCGGGAGCAATTATGGTTGCTTTAGTGAAGCAGGCTCAAGATCAAAAAATCGAAAATCTAATTCTATATGCTAGCGATATTACTGATGCTGCTTTACGTGAAAGCGAAGAAAACTTTTTAAAATATGACTTGGATGTTAGAACTCGTAAAGCTAATGTTTTAGTAGGTTTAGAAAAGTTTGATACTATTGTTTCTAACCCACCTTATATTAAAACTAGCGAAAAAGATTTAATGGATGCAAATGTAATAAAAAATGAACCAGATACTGCATTATATGGTGGAGAAGATGGCTTGGATTTTTATCGAAAATTTGCTAAACAAATTCGTTCGCATTTGTATTCTCATGGGCAATTTTTTCTGGAATTTGGTTTTAGCGAAAAAGATCAATTAAAAGATTTGTTTGAAACGGAATTGCCAGACTTTAAAATTGAGTTTAGAAATGACTTAGCAGGTAAGCCAAGGATGGTTCACGGAAGGTGGAAGAAATAATGGAAACTAAGATTTTCAGCAAAAAACAAATTCCTGAAGCAGTTGAACTCTTGAAGAAAGGTGAATTGGTAGCCTTTCCAACTGAAACTGTGTACGGTCTTGGTGCTTTAGCAACTAATGAAAAAGCTGTTAAAGGAGTATATGCGGCTAAAGGACGTCCAAGTGATAATCCATTAATTGTCACTGTTTCTGATGAAAAAATGATGGAAAATTATGTTAATGAAGTACCAGAGCGAGCAAAGAAATTAATTAAGCATTTCTGGCCTGGTCCATTAACAATTATTCTTTTTGTTAAAGAAGGTACTTTACCGGATGCTGTAACAGGAGGACTCCCAACTGCTGCTTTTCGTTGCCCAGATGATGAAATGACCCATGACCTAATTAGTGAGCTAGGAAAGCCAATTGTAGGTCCGTCTGCCAATACTTCAACCAAGCCAAGTCCAACAACAGCAGAACATGTTTATCATGACTTAAAGGGAAAAATTGCTGGAATTATTGATAATGGACCAACGGAAATTGGTTTAGAGTCAACAATTGTTGATTTATCAGTAGAAACACCAACTGTTCTTCGCCCTGGAGAAATTACTCCTGAAGAAATTTCAAAAGTGCTTGGAGAGGAAGTTTTGATGAATAAGGGTACAACTCAAACTAAAGGTGTACCAAAGGCTCCAGGGATGAAATATCGTCATTATGCTCCTAGTGCTCCAGTATTTATCGTTGATAAAGAAGCAGACTTTTCAAAAATTAAATGGGATAAGGAAACTGGAGTAGCTGCTTTAGATGAAGTGCTTGATAAAATTGATAGTTCTAATAAATATAGTTTAGGTAAAACAATTGATAAGGCAGCGCACAACTTATTCGGTGCTCTCAGATACTTTGATAGCGAAAATAATATTAAGCGTATTTATGTGCAAGGTTTTGATCATGGAGCAATTAGTCCTGCATATATGAATCGCTTAAACAAAGCAGCTGCTGGACATCATTTTCATTAATATTAAAAGGCATGTATCAAAAACATGCCTTTTTTCGTACGATTTAAGAAACATTTATCTAATAATTTGTTAAAATAATGAACGAAGTATTATTTTTAAAATAGGAGGCCATTATGGGTAAGTTTACCGTTTTGAATCACCCGTTGATCCAACATAAGTTGACGATCATTCGTAAGAAGGATACAGGTACGAATGAATTTCGTCAAATTGTTGGTGAAATTGGTGGACTCATGGTGTATGAAATGACACGTGATTTGCCATTGAAGAATGTTGAGATTGAAACTCCAATTGGAAAGTCAACTCAAAAAGAATTAGCAGGTAAGAAATTGGTTATTGTACCAATTTTGCGTGCTGGTCTTGGAATGGTTGATGGTGTTCTTCAAATGATCCCATCTGCAAAAGTTGGACATATTGGTATGTATCGTGATGAAGAGACTTTAAAGCCACATGAATATTTCTTCAAGATGCCACCAGATATTGAAGAACGTGAATGTATTATTGTTGATCCAATGCTTGCAACAGGTGGATCCGCAAATATGGCTATTGGAGCATTAAAGAAGCGCGGTGCTAAAAACATTCGCTTAGCTGTTTTAGTAGCAGCTCCTGAAGGTGTAAAGGCCGTTCAAGAAGCAAATCCAGATGTTGACATCTATGCAGCAGCAGAAGATGAAAAATTAATGGATAACGGTTACATCTATCCAGGCCTAGGGGATGCAGGAGATAGATTGTTCGGAACTAAGTAATTTTACTCAAAAATCTTTTGAAATTGAAATTTTTGGGTGTTATCATTTTTAGTGTGTTTGAGGTATTCAGCACAAGAAGGGAGGTCACGAAGTGAATGAGAAATCTGTAGTCGTTAATGTATTCGGCTTGAATTTCAATGTAACTAACTGCTTAGGGGGAACGTTAGTCGCAATTGCGGTTTTCTTTCTTGTTTGGTATTTAGGACGCAATGTTTCTTTAAAACCTAATAAAAAGCAAAATTTGTTAGAGTATCTAATTGATTTTACAAATGGAATTGTTAAAGATAATGTTGCCGATGTAGATGCACAAAAACATCTATCTCTTTATGCCTTTACCCTATTTATGTTCATTTTCTTTATGAATCAGTTAGGTTTGTTCTTTGAGTTTTCAATTAATGACCATATCCTTGTCAAATCACCAACTGCCAACCCATTGATTACAATGACTATGGCTATGATGACATTGCTTTTGTCTTATAACTTTGGTGTTCAGAAGTTTGGTGCTAAAGGTTATTTTGCAAATTATGCAAAACCGGTTGGATTTTTACTTCCAATCAATATTATTGAGGAATTTACCAATTTCTTGACGTTATCACTACGTCTTTACGGTAATATTTATGCCGGTGAAGTTTTACTAACTTTAATCGGTGGACGTTTTGCAAAGAGTGCGGGTTGGTTTACCGTCATCGCTTCGGTTCCACTAACTTTAATCTGGCAAGGCTTCTCTGTCTTTATTGGCTCTATCCAGGCATATGTATTCGTAACTTTATCAATGGTGTACATTGGTAAGAAGGTTACTGAAGAATAATTTTACGGAGGTTTTTTCTATGAAATATTTAGCTGCCGCAATTGCCGCCGGTTTAGCTGCTTTAGCTGCTTCCTGGGGTAACGGAAAAGTTATTTCAAAAACTATTGAAGGTATCGCAAGACAACCAGAATCTGCTAACAACTTGAGATCAACTATGTTTATCGGTGTTGGTTTGATCGAAGCCGTTCCTATTTTGGCTATCGTTATTGGTTTCTTGATTCTATTCCTGTAATTTGCGTTTTAGAGATAAGATCGTAATTACGAGAAAGAAGGGTTGAGACATGCAATTTATGTTTGCAGCCTTAAAATTAGAGTTAGGAGATACGCTTTACTATCTTCTGATCTTTGCAGCTCTGCTCCTTTTGGTTAAGCATTTTGCTTGGGGCCCAGTAACAAAGATGATGGAAAAGCGTCGTCAAAAGGTGATCAGCGACCTTGATCAAGCAGAAAGTGACCGTAAAAAGGCAGCTCTTCTTGCTAATCAACGTGAAGCGGCCTTGAAAGACTCTAAACAAGAGGCAACACAAATTCTTTCTACTGCAAAGAGCAATGCGGAAAAGACTAAGAGTAGTATCATTAGTCAGGCTGATCAAGAAGCTGCCGCAATTAGAGAAAGAGCATCTAAAGACGCTGCGCAAGCAAAAACAGATGCTTTAAACGAAGCTCGTGATCAAGTAGCAGATATTTCTGTAGCAATTGCTGAAAAAGTAATTAGTAAGAGTTTATCTGCTGCAGATCAAAAGGACTTGGTAGATCAATTTATCAAGGGGCTGAATGACTAATGGCTTTAAGTAGAGAAGAAATTGCTTCCAGATACAGTAAAGCTTTGTTTGCTTATGCACAGGATGCTAAAAAGCTTGATGAAGTACACGAAGATATGAAGGTGTTGCTTCAAGTCGCTAAAGAGAATCCTGATATGCTACGCTTGTTAAGCGATCCAATTATTCGAAAGAATCAAAAAGAAGATTTTTTATCAAGTTTTAGTGGCGAGTTTTCTTCTGAGACAAAGAATTTTTTAGACTTTCTCTTAGAATATGGAAGATTCAATGCCTTGACTGAAATTATCAACGCATTTGATGCGCTCTATGATGAAGATAAAGATATTGCTTCTGGCACAGCAGTGAGTGCTATTAATCTTGATGAGGACGAGTTAAATCGTATTAGTCAAGCTTATGCTAAGAAGTATGGTTTTAAGAAATTGGTTCTGACAAATGAAGTGGATTCCAGTATCTTAGGAGGTATAATCCTCAAAGTCGGGGATCGCATTATTGATGGTTCGATAAGAACTAGATTGCAACAAATTCGTGAGCAATTAATTGAAAATAGATAAAAGAGGTGAAACCATTGAGCATTAAAGCGGAAGAAATTAGCGCTTTGATCAAGCAACAACTTGAGAAATATGATGATAAGCTCAACGTCAACGAAGTTGGTACTGTTACCTACGTCGGTGACGGTATCGCCCGTGCTCACGGTCTAAATAACGTATTATCAAGTGAATTGTTACAATTTTCTAACGGTTCATATGGTATTGCGCAAAACCTAGAAGCTAATGATGTTGGTATCATCATCTTAGGTCGCTTTGATGATATTCGTGAAGGTGACCAAGTTAAGCGTACTGGTCGAATTATGGAAGTTCCTGTTGGCGATCAATTAATTGGTCGTGTTGTGAACCCATTAGGACAACCAGTAGATGGTTTAGGTGAGATTAAGACTGATAAAACTAGACCTATCGAAAGTAAAGCTCCTGGTGTTATGGATAGACAATCCGTTAACCAACCTTTACAGACTGGTATTAAAGCTATCGATGCTTTAGTTCCAATTGGTCGAGGACAGCGTGAATTGATTATTGGTGACCGTAAGACAGGTAAAACTGCTCTTGCTTTAGACACTATCATTAATCAAAAAGGACAAGATGTCATTTGTATTTACGTTGCCATTGGTCAAAAGGAATCAACAGTTAAAAACTCTGTTGAAACCTTAAAACGATTTGGTGCTATGGACTACACAATTGTAGTAGAAGCTGGACCTAGTGAACCAGCACCAATGCTTTACATCGCTCCATATGCAGGTACTGCTATGGGTGAAGAGTTTATGTACAATGGTAAGGATGTATTAATCGTATTTGATGACTTGAGTAAACAAGCCGTTGCTTACCGTGAAATTTCCTTACTTCTTCGTCGTCCACCTGGTCGTGAAGCTTACCCAGGTGACGTATTCTACTTACACTCTCGTTTACTGGAACGTAGTGCTAAGCTGAATAAGAAACTTGGTGGCGGTTCAATGACTGCCTTACCATTTATTCAAACTCAAGCTGGAGATATTTCGGCATATATTCCAACTAACGTTATTTCCATTACTGATGGACAGATTTTCTTGGAAGCCGACTTATTCTTCGCTGGTACTCGTCCTGCCATTAACGCTGGTGAATCTGTTTCTCGTGTTGGTGGTAGTGCACAGATCAAGGCTATGAAGAAAGTAGCAGGTACATTGCGTGTTGACTTAGCTTCATATAGAGAGCTTGAAAGTTTCGCTCAATTTGGTAGTGATCTTGACCAAGCTACTCAAGCTAAGTTAAACCGTGGACGTCGTACTGTTGAAGTATTGAAGCAGCCACTTCATAAGCCACTTCCTGTTGAAGATGAAGTATTGATTCTTTATGCTTTAACACATGGCTTTTTGGATGCTATCCCTGTACCGGATATTCAACGTTATGAACTTGAATTATATGATTACTTTGCAAGTAACTATAATGACTTGCTTGATGTGATCCGGACAACGGGAGATTTACCTGAGGAAGATAAGCTTAACGAAGCTTTAAAGAACTTCAACGAAGGTTTTTCAATCAGTAAGAAATAGAAGAGGAGGTTTTTTCATTGGCAGAATCTCTCCTTGAACTGAAAAAAAAGATTGTTTCAATCCAGAAGACAGGTCAGATCACTGAAGCTATGAGAATGGTTTCTGGTGTTAAACTGAATAGAACTGAAAAGCTGGATCAAGAATATACTATTTATAACGATAAGGTTAGAGCAACAGTTTCTCACTTGATGAGTTCACAAATTGTGAAGCAATTAGGTAAAGAAACCAAAGAATATAACGAATTTGGTGGCTCTGCCATCATCGATTATAGTAACTTTTTTGATTTAGGTACTCTTGCGTCTTTAGTTCAACCTCGTAAGAAAATTAAATCTACTGGTTACTTAGTAATTAGTGGTGATAGAGGTTTAGTTGGTTCTTATAACAGTCAAGTTATTAAGAATATGATGAGTATTTTTAAAGATGCTGATGCTCAAGATAAAGACGTTAAAATTTTGGCAGTTGGTAGTGTAGCAGCACAATTCTTTAAGAAACAAAATCTAAATGTTGTATATGAATATAGCGGAGTAAGTGATGTTCCAACTTACAATGAAGTAAGAGACATTATCCAGTCTGCTGTTAAAATGTATTTAAATGGCGTTTATGATGAGCTTTTCGTTTGTTATACGCACCACGTAAATACATTGACTTCTGCTTTTAGAGTAGAGAGCATGCTTCCAATATCTGACATTGATATTAATCATAAAGATACAATGCCAAAAGATTATATTATTGAACCAGATGTTGATTCAGTGCTAAAAACAGTTTTACCACAGTTTGCTAAATCAATGATCTTTGGTGCTATTTTGGATGCTAAAACTGCAGAACATGCCAGTTCAATGACTGCAATGCAGAGTGCATCTAAAAATGCTGATGATGTTGTATCTGGTTTGAAGACAAAATTGAACCGAGCAAGACAGGCACAGATTACTACCGAAATTACTGAAATTATCGGTGGAGCAAATGCCTTAGAATAAAATAGAAAAGGAGGTAGATGTTTTGGGTAAAGGCGAAATTGTCCAAGTTATTGGACCTGTCGTTGATGTGGAATTTCCACTAGATAACGATTTGCCTGATATTAATAACGCCTTACGTGTCACAAATAACAATGGTGATACTCTTGTTCTTGAAGTTACACTAGAACTTGGTGATGGTGTTTTAAGAACTATCTCAATGGAATCTACCGACGGTTTGAGACGTGGAATGGAAGTTGAAGACACTGGTGCTCCAATTTCTGTTCCTGTTGGTAAAGATACTTTAGGACGTGTCTTTAACGTATTAGGTGATCCAATTGATGGTGGTCCTGCTTTAGGTAAAGATGTAAAACGTGAAGGTATTCATAAAGAAGCACCTAAGTACGATGAGTTAAGTACGAGTGAAGAAATTCTTGAAACTGGTATTAAAGTTATCGATTTGCTTGAACCATATGTTCGTGGTGGTAAAGTTGGTCTATTCGGTGGTGCCGGTGTTGGTAAGACAACTATTATTCAGGAATTAATTCATAATATCGCTCAAGAACACGGTGGTATTTCCGTATTTACTGGTGTTGGTGAAAGAACACGTGAAGGTAATGACCTTTACTTTGAAATGAAGGCATCTGGAGTTTTATCAAAGACTGCCATGGTCTTTGGTCAGATGAACGAGCCACCTGGTGCCAGAATGCGTGTTGCATTAACTGGTTTGACTATTGCGGAATACTTCCGCGATGTTGAAGGTTTGGACGTATTATTGTTTATTGATAATATCTTCCGTTTCACTCAGGCTGGTTCTGAAGTTTCAGCTCTTCTTGGTCGTATGCCAAGTGCCGTTGGTTATCAACCAACTTTAGCAACTGAAATGGGTCAATTGCAAGAACGTATTACTTCAACTAAGAAGGGATCTATTACTTCTATTCAAGCTGTTTATGTTCCAGCTGACGACTATACCGACCCAGCTCCAGCAACTACATTTGCTCACTTGGACGCTACTACTAACCTAGAACGTCGTTTGGTTGAACAAGGTATATATCCAGCTGTTGATCCACTTGAATCAACTTCTAGTGCATTAGATCCAGAAGTTGTTGGTGAAGAGCACTATGAAGTTGCTGTTCAAGTTCAGCATATTTTGCAACGTTATCAAGAATTGCAAGACATCATTTCCGTTTTAGGTATGGATGAATTATCAGACGATGAAAAATTAATTGTCGAACGTGCAAGAAAGATTCAATTCTTCCTTTCGCAAAACTTCTTTGTTGCTGAACAATTTACTGGTCTTCCAGGTTCTTATGTTCCAATTAAAGAAACAATTAAAGGATTCAAGATGATCATTGATGGTAAGTTAGATGATCTTCCAGAAGATGCTTTCCGTAACGTTGGTCCGATTGAAGACGTTGTCAAGAAGGCTGAAAAGATGGGAGTTACTCCTAAAAATCCTGAAGCAAAAGCAATGCTAGAAGCAAAGTAGGGTGATGCGTTATGGCAGATCCAGAAAAGATTTTAAAAGTTAGCGTTGTAACACCAGATGGAATTGTCTATTCTCATAATGCAACTATGGTAGCAATGAGAGCAATTGATGGTGAACGTACGATTATGTATGATCACCTTCCAATCGTTACTCCTTTAGCTATTGGTGAAGTTCGAGTAAAGAGAACGCATGAAATGAATGATCGTGTTGACCACATTGCTGTTAATGGTGGTTACATTGAATTTTCAAATAATGAAGCAACGATCATAGCAGATAGTGCAGAACGTGCGCGCAACATCGATGTTGAACGTGCTCAATCAGCTAAGAAGCGTGCTGAACAACACATGCAAGAAGCTAAAGAGAAACATAACGAAAGAGAAATGTTAGAAGCTGAAATTGCTTTGCGTCGTGCAGTTAATAGATTACATGTACGTGAAAATTATGGCAAATAATAGAAGAAAAAGACGAACATCTTGTTCGTCTTTTTTTATGGAGAAAATTATATGATGAAACAAGTGGGAGTTCATGCTGTTGTTAGTCTTATTACATATTTGGTAACTATTGCATTTTCTTTTAAGGCTGTAAAAGGATTGAGAGTTGATCAATTATTCAAGAAAGGTCATACTTTTGAAATTCAAATCTTTTTACTTTTTATTTCTATTGCATTAGGTTTTTTAGTAGGGCAATTTATTTTAGCCTTAGTAGATCAATCACTTGCTTTAAAGATGTTTTTTTAAGGATTTTCATAAGAAATTGTTTAGAATGGCAGTTCTTTGTACTTGTTCTTAAAGTAAAGCGGTATTTATGTTACAATTTTTAATGATTAAATACTGGAGGCACTAGCGTGGCAAGAGATATAGGAATTGATTTAGGAACCGCAAATGTTCTAATAAATGTATCCGGCAAAGGGATTGTTTTGAATGAACCTTCTGTTGTTGCTGTTGATACTGATAAAGATAAAGTTGTCGCAGTCGGTACTGAGGCATATAAGATGGTAGGACGTACACCAGGTAATATTAGAGTCATTAGACCATTAAAGAATGGTGTTATTGCTGACTTTGACATCACAGAAGAGATGCTCAGCTACTTTATTGAAAAATTAAATGTAAAAGGTTTTATGTCTAAACCAAATATTTTGATTTGTGCTCCTACAGGGGTTACTTCAATTGAGCAAAAAGCAATTATTCAAGCAGCTGAAAAATCTGGTGGTGGACGTGTATATTTAGATTTTGAGCCCAAAGTAGCAGCTGTTGGTGCTGGCCTAGATATTTTTAAACCTCAAGGAAATATGGTTATTGATATTGGTGGTGGTACGACAGATATTGCTGTTTTGTCAATGGGAGAAATTGTAACTTCTCGTTCACTTCGTTGGGCTGGTGATAAGATGAATCAGGCCATTGCAAGTTATATTAAGAGAAGCAAGAATCTTTTGGTTGGTCAACATACTGCTGAGCAGATTAAGATTCAGTTAGGAACTGCTTTTGAAGCTGATCCAACTAAGACAATGACTGTCCGAGGACGTGATATGGTTGATGGCTTGCCAAAGCAGGTAGCAATCAATGAGTTAGAAGTGCAAAAAGCTCTTGAAGATGGATTAATGTCAATTGTTGCAGCAACAAAAGAAGTTTTGGAACAAACACCACCAGAATTATCGGCGGATATTATTGATCGTGGTATTATGCTGACTGGTGGTGGAGCTTTGCTTAAGAATATTGATAAATTGATTACTTACTATCTTCAAGTCCCTGTGTTAAAAGCCGACGATCCATTAGAGGCTGTAGCAAATGGTACAGGTGTATTACTTAAAAATATTGAAAATCACCAGAGACACTAATTATGAATAGAGAAAGTTTTGATTTTTCATTAGTAAATAAACATTTAAAAAAAGTGGGAAAGATAATTTTGTATTTGTTTGTGACAATGCTTTTAGGAGCACTTATTGGATGCGGTGTTGCAAGTGGTAATCCTTTTGCAATTTTCTTTCCTAGTACATGGGTTCATTTTTTTGAATTTTTAAGTTAAAATGAATAAATTGTTAATTGGGTTGGTAAATGTTTATAAGAAGTTTATTTCTCCAATTTTGCCACCAACATGTAGGTATTATCCTACATGTTCAACTTATATGATTGACGCTTTAAAAAAGCATGGGGCAATTTTAGGCTTAATAATGGGAATATCGCGAATAATACGCTGTAATCCTTTTGTTAAGGGAGGAGTAGATCCAGTACCGGATTATTTTACCCTGCGCCGTAATCCGCATCCGGAACGATATGAAGATGAAATTATTGCGCAGGCATTTCATTCGAATAAAAAGTAGGAGAATATATATATGTCTAGAAAATTGGAAAGTATTGATATTGAAGTTAATGAAAGAAAGGGCACTCCTATGCCTACATGGGAAGTTATTATTCCAGGTAAGCGTTCTATTGGAATTATTGAACAAGAAGAGGAACGCTATCATGTAGTATCTTCTAAAACTAACCATAGCCTTTACTCTAAGACATTAGAAAGTGCTATTAATGAATTACTTTCATACTTTACTTTGCATGAAAAATAAACAAAGTAGGGATATACAATGACAAAAGTTGAAAATAAAGCAGATTGGTATGATCGCATCGCATGGGGTGTTGTAGTTCCAGTCTTTTTATTAGCAGTCATCAGTCTGTATGGTATTTGGGTGGCAACAGTAAATGATCCCAAGATGGGAAGTCCCAAAAAAGCTGTTTTAATTCAAGCTGTATGGTATTTAGTTTCAATTGGATTAGTAATTTTTGTGATGCAATTTGATGCAGAACAGCTTTTTAAAATCGCGCCCATAGCTTATGGTATAGGTATCATTTTATTAAGTGCTGTGCTGTTTTTATATAATAAGCAGGTGTTTCAAGATACTGGTGCAAAGAGTTGGTTTAAACTTGGACCATTAACTTTTCAGCCATCCGAGGTAATGAAACCGGCTTTCATTTTGATGCTAGCCAGGGTAGTAGAACAACATAATGAGCAATATGCCCATACTTTTAAAACTGATTGCGTTTTAATTGGAAAAATCTTTGCTTGGCTAATTCCAGTTGCAGTTTTACTAAAGTTGCAGAATGACTTTGGTACTATGCTTGTGTTTTTTGCAATTGTTGGTGGAGTAATCTTAGTTTCAGGAATAAGCTGGAAAATAATTATACCAGTCTATGGATTAGTTTTTATTATTGGCGCGGCAGCTATTCTTTTGGTTACTACACCTGGGGGACAGGCATTTTTAGGAAGTGCGTTTAATTTTAGAGCTTATCAATTTCAAAGAATTAACTCTTGGCTTAATCCTTCTCAAGATACTTCATCAGGTGCCTATCAGTTATGGCAGAGTATGAAGGCAATTGGGTCTGGTCAAATTTGGGGCCATGGTTTTGGAAAAGTGAGTGTCTATGTTCCAGTTAGAACATCAGATATGGTTTTCTCAGTAATTGGTGAATCATTAGGATTTGTTGGATGCTGTGCTTTGATTTTGATTTATTTCTATCTAATTTTTCAAATGGTTAAAATTACTTTTGAAACAAGAAATGCATTTTATTCATACATTTCTACTGGGATTATTATGATGATCTTATTCCATGTTTTTGAAAATATTGGAATGGGAATCGATCTATTACCTTTAACTGGTATCCCGCTTCCGTTTGTTTCTCAAGGGGGATCTGCCTTGCTGGGTAATATGATCGGTATTGGACTCATTTTATCAATGAAATGGCACCATAAAGACTATATTTTTAGTACTGCAGGAGATTTTTAAGTTAAAAAAAAGACCTTGTCCATTTAGGATAAGGTCTTTTTGGTACCGTTAATTTTCTTGATTTTTCTTAATATCTTCATTTTGTGCGGCTGGCTGACGGATTACTAGAACATCGCAAGCTGCAGTACGAGTAACGTATTCCGTAATACTACCGATTAAAAGTCTTTCAACAGCGTTTAAACCAGTGGCACCTAGAATAATTAAGTCAATATTGTGTTCTTCAGGAAATTCATGAGCAATGATATTCTTTGGAGAACCAAATTCGATTGAGTAATGAACATCTTTAACACCGGCATCTTTTGCGCGGTTATAATATTCTTCGATTTTAGTTTTTGCCTCTTCAGATACTTGTTCAACCATTGCAGAATCAAAGCTTGAAACATCTTGAAAGGCACGTGTATCTACTACGTGAAGAATTTCAAGAGTAGCACCATTTCTTTTGGCTACTTCAACAGCTTTGCTAAATGCAACGTCAGCTTCTTTAGAACCATCTACGGCAACTTGGATATGTTGGTATTGTTTTAACATGTTGATCACCTCTCCATCAATATTTTACCAAAATTTGATTTAAATAGAGTAATAAAACTATTCATTTAAATTCATAAAGGTGAAAGAAAAAATTGAAATAGCCATTGCAGCAATGATCAAGGTAATGAAATTAAATATTTTGGGTAAAGTAAACAAGATAATAATTCCAATAATACCGGTTAAAACTAGTACTAAACTTGTTACTGTAAACAAAGTATTGATTTTGCTGTTTCCAATAAAAGTAAAAATGATAAATTGTCCCTTGTTCTTACTTCTAACTAAATACCAAGCTGTAATAAATACTAATAATATAAAAATTAGCATTAAGACTTTTAATACCACTTATGTAAACCCTCACTTAATAAAAAAAGCGGCTTGCGCCGCTTCCTTAAATTTCAATGGAATCTGAGTTGACTGCAACGTAATGACGCTTGTTGAACCCGCAGTGTTCAATATTTGAATCTATGTCGCAGTGAATATGGATCCTAGATTAGACTAGTATTCCGATTCAGATGTTATTCATAAATTCCAACGTCTTTAGTTTGATCGGTCAACTTTGTAATTAGGTTGATCAACTCAGATCAACTATATTCTAGCAAAGATACAGTTAATGTCAACAAATTGAATTTACTTTTGTAAGCCGTCATGTTGCATCTTTTTAAGTCGAAGATACTGTCTTTTAAGTGCATCTTCTATTTTTGAATTACCCTTAGGTTTAAAATAAGATACATTTTTTAAATTATCAGGTAAATATTGTTGGGCAACCCAATCTCCTTGGTAATCATGTGGGTAGACATATGAAACTCCATGGTTTAGGTTTTGTGCTCCTTTATAGTGCGCATCTTTTAAACTATCAGGTATAGGATCATTTTGCTTATTTTGAATGTCACTTATTGCAGAATCAATTGCAACAATTGCACTATTGCTTTTAGGAGATAAACAAAGTTCAATAACTGCATTTGACAAAATAATACGTGCTTCTGGAAGGCCAACCATTTGTGCAGCTTGAACTGCATTAACAACGCGGCTGCATGCAGGTGGATTTGCTAAGCCAATATCTTCATATGCAATTACTAATAAACGCCTACAAATTGCTACTAGGTCGCCTGATTCACAAAGATTACCTAAATAATAAAGGGCAGCATCAGTATCAGAGCCGCGAATTGATTTTTGAAATGCAGATACTAAATCATAATGGCCATCACCACTTGCATCGTAGCTTTGGGACTTGAATTGAATGGAATCTTGCATTTCTGCTTTATCAATAATTAATTTATCTTTAGGAGATTTAGTTTTTTTCTCTTGATCAGTTGATAAAACAGCTAATTCTAAGGCATTAAGCGTTGATCTTAAGTCGCCATTTCCTTTGTCTATTAAAAGGTTACGAGCATCTTTTGTTAGTTCAACATTGTACTTTCCTAAACCATTTTCAGAATCGGTAAGCGCACGATCAATTGCCTTCGAGATATCAGTACTTTTAAGTCGATGTAATTCAAAAATCTGACACCTGGATCGAATAGCAGGAGAGATGGATATATATGGATTCTCTGTTGTTGCTCCAATTAAAATAATATTACCTGATTCTAAAAGCGGAAGAAGAAAATCTTGCTTGGTCTTATCCAGTCGATGAATTTCATCCAAAAGAAGAATAACTGTGCCACTCATTTTTCCTTCTTCAGCAACAATTTGAAGATCCTTTTTCGTATCTGTTGCTGCGTTAAGCTTTCTAAAAGCATATTTGGTAGAACCAGCAATTGCACTGGCAATACTAGTTTTTCCAATACCTGGGGGACCGTAAAGGATCATTGAAGACAATAGTTTGGCTTCAACCATTCTTCTAATTATTTTTTTATTTCCTACTAAATGTTCTTGTCCAACCACTTCATCTAAGTTCTTGGGTCGCATACGATAAGCAAGAGGTTTCATCTTTAATCCTTTTTTCTAAATAATCTATTCCAGAAACTTTCTTTTTTGGGTTCGGAAAGTTGTTCATGAGGAGCTTCTGGAGCATAAACTTGATCAATTTCAATCCGATAATGATTAATAGCAGTTTTTGAAACTACTAAAACGCCAGTAGCGTTTGGCTCATCTTTTGCTGTATCATCATTTATTAAGGTAAATTTTATATCTTGCTGCGAACATAAGCCCATTAATTTGTTGATAAAATTGTTTTGAGGCATTTTTCCATTGATTAAAATGGTATATCCCTTGAAATCATTAATATGTTTTAAAAACAGGGTATCTAAGGTTGGATTATTGGTTTCTTCTACAGTCATTCGTACTAAAACTCGCTCTCGTAGAGAACCTAAATATCTTCTTCGCTCATCTGGGCAAGTTTGAGGAGTAATCCCCTTAGCAGCATTTTCAAGTCGTGTATTTAAATCTTCAGTCATAATTTTGTTTTCCTTTTTATGGTTAAAAGCTTTATTCTTAGTGTAGCAAAGTAGAAGAGGAGAAAACAAAAAAGTCTTCCCGCAATTGGAAAGACTTTTTGTAATGAAGCAGTAAATATTAAAGCTTCTTGTTGTACCATTCAACGATAAGAGCTTCATCAACTTCTGGTTCCATTTCGTCACGTTCTGGAAGACGAACTAAAGTACCAGTCATCTTGCTGTCGTCAAATGAAACAAATGGTGGACGTGATACAACTGCATCTAAAGCGTCCTTAACTTGTTGCAAGTTCTTTGACTTATCTCTTAAGCTGATTTCTTGACCAACTTTAACTTCGTATGAAGGAATGTCAACACGCTTGCCATCTACTAAGATGTGACCGTGGTTAACAAGTTGTCTAGCTTGTTCTCTAGTTGAAGCTAAACCTAAACGGTAAACGATGTTGTCTAAACGTCTTTCAAGTAAAGCCATAAAGTTAACACCGTGCTTACCTTCACGAATCTTGCCGGCACGGATGAATAAGTTTTGGAATTGACGTTCATTTAAACCAAACATCCAACGTAACTTTTGCTTTTCCTTTAATTGTTGACCATATTCAGAAACCTTAGCACGGTTGTTAGGACCATGATCACCAGGTGCGTAGTTACGACGGCTAATTTCCTTACCAGTACCTGAAAGTGAGATACCTAAGCGTCTTGAACGTTTCCAACTTGGACCAGTATATCTTGACATAAAAAAATCCTCCATAAAAAATAGTAATTTTTTGGAGTAAAATATGAGAAATAAGTTCAACATTCGTGCATCTCAAGTTGCATGTTTCGCCCAGTGCAGCGCGGGTTACTTGTTCACTAAACGCCTCAAGATGTTGACGTTCTTGTCACTTATTGCTGCAAATATTTTACACGAAGACTATTATAGTAAGAAATATAATTTAAAGCAAGTAAAAGTAAGGATTTTCTAGCTGGGATTGAGATGAAGTCTGGTATAATTAATATGAAATATGGAGGGTATTATGTCATCAGGGTTATCTATTCTTATTATTGTAATATTAATTGCTATAATTGCTGTAATTGCTACAGTTGTTATCCTTAATAAATATTTTAATCACCAGATTGCGGAATTAGATGCGCTAACTGATGAGTTAAAAGATTTGAGTGTTGAAGAAGACATCAAGCGTCTACAAAAGATGGAATTAGCCGGTAAAAGTTTAGAGACTTTTAAAAGATGGCAAAAAGTATATCAAAAAGTTGATACTAAAGATGTTGGAGAATTGAAGCATCTTCTTGAACAAGCAGCGGGACTTAACGCAAAGTTTAATCTGATAAAAACGCATCAACTAATTAAAGAAGCAACTGAACTATTGCAAACTAATCAAGATAATGTTGAACGTAGTAAACAAATATTTACTAATTTATTAGAAGCAAATCGTGATAATCAAAAACACTATGCTGCATTATCAAAAGATTATCAGCAACTACGCAAGAAAATTTTGTCGCAGTCTTTTAATTATGGAAATGCAATTGATCAAATTGAAGAAGATTTAGCAACCTTAGAGAGTGATTTTCAGACTGCCAAGAATTTGTCTGGTGAGGGAGATCATGAAGAAGCTAAAAAGGTATTGACTAAGATTGATACTAAACTTACATCATTAAAGACTGATCTTCCTAAAATAGAGAACTTTGATCAAGAACTAAAAAATGTTTTTCCAGATCAACTCAATGAGCTTAGCAATACTTATCGTCAAATGGTAAAAGACAAGTATAAGATTACAGAGGTTGATGTTTTAGAAGAGATTAAAAGCTTAAGAGAATTAGTTGATGAAAATAAAAAGAGCCTCAATAAACTAGATCTTGCAAAGGTTGAGAAGAGTAATAAAGAAGTAAGTACAAGAATCGATAGTTTGTATGATATTCTTACTAAAGAATTTAAAGCACGACCGTTTGTTGACAATAACCAAGATAAAATTGTGCAGATTCTCTCTCATATGAGTAATGCATCTAATCAGCTTGTAGCTAAATTAGAACATGTTGATCAGAGTTATGAATTAACGCATGGTGAACTAGCTGAAGCTAGACAACTAAAAAGTCAGGTCAGCCGGATGAATGCCGATTTTGATGTTGATTGTCAAAAAATTGCTGATGGTGACGGTGTTTACTCACAAATTGAAAATAAATGGTTAACAATGCTTGATAGTTTAAAAGAAATTGAAAAGACTGAAAAGAGACTTTCAGGCGATGTAGACGGATTATTTGACGCAGAAAAAATTGCTAACGATTCTATTATTCATTTCAAACAAGAAATTTCTTTGGTTTATCGAAAAGTTGAACGGCGCCGATTACCTGGAAAACCTGAAAGTTTCATTCAAATGTATACTTTAGTCTTGAATGAAGTTAAGCATACAGATAATGAATTGAATCAAGTTAGAATAAATATGGAAAAAATATCTAGCGAATTGATCCAAATTCAAGAAGATATAGAACGCTTAAAGAAAGAAGCCGATGAGATTCTAAATTCCGCTGACCTGGTTGAGCTAACTATGCAATATTCTAATAAGTATATTTCAAATCCAGAGATTAAGCGTGCTCGCAAAGAAGCTTATGACTTGTATCAAAATAAATATGAATATAAGGAAGCGCTAGACGTAATTGCGACTGCCTTAGAAAAGGTTGAGCCTGGGAGTTATCAAAGAATTGAAAAAGAGTATTATAGCGAGCAGGAAGAAGCCGAAGAAGAAGAGTAAATGATTGAAGCGATAGACTTTTTAAGTTAGTATTTTATATGATTATCAAACGACCATTTTAATGGTCGTTTTTTAGAGGAGAAAGAAAATTGATCTATTTTGATAATAGTGCTACAACTGCTGTTTATCCTGCAGTTTTGGAAACGTATGACAAGGTAACAAAGGATATTTGGGGAAATCCTTCAAGTCTACACAAAATGGGAGATCGTTCACACCAACTTTTGGAAGCTTCTAGAAAGCAAATTGCTAGTTTATTAAATGTAAAACCACATGAGATCTTTTTTACTTCAAGTGGAAGTGAATCAGATAATTGGGCTATTAAAGGGACAGCTTTAGCTAAGAAAGAATTTGGAAATCATATTATTACTTCAAGTGTTGAGCATGCTGCTGTTTCAAACTCAGTACGTGCTCTTGAAGACTTAGGTTTTCGTGTGACTGTTCTACCAGTTGATAAGAATGGTCAGGTTGATCCAGATGATTTAAAAGCTGCCCTAGATAAGGAAACTATTTTAGTTTCAATTATGGGTGTAAATAATGAAATCGGTACAATCCAACCAATTAAGGAAATTAGTAAGGTATTGGAAGATTATCCTAATGTTACTTTTCACGTTGACAATGTCCAAGCCTTGGGAAAAGATATTTGGGATGAAGTATTTACTGATAGGGTTGATTTAATGAGTTTATCAGCTCATAAGTTTCATGCACCTCGCGGTGTTGGTATTCTTTATAAAAAAGAGGGCAAGATGATCAAGCCGCTAATTGATGGTGGTGGTCAAGAAAAGGGCTTACGCTCTAGTACAGAAAATTTGCCTGCAATTGCGGCTACCGCTAAGGCAATGCGTTTATATTTATCAGATGAAAAAAAGAATGCAGCACAAGAACTAGCAGTTAAGAAAAAAATCATTTCTTATTTAGATGGAAAGCCAGGAATTCATATTTTCTCTCCGATAAATGATAAATTTATTCCAAGTGTCTTATGTTTTTCTTTAGAGGGGATTCGTGGAGAAACTCTAGTTCATACGCTTGAATCTAAGGAAATTTATGTTTCCACTACTAGTGCTTGTTCTTCAAGAAGTGGCGTTGAGAGCGGAACCTTAAATGCAATGAAGGTTGAAGATGATTTAGCAACTGGTGCGATTAGATTAAGTTTCGATCCAAGTAATACTATTGAAGAAGCTGAGCAATTTATTTCAGTTTTTGATAAAATATATAAGCACTTCGCTGAAATTAATCATTTGAAATAAGGTGAAAATATGCAATATACAGAAGTAATGGTTCGCTATGGCGAGCTATCCACTAAAGGAAAAAATCGTAAAGATTTTATTGGGAGATTAGCTGGTAATGTAACAAGAGCTTTGCAAGATTTCCCAGAAATTGAAATACATCCTAAGCATGATCGAATGCATATTGTCTTGAATGGAGCTCCATTTGATAAAATCGATCAGCGATTAAAACTTGTTTTCGGTATTCAAACTTATTCGCCAACTATAAAGGTCGAAAAAAATCTTGATGCTATCAAGAAGGCTTCCCTTGAATTGATGCAAGCAACTTTTAAGGATGGAATGACTTTTAAAGTTAATACTAGACGCAGTGACCATGAGTTTGAATATGACACTAATCAATTAAACGCTATGATTGGTGACTACTTATTTGATAATATGGATAACTTAAAGGTAAAGATGAAGAAGCCTGATTTAGTCTTGAGAATTGAAGTTCGTCAAGATGCAATTTATATTTCAAATCAGCTTCTCCACGGTGCAGGTGGGATGCCAGTTGGTACTGCAGGAAGAGCAGTAATGATGCTTTCAGGTGGAATTGATTCGCCAGTAGCTTCTTATCTAGCAATGAAGCGTGGAGTTGAAATTGATATGGTTCACTTCTTTAGTCCACCGTATACTACTGAAAAGGCACTTGCAAAAGCAAAAGAACTTACTGGGATTTTGGCTAACTATTCTGGAAAAATCAATTTTATTGCAGTACCTTTTACTGAAATTCAAGAACAAATCAAAGAGAAATTACCAGAAGGTTATTTGATGACCATTCAGCGTCGCTTTATGCTTCAATTAGCAGATCGTATTCGCGCAATGCGTGGTGGTTTAGCAATTTTTAATGGAGAATCAGTTGGTCAAGTAGCTTCCCAAACCTTGGAATCAATGGTTGCGATTAACGATGTTACTTCAACACCTGTTCTTCGTCCGGTAGCCACCATGGATAAAACTGAAATCATTAAGCTAGCTGAGCAAATTGGTACTTTTGATCTTTCTATTGAGCCATTTGAAGATTGTTGTACTATTTTTGCCCCGCCTCGTCCAAAGACTAAGCCTAAGTTAGACGAGGCTCGTAAGTTGGAAAACAGACTTGATGCCGAGAAAATGATTCAACGCGCAATTGATGGGATGGAAATTACACCAATTTATCCAAATCAAAAATTCTTGGATGATAAGGCTCAAGAAGATGCAGACTTATTGTAAAAAAAGTGCTAGCAACCGCTAGCGCTTTTTTGGTTTGAGAAAGATATAGAAATGAGAATTGACAAGTATTTAGCTAATATGAATGTTGGCTCGCGTAAAGAAGTTCATAGTCTTATTAAAAAGAAAGTTGTGACGGTTAATGGAGAACTAGTAACTACGCCAAAACAACAAGTTAAAGAAGACGATTTGGTGGTAGTTGATGGAAATGAAATTGCGTACCAACAGTATCATTATTTTTTATTAAATAAGCCTAAAGGTGTGATTTCAGCTACTGAAGATAGAAGTCAGCAGACGGTTATTTCATTGCTTAAAACAAAAGATCGTTATCAAGGTATTGCTCCAGTAGGTAGACTAGATAAAGACACTACAGGTTTATTGCTTTTAACAAATGATGGAGCTTTAGCCCATGAGCTACTTGCTCCCAATAAGCATGTGGCTAAAGTATATCGTGCTAAAATTTCAGGTGTAGCAAGTGAAGAAACAGTTAAAACATTTGCTAGTGGTATTACCTTAGGCGATGGTACAAAATTAAAACCAGCAAAATTAGAAATTTTAGCCCAAGATAAAGTTCATGATTTATCGCAAATTGAGATTCAAATTCAAGAAGGAAAATATCATCAAATCAAGCGAATGTTTGGAGCGGTTGGCATGAAGGTCTTAGAACTGGATCGAATTTCAATGGGTAAATTATCTTTGCCGACTGACTTAAAACGCGGACAATATCAAGAAATTACTCGAGATAAAATTAAGTAAGGAAATTTAAATATGAAAAAAATTATTTTTGTAATTTTCTTTATTTTAGTTTTTCCTTTCACCTGTGGCTTTTTAAATATTGCGCATCGCGGAGATAATGAACAGGGTAAGTTTGCTGAACATAGCTGGATGGCTTATGACCGAGCGCTTTGCGCACAAGTTGATTATTTAGAACTTGACTTACAAAAAACTTCAGATAATGTTTTGGTAGTAAGTCATGATGATAATTTGAGTAGAGTTTTTGGCGTTGATAAAATTATTGCCGATTATCCATATCAAGAATTACTTTCATATAAAAATCAAAATGGTGAATCTCTCCATAGTCTTGGAGATGTATTTAAACGTTATCAAAATTCAAATGTAAAATTCATGATTGAACCTAAAGATAACAGTGAAGAAGACATTAAGCTGTTACTTAATTTAATTAGACAATATCATTTAGAAAATCGTGTATTATTAGAGTCATTTTCTAAAACAGCCTTGATGCAAATCTCTAAAATTAATCCTCAAATTCCTACAATGCAATTAGCTGGTGAATTTAATTTATTACCTTCAACGCAATATTATGCTAATAATTTTTATTCTAAAAAAGTGGCTGACTACTTAAGTGAGCATGATAAAAAGTATTTACTTTGGGGCGTTAATAAAAAAGTGCAAATGAAACAATATTTGCAGCTAGATAAGAATGTGTCGGGTTTGTTAACTGACTACCCAGTTGAATTAGCAAATATTTTACATAGCAGTGATATTTTTAAAAGAAATTATGAAGCTAGTTCTTTTCCTAGTAAATCAATTTCTGGTCTGATGTATTTAAAAAATGGAAGTTCAGTTGAAGTTGATCAGGTTAAAATGAAAGATAATCAGCTTTTTTATCATGTTAGGCCTGATCTTTGGCTAAGTGATCATAATTTAAAAAATTCGGATCACTCTGCTCCTAAAGCACAGACTGGAAAAATTAGGCTTCAAAAAGAAACCTTGATTTATACAGATCCTTCTTTAAAAAAATATTCTGGAAAGAAATTACCTCAAAACAGTACATGGAATTATTTTGCGGTGAAAAAAGTACATGGAAAAACTGTTTACAATCTAGGTGGAGCGCAATGGGTAAAACAATAAAGTTTTAATTGCTAGTTTACGTAAAAAATGGTAAACTTATATTCAACATATATAGGGAGTAACCGGCATAAGGTGTATTTATGGCGTCAAAACGAAATTAATTTTTCCGCTGTAAGTTTAAATGGTGAGACTATTGGCTAAACATTTTTTGTTCAGACAGTGGTCTCTTTTTTTATGCCAAAGTCTGTTTTTCCTATTAGATGGAGGGTTTAAGTGAAAGCATACTATCGTGAAAGCAAAGAAGGGCTTATCAAAGAATTAGGAGCTAATGAAAAGCAGGGGTTAACCAATAAAGTTGCTCAAGAAAAATTAGCACAAGTAGGACCAAATGCTTTAATCGAAGGTAAGAAAAAAAGTATTTTAGAAGTCTTTTTAGAGCAATTTAAAGATTTAATGGTCATCATCTTGATTGTTGCCGCTGTGATTTCTGCGTTTACTGGTAATTTAGAAAGTACTGCAGTTATTATTGTCGTTTTAATTTTGAACGCAATTTTAGGAACAGTCCAACACGTTAAAGCTGAAAAATCATTAGAAGCCCTAAAATCTTTGTCAGCACCTGCGGCAAAAGTTTTAAGGGATGGTAAAAAACAAGAAATTGCCGCAAAAGATGTTGTTCCTGGCGATATTCTTTTACTTGAGGCAGGCGATCTAGTTACTGCTGATGGTAGAATTTTAGATAATTTTTCATTACAAGTAAATGAAAGCTCCTTAACTGGTGAGTCAACTAATATTGATAAATTAGATACAACTTTTGATAAGGAAGTTCCCTTAGGAGACAGAGTAAACATGGTTTATTCTAGTTCGCTTGTAACATATGGACGAGCAAATGTCTTAGTTACAGCAACTGGAATGGATACTGAAATCGGTAAGATTGCCACCTTAATGAATGAAACTAAGGAGCGTAGAACGCCTCTTCAAGTTTCACTTGATCAATTTTCATCACGCTTGGCAACCGCAATTTTGATTTTCTGTGCCTTGATCTTAGGATTACAAATGTGGCGTGGTCAACCTTTACTAGACGCGCTATTATTTGCAGTAGCACTAGCTGTTGCTGCTATTCCAGAAGCTTTAAGTTCAATCGTTACAATTGTTCAAGCTATGGGAACGCAAAAAATGGCTAGGGAACATGCCATTATCAAAAATTTAGCAGCTGTCGAATCATTGGGCTCAGTTTCAGTAATCTGTTCTGATAAAACTGGTACTTTAACTCAAAACAAAATGACTGTTGAAGATATTTATATTGGTGGTGAAGTTCTTAAGCCTGAAGAACTTAACTTAAGTAATCAATTGCACCGCTATTTACTATACGATGTAGTTTTGAACAATGATGCTAGTTTATCTGATGGTAAGAAGATTGGTGACCCAACAGACTCCGCATTGCTTGAAATGTATCGTAAGGTACCAGGAATTGATCTTGGAAATGGAAAGCTAGGTTTATCAGAGAGTGAATTAAGAAATCACTTAGATCGTTTAGAAGAAGTACCATTTGATTCTGACCGTAAGTTGATGAGTACTAAGCATTTAATTCATACTGTTCCAACAATTTTTGTTAAAGGAGCAATCGATGTCTTGCTTAAGCGCTGCATTAATATTCGTTTTGGGGATGAAGTGCGACCACTAACTGAGCAAGACCGAAAGAATATTTTAGCTCAGAATAATCATTTTTCAGAAAATGGTTTAAGAGTGCTTGCATTTGCATATAAAGAGAGCGATGAAGAGTTATCTGCCGATACTGAGAAAGACTTAACTTTCATTGGTTTAGTTTCAGAAATGGATCCACCGCGAGAAGAAAGCGTCGCAGCCGTTGCTCGCGCAAAAGAGGCCGGTATCAGAACGGTAATGATTACAGGTGACCATAAGGTTACTGCGGTAGCTATTGCTAAAAAGATTGGTATTTTTAACGACGGAGATATTGCTTTAACTGGTTTAGAGTTAGATGCTTTAAGTGATGAAGAACTAGACCAAGAAATTGAAAAAGTCGCAGTTTATGCTCGTGTTTCTCCAGAAAACAAAATTAGAATTGTTAACGCGTGGCAAAGAAAAGATCATATTGTATCGATGACTGGTGATGGCGTTAACGACGCTCCCGCCCTTAAGAAAGCTGACGTTGGTGTAGCAATGGGTATCACAGGTACAGAAGTATCAAAAGATGCAGCAAGTATGATTTTAACTGATGATAACTTTGCTACAATTATCAAAGCTGTTGCAAATGGTAGAACAGTTTATGAAAATATCAAAAATGCGATTGGTTACTTATTATCGGGTAACTTATCGGCAATTATTACTGTTTTATTTGCTTCAATTGCTGGATTGCCAGTACCATTTGTTGCAGTACAACTTTTATTCATTAACTTAGTTACTGATTCGCTTCCAGCTTTAGCAATCGGAATGGAGCCAGGAAATCCTGATATTTTAAAGCGTAAACCACGCGATCCTAAAGCTAGTTTGTTAGATAAACCATTTGTTACTCAAATCAGTACGCAAGGCTTCTTAATTTCGTTAAGTGTTATTACTGCATTCTTAATTGGCTTAAAAGACAGTCCTGCAATTGCATGTACTATGGCATTTTCAACTTTAACATTTGCACGTTTGCTTCATGGCTTTAATTGCCGTTCACAACATAGCATTTTTAAAATTGGATTTAAAAACAATTGGTACAGTTTAGCAGCCTTTGCATTGGGCACTGCACTTTTAGCCTTAATTCTCTTTGTACCAACACTTCATGGCTTATTTGCTGTTCAACCATTAAGCGGACAAGAAGTTTGGCTAATCGTGATTTTAGCAATTATTCCGACAGTTTTAATCCAATTAGTAAAAGTAATTAGAGAGAGAAGAGCTTAATATTTTTAAGACATCTATTGGATAGTTTTATCCAATAGATGTTTTTTGGTGATTTGATTTTTAGTAGTTTCTTTATAAGAAAAAGAATTATTTATAGTCCTTGCGTTAATCACTTTAAAGTCAAACAAATGTTGAGTTAAAATGTGAATTCGACGATAATTGATAATAAATAAATGATTTGAAGGTATTTAAATGGCAATTACTGAAATAGAAGATAAGATTTCAAAAATAATCGATAATAATGATCATAGTACCTTTATCTATGATTTCTTAAGTGTTTATGATATCCCTAAAGCAACAATTACTAAATTAAGAAAAGGAATTAATAATTTATCCGATATTAATGGTGAGGTTTATTTGAAGAATAAACTTTATTATAAGCAGACAGATAAAGATTTAATGCAGTCTTTTACTGATGTTAAAGCTAAAGTTGATGAATTAGGAACTAAACCTAGATATATATTTATTACAAATTTTAAAGACGTTTTAGCATATGATACTAAGACTGAGGATACATTGAGCATCCCATTTGAAAGATTGCCACAAAAATTTGAATTCTTTTTAGCATGGAATGGAATCGAAAAGGCTGATTTTGATAAAGAAAATCCTGCTGACGTTAGAGCGGCTGAAAGATTTGCTAAGTTATATGATGTGATCGTTAAGGATAACCCTAATGCTTCAAGAAAAGGATTAAACTTATTTTTGATTAGAATATTATTCTGCCTTTTTGCGGAAAATACGGATATCTTTGAAAAAAACTTATTTACTAATAGACTTAAACAATTAACTCAATTAGATGGTAGTGATGTTGACTCTTTTATTAGTAAATTGTTTGGTGTCCTGGATGTTAAGAAAGAAGATCGTCCAGAAGATACTCCAAGTTGGCTAGAAGATTTCCCATATGTTGATGGTGACCTATTTAAAGATCCACATGAACCATTAAAATTTACAGCTAAATCAAGAAAACTAATTATTAATGCTGGTGAAAAACTAGAATGGGATCAGATTAATCCCGATATTTTAGGATCGATGCTCCAAGCAGTCGCTAGTGAAGATAGTCGTAGTCATTTAGGGATGCATTATACGTCTGTACCTAATATCATGAAGGTGATAAAGCCTTTATTTCTTGATGATTTAAGAGAAGAGTTTGAAAAAGATAAAGGAAATTACAAAAAGCTGCAGCAATTATATGATCGTATTGGAAAAATAAAGTTCATGGATCCTGCTTGTGGCTCTGGGAACTTTTTAATTGTTACTTATAAGCAATTGAGACAATTAGAGATTGATATTTTAAAAGAGCAAAATAGAATTCTTGTTGAAGAAGGTACAGGAAAAGCAATGATGTATCTTCCTTCTGTGACTCTTGACCAATTCTATGGTATTGAGATTGATGACTTTGCTTGTGATACTACACGTTTATCATTGTGGATTGCAGAACACCAGATGAATATTAAATTGCGTGAAGAAATTCATAACGCTGTGCGTCCTACTTTACCTTTGCAACATGCTGGAGCTATTGTTTGTGGCAATGCTTTGAAGCTAGATTGGGAGAAGATTCTTCCTCACAAGAAGGATGATGAGGTTTATTTATTTGGAAACCCGCCTTATTTGGGAGCAAACAACCAATCCAAACAACAAAAAGAAGATTTAAAAAATGTTTTTCCAACAGAAATAAAAACAGGTGAATTTGATTATATCTGTGGGTGGTTTTATAAAGCAGCATTTTTTATTGAGAAATCTAGTAAAATTTCACAATTTTCGTTTGTAACTACTAATTCTATTACAGAAGGGAAATTAGTAGGTCTATTCTGGCCATTATTGTTAGATAGGGGAATAAAAATTATTTCTGCACATCAAAATTTTAAGTGGAATAATAACGCTAAGGCAAATGCTCAAGTGACTGTCGAAATAATTCAAATGTCATATTCTAATATATTAAAACGTAGGCTTTTTAATGATTTTGGTGAAAAAATAGTAAAAAATATAAATCCTTATTTGATTGCTGGTTCTAATTATGTAGTTAAAAAGAAAAATAATACATCACTATTCGGATTACCAGTTATGTATTCAGGTAACAGAGCTACAGATTGTAAAGGAAATCTAAGATTTAATCACAAAGAATATCACGATATCGTCAAAAAATATCCTGATATTAAAAATTTATTCAAAAAACTAATTGGTGGAAAAGAAATGATTAATAGTACTTTTAATTATGTTCTTTGGATTAATGAAATAGAATACCAAAAAATTAAGAATTATCCAGAATTCAAAGTAAGATTTAAAAATATTGAAATTGCAAGAAAAAAAATAATTAAATTAAGAAAAGTTCCTTGGAGATTCAGAGATACACGTCAACCTCTTAATTCTATGATAGTGATACCGGCAACTTCATCAGAAAATAGAATTTATATACCAGTTGGTATCTTTAACAATGAATATATAGTGAATAATTCTACATTTGCTATTTATGATGCTCCGTTATGGGTTGCGGGGATAATCCAATCGCATTTACATATGGTATGGGTTGAAAAAATAGGTGGTAAATTAGAAACTCGATTAAGATATTCAAAAGATTTATTGTATAATACATTTCCAGTTCCCAAGATATCCGCAAGAAGAAAGAACGAAATTGAACAATTAGTTTTAAATATTCTTGATATTCGTGAAGAAGAGGGTGGAACGTTAGCTGAATTATATGGTTCTCCTCTTGCTGAAAAGAATCCTAAACCAATGAACCACAGGTTATTAAAGGCACATCAAGAACTTGATGAAGTTATAGATCGCGCCTATAAACCTAATGGCTTTAAAGATGATAATGAACGTTTAGCATTATTGCTTGATATGTATAGTAAGAAAGTGAAGGAATTGAATTAGTGGATAGAGAAAACCTATTCAATGATGTAAAAGATTTACTTTTAAGTGTTAAGTGGACTCACAAGATAACAGCTGTTCATTATGATAGGTTATCTAAATATAATAGCTGGATTGTATGGGTAAAAGTAGCTGCTGCTTTTATAAGTTCAGGAAGTGTGGCTAGTTTGTTAATTTGGTTTGATTTATGGTACATAAAGTTATTATCCATTATAGGTTCGGTTGGTTTTACTGCAATAGAGTTAGTATCCAATAAATTTAATTTAGAAAAAAACAGGGCAATTTTATTTAACGCCAAAGAAGAGTTATGGGAGATTTCTTTAGAGCTTACTTCATTAGATCGAGAGATTAAGTCAAAATCGAATAACATATCTTTACAAGATGAAAAAAGGGAATACTTAGAATTACTCAATAGAGTAAAAGGAATCCAGTTAAAGCTTTCATCACCTATTCAAAAAGATATTGAGAAAGCTAGTAAAGAAATAAAAGATAGGCATGATTCTAATAATAGAGAAAATGAAAAAGTATTGTTACCACCAGATTTGTGGAACTTTAAGGAGAAAGATTAAATGTCTATAAATACAATTTTTAGTGATTTTTGTAATTCAATAAAAATGATTGAAGATGAAAAATGGCAATCGAGAGTAGCAGAGATTACTAAAAAAATTAATAAAAAATATTATGATTCTGATGATGATCACAATCATAGACTATTTGTTGGGTCTGTTGGACGTCGTACTGCGACTAATAAAGTAAGCGACTATGATATTTTATATATACTACCTTGGGAAGTTTATCATAGGTTTAATAATCATTCTGGTAATGGACAAAGTGATCTTTTGCAAGAAGTGAAGGAATGTATTAAAGAAAGATATCCTAGAACTGAAATAAGGGCAGATGGTCAGGTAATTGATGTTACTTTCAATAATGGATATGGATTAATTGAAGTTGTTCCTGGTTTTGAAAATGATAACGGTTCATTTCAATATGCTGATACTAACGATGGTGGAAAATGGAGAACAACAAATCCTAGACCTGAAAAACAGAAGTGTACTGTTGACAATGATGCTACTTATGGTACTTTCAGAGATTGTACACGAATGATTAGAGTCTGGAAAAATCATAGGGGCTTTGTATTTAGTGGATTACTAATTGATACCTTGATTGATAAATTTTATGAAAATAATAGTGATATTTTAGAAAATAACTCGTATTCTAGTTATCCTTTTATTTTAAAGAAAATATTTGAATTCCTAAGTGAACAAAATGAAGATCAACAATATTGGCATGCATTAGGAAGTAATCAACAAATTAGTAATCATGGTAGTAACAGATTTATAAGAGAAGCTAGAAAAGTAGTAGATAAATTAGATGGAGTTGACTTTGATAATGAATCAGAAGTTTTAAAGTGCTTCTCAGAAATATTTGGCTACCAATTTAGACAATTTGTTAATGATTCTGTAACACGTACTACTGAAGACTTTGCAACAACATATTTTTCAGGAATTGATATTAAGGGAAGTTTTGATATTGAATGTGTTGTTTCGCAGAATGGTTTTCGGGACCATTCTATAGGATATTATCTATCTTCTAAACTAGGCACAATTTTTAAAAATAAACATCTACTATTTAAGGTTACTAATTTAGATCTACCGATTAATATTGATCAAAATAATTTGAAGTATTATTGGAAAGTTAGAAATTTTGGTGTAGAAGCAGAAAGAAAGGGGCAATTAAGAGGACATATCCATGTGGGTGGAAAAACTAAAAGAGAAAGTACTAAATATAAAAGTATGAGTCATTATGTAGAATGTTATGTAGTTGATAATGATGTAGTAATTGCTCGTAATAAAATAATTGTCCCAATAGGTGAATATGAAGATGCAAGATAAAAACGTAGTTGAAGTAAATTATCATCAAACTGGTAAAAGTACTAACACTAATGAGTTAGGAATGCGTGAAATGCAGGCGCGTGTTTACCAACACCGTAATTCGCAATATCTTTTAGTAAAGGCTCCACCGGCTTCAGGTAAATCACGTGCTTTAATGTTTGTAGCACTTGATAAATTAGCTAATCAAGGCGTTAAAAAGGTTATTGTAGCGGTTCCAGAAAGGTCAATTGGAAGATCATTCCAGAATACTGAATTAGTTAAATATGGCTTTTATGAAGATTGGAAAGTTGATTCTCAATATGATTTAACGCTTCCTGGTGGGGATGAAAGCAAAGTTCAAAAGCTAGTGAACTTTCTTAATTATTCAGAAAGTAGAATTTTAATTTGTACACATGCTACTTTAAGGTTTGCCTATGAAAAAGTAGCTGATGATCGTGCCTTTGATAATGTTATGGTTGCAATCGATGAATTTCACCATGTTTCATCTAATGACAGTTCTGTTTTGGGTACTGCCTTGAAGAATATCATGCATAATTCGTCCGCTCATATTATGGCTATGACTGGTTCTTACTTTAGAGGAGATTCAGAACCAATTCTTTCTCCAGAAGATGAACAGTTATTTGATAAGGTTACTTATACTTACTATGAACAGCTTGATGGTTACCAGTATTTGAAATCCTTTGGCATTGACTATAAATTTTATCAAGGATAATATTTGGATGCTTTACCTGATGCGCTTGATACAACTAAGAAGACAATAATTCATATTCCAAGTATTAATTCTAGTGAATCAACTAAAGACAAATATAATGAGGTTGACGCTATCTTTGATGCAATTGGTACTCTTGTCGATAGAGATGATAAAACTGGTATCTATACAATTAAAAGCAAACAAACTGGTAAACTATTGAAGGTTGCTGATCTTGTTAATGAAGACGGCAGGGAAAAGGTTCAAGAATATCTAAGAAATATAAGTAGTGCTGATAATTTGGATATTATCGTAGCTCTTAACATGGCTAAAGAAGGTTTTGACTGGCCATGGGCTGAGCAAGCTTTGACTATTGGTTATCGACATTCACTGACTGAGATTGTTCAAATTATTGGTCGTGTAACTCGGGATAGTTCTAATAAAACACATGCACAGTTTACCAATATGATTGAACAGCCAGATGCTAAGGATGATGCAGTTCAGTACGCAGTTAATCAGATATTAAAGGCTATTACCGCATCCCTTTTAATGGAGCAAGTACTGGCTCCTGAAATTCATTTAAAGAGAAGAAATCATAAGTCTGATACTCCTTCTGGGGATGCAGATATTTTAATAAAAGGCTTAAAAGAGCCAACTACTAAGAGAGCTCAAAGTATTATTGAAAATGATTTACCTGATCTAAAAGCAGCTATTTTGCAAGATAATGATGTGAAAAATGGTATTGCAGCTAATGTGGATGCAGAAGTAATGAACAAGGAATTAGTTCCTAAAGTTGTCATGACTCGTTATCCTGATTTAAGCAATGAAGAAGTAGATCAAGTTAGTCAATATGTAGTAGCTGATACTGTTTTGCGCCATGCAAAAGTGGATTCTTCAGTTGATCAAGATGGTAATACTAATGAATTTCTCAAAATGGCAGATAAGTTTATTAATGTTAACGATTTAGATATTAATTTAATTGAGTCAATCAATCCATTTCAGAGGGCTTACGATGTTATTTCTCAAAATATTGATAGTAATACACTTAGAATTATCGAACGCTCTATTGATGCAAAAAAGTATGATTTTTCAGATGAAGAATTGATGCAATTATTTATGAATGCAAAGGTATTTGCAGAAAAAACTGGACGTAGGCCAGATAAGAACTCTAATAATGAAGAAGAAGTACGTATGGCTTATGCATTAGCTAAATTAAGTGATATGAAGGCTAGAAGAAATGAAAATAGATAATTCACGTCCGATTCGTTCTTTTGATGATATTTTTAATGATCCAGCAGCTGACGAACTATTGGCAAAACCGAAGAAAAAACATTCAACTTATGATCCGGAAGTTGAGAAGTTCAAAGAAATCATTACTTGGATAAAAGCGCATAATGGCAAAGAGCCAGAAAAAACCACAGATCTCAACAGATTAAGTGAAAGGAAACTTGCTAGTCGCTTAAAGGGGATTCGTAATGATCCTGAAAGAATTGAGTTGCTTAAACCATATGATGAATTAGGCTTATTAAAGAATGAAAACCAGGAATTAAGTTTAAAAGAAAAAGTTAGTCATGAGAAAAAGACGTTTAGTTCCTTAGATGATATTTTGAATGATGATTCAGCATTATTTGATGACTCTGGACAGTCTTTAAATTCAAAATTATTTGATACTGGTTCATTGGATGAATATAAGAAATCACAAGAAAATAAGCCAAAAAATAAATCTAAAAGAAAAGCTATGGATAATTTTGTCCAATATCGCTTGCTTTTTAAACAGGTTCAGGCTGAATTGGCGTCTGGTAAACGCAAATTAGTTCAATTCAATAATAATGAGATTGAACTACATCATTTTTATGTATTGAATGGTCAACTTCTATATATTGAATCAATTGGATCAGAATTTAAGAATAAAACGCATAGTGCAAGTGATACGAATGCTAGATTGCATGTTATTTATGAAAATGGAACAGAAAACTATCCTTTGAGAAACGGTTTGATCGCTTCATTATACGGTAGTAGAAAACGTGGAGTTTTAGGAAGAGCAGTCACTGAACCGAATGATGAATTTGAATTTGGTGCGGATGATCAAATAACTGGATATATATATGTTTTAAAATCTTTAAGTAACAATATTGATGTAAAAAGGATTCAGGATGATCATCCTTTGTATAAAGTTGGTTTCACATCGGGAACAGTTGAAAGAAGAATAGCTAATGCAGAGAATGAACCAACTTATTTATATGGTCCTGTTAAAGTTGTTGCTGAATATCAGGTTATTAATCTTAATCCAGAAGCTTTAGAAACCGCTTTGCATCATGCTTTAGGCCAATATCGTTTAGATGTGGATATTAAGGCAACTAATGGCAAGATTATCCATCCTAGAGAATGGTTTATTGCGGATTTAGATACAATAAACAATTTAATAAACCAAATAATTAGTAAATTACAAATGTCTGAGTAAAAATATGAAAGAAATTGAACTTGCAGGCTTAAAGTTTTGGATTACTGCTGATGATAAAAAGATCGATTTTGATTTAAAAGATGTAACGTCAAGAGAGAATGACATATTAAAAGACATCCATTCAATTTATTTTATGGAAAGGGCTGTTGTACTTATCCCACATCTACCG
>OGKH01000174.1_pt1 | contig 56192 bp, 53 predicted proteins | sample 1572421 | NCBI WGS metagenome assembly OGKH01 (sample SAMEA2582084, study PRJEB24529) | metagenome | biome: Human gut stool | place: China | collected 2011
TTTAGCTGCTCTTTTAAAAAGTACTCTTTATTTGTCTTATCGATCTTTGAATGGACTTTATTTTTTATCTCTTTTTGAACAGTTAGCAATAGTGAACCACTTCCACATGCAAAATCATATACGGATGGCTTACTAATGCTTTGGTCAAAAGAAACAGTAGCAAGCTTAGCTAATACTTCAGAGACTCGATGCGGAGTATAGAATTCTCCAGCTTTCTTACCAGAATTTTCGGCAAACTTAGCAATCAGAAATTCATATATCTCAGCTAATATATCTTTGCCGCTATCATCTTGATAATCTACTTGATCAACTAAATCTATAATTTGTGTTAATGCTTTTGCTCTCGCTGCTGTAGTATTACCTAATCGTGAATTATTTAAATTCATATCATCGAATACACCAGTGAAGTCTTGAGTAGCTTTGCTATTCAAGCGTAAGTTATTATCAAAACTCTCAAACATATTTTGAAATGTATCAGGTGTAATCGTATTGTTATTTACTTCATCGACAATCGTCCGCCACATATATTGTGGTTCAATTGCATATCCCAATGAACCAGCAATATCATCCAAATAATCAGCAAGATACTCACCACTTGCTTCTTTGGCATATTCTGCTGCTATCCCACTAATATTATCTGGATTTTCATCAAATACCTTATTATCAAATAAATACTTTTCTTGTCTTTCAGACAAATAACGATAAAACATGAAACCTAAAATATAATTTCTATATTCAGAAGCATCCATGTTTCCTCTTAATCGATTAGCCATTTCCCAGATTTGGCTTGTCACTTCTTTAGCTGTAGTCATTTATATATTTCTCCTAATATTTCTTAGTAATGTCATCCGCAAATTTACTTAAAGTTTCTCTTAATCTTCTTCGATATTTAATTTTAGCTAATGCTCTAACCTTTTCATCTTCTGCATCAGTCTTATAAACAAGCGATGCCTCACGAATGATGTTGTCTAAATCTCCGTCTATGTTTAAATCATCCATCCCTTGAACATGGTTATAAATAATCTCGTTAACTCTTTGATTGTCTTTAATGTCTACTAAGCCCCACTTGCGCTTGTAGGCAAGGATCTCTTCACGCATTGAGCGATTAGAATAATTTTCTAATAATTCATCAATATCGTCTTGTTTTACAGGATATGTAGGAGCTATTAAGTTATTTTCTAAAATACTATCCGCAAATTGATTAATTTGCTCTGCCTTCTTACGATCTTCCATCCGATCAGAAAGCTCCCTAATCTTCTTGGCAGTCTTTCGTGCTTCTTCTTCCTGCTTTTCATGTTTTTGATTCATTAACTCAGCTATTAATTGTTTCAGATAAGTATATGACACTTTCACTTCTTTGACATGCTCCATACTTAAATCAATAGCTTCAAAATCAACATTTCTACGTTTAGCAATTCTCTTCTTTAAGGTAATAGCCAATGTTGTAGTTAAGACTTCTTCTTGTTTTTGAGATAATCCAATTTCTTTCAAAAACTTTTCAGGTGATTTTTCATCATACTGATCATCCTGTTTAGCCATCGACATCAAATGATTATATTGCTGTAAATCTTTTAACATTTGATCTTGTCTATTGGCTTCTAAGTTTTGAGGCACACTCGTAAAATTATTGGTAGTGTCACTTAGACTATTAACAACTTTCTTTAGCTCTTTTTTTACTTCTTTGAAGCTAGGCGAAATTATACCAGTCGTCGTTGGTACCTTTAATGCTTGTTGTTCATTAGCAGAATTTTTACCGCCATATTCAGCTAAAGCCTTTTTCATTAATTTTTCGCTTTGAACTGGCCAACGATAGTTTACAATTCGTCCAAATGGCTTAGTCTGCATATCATAAACACGGTTTGTTCTGGAATATGCCTGAATTAAAGCAGAGCCTTGCAGAGTCCGATCTACATACAAAGTATTTAATTGCGGAGCATCAAATCCCGTCAGCAATTGGTCAACTACAATAACAAGATCAACGTAGTTTCCATCATAGATTGTCCGATTTAATCTCGAAACTAATTGTTCCGTATACTCTTTCGCATCTTTAACACCAAAACTAGTGCCAAACTGCTCATTATAGTCCTTAATTGCTTCTTCAAGAGACATATTGTTTTCTAACTGATTGTCACTATTAGAATTATCTTGACTAAAGGTAATGCCAATCTTTAAAGGCTTTTTGCGCAATTTGTTTTGCTTCTTAAATTCTCGGTAAAACATCATTGCCATTGGCGTTGAAGCTTTATTACCACCAACGTGAGTAGTGAATAAAGCATTATATTCACTATTTCGTGAACGCTTGTCCCAATTATCTAGAACATCTTTAACAACCAATTCAACGTGCTTTTGATTGTTGTCATAAACACTGGGCTCAATCATGTCGTCCATATCTTCTGGTTGAAGATTTTCAATTCTATCTTGAATTTGTTTTTCACTATAGTTAGGATATCTTGCCTTAAAATAGGCTGGTAAGTATTGTTCTTTTAAGACTTCATCAGATAGTGTCGTTTCAAAATCAACTTTAAATCCTAGAACATTTCCATCCCTAATGGCGTCAACAATGGTATAGGCATGAATCAAATCTCCAAAAATATCTCTTGTAGTAGGAGCTTTATCAAAATTAGGCGTACCAGTATAACCTACCCAAGCAGATCTAGTAAAAGTAGACTTAATGCTTTGAAGCATATCACCAGCAGTTGAACGATGGGCTTCATCGACAATAAATAAGATATTCTTCTTGGCAATGTCATTAATACCTTTCCTGTCTTTGACTAAAGCGGCCATCTTCTGAATAGACGTTACTATAATCCCATTACCTTTAGATTTTATTTTGCTAGCTAATACCCATCGATTTGCTGCATCAGTAACCACACCGCCATTGCCATTTTCGCCTTTTTCAGGATCATAAGCACTATATTCATCAACAGTCTGATTAGTAAGAGCAACACGATCAACTAAGAAGATAACCTTGTCTACATTTGGCAATCTTGAAGCAAGCCAAGCCGTCTTAAAAGACGAAATAGTTTTACCAGAACCAGTCGCATGCCAAATATATCCAATTTCTTGGTCGTTAATATCAAAATCATGTTGCCGAACTTTATCAATTATTGAGCTAGCTGCATAAACTTGGTATGGTCGCATAACTTTAATCATTTGTTTTCTTGGCGTGCCATCTAAAATCATATAGTTAGTAGCCATTTGATGCGCCATTGGTATTGACAACATGCTTGCAGTAAACTCATGCCAATCTAATACAGGAGTATTATCTTCTTTACGCTGCCACTGAAAGGCAAAAGTCTTATTAAACATCTCATCTGTAGTTCTTGCCATGTATTTTGCATCATGTGGCGTCATCCCTACTAAAATTTGCAAAGTAGAAAAGATGTCACCATATTGTTGTTCATGAATATAGCGATGCATTTGATTCAGCGCTTCATCAACATCGTGATAGTCCGATTTTTCTTCAATTTGAATTATTGGTAATCCATTAATCAACAAAGTTGTATCAAAACGTCGATCAGGATAGCCAGGAATTACTGCATTTCTTTCAATTTGGTTAACGACTTGGTACCTAGTATTACCGGCACCGATTTGAGCTTGATCAAATACAGTTAAGTACACATGTTTTCCTGAATCTAAGTCAACCTCGACTTGGGACACACCATTAAGACCATATAAAAATTGACCTGCTTCATATGGCGTTTTTAAGTTGGTAATAATTCGTTTTACTTGTGCAAATTCACCCTCAGATAATGGTTCATCTAATTTGTCACGATTATTCTCTTCTAGAATATTTTTAAAGTTACTCCAAAGCTGGTCTGTAGTTTTAATTGAAGGTTCATATTTCCATTGTTTAACTCCGCCAAGAGTTTCTAATTTATGGATTAATTTATCTTCAAAAATTAACTCTGCTTTTTCGATAGCCATTCATTTTCTCCTACTCATAATATCTCTATGTATTATTCTATCTGACTTTCGTTGTAAAGAAACGAAAAATATCGAAAAACAAAAGTTTATCCCACTTTTATTTTACATAATAAAAAATATGAATTAAAAAAATACAATCTCATAAATATTTTCCTTGTTTGCTTTTTCAGAACTTATGTTCGATATAATACTTCTATCAAATTTACTTGGAGAAAAATCATGATCTTAAAGAAGCTCTTTCAACCACGCCGTCATACAAAAGAATTTCATGTTTTTATTGATGAAAGCATTTCTTTTCAATCTCAATCTGCCAATACAACCGAAAAGTTCTATACAGGCTTTTTAGTCATTCCCACCTTTCAACTAAAAGATTTATATAACCGATATTTTCAAAAAATTTATCATTCTCGTTATAAAAAAGAAAAAAAAGAGTGTAAATGTTTCAGACACGATGAATCGATTAGCGTTAGATATTGTTAAGCCTTTTCTAACCAATGCTTATATTTATCAACGTCCTACTTACCATAAGCACGATACCACTCTTGATAATACGATTATGCAACAAGTATTAATGCTTCAATCTTACATCTACCCAATTAAGAGGATCATTGCAGATCTGCGTCAGCAAAATCTTGTTGTTAACTTAAAATTAAATATTTACCTTGATCAAACTAATTTTAATTCTCAGCTTGAAAGTGAATATTTTAGCTGCAAGCTACTTTCTCAAATTATCAAAAATCTAGGCGAGGAAAACAACGTATTTTTTACTTATCAAACATGTGATAGTAAACAAGAATTAGGCATTCAAATGGCAGATATGTTCGTTGGTGCTTATCGTAAGCAAGAAAAATATGCTGCAAATGATGACAATACTATTCTCATTCCTTTTAACGTTACATCAATGATCGATACTCTAGCTTTTCAAAATCAAGATACTTTCTTGAAATTATATGGTTTAGTAAGTCTTACTATGAAAGGTCCTACTAAAAAAGATTTAACGACTTTCAAGAAATTTCTAAAAAATGAGCTAGATTCTGATTCTTACCAATATCCAAAAAGAAACAACTTTAATACTATAAGAGCCAAATTAACTAAAGCAAAAAATAAAACTTATCAAGAAGAATTCAATCGCAAACTTGTCGGAATCTTAGTTTCACTAAATAAATCCTTGACTAAAATTTATGGAAATAAATTACCCAAGGCTTATATCAAAAACTTAAGCTAAGTCTGAGAAGATTTAACAAACAATTGGATAAATTACTATAAAAAAATACCCCTCAAATTATCTTTGAGAGGTATTCTTTACGATCAAAAGCAATTACTTTCTAAATAGTCGCTCTATTATTCTTCACTATTCAATTCATCTAACATATCCTGCATATCAATATCGTCAGGTTGAACTTGCAAATACTTCTTGATCAATTCCTTAGTTGTTGGGATCTCACGCAACTCATAGAACAAGTTAATCATCTGTCTTAAGAAGCTTGCATTCTTTTGAAAGGCTGGATATGCCAGTAAGAATTCACTCTTAGCCTTATCATAGTCTTCAAGTCTTTGATATGAGATAGCCATATTCCAGTGAGCTTGTGGTTCAAGTTCTTCATCATCAAGATCCTTAAATAAGGCGATATTAGCTTCATCTTGGTGCTGGTGTAGATATAAATTAGATAACTGCAAACGTAAGTCACTATTGTCTGGTGCGATTTCTAGCCCCTTCTTAAGCAAGCGTTCTGCTTCGTCTAGCTGATTTAAGTTAGCAGCTGCTTTAGCACCTAAGCTATATAAGACCTCATCTAGCTCATTATAAGAAAGGCCCGTCTGAGCAGTTCTCAATACTTCTTCATTATTATCTTCTGCCGCATAGGCCTGTGCAAGTAATGGATAGGCATTTACATAGTCAGGTTGAGTTTCTATCACTTGATCTAAGTACTTAATTGCAGCTTTATTATCGCCAGCAGATAACATAATTAAGCCTGCTTCATATAATGCGTCAATACTCAAAATATCATTTTCATGACTCTTAATCTCGTTGGCCGCTTCTTCGTACTCACCTAATTTGGCAAGGCAAGCAGCGATTCTTTGACTTAGGACTACTTCGCCAAAGGTCTTGTTTTCTTTCGCAAGCTCTCGGTATAGTCCTAATGCTTCACCATAATCGCCACTTAAGTAGTCAAGTTCAGCTAAGCCAAAGTTAATTGCATCTTCTTCAGGAGCTAATTTATGCGCCTCTAGAAGCTTTTGACGCGCTGTTTCAATCAGACCATTACTTTGGTAATAATCAGCTAAATCAAGCAAGCTCTCGATATAAGCATCACTTTCCGGCTTTACATCATATAGAAGCTGCAAACCATCATCTTCATCGCCATCATTTAGTAAAATTTCAGCTAAGTATACCTTAAACAAATCTTCTCTTGGAAACTGAGCAATCAAATAGCGGTAAACTTCCTTAGAAAGATCAGTAAAACCAAGATCAGTTAAGTTTTCAGCTAAAGAAGCTAAAACTTCCGGATCATCATTTTCAAGTGCTTTTTTAAGAAGAATATGATTATCAGAAAAGTCATGGTTTTGAATTGCATCTAGTAGTTGTTCAGAATAAGTCATTTTTTCACTCTTTTCATTTGTGCTAACACAATAATTGTACACAAAAAACGTGCCAAGCTATACAACTTAGCACGTTTTTATTTTGCTAGTAACTGAACAATTACTTAACAGCATCCTTAAGAGCCTTACCTGGCTTGAATGCAGGAACCTTAGAAGCTGGGATTTCGATTTCAGCCCCAGTTTGTGGGTTACGACCCTTACGAGCTGCACGGTGACGTACTTCAAAAGTACCGAAACCGATCAATTGAACTTTTTCACCTTTAGCAAGATCTTCTTGAATAGAGCTAAAGATTGCATCAACTGCAGCAGCAACTTCTTTCTTGGTTAAGTCAGTTTTAGCAGCAACTTCAGAAACTAATTCTGCCTTGTTTGCCATTCCACTTCACCTCCTGAAATGAACTAATAGTATTTTAAAACAAAACCTTTAAAAAATAAGAAAAATGATTTATTCATTTATTCCCTGCAATAAAATTAGCACACTAAGACGCTTAGTTGCAAGCTTTTTCGCAGATATATCCTTATTTTTTTGAAATTTTAGGCTTATTTACGTTTTCTAGCTAAGATTTTAATTGGTGTTCCTACAAAATCAAAGTTTTGGCGCAATTGATTGATTAAAAATCTCTGATATGAGAAGTGCAATAATTCTGGATCATTTACAAAAACGACAAATGTCGGCGGAGTTACTGCAACTTGCGTCATGTAGTAGATTCTTAATCTCTTTCCGTTAACAAGTGGCGTTGGCGTAATTCTGGTTGCCTCAAGTAGCAAGTCATTCAAGACACTAGACTTAATGCGACGAGTTTGATTATCGTGAACTTCTTTAACTAGTTTCAAAATATCAGGAACTCTTTTACCAGTCTTTGCCGAAACGAAAACAATTGGAGCGTAGTCCAAGTATTGGAACTCCTGTCTAATTGTATTTTCAAAGTCCTTCATGCTTGTGCTATCTTTTTTAGGAAGATCCCACTTATTTACGACAATAATTACTCCTCGGCCTGCATCGTGAGCATAGCCAGCAACATGTTTATCTTGTTCACGAATGCCTGTGCTAGCGTCTAAAACTAAAAGTGTAATATCACTTTCTTCAATAGCACTAATCGCTCTTAGAACTGAATACTTTTCAGTCTTCTCATAGACCTTGCCTCGGCGTCTAATGCCGGCAGTATCAACAATAGTATACTTTTGCCCATCATTAGTAAAAGTCGTGTCTATGGCGTCTCTCGTTGTCCCTTCAATGTTAGAAACAATTACACGTTGTTCACCTAAAATAGCATTTACCAGTGAGGATTTTCCTACATTAGGACGACCAATTACACTAAAGCGAATCGAATCATCTTCATGTTGATTGGCCTTATCGCCGAATTCACCAACAATTGCATCAAGTAAATCACCCATCCCAGTTCCGTGACTACCAGAAACAGGAATTGGGTCGCCCAAACCTAAACTATAGAAATCATAAATATCAGTTCTTTGTTCAGGATTATCAGCCTTGTTAACTGCTAAAATAATTGGCTTCTTAGTTCGATAAAGCATCTTAGCAATTGTTTCATCCATATTAGTCATGTGCTGGGTCACATCTCCCAACATGACAATTACATCAGCTTCATCAATCGCAATTTCAGCTTGAGCCTTAATTTGCTCTTCGATTTCACCGGAGTCTAAAGTAATACCACCAGTATCAATTAGGATAAATTCATGGCCCATCCATTCAGCACGAGCATAAATTCTATCTCTGGTGACGCCAGCTTTATCCTCGACAATAGCTACGCGAGAATTAATAATTCTATTAAAAATAGTTGATTTACCAACATTTGGTCGTCCAACTAATGCAACGATGGGTAATGACATATTATTTCTACCCCTTTCTATTTATCTAAGAAATAAAAAAAGCTGACCGGAGTCAGCTTTTTTAGACGAATGACGATTAATCCTTATCTTTAAGTTGATCACCAATAATGTCACCTAAAGCAAAACCGTTGTCATTGTCATTCATGTACTTATCAGCTACAGAATCTTGACGACGACGTGGACGTGAGTTTTCACTCTTAGCAGCATTAGGATCAGCTTGCTTGATTGACAATGAGATTCTTCTGTCACTTGGGTCAACGCTCAAAACTTTAACTTTAACAGTTTGACCAACCTTTAAAACATCACTTGGCTTATCAACGTGCTTGTTAGCAATTTCTGAAACGTGTACTAAACCTTGGATTCCATCAGCTACTTCGATGAATGCACCAAATGAAGTTAAAGTCTTAACTTCACCTTCAATGATGTCGCCTTCATGTAAACCTTCAGTAGCTTCTTCAAATGGGGATGGTAAAGTTTGCTTAATTGACAGGGAGATTCTGTGTCTATCGTCATCAATACCGATAACTTTAACCTTAACATCTTGACCAGCCTTCAATACATCACTTGGCTTGTCAACATGCTTGTAAGAAATTTCTGAAATGTGAACTAAACCGTCCACACCACCAACGTCAACAAAGGCACCAAAACCAGTTAAACGTGATACTTTACCTTCAACAGTATCACCTACAACTAATTGTGAAGCAACGTTTTCGAATGCTTCTTCACGTTCCTTTTCGATTAAGTCTTTTCTTGAAAGAATTAATCTGTTCTTGTTAGGATCAATTTCAGTGATCTTCAAGTTCATCTTCTTGCCAATGTAAGGCTTCAAGTCAGAAACGTAACGGTTAGAAATAAGTGATGCTGGTAAGAAACCACGTGTACCAACGTCAACTAATAAACCACCGCGAACAGCACCAGTTACAGTACCTTCAACAGTCTTGCCTTCTTCAAAGACCTTTTCTAATTCCTTGTAAGCTTCTCTTTCCTTCAAACGAGTAACTGAGAAGAAGAATTCGCCGTTTTCTTTATCGCCACCAGCTCTTCTAAGAACTAAAGCTTCAAACTTATCACCAGGTTTTACCAATTGGTTCAAATCTGCGTTACGGTCATTAGTGAATTCACGTTTAGTGATTACACCTTCAACACCTGCATTTTCAACACCAACAGCGATTTGTCCATCTTCAACACTTAAAACTTCAACGTTAACAATGTTGCCGACTTCAACTCCCTGCATTTCTTTTAGAGCATCTAAGAATTGATTACTATTATCTGTCATAATTACCTCCCAATATCATACTTTATTTTAAAGTACTTGATGTCTTTTTTCCACACTTTTGTTTAATTTTTTTGCTTTTTTTGTATTATCTCGCTTATTTTAGCTACAACCTCATCAATAGTAAGGTTTGTTGTATCTAATTCAATTGCATCCGCTGCTTTTTTTAATGGAGAAATTTCACGATGAGAATCTTTATAGTCGCGAACTTCAATATCATGTTCAATATCTTTCAAGTCTTGGTGAATTCCTTTTTCTTGAAAATCTAAAAAGCGTCTCTTAGCTCTTGATGCCACACTAGCGATTAAGAAGATTTTTACCTCAGCATCTGGTAAAACTGTCGTCCCAATATCACGGCCATCCATAATAACATTATGTTTACCAGCCATTTCACGCTGTAATTCAACCATCTTTTCACGAATTGACTTCAAGGCTGACACTTGAGAAACATTCTCAGTAATTTCTGGAGTTCTAATGGCAATTGATACATCCTTGCCATTTACATAAACCTTCTGTTCTCCATCTTCTTGCTTAAATTCAATTGTGCTCTTGTCAACCAGGTCTAAGATCGCCTTTTCATCCCCATAGTCAACGTGATTGTCGTGTGCAATTAATGTACATGCTCGATACATTGCACCAGTATCGATATAAATATAGCCTAAATTATGCGCGATAATTTTAGCAACTGTACTCTTCCCCGCTGATGCAGGACCATCAATAGCTACTTGCATTAAAAAATTGAGTCCTTTCTTTTTCATTCAAAGTAAATTCTACCATAAAACAAAAACCAGAAGTCACTCGACTTCCGGCTAAACATAATTCTTTTAGAAAATGTTTTAGAAATTACGTCTTACAAACTTTTCTAGAACAGGTAATAAAGTTTTTGCTAAAATCAAAACAACAATACTGTTAATCAAACCCTTAATTAAGTTGAAAGGAATAATAGCAGAAACAACGTAAGTTAAAAGTGATGAGTTTAACTTAAATCCCATTAAAGAAATATACATTGGAGTTAGAACAAAATAATTTGCTAGTGACATTACTACCGTTAAAGCTAGTGTACCGACAATTAAACCAAAAATTTGATATTTTACTTTATCCTCATGTTTTTTACTGATGAAATAAAATGGCAAGATATAAGCTAAACTTGCTAAAAACGCAGCTAGTTGTCCGATCATTGAAATTGGATTAAAACCAGAAATAAAAAGACTCAATAATGACTTAAAGAGTGCAATCATTGTTCCGCCCAATGGTCCAAAAACTAAGGTGCTCAAGGCAACAAGTGAATCCGAAAAGTCCATCTTCAAATAATCAAAGCCTGGAATAATTGGGACTTCAATTTTCATAATTAAAAATGCCAATGCACCAATCATTGCCCAGGCAAGCCAATAAGCAAGTCTGACATGACTTAAACTAGTTTTTCTTTGCATGATGATTCCTCCATAACATACAAAAGGCCTGTTGCCTCAGCAACAGACCTTATTAATCTAAATCATGTTTAGTTTTTTAGTCTGTCTTCTTCCATCTAGACTTTAACTATCGGTACCTAAGGTTCAACTACATCGTAGCTCGCGGACTCTAACCGCCGGTCGGGAATTTCACCCTGCCCTGAAGACAACATCCTTTTATTTACTTTTTACAAGTAAATGATAATACTTCTTAACTAAATTGTAAATAATAATGTTTTTTAATTACTTAAGTTTAATTGATTGACCAATACTAATACTATCAGCTGATTCTAAACCATTAAGCTGCTCTAAATGATGCACTGAAGTGTTATTTTCACGAGCAATTTTTGATAAAGAATCGCCTTCTTGAACAGTGTAAGAACTTGGAGCTTGATTTTGTGACGAGCTGCTTCCACTGTTATTCTGCCAGGTATTTTGATTATTTTGGTATGAATTTTGGTTTGCTTGTTGAGTTTGGTCTTGAGTGGTAGTTTGACTAGCACTAGAAGCATAAGATTGGGTACTGCTTTGGCTAGTTTGACTACTTTGAGACTGACTAGTTACAGCTGGAGTTACGTCATGAGATTGGCTTGACGATTTCTTCTCTTCTTTCTTCACACTACTCTTAGACTTACTCTTCTTCGAAGAACTACGCTTAGGCTTTTTACTCTTAGATTTATGAGACTTAGAAGAACTCTTTGAAACTTTAACACTCTTTTCAGCCAAGTTATTAGAATTAGAGTGCAACTTTGAAGAAACAATCGGAATCAAGGCAATCAAAATTATTGCAACTATAATTAACCCAGCCCATAACTGACTATGGTTTGTACCCTTAGAGTTCTTATCTGGACGACTAGGAGTTGGTTCGGGTGCAGGCTCTGAATGGTGGCGATGATGCATCGCACTTCTAGACGTTGTCGGACGTTCAAAATGCTTGTAAGGGCCCTTAGGTTCTTGATTGTCCTGAGTTTTATTTTCCTTCATTCCAAAATCCTCCACAATTATAGATTATTAGTTTTATTTTATCATAGCTTGACAAGTAGCGTTAGTCAGATAAGTGATTTAACCGAGAGACTTCTTCATGCGTTAATTCGCGATATTCACCTGAAGTCAGTGATTTTAAAGTCAAGAAAGCATACTTTTCACGAGATAATTTTTCAACAAAATGATGAACTGCTTCAAACATCCTCTTAACTTGGTGATAATGCCCCTCATGAATTGTTAATTGAACAATTTGAGTATTTTTCTTTTCATCAGTCTTCAAAATCTTCAATTTTGCTGGCGCACTCTTACGTCCATCAATTCGAACCCCATGTGTAAGAGAGTGAATATCTTCTGGAGAAAGAAGTCCTTTAATTTTTGCCACATAAACCTTTGGTACCTCATTACGAGGATACATCAACTTATTAGCTAATTCACCATCATTAGTCATTAATAATAAGCCTGAAGTATCATAATCAAGACGGCCAACTGGATATAAACGATATGGTACATCTTCAAAAAAGTCAACAACAGTCTTTCTGCCCTTATCATCCTTTACTGAAGAAATTACGCCACGAGGTTTGTAAAACAAATATGTGTGGAGTGTTTCTTTCTCAATTGGAACTCCATTTACTTCAATTTTGTCGCTCGGTTCAACTTTCGTTCCCAGCTCAGTAATTCTTTTACCATTAACAGTTACTTGTCCAGCTGTAATCATTTTCTCAGCCTTACGTCTTGACGCAACGCCGGCTTGTGCAATTACTTTTTGCAATCTTTCAGCCATTTTACTCTCCTTCATCAAAATTTATTTCTTTGCTACTTCTCTCATCCTGATCAAATAAGTTCACAGGATTGTCATCTGATTCAAACTCTTCTATTACTGGTAAATCAGCCAAACTTTCATAGTTAAAATACTGTAAGAAATAGTCTGTAGTCACATATAAGTTAGGGTGGCCAGGTACGTCTTTTTTACCATTTACTTTAATCAGTCCACGCCAAACTAAAGTCTGCAATGCTCCTGATGAGTTAACACCTCGTAAATCATCAATTTCAACCCGTGTTATCGGTTGACGATATGCAATAATTGAAAGTATTTCAAGAGCTGACTGACTTAAATTCTTCGATAAGTCTTTTTGGAAAAATTTAGAAATAACATCTCCGCATTCTGCACTGGTAGTTAATTTATAAGTATGATTAATGCAGATCAGTTGTAAGCCAGAGTTCTCATCATTTTTAAGTCGATCTTTTAGATGATTTGCTAACTCTCGTAATGCCGATGGTGAAATTTCTAATAATTGTAATAAATTATCTGTTTCCAAACCATCATCCCCTGCTGCATAAAGGAGAGCTTCTAATTGTGCTTCTTTACTTGCCATTAGTCTCAACTTTCTCTAATTCTAGGTCACCAAAGTCTCTATTTTGCTTTACTAAGATTTTATGATCACGACATAATTCTAAAACTGCTAAAAACAAACCAATTACCTGATCAAGATCCTGAAAATTCTTAATACAGTCAAAAAAGCTAGCCTTTTTTCTATGGTGAAGTTTATCCTTTAAAAATGTCGTCATTTCTTCAATTGAAGTTTCATGAACTTCTATTTGCCCTACTTGTGGTTTTCTTAATTTAAAGTGCTCCAAAACGACTTTAAAAGTATTAGCCAGCTCATCACTTGTAATTTCTCCTAAGGGAAGAGGTTCAACTTCTTTTTTAGGCGAAACAGATGGATCTTTAGCCACAGTAATTGGCATTTCTTCATCTCGTTTCTTAAAGTATTCCGCAATTCTTTGAAAAACTGAATATTGGACCAGCTGCTCAACTAGTTCAGCACGCGGGTCTTCCTGATATTGATCTTCTTCAACAAAGTCATTTTTGGGAAGTAAATATTGCGATTTAATTCTAAGAAGAGTTGATGCCATCACAAAATACTCGCCAGCAATTTGCAAGTCTAAAGTCTGCCAGCGAGCCAAATTAGCTAAGTATTGTCCAGTAATCTTCGCAATTGGAATATCGTAAATATCTATCTTTTGTGATCTAATTAAGTGCAAAAGTAGATCTAATGGTCCCGTAAAATTTGGAAGATCCAAAGTTAATTCATCGACATTATTCATCGGTCTTATCTTCCTTTAAATAGCTTAATAAAAAGGCCCAGTCAGGTAAAGCGGTAATCATTTTATCAGGATAAAGATGCTTTAGATCTTTCATTACCAAGCGTTTGGTTTCTGAATCACGCATTGTTGGATCAAGAGATAGATAGCGAATAATTATAAAGTCTTTTTCTTCTTGAATGCCAATAATACCTCTTGCGTTACCCTTTTCTTTATAAATAAGAACTTCAAATTGATTAGAATCACTAGTATATAACTTCATCTCTTCTTGTAAGTTCTTAATATTTTTAAAATCTGGAAGATAAGACAAATATCCCATTACAGTTTTTTCATAGTCTTTTTTATATTTACTGATCATAATATTTAAGCACGTGGATGTGCTTGATTATAAACCTCCAAAATATGCTTCTGCGTCAGATTAGTATAGATCTGCGTAGTTGTAATATCACTATGACCCAAAATTTCTTGAACTACACGCAAATCTGCCCCGTTTTCAAGCAAATGAGTAGCGAAAGTATGTCTCAAAGTATGGGGAGTAACATTTTTAGTTATTCCAACCAGCTGACAATACTTTTTTATCTTCTGCCAAACAGCCTGTCTCGTTAGTTGATGACCATGATTGTTTAGAAAAATTACATCAGTAAATTGACCGCTTTTTAGTACTTGAGCATCCCTAACATCCTTTTGATACTTTTCAAGCCACGATAAAGCAACTTCAGTAATTGGTACAAGTCGTTCTTTTGAACCTTTACCAAGAACTCTAATAATTTTTAAATCGGGATGAATGTCACCAGTTCGTAAATTTATTAATTCACTCACCCGCATTCCAGTTGCGTAAAGTAACTCTAGCATCGCACGATCTCTAATTCCTAATGGCGTATTCGTATCAGGAGCCGCAAGTAATTTATCTACTTCTTCTTCGCTTAAAGCGGTTGGCAATCTTCGTTCACTTTTTGGGGAATCGATTTTTATTAATGGATCACGTTCAATTATATCCTGTCTTAAGAGCCATTGATAGAATTTTCTCAAACTAGAGATCATTCGACTAATTGAAGTTGTTGCCTTGCCCTTGTCTTTTTGCGTAGCAAGAAAAGCGTCAACAACTAAATAGTTAACTTCCCAGCTTGTTTCATTTTGATCTTGTAAATAATCTAAATATTCTTCTAAATCAGTTCGATAAGAAATAATGGTATTAGGACTTAAGCCACGTTCCACTTGACTGAAACGTAAATAATCTTCTAAATTATCCTTCATCGTCTGTGTCTGATTCATCTTTTTCTACCAAGCTAATTGTTCCTGCATTTTTATCTTCAGTAATTAATCTATTTTTTAATAAATGACCTAAAGCGCGTTTAAAGGCTGACTTAGAGATACCAAAGTGATTCTTAATTTCTTGAGCATCGCTTTTATCATAAAAAGGCAAGGTCTTAGTTGCTTCACGGCGTAAACTTACTAAAATCATTTGAGCATCATCATCAATCTCCTCAAAGCCTCGAGGAAGAACGCTCAAATTCAATCTACCATATTGACTAACCCCGATTACGCGTGCCTTAATTTTTTGCCCTAGACGCAAGGGACGGAACATTTCAGACTTATGGACAAAGGCTAAGTAATATTGATCAGTAATTACAAAAGATCCAACTTCATAGTTACGGTACACAGTACCAGACATATTTTTGTTTTCCAAATGCGCAGGAAAATTGGCAGCTAACTGTTCAAAAACATCTTCTTCTGCCATCTTAGCCCAAATACGTTCCTTATCATCTGTCTCAAGGCGTACTAACAAGCGATCATCTTTCTTTGGCCATTGATCTTTTTCAAGTGGAAGATCGTCTAAAGAAACAACAACGTCTTTATCATTTAATCCAATATCTAAAAATACACCCAAATCACGGCGCACTTCAGTTACTGTAGCCCAACCATACTGATCTTTTTGAGCAAAAGGATAAAATTGCGTCATTTCCTTCTTTTTATCTTTATTTTCATAGATAAAGCCCTGTACTTCGTCACCTAAATGGATTGGCTCATCTTGTGTAACTTCTATTTTCTTTAATTCAAAAGTTACGCCATCAACCTGTACATAAAAAGCAGTTTGATTTTCATCAGTAACTTTTCCTTTTCTTATTTCACCTAACATATCAGCGCCTCAATCCTTCTAATTTGTCTGTCACCTATATAGTATAAGGAAAAAAAGACAAAAATAAAATAGCCAGCTTTCGCTGACTATTTTAATAAGCTAATTAATTTAGATTAAAGGTTAGTTGCTTCACCTTGGTAAACAGCACCACGACGAGCATCAACAGTAATCTTAGAACCATCCTTGATCTTTTCAACTGCATCAGTAGCACCAACAACAACTGGGATACCAAGTGAAAGACCAACAACAGCTGCGTGGCTAGTTAAACCTGAAGCTTCAACTACCATACCTGAAGCCTTCTTGATTGCTGGTAAGTAATCCTTATCAGTAGTCTTAGCAACTAAGATGTCACCATCTTGAACTTTGCTGTTTGCTTCTTCAGCAGAAGTTGCAACTACAGCTTTACCAATAACTGATTGTTCACCAACACCTAAACCTTTAACAAGTTGGGTACCGATCAATTGTAACTTCATCAAGTTAGTAGTACCAGTTTCACCCAAAGGAACACCAGCAACGATAATTACCAAGTCGCCGTCTTTTGCAAGACCAGTTTCTTTAGCAAGTTCTGCTGCCTTGTCAAACATTTCTTCAGTAGTCTTAGGCTTTTCAACCAACATTGGCTTTACACCCCAAACAACACCTAATGAGTGTTCGATCTTTTCGTCGAAAGTCATAGCAATGATATCAGCGTTTGGACGGTACTTAGAAATCATACGTGCAGTGTAACCAGATTCAGTTGCTGCAATAATAGTCTTAACGCCCAATTCTTCAGCAGTTCTAACAACTGATTCACCAATAGCTTCAGTAACGTTTGAACCCTTGTATTCTTCAAATCTTTGAAGAGCTAACTTGTTACGCTTAGCAAGTTGCTTTTCAGTACGCATGTCAATTTCAGCCATAGCCTTAACAGCTTTAACTGGGTAAAGACCATTAGCAGATTCACCTGAAAGCATAGTTGCGTCAGTACCATCAAGAACAGCGTTAGCAACGTCAGTAACTTCGGCACGAGTTGGACGTGGGTTTTCTTGCATTGAGTCAAGCATTTGAGTAGCAGTAATAACTGGCTTACCTAATGCGTTACATCTTCTGATTAATTCCTTTTGTACGAATGGAACATTGATAAATGGAATTTCAACACCCATGTCACCACGAGCAACCATTAAACCATCAGAAACCTTTAAGATTTCATCGATGTTATCAATACCTTCTTGTGATTCAATCTTAGGGAAGATCTTTACGTATTCACAGTGTGCTTCTTCAAGCAATTGACGAATGTCAAGAACATCTTGTGCTTTACGAACAAATGAAGCAAAGATGAAGTTGATACCTTCCTTTAAACCGAACTTAATATCGTTAGTATCTTTTTCAGTGATACCTGGGAGGCGAATTTCAACACCAGGAGCGTTAACACCCTTCTTAGAACCAATTAAACCAGTGTTTTGAGCTTCACAAACTAATTCTCTCTTAGTGTCATCTTTTTCCTTAATCAAAAGGTCAACTAAACCATCATCGATTAATACGTGACCACCAACGTGAGTATCATCGTAAAGTCCATCGTAGGTAACGTGGATCATGTCCTTGTTACCCTTCTTAGTGTCATCCATAGAAATACGGATAGTGTCACCAGTGTTAATAGTGAACTTGCCGCCTTCTTGTTCAGTAGTTCTAATTTCGGCACCCTTAGTATCAAGAGCAATGCCAAGAAGTTTACCAGTCTTCTTTTCAATCTCACGAACCATGTTCATACGTGCACGATGTTCTTCGTGGTCACCGTGTGAGAAGTTGAAGCGGAATACGTTTGCACCTGCTTCAGCTAATTTAGTAATAGTCTCAACATCGTTTGAGGCTGGCCCTAAAGTACTAACAATTTTAGTTTTCTTCATCTTGAAAAAATCTCCTATAATACAAAATCAAAAACTACTTGGCTAAGTCTTTGTTTAATGAGTATAACGCATAATTACCGTGGTGTTTTGCATCAAACAAATCAAGAATATCATGGTGAGAAAGCTTGTTGTTTTCAATTCCAACAGCTAAGCCGCCTTTACCTTCAAGTAACAACTTAACAGCATAAGCACCCATTTCGCTTGCTAATACACGATCACGAGTTGTTGGGCTTCCACCACGTTGCATGTGACCTAAGATATTAGCACGAGCATCAAAGTCGCCATACTTAAGAAGTTCATCCTTAAATTTATTAGCGTCCATAACACCTTCTGCTAAAACAACAATTCCATGCTTCTTGCCATTAGCAAATCCTTGCTTCAAGTTTTCAGCAATTTCCTTAATGTCATAAGGTTCTTCTGGGATAACAATTGCATCTGCGCCAGTAGCAACACCAACGTGCATTGCAATATCTCCACAATCACGACCCATAACATTTACAACAAATACACGTTGGTGACTTGTTGCAGTATCACGAATTTTATCAATAGCTTCCATTGCAGTATTACATGCAGTGTCAAAGCCAATTGTGAAATCAGTGTAAGGAATATCATTGTCGATTGAACCAGGAAGACCAATAGCATTATAGCCATGTCTTGTAAGCTTCAATGCACCATGGTAAGAACCATCACCACCGATGACAACTAAAGCATCGATTCCGTGCTTCTTTAATTGTTCGATTCCCTTAAGTTGAACTTCTTCTTCCTTAAATTCTGGGAAACGAGCTGAATAAAGAAAGGTACCGCCGCGGTTAATCTTGTCCGCAACTGTTTCAGAAGTCATTTGGAAAATATCGCCAGCAACTAAACCAGCATATCCATAACGAATTCCGCAAACTTCGATACCGTTTGCCAAAGCTGTACGTGTAACAGCTCTAATGGCAGCGTTCATACCAGGGGCATCTCCACCACTAGTTAAAATACCAATCCGTTTCATGAATTCACCTCTACGATTTTCTGTGTTTTACTCACATCGGTTTTATCGTACCATTTTTTTAACTCATTGTCTTCAAAAATAATCCTATTTTTTTCGTTAATAAAGTCTGCTAAATAAATGTTTTCGCTTTCAATCCTATCAGAATCTATTTTGCTAGAATTTAAAAGTTTTAAATTAATCTTTAAAATTAACTTTGCGAGCATTTGAAAGTAAAAACTGCGTCTTTGTCGGACTAAAGCGATCACTTTGCGTCTTCACCTGCAATAAATATATTTCGCCAATCTTTAAGTTTTCTCCTACTTTCTCCCATACCTGAGGAAAGATCGTAAAATCTTTATCGCCACTACTATCGCTAAAGACCGCGAAAGCCATATTGTCACCTTTTTTAGTGGTGATTTGCTTTATCTTCATTAATTTGCCAACTGCAATCCCCTGTTCATTGTTTTCAAAAGCCTGCAATCTTTTTGCGTTATACTTTCTAGCATATTTTTGAACAGCAATGATTGGGTTAATTCCAGTACTAAAGCCCATTGCTTCTACTTCCATCGCTGATTTTTCAGCAGCAGTTGGCATTTTTTCTTCTTCGATTTTGGGCTCCAAAGTTTCAAATAAAGATAAATTTGAACCTGCCATCTTTACACTTTCAACTAGGTCTTTATTTATTTTTAAAAGTTCATTTCGATTTGGAGCTAGTCGATCAAAAGCACCTGCTTTAATTAAGTTTGCAATAGCATCAGCACTCAACAAATTATTATCAATCTTCCACAAGAAATCAGTCATTGACTTAATCGGACGCTTAATTTCTAATATTTGTTTCAGCAAATCACTTCTTAATCCGCGAACTGCCTTCAAACCAACTAAAATTTTACCGTTTTCAAGCGAAAAATCCGCCTTACTGTTCTCAATATCTGGTGACAAAGTCTTAATTCCAGCTTCTTGTGCTTGCATCAAGTATTGAGCGATCTTATTACGATTGCCAATATTACTGTTCAAAAGAGAAAGATAAAAAGCGCCAGGATAATGAACCTTAAAATAGGCAAGCCAAAAGGCAATTTTACTATATGCAACTGCATGCGAACGGTTAAATCCATAATTAGCAAACTGAGCAATATAATCATAAACCTGCTCTGCTATCTCTTTTCGTCTGCCAAGTTTTACAGCGCCTTGAATAAACTTCTCTCGTTCTTTTTGGATCACATCAGCGTTTTTCTTAGACATAGCTCGCCTTAAAAGATCGGCTTCACCTAAAGAAAAACCAGCTAAAACTTGAGCCGTCTGCATAACTTGCTCTTGATAAACTAAAACGCCATAAGTTGGTCCTAAGATTTTTTTTAAGCTAGGATCAGGATATTGAACTTTTTCCTTGCCATGTTTTCTATTAATGAAATGACCAATATTATTCATTGGACCTGGGCGATATAAAGCATTTACAGCGACAATGTCTTCAAAACTGTCAGGATGAAGCTGCTCTAAAACGCGCTTAATTCCATCGGATTCAAATTGGAAGACGGCATCTGTGTCACCACGCTGAAATAAAGCAAGCGTTTCTTGATCATTTAACGGAATCTGATTAGGATCAATTTCAACTCCTTCTGACTTTAATGCTGCAATAATATTGCCTAAAATAGTTAAGTTTCTTAAGCCTAAAAAGTCAATTTTCAATAATCCTAAGGACTCAACGTTTAATTTGGTTTGCTGCGTTACAGGTATTCCTAAAGGTCCCGCCTGTAAGCCCACAATCTCTGCTAATGAATCATCAGTGATTACTAAACCAGCTGCATGAATTGAATAATGACGCGGCAAATTTTCTAAATGCTCAGCAGTCGCAAATAGAATTTTACTAAAAGCATTTGTATTAACTAAAAGCTGTAACTCTTTTGATTTTTGATACGCTTCTGCTAAAGTGATTTTTCCTTTTGCATGCGGGATTGCATCTAACCAGCGATAGGTTTCAACTTTATTTAGTCCAAAAACACGACAAACATCTTTTAGAACTTGCTTAGCAGCCAAAGTACCAAAGGTTAAAATTTGGGCGGCGTGATTCATTCCATATTTTTCAAACATATATTTTATTACTTCATCACGTCGATTATCTGGAATATCTAAGTCAATATCTGGCATTTGTTGACGAGCGGGATTTAAAAAACGCTCAAATAACAAATTATATTCAAGTGGATCGACTTCAATAATTATTACAGCATATGAAACAAGTGAGCCAGCAGCTGAGCCTCGTCCAGGTCCAGTTGTAATGTGAACACTATGGGCAAAGTTCATCACATCCCACACAATAAGAAAATAATCATCAAATCCCATCTCATTGATTACTTTTAGTTCATAATCTAATCTTGCTTGGTATTTTTCCGGAATCCTTCCTTTAAATCTTTTAGCAAGTCCATTTTGTGCTAATGAATACAAATATTCTTTTGATGTTGGAAACTTATTTTGTTTGAACTTTGGCAATTGAGGATCTTGAAACGTAATCTGAGCACTGCAAATTTGACCTATTTTTTCAGCGTTTTCTAAAGCATCTTCAATCCCAAATTTTCGATAATTAACCTGCAATTCTTCGCTATTTTTTAAGTAATGCGAACCAGCTTGCTTAGCTAATTGCTCCACATTTTCTAAATGGGTGTTACTCTTAATAGCTTGCAGAGTTCTTCTTAAAAATTGTTCGTTACGATTAAGATATTGTCCGTCCTCAACCGCAGTTAACAATACCTCAAATTGCGTTGCTAATGAACGAAGATAATTTATATATTCTTGCTGTCCTTGATCAGCATAAACGCCTAAATAAATTGATGAAGATGTAGGAACAGAATCTTTCAGTGTACGGATATAATTAGCTCCCATGTTAGGATTGTTAGCTTGCAGCATCTTTAGTTCGCTATGTATGTTACTAGGCGTAATTATAACTAAGTGACCGAGATATTTTTTTAATTCTTCAAGCTCTAAAACATTTTCTTTTTCACCATTTTCGGTTAAAAGATTGACCGCACTTGATAAACGCAAAATATTTTTATATCCTTGATCGTCTTTAGCAATGACAATTAAATCATACTTATTTGCCTGGTCAACCAAGCCGTTGATTCTTAACTGCATCCCTAATAAAGGCTTAATTCCAGTTTCTTTTGCAGCTTTATAAAAATTAACTAAGCCATAGGTAATATTTACATCCGTCAAGGCGAGTGCAGAATAACCTTTTTTCTTTGCGTTTTCAGCTAAATCTTTAACTTTAGTTGGACTCTCCAGTAATGTAAAACTACTAAGGTTTTGCAGACTCACTGCTCCCATATGCTCACCCTTTCTAATAATTTAAGTATAGCAAATTCTCTCTTCTTGGCTTGCGTAAAACTCTTATTTTTGCTAAGATACCTAGCGAAAGAAGGAGAAATTATGCGCTATATTATTACTATGGTTTGGTCATGCATTTTTTGCGAAGTTATCGGTTTTATTGCTGCATCTTTAACTCAGATGCAATTTAATCCTATGCAATCTTTGATTATTGGCGCAGTCTTTGGCTTGCTATTCGCAATTATTATTCCCGCCATTACTGCCAAGAGTTACAAAGACAAGAGCAAGTACAACAAACTTTAATTGAACTAAATTTGAATATTTTAAAAAGCTGTTTCGTAATGAAACAGCTTTTTTAGTACCTTAATTAATAAAATTTGTAGTTTTTAGCAGTATCTACTTTAATATCACCATGAGTTAGGTATTCGCTAAACATTTGAACGTAGTCCTGATCAAAGATCTTTTCAATCTTATCCATGCTGTAAGCTGGATAAAATCCTCCACCTAAAGCACGATAATTATTGACAGCTAACTTGTATACCTTATCATCTTCAAGATCTTTCCCATTTAAGGTTACTTTAGTCAATCGATGACCAACTGGTCTTGAAAGATCAGCTTCATATTTTACTGGGTAGAAAAGATCAAAATGATAAAGCATTGGCTTAGGTGTAATCCAACGATCAATAAATTTGATTTTACCGTCTTTATCTTTTTCTAAGAATCCAGCTGAATATTCAATAATTTCTTTTAATTCTTTTCCAGTCAACTTAACAATGCAGAGTTGATTTGCATATGGATAGTTTAATAATACTTCGCGCATTGTTACATTCTTTGAAAAGCCATGGGCAGATTCAGACATAATTGCTGTTGCTGAAACATCTGCCCCAGTAAACCAAAGTTGCATTTGTTGAATAAGATTGATAAAAGGTGCTCCCTCAATTCTGCCTTTGATAGCATCATCAATTGGTGCAGGTTCAGATAAATGCGCAATAGGTTGATCTAGCCATTTTTGTGTTTCTTCATCAAGACTCTTAACGATCTTTTCAATTGCTGGATCTGGTGCATAATCTTTACTATCAATCAATTCGGTAGTCATATCATTGATTTTAACTTTACCATTCTTGTCTTTATCAAAATCAATGATCACTTTACCTACTGCTTCTCCGCGGTAGCCTGGCTGAACAATGGCCGTGTTACGAGTAACTAAGTTCAAGCGACGATGTTGGTGTCCAGTTAAAAAGACATCAATTTCCGGGATTTCAGTTAAAATCTTATAGCCCTCATTTTCGCCTGTATGAGGCTCAGTTGCTTTACCAGTCAATGGATCACTTTCAAAACCACCATGATATAGAGCACAAAGAATATCTACTTGTGGACGCAATTTTTTAGCTAATTTAGCAAGTACTTCATAACCAGAAACAAACTTTAAGCCTTTAATATGATCCTCTGACTCCCAGTGAGAGATATACTGAGTAGTAATTCCCATAATACCTATCTTTAGACCAGCTTTTTCAACAATTGTATATTCTTTTCCAAAGAAAGGTACATTAGTATCTGCATCTAAAACATTATCATTGATAAATGGAGCACGATTGTTATCGACATAGTACGATAAATAATCCAAACCATAATTAAAGTCATGGTTACCTAATGCACGTGCATCATATCCCACTTCATTATAAGCTTCAGTAAATTTACGCAATCCTTCGTCTTCAGGCAACTTTTGAGTATAGCTAGCTAAGGGGGAACCTTGTAGACAATCTCCGCTATCAGTAACTAGGACATTGTCTGCACCATATTTTTCTTTTTCACTTTTAACCACGCTACTTACGCGACTAAGAGAAATTGGAGTATCATAGTTGTCTTTATTTTGATAATCAGTTGGCATCAAAAAGCCATGCGTATCACTTGAGTGTAATATAACTAATTTCATTAATACCTATTCCTTTAATCAAAAATTACATAAAAAAAGACACCCCAAGGTGTCTTTAATTAATCGTTATTTTGTTGCTTTTTTTCGTTAGCAACTTGACGGCCTTTGTAAAAGCCCTTTGGTGAAACGCGGTGGCTTAAACGGTATTCACCAGTAGTAGCATCGTAATGCATTGCTGGTGTGGTTAATTTAATATGACCACGACGTGAACGTTTCTTTTGCTTAGAAGTTTTTCTTGCAGGAACTGCCATTAGTTAGATCTCCTTTTTTATAGAATTGAGACTTGCGAACCTTTAAATAAACAAATTCACTAAATACTCACGTATTTCAATAATACAATCTAAGAGCTGATAAATCAAGTCCAATCTTATTTTGTAGCTTCAGAATTGTTAACTTTCTTTAATTCAGCAATCTGTTTATCTTTAGATTCAATTTCACTCTGGTATTTATTATCTAATTCTTTCTTCTGTTTTGCTAGTGCTTTTTTTACATCAGGAGAAACTTTTTCTCCTTTTCCAATTAGAAGTGAAACTAAAGCACCTAGTAAAAGCATAATAACTAAAACAATTATCAACGGCATTTTAGGTTGGAAAAAGCCAAAATTAATTGCCACTGGTTCAGTATTTAAACAGGCGAAAATTACAAGCACTAAAACAATTATTAGCCCAATTACTAAATTTCTTTGCTTATTCATTATTATCTCCTACTTTCTACTAGCAAACTTTAAACTTGCCCAATCACCAATGCGTGGGAAAATCTGATAAAGTTTTGCTAAAGTAGCTAGACTTAATGGTAAATTCAATTCGCGACGATTAGAACCAAAGAAATGAACTACTTGCCAAGCTACATCATCAGGATCGAGCATAAAACGTTGTACATTATTCGCATAAGATCCACTTTCATCTGCGATATTAAAGAAATTAGTGTAAACTGGTCCAGGATTTACTGTCATAACCTTAACACCAAATGGTTTTAATTCTAAACGTAAAACATTTGAAAATTGAATAATAGCTGCCTTAGTTGCACTATATGCTGCAGTTTTAGTAGTAGGTACAATTCCAGCAATCGAACCGAAGTTGATAATTTGACCAGCTTTTTGGTCAATCATTACTCGAGCAACAAGACGAGTAAAGTACATTAGGCCTAAGACATTAGTTTGGAACATTTCAGTTACTACTTGAGGTGAAGTCTCTAAAAATTCTTTAAAGACGCCAAAACCAGCTGCATTAACTAGATAATCAATATGGTCAACATGACTAATAATTTCATTAAAGGCACGATCAATTTGATCAGCTTTACTAATATCAGTTGGAAATACAAATACGTCGTTTCCTGACAGTTGACGAGCTTCATTAGCAATTTCTTCTAATTTATCTTGATGACGGGCCATTAAAATGACAGTGGCGCCGCGACTTGCACTCTCTAACACAATCGAGCGTCCAATACCACTTGAAGCTCCAGTAACTACTACGACTTTATCCCTCAATGAATTACTCATTTTATTATCCCCTCAATGTAATTTCAAAACTGTCTAAATCATTGGCTAAACGAGTATGTTTAAAAATTTTTCTCGCTTCATGCTCTAGTTGCTTACCTGCTTTTCCTGTATAGCGCGCAGAAATATGAGTCAAATAAAGCTTTCCTACATGATGATCTCTCGCTATACGAGCAGCATCTAAGCAGGTTGAATGGAAATAACGATGAGCCATTTTTTCTTCATCACCATTAAAAGTAGATTCATGAACTAGAACATCTGCATAATCAGCTAATTTGCCAATATTTTCCGTTGGACGCGTATCATAGATAATCGTAACAACTCGGCCTGGACGCTCTTTACCAAGGAAATCTCGTCCATTTAACTTTTGACCATCACTCAACGTAATCGTCTTTCCAGCTTTCAGTTGACCAAGAAGCGGACCGTTTGGCACATTATATTCTGCCACCTTATCCATTAGCAACTCACCAGGACGTGGCTTTTCAACCACACGAAAACCAAAACTTGGTACACGGTGATCTAGTCGAGCAGTGTAGACGGCAAAAAGATTGTTTTCAAAAATTAAACCGTCTTCTTTTAAAACAACGTATTTAATTGGATATGATACCCGAGTTTTTGAAACTCTCAAAGAAGTTTGCACAAATTGTTCAATTCCGGCAGGCCCATAAATTGTTAATGGACCACCATCGCCTTGAAAAGAACGAGATGAAAGAAAACCTGGCAAACCAAAAATATGATCACCATGAGTATGCGAAATAAAAATTCGCGTCACCTTTCTAGGTCTAATATTAGTCTTTAAAATTTGATGTTGTGTAGCTTCGCCTACATCAAATAACCATACTTCATTTAATTCATCTAATAATTTAAGTGCGGTACAAGAAACATTCCTACTCTTTGACGGCTGCCCAGCACTTGTTCCTAAAAATTGTATTTCCATGAAAACCCTATTTCTAATATTTTCCTTTCGTAACCAATGTTTTAGTTACATAGGCACTATAAAACTTTGATCCTTCTGTAGTTGGGTGCGTATGATCATCATAGAACCAATCTTGATGACTCCCGGCAAACTCATGCCATTTGATAATGGTTAAGTTAGGGTATTTTTTCGCTGCTGCATCCAATTCACCATTAACTTGATCTTGCCAATCACGTGTCGGAACATGCGTATTAATCCAAAAAACTTGTCGCTTTGGTCCAATAATTTGCATTAAACGATCAAGTTCTTTAGGCGCAAAAGCACCATTTGTTCCTAAACCGATCAAGACATTATTATTTAGAGCACCTTTTTTCTTATACTCTTCAAAAAGTGGAATTGTGTCACCAAGTTGTCTAGAAACAGCTGCATCAACAATTAAATGTGGCATTAGTTTTTGCAAGTTTTGACTAGAGCCTGCCATTACAGAATCCCCAATTGCAGTTACTTGAATTTTTTGTGCTAATTGCAAGTCAACTTGAGAAATACCATATTTTTCAAAATCTTTATTCACGGGTTTAGTTGTTGCTGCTTTTTTAGCTTGCGCTAAAATTTCTGCTTTTGAAGTTGTTGACTTTTTCTTTTTAGACTGTGCTTCTTTAATTAACTTTTTATTCTTTTTCAATTGCTTGTTTCGGTTTGATTTAATTTGAGTTGCTAGTTCTGAATGATTAGGATTTTCGGCTTTTACAGTTGGTGCCTTAAGAATTCCAAAACTACCTAAAATAAAGACAACTATTCCAGTCGCAAATAAAGCTTTTGATTGATAATGGTTAGCTTGTAAATTTAGGGCTTTTGATAAAAACTGACGCAATTTTTCCCAATCAATTCGTCCAAATGGTTTTTCAATAAAACGATAACTTAATTCTGCAATTACTAAAATTAATATAATTTCGATTAAATGGTACAAAATTACATGGTCTGCAATATCTTTAACCTTATCTTCAAAAAAGATCATCACTGGAAACTGATATAAATAAATTCCATATGACCGTGAACCAATCCAGCTAAAAACAGGATTAGTCAACCACTTATTCCAGCTGCTACCAGGATGAGCAATTACCCCTACAAAAATCATTGTTACTAAAGAGAATAAAAACATCCCGCCACGGTAAGCAAAAGCTTTTTGTGGATTAAAAATCGGACTAGTAGACATCAATAAAATACCGACTAAGGCTATTGCTCCAATTACGTTTAAGAGTCGTCTATCGCCTTTTTCAAGGTTGGCATTTAACTTCCATGTCGGCCAAAAGACGGCTAACATTGCACCCAGGCCTAATGAAAAGAATCTCGTATCTGTTCCATAGTAAATTCTACTTGTATCAACACCTGGCTTAAATAAAAACGCCATCTCTAAAGCTGAAAATACAGTTAAGGCTGTAATAATCCAAAAAATTATTTTTTTCTTTTTAGCTAATTTAACTAATAGAAAAACTACTAGTGGCCAAATAATATAAAACTGCCCTTCAATTGACATTGTCCATAAATGAACGAAGGGAGATTCATTGGAAGCAAAACGCTCGAAATAACTCTGACCATTCTTGATTTGCCAAAAATTATAAACATTTAATAGGTTGGCAACTACTATTTGATTTAATTTAGCTAAAAGATTTTGCTGAAAAATTAAGATATAGGCACTACATCCCCATAAAAGAGCAATCATTTGGGGATATAATTTCTTAATTCTTCTTACATAAAAAGACTTAAAGTCATACTTTCCCCGCTCTTCATAGGCATGAAACATGTGGTCCGTAACTAAATATCCAGATAGTACTAAAAATATCGGCACACCCAAATATCCACCCATAAATCGATTTGGATTAAGGTGATATAGAATTACTCCAATAACAGCTAAAGCACGAAGTCCGGCATAGCCTGTAATAAAGCGGTTCTTTCTTTTCAAAAGTCTTACTCCCAACTTTTTTAAATTTTATTAATCTACAAATTCAAAAGTGAAGTCAGCTATTGATACATCGTCACCATTTACTGCTCCCTTTTCTCTTAAAGCATCATCTACACCCATCCGCTTTAATTTACGAGCAAGAAGCATAATTCCATCAGTATGATCTAGATTAGTTCTTTGAACAAGACGCTCTAACTTATTGCCAGTAACGCCAAAGCTATGCTCACCAGTTCGTTCAACCTTAAATCCATCATCTTCAGTTTTTTTATAAACATATTCTTTTTCGGCAACTTTAATTTCTGCTGGTTTTTCAGCTTCTTCTTTTGCAACTTCTTCAACTAAATCTGCTGTCTTACCCATTAGTTCGCTGACACCCTGATGGGTAACACTAGAAATAGGATATACCGTCTTATCTCCTAATTTCTTCTTAAATTCAGCAAGTTTTTCTTCGCTACCAGGGATATCCATTTGCGTTGCTACAATAAGTTCTTTCTTACTTGTTAAGTCCTTAGTGTAACCTGCTAATTCCTTACGAATAGTTTCATAATCTTCATAGGCATCTCTACCATTATTTGGATCCATTGAAACTAAGTGCAAAATTACTTTTGTACGTTCAACATGCCGTAAAAATTGAATTCCAAGTCCAACACCCTTAGATGCACCTTCAATTAATCCTGGTAAATCTGCCATTGAAAAGTCTCGTCCGTCTGGCAAAACGACCATTCCTAAATTTGGTGTCAAAGTAGTAAATTCATAAGCTGCAATCTTCGGCTTTGCCTTAGTTACAACAGATAGAAGTGTTGACTTTCCAACTGATGGAAATCCTACTAGTCCTACATCTGCCAATACCTTTAATTCTAAGCGTAAGGTTCGAAATTCTCCTGGCTCACCATTTTCAGCAATTTCTGGAGCTGTTCTGGTTGGGGTAGCAAAGTGAATATTGCCTCTGCCTCCCTTTCCGCCATGAGCAACTACAAGCTCTTGACCATTTTTAACTAAGTCACCTAAAAGTTCACCGGTATTAAAGTCGTAGACACTTGTTCCCATTGGAACTTTTAAGCGGACATCTTTAGCTCCGCGACCATATTGGGATTTAATGCGGCCATTTTCACCATTATCTGCCTTAAACTTACGTCTAAAGCGAAAATCCATTAAAGTTCTCAAACCGGAATCAGCGACTAAAATAATACTGCCGCCTCGTCCGCCGTCTCCACCAGCCGGACCGCCAAGTGGAACATATTTTTCATGACGAAAAGCAACTGCTCCATCGCCACCTTTTCCTGCTTGTACATCTATTTTTGTTTGGTCGACAAACATTAAGTATGCCTCCTTTTATATATCAAGTTATAATTAAAAAAATTCTTAAAGTTTCTTAACTATGATACCATATCAAGCCCTATTAAATCAGGTCTTTTCTCGTTATTTTACAAACTCAATTTAACAGTTTGTGCTTGTGGAAGAGTTAAACCCGCATCTCGTAATTCTTCGATTGAAGCTTCTTTAATTTTCTTTAAAGATCCAAACTTTCGTAAAAGCTTATTTCTAGACTTAGGACCAATCCCTTTTATCTCATCTAACTTACTCGAAAGTGCATTTTTAGCATGAGTTCTTCTATGAAAAGTAATTGCAAAGCGGTGAACTTCATCCTGAATTCTTGTCATTAAGTAGAATCCTTCTGATTTCGGATTTAAAGGAATTAGCTTTAATTCTTCTCCTTGAGTAGGATCACCAAAAATCAAGTGATTGGTGCGGTGATGATCGTCCTTAACCATCCCTGCTACAGGAATATTGACATTTAATTCATTTCTCAACACATCTAAGCAAGCATCAACCTGAATTTGACCACCATCCATTAAAATCAGGTCAGGCATTTTCTTGTGTTCTTTCAAAAGACGACTATAACGCCTTCTCACTACTTCACGTGTATTTCCTACTTCGTCAGCCGCATTTTGGTGTTCTACTTCGCCTTTCAATTTATACTTCCGATATTCATGTTTATCTGGTTCACCATCAGTAAACACAACCAAGGCAGAAACAGGATCAGCTCCTTGGATATGAGAGTGGTCGAAACTTTCAATTCGATGGCCATATGGTAAACCCAAAGCATCAAAAATCTCTTTTTGTGCTCCTTTAGTTTTTCTATTACCTAATTCTAACAAGCGGAATTTTTCATCTAACTTCAACTTAGCATTGTCATGTGCCATCTCTAGTAAAGCACGTTTTTGACCTCTTTGCGGAGTTCTTACAGTTACGCCTAAAACTTCAGCTAATGCTTCATTATCAATACCAGCTGGGACCAAAACTTCTTTGGGTAAAACACGATTTCTTTGGCCATAGAATTGCGCAATAAAAGATACAAATGCATCCTGTGGTTCATTAGTATCTGTTAATGGAAATAATCTAGTTTCCCGACGTAATAATTTAGCCTGTCTTAAGAAAAATACTTGAATCGAAATCCATGATTTATCAACGTAAAAGTTAAAAATATCTCTCTGGGTATGATCATTAGAAATAATTTTTTGTTTTTCAACAGTTTGTTCAATATATTTTAACTGATCTCTAAATTCAGCCGCCCGCTCAAACTCCAAATCCATTGAAGCCTGAGTCATTTTTTCAGTTAAGTCTTGCTTAACTTGTGAAATATCGCCGTTTAAGAAACGCTTTATTTTTCTTATTTGCTTGTCATAAGCGCTCTTTGGGACCTCTTTAAAGCATGCACCGAGACATTGTCCCATATGATAGTAAAGACACGGGCGTCCCTGATGACCTGAACATCTTCTTAGCGGCCAAACCTTTTGGATAAACTTAAGCGTTGCTTGAGCCGCATAAACATTTGGATACGGTCCAAAATAATAGCCATGATCTTTATGAACAATTGATGTTAAACGAGTTTGCGGGTCCCTTTCGTTAGTAATTTCAATATATGGGTAACCCGTACCTTGTTTTAGTTGGACGTTATAGTATGGTTGATATTTTTTAATTAAAGTAATTTCCAGTAAAAAAGATTCTTTATCAGATGAAACTGTAATAATGTCAAAATCACGAATTTCACGAACAAGTTCAGCTCGCCGACCAACTTGCTTACTCTTAAAATAGGAACGAACGCGGTTCTTTAAATTCTTAGACTTTCCCACATAAATCACATTGCCATTTATATCTTTCATTAAATAGCAACCTGGTTTATCTGGTAAAAGCTTTAGTTTATTTTCAATGTGTTCCGTTGCCATCAATTATTTTCCCTTCCTATTAAAATTCCCATAGTATTTTATCACGTTCCTTCTTAAAACCAAGTAAGATGTCTTTTTTATTTACCTTATACCATATCTTTTTATAAAATAGTTAAGTAAACAAAATGAAAGGTCGCAAATAAATGAAAAATATTTATTTTAATCATGATGGAAACATCGATGATTTGGTCTCACTTCTTTTACTATTGCAAGCACCTGATATCAAACTAATTGGAATTAGCGCAATTGACGGTGACGGATATATTGATCCAGCAGTAGAAGCTTGTCGAAAAATGGTAGATAAATTTAACTTACGCGGCGACAAGCTAGAAGTAGCTCGCTCAAATTCACGTGCAATTCATCAATTTCCAAAAGAATGGCGAATGGCAACTTATTCCTTTAATTACTTCCCTATTCTAAATGAAAGTGGAGAAATTAAAACACCAGAAGCTGCTTTGCCTGCTCATTTAGACATGATTGATAAAATAAAAAAGTCAGATGGACCAGTTACCTTAGTCATGACAGGACCAATTACTGACTTAGCAAGAGCTTTAGATGAAGATGATTCTATTCAGTCAAAGATTGATAAAGTTTACTGGATGGGTGGTTCATTAGATGGACATGGCAATGTAGTTAGTGTCGATGCAGACGGAACACAGGAATGGAATGCTTTCTGGGATCCAGAAGCTGTAAAACGCGTTTTAGATTCAGACCTTAAGATTCAAATGGTTGGTCTTGAAAGTACTGAAGAACTTCCATTAACTGATGAACTTCGGCAGCACTGGGCAAGTTTAAGAAAATATCCGGCTATCGACTTAGTTGGTTTAGGATACAGTCTAATTATCTCTGTACCTAATGCAGAGCTATACTTGTGGGACGTTTTAACAACTATGTCAGCACTCTATCCTGAGCTTGTTGAAACTCGTCAGGTAAAAGCTAATGTAATCACATCAGGCTTAGCAAGTGGACGAATGTTCATTGATCCTAATGGAAAAGAAATTACTGAAGTTACAAAAGCAGATAAAGATTCATTCTTTGAAAAAATAGACAAAATTTTAGAAAAACAATAAATATATAGATGACAACTTGGTTAACACAATTTATCGAAAGCTTTGGCTATATTGCCATTATTCTTTTAATTGCCGTTGAAAATATTTTCCCTCCAATTCCCTCTGAGGTAATTTTGACACTAGGAGGTTTCTTAGTTAGTGGAACAAAGTTAACTCTAATTGGAGTTATCCTTGCGTCTACTCTAGGTTCAGTTATTGGAGCCATTATTTTATTCTCAATTAGTAGAAATCTAACCTTACCGCGCTTAGAGAAACTACTTGAAACTAAACTATTTAAACTTCTAGGTTTCAAAAAAGACGATGCACAAAAAGCGATTAACTGGTTTGACAAACACGGAATTGGCGCAATTTTTTATGGTCGCTGTATTCCAGTTGTTAGAAGTTTAATCTCCATTCCTGCAGGTATTGCCCATGTTGGCTGGACTAAGTTTTTAATTTTAACTACTTTGGGAAGTTTAGTTTGGAACAGTGTTTTAGTTGGATTAGGACACTATATGGGAAAAAACTGGCAAGTTGTAGTCAGAATCTTCGATGACTACACGCTCGTAATTATTGCCCTTTTATTAATTTTATTTATTTACTTCGGGATTAAATGGTACAAAACTAGAATCAAGAAGTAGGATTTATATTGTAGATATAATACACAAAAAGAACGGTCTTGACCGTTCTTTTTACGTTTCATTAATTTTAATTTTTAATACCAAGCAGGCTTGTCACCATCAGTACCTGCTTTATCTAATCCAACATTTGCCTTAACATCCTTGGTTGGATTTTCAATTAAATCAGCAATATAATCCGCTACACTTAAACGTGATACTTCAGTTCCCCTAAATGGAGTTGTAGCACCAACAGTCTTTTCATAATTAATTTCATTTTTATTAGTTAGCCAAGCTGGTCTAATAATGGTGTAATCTAGATTACTTGCCGTAATCTGATCAGTAGCTGCCCGATAAGTTGTTAAATATGAGCCTAAGATATTTTTATTCCATTCTCCAAATTTACCAGGCACTTCATCATAGATTCCTAAGGAAGAGACCCAGATCAAACGTTTAATACCGTTTGCATTCATTGCTTTAACTACAGTTTTTACCTGATCTTCAATATTTGAACCAGCTAAATTTGCATAAACGAGATCTACATCTGCCAAAGCTTCTTTTAACTCATTAAAATTGCTTGCGTCTCCCTTAATTACCTTTTCTCTAGCGTCATTAATTTGCTTCAACTTATTAGGATGACGTAGATATAAAACCATATTAATATCGTTCTTCTTTAATAGCATTGGTTCAACTAATTGAGCAATTTGACCAGCAGCACCTAAAATAGCAATTTTTGTCATTTTTATTTTCCTCACATTATAAAAATCATAATTTCAATTCTAATAAAAGCATCTCAAATTCTTATTTAGCTAAAGTGCAAACTTGAATAATTTCAGTCATAATTTTCTCCTTACCTAGCTATCCTTACTTACAATTTAATAGTAATACTTATTATTAATAAGTCAACCACTTGTTATTGATTTTATTAGCTTTTCTTTAAATTTCGTATAGATTTACTTTTTCAAAGCATTACAATAGATAAAGGAGAACGTTACTAGATAGAGAGGTAAAAACATGACTAATAATAATTCTGTACCTAAGAAACTCTCCTTTATATCAATATATTTCTTAGGTATTAATGCGGTCATTGGATCAGGAACTTTCCTGCTACCTTCTGTAATTTATCGTTACATGAACCTAACAGCAATTCTTGTTCTTCTATGTACTGCTGTCACTGTCAGCATGATTGCTTTGTGCTATGCTGACTTATCAAGCCGTTTTACACAATCAGGAGCAGCATGGCTTTATTCCTATAATGCCTTTGGACGCTTTGCTGGTTATGAACTCGGCATTTTCACTTGGTTTTTAGGTTGTACAACTCTTTCAGCTGAAGTAGTAGCTTTACTTACTGTCCTCAAAAGTTTTCTGCCGATTTTCAAAAATAATGCTGTCTATATTGGTAGTATTATTTTCTTAATTTTATTATTTTCAGTTATTAATTTCTTTGGTAGATCTTGGGTAAAAATTGTTAATAATATTTCAGCAGCTGCAAAGATAATTACTTTAATTGTCTTTATTATCATCGGAGCTTTCTTCATTAAAAAATCAAACTTCACTCCCGTAATTCCGCATGCGGCTTTAACCGGTGTTACACCATTCTTCAAACATTTTGGCGATGCATTTACACCGATCTTTTATTTGTTTACCGGCTTTTCATTTATTCCGATTGCTGCAAAACAAATGAATAATCCAGAAAAGAATATTCCTCGAGTTTTGGTTGCCGTAATGACTAGTGTCACAATTCTTGATTGCTTAATGCTTTTAGTAGCAATTGGTTTAAGTGGTCAAAAATTAGGATCTTATTCTAATCCTCTAGCTAGTGCCTTAAAAACTGGCGTTGGTCAATGGGGTTTTGCTTTCATGATTATTGGAATGCTGATTTCAATTTTTGGTGTTGCTTTCAGCGCATCATTTAATACTCCATCATTAATTGCTTCTCTTGCTAATGAACATGGAATGTTACCAAAATGGATTGGAAAGAAAAATAAGCATGATGCCCCATGGGTAGGAATTATTTTCACAGCAATTCTATCTGCTGCCTTGGCTACTCAAAGCTACCTATTCCTTGTTTCATGTACTGTTTTAGCATCATTTGTTCAGTATGTGCCATCAATTTTAGCCGTTATTAAGTTTAAGCACAGTAATGAATATCCAACTCATGGTTTTTCTCTTCCTGGGAAATACACCATTCCAATTATTGCTTTAATTATTTCTTGCTATATGGTAACCAATTTTACGCCAAAGACATTACTTTTAGGCGCAGTAGTTGCTGTACTTGCTGCTGCATGTTATTTCTTTATTGATAAAGATGAAAAATTAGAAAAAGAGCATGAAAACTTCTTAGCTAAACTAAGACATATAAAATAATAATTTGGATAAATTAAAGAGCTTACGATTTTAAATCGCAAGCTCTTTTTTTAGTCTCTATACTATTCTTAAAGTCTATTTTTTATCTTTTTGCCGAAGATAGCAACTACACCAATTGCTGCTACTAGTAACCCACCAATTACTACTAACGGGTTAACAGCCTTTCCTTCAGTTTCTGGTAATTGCGTAGCTACTGAAACAGGATTGGAAGATTTTTTACTATTTTTCTTATTATCTTTAGTATTGTTTACTACGCTGACATTCTTTTCAGTTACCGTAGTAGAACCAAGATCTTTCACTACTACATCTTTATTAGTTTTTTCGCTACTATTCTTACTTGTATTTTCTTTAGCTACATCTTTCTTTACACTAGTAGTTTGCTTAGAAGCATTATCTTGCTGATCAGTAGCTGAAACGGCAGAACCACTATTTAAGTCTTTCTTGCTTGCCTTGCTATCTTGACTTACAGCAGTATCTTTAACAGTTACATAAACTGCAAGCCTTGACCTTGATCCGTCAGGAAAAGTCACATAAACAGTGCCGTAACTAGTACCTACCTTGTTAATTTCAGGAGTTTTATCCCAGTTGGCAACTGTACCAGCTGGAACTATACTCCAATTAGAAATACCACTTGTTGCATCTGGTAAAACGCCTTTGGTAGTGGTTAAAGTTTTAACTGATAAAGGATTAGTATAAGCTTGTAAGTTTTTATGTTGCTCAAGCTGAGTTTGATAAGTCTTTGCTTGCTCAGCACCTGCATTTGCACTATCAGTACTTGCTGCAAAAGCAGTACCATTTAAACTTAAAGAAGCCAGCAACGCTGCTGCTCCTAAACCAGTCATTATGTTTCTTTTCTTAATTTGTCTCATCATAATTCACGCTCCTCAGCAAGGTAAGCTATACTTTAACTTGCTGTTCTATTTACTTTTATTATACAGTAGTTTTACAAAAATATTACAAATTAATAGATTTTTTTACATTCTTTGTAATATTTTAAGAAATCGCTACTTTTAGCGCTTTCATTATCTTTATATCATATCTATTTTTAAAAGCCAAAAGTTTATACTTGAGATCACGATGAGATATTTTTCTAACTAGCTAGATAAGTTAAGGCAACTTGCAACTGAGTTAGATCGCTCAAAGTCTGTGCCATATTCTCTAGATCAACAATTTGATAAATTTCTGAATTATCTTCATCAAATTCAAAACCAGCACCAATTACAATATCAGCTGCTTCTTCAAGTAAATCAAAATTTTCTTGAGCTGGATCTAATTTGAACAATGTTCCACCATCATCTGTAATTCGGTACGCTCCGTCCTTTTCCTTCTCGATCCAGCAATACACTAAATCACCATAGGCGCCAATTAGCGGTGTTGCAACTTCAATATCTTCTCCAGCTTGAATAAATTGAATATTTTGTTTTAACCAGTCGAATGAAGCATGTTTAATTAATTTTAATTCAGATTCTTCCATTTTTTACCACTCCCCTATTTTCAACAAATTATAACCTAAAATGGCAAAAAAAAAGAAGCCTGATTATAGTGACTTCTTTAATATCTATTAAGTTGAGCAAACTCAACTACTCGATTCAATAATTGAGTAAAGTTATTAACTTCACTCCTCAAATCGCGACTATTGATATAATCACGAGTTAATTCACCACGATCATCAAGCAAAACACCAAATTCACTAGCTAAACGTGCAACATCAGCCGCAATACTTGAAAAACTTCCAATATTATCATCAATCATTCTAGCGGTGAAAACACGATCATTTAAAGTATAAGTTCCATTAGGATATACAATCAAATTAAAGTGGATCATATCATTTAACCCATCGACAACATTAGTAGAAACCCGGTACTCATTATCATCGACTGGCTCAATAGAAAATGCAGAACTGATTCCATTATCATCTCTAAAAGATTTCATCATAACGTCTTCAAGATCATACATAAGATTGACCTCCAACCTCTTTATTTAACAAATTAATTAATTACACTTTCTATTATATCTTTTCTCTCGCCGAATTTGTTCTTTAAGCTTCTAAATTTGAAAAATATATATTATTTTCATATAAAAGTAAAATAGCCTAATTTTGCTATCTTATATCGAGAATTTTGGTTATAATAAAGGAAGTTTTAAGTGGAGGAATTTAATTTGAAAAAGTTAATTGTTGGTGCTTTAAGTTGTGGTCTTTTGTTACTTGCAGGTTGCCGTAATAACTTAGTGGAACCTAAACATAAGTCTTCCGCGGATGATTATGCAATCATTCAATCTTCTTCTCATAAGAAGTCACATAAGAAAGTGGAACAGCCTAAAAAGAAGAGCGAAGATAAAAAAAAAGATAAAGATAAGTCTAAAGATGAAAATAAAAAGATGGATGTTCAAATTGACACCCTTAATAAGAATGAAAATAACTCAAGCTCAGAAGCTCAAAGTTCCAGTTCAGCTCTTCCATCTTTAAATAATTCTAAGCGCGAAAACAGTACTGAAACCAATAGAAGCTTAAAATCAAACTTTGGTACTTCTTTATATACTCTTCCTCGTCAAAATTATAGTTATTACACTCCAAAAAGCAATTACTATTACAGTAATAATTGGTCAACTAATAATAACACCGATTCAAGCCATCAAAATTCAGCTGTAAGTAATTCTAAATCAGAACCAAGTACATCAACTTCAAGTTCTTCATCCAATGATGCTTCAACTTCAACTGAAGAAAAGCAATCACCAACTACTCAGAATAATGATTCTAATTCAAGCGAATCAAGTGAAGATGTTCAAAATGACTAACTATGAAAAGCACTCTGTTGAGTGCCTTTTTTAGTAGGTTTGATCTATTTTTCCATCTAGTAAATGTTCGCTTAAATTTTTATCAAAGAAAACTGGTAAATCGTGATCAAAATTATAGGCTAATTTTTTACTTGTCAATTCTTCCTTTGTCATCCAGGTCAATTTTCCTTCATCAGAAGCTTTTACTGTTCCAGTAAACTCAGTAGATACATAAAAAAATACCAAATATCGTTCATCATTTTTGTCAAAGAATTGTTTTACTCCAACTAAGTGCGGATTCTTAATTAAGAGACCTGTTTCTTCCTTTATTTCTCTAACTACAGAATCATGAAAAGACTCATGCGATTCAACATGGCCACCGGGAAACGTTAAACCAGGCCAAACAGGATCATTTCGATCAAGAACTAAAATTTTATCTTTTTTCTTAATCATACACATATTAGTTAAAGTTACAGGCTCAGAACGTTTCATCATTTAAGGTTTCACTTTCTATAATAATTAAGTTTTATTTTACTACTATCGATTCATTTTTCTAAATACTTATTTATTAGTATAATTAATATACATAGATTAGAGTTTTAGAAGGAATTAAAAATGACTTTGCAAATTAATACCCGTGTTGATTCTATCACATGGCCACTAAACCAAAACTTAACTAACCAAGAGATAATTTCTCAATTAGAGTTGACTGTAACTGAAAATGGACAGCTTATTTCAAATGATAATTTAAGTATTAATAAAAAGGCTGTTAACCGTTCAGAAGCAGGCGTTTATCCGGTAATTATCACTGCAATTGGTTCAAATAACGAATATGCAACTAAGAAAATTCAAGCCTGGGTCACTGATAAGAATAATGTAAATAGTACTACTCGCCCTCCAGTGCGCCCTACTCCTGCTCCACAATATAAGACCCCATCTCAAACACCTAGTTCAAAAAAGAAAAGCAAGAAAAAAGTTGTCTATATTGTACTTGGCGTTCTTGTATTACTAATTGCAATTATTTTTGGAATTTCTGCCTGCCAAGCACATAATGACACTGTTCAAAATGAACAAGCTCAAAGTAATGCGCTCAATAATACTAACAGCAAGTTAGATAATTTGTCAGAGCAAAACAAGCAACTAATGCAACAAAACAAAGAATTACAGAATGCAATCAATAATTATAAACAAGATCAAAATAAGGAAGAATTGCAGAATCAATTAGATCAAATTAAGAATGAAAATCAACAATTGAAAAATAATGCAGCTAATAATCAAGCCTTGCAAAATCAAATTGATCAATTGGGCTCTACGATTGATCAGATCAAACAAAATCCTAATCAAGCTGATTCTTTGCTGAATCAAATGAAAAATAATCAAAATGAATTTATGCAAAATTTGAATGCAACTTTCCAAAAATTGGTTAGCGATTTTCAACAATTGATTGGTAAATAAGTGTACTTTAAAAAGGATGTTTCTGGTGTATAGAAACATCCTTTTTTGGTGGCTCCACTGGCGTAGAGAAAACTTATCACCTTAAAAATCAACCTCAATATGTTAAAGAAGTTCCGCTTCAGTATAATCAAATCTGCCTTTCACTAATAAATCAACTATTTTATTATTATTTGCATATACACTCTGAGTAGCTCGCCCTACAATTTCATGTTTTTTACCATCATCAGTTAATAAATATTTATGTCCAAAAATATCATTGGTACCTTGAAGAGCAACCCATGAGATACCTTTTTCAACGTATGGCGTTACATCTAAAACCTTTAGTTTTTTAGTCATTATATCTTTTACTCTATACAAAATTTTACTTATACTACTTCTAAATTATGAATGAATTCAATTACTAAATGAATTACAAATTTCTCAATATCATTAATTGAAATAGTTACCACAGCCATCGTCTTTCTCTCTTGTTCAGGCGTTTCTACACCATAATCAGGTAGAAAATGAGTTTCATCTAACTGATCTGATTCATTAATCCAACATACTCACCAGTTTTTAAGAACAACTTCATCGTATTTCTTGTGGAATTAGTTTCTTCATTTGTATTGCCTTATTTTTTCTACTATAAGACAAACATTAATCTATCACATCAGTATTATCATTTCATCTATTGGAATACCATTACCTGCATAACAATTATTACTATTTAGATCTTTATCATATGTACCAATTTACTAAAAATTCAAATGGTATTTTTTTCCGATCCTAAAAACCTCATCCTATAATGCACCAAAAATTCCTGACATATCATCAAACATCAAAAATGATGCTGGTCCTCTCTTCTACTCAATCTTATCACTATTCTTCAACCGCTCTATTCTCTTATCTAGCGGAGGATGATCAGAAAATAGTCGATCAATCCAATTACCTGGATGTGGTAAGTTGAAGTATAAATGCTCCAAAGCTAAATCTTGAGAATTAATTTCTGGTGTTGATTCGCTTTCCTCCATTTTCTCCAGTTTAGACAACGCTGAAATCAATCTGCTCGGTTCACGTGTTAAGTCAACTGAACCTATATCGGCCAAATATTCTCTTTGACGCGAAACTAATAAAAACAATAACTTAGCTAGTGGAATACCAATAATCGAAATAATCCCACCAACTATAATTAAAAACATAGCAAAAAACTTAATAATCAGTCCTAGCCAGCCCTTGCTTTCGCTAGTCAATACTCCCCAACCAAATAATACGATTCCAATCCCAGTTATGGTAATCAAACTGGTCAAAGCACTAGCTAAAACTGTAATGCGTGTATCATAATTTCTAATATGAGAAAGTTCATGTCCGATAACGCCTTGCACTTCTTTCTTGTTCATCATGCTCAACAGCCCTTGCGTAAGAGCCAAACTTGCATGTTCAGGATCGCGTCCCGTTGCAAAAGCATTCGGATCTGAATCAGGAGTAATGTAAATTTTAGGAACTGGTAAGCCTCCTGCTAGACAGAGTTCCTCAACAAGCTCGTATATTTCAGGATCACTTTCTTTAGTAATCTCAACCGCATTCGTAACTTTCATTAAATGCTGCGTGGCATCAAAATATACGTGTGCAATATAGATCAGACCAATGATAAAAAATCCAATCCCAACATATCTTGTAAAAATCATTCCAAGAAAAATACTTAATATAAGTAATAAAGCAGTATACAATCCCAAAATGATCCATGTATTCCGCTTATTTTGTTCTATTTGTTTATATAGCATTTCCCACTCCAACTATTTATGCTAAAAGTCTATGAGTTTAATTACCTAAAACCTTTAATAAAAATATTTATTTACCTTATTTAAAATATTCTAATTTGCCAAGTAAACTTTGATTACCAACTCCAAATTTTTACCATCCCAATGGAAGTTTTTTACTCGACCAAATAAAAGATTACCAGAGTCAATCAAACGACTAAAAATTAAATTATGTTCACGTGGAATATAACCTAATTTTAGCCCAGCCGGTGTAGCTACAGAAATAGCATTTTTATCGTACTTATTATCAGCCTCACGTATTAATAGAACGGGATCATTCTCTTTTAGACGAGGAATAACCTTATCTTCAAGATGTAAATAGTCAGAACCACGTACTTCACAACCATATAGAAATGTGCTGTGACTCTCTCCTGATTGTTTATAAAAGACTTTTTTCAAATCAGTAACCTGATTTTCTAACTTATCAATTCTATCCATTAAGTCTGTGATTAAAACATCATCATTTCTATAAATACTCATTGTCCGGTCGACCTCCTTTTTATATTCCCAACTCTATGCTTACTATAAATTTTTTAAGTCAATTATTCAACAGAATCATGAATTTTATCCTCAGACGAAATATCTTTAAATCTTTCTAGTTAAAATAGTTGCACCATTATAATATTAGGAAATGAGCATACCGCGCCCTGAGGAAAAGATCCGCGATGATTCTTTGCTTGTCTAATTTCATGTAATCCATAAAATCAAATGGAAATTGAATAATAATCTAGTTTCATTAAAATTACTTTACCTTGTCAAGTACTTGTAATTTAATCGTACCAAACTCCGTCTTTAAGTAAGAAACCCAACATTAAGGCAGCAATTTGATCTGCATAGTCACCTAATTCTGCTTCGCTGCGAACTTGAATTTTATAATCTAAACCAACTTTCTTTGATGTTTTTCTCATGTGAGCAGCCATAAAATCTGATGCTGCACCTGAACCACATACCAATAAAACATTCTTAGTCATTTTTAAATTATCCATTAATATTATTTTTCTTGACACTTATATGGTATAAAACAGGCACTTACATTTAAAATAGACTTTTGCACTGTAGGGTGAAAAACGGTTTGGAAGATAATAAAAAAGGCACATTGCAAAAGCAATGGACCAGTAGTGTAATTACGACTAATAACTTTATTGATCTAACAACCATCTAAAACTGTAATGGATACAAGCTTAAAAGATGTGATGATCTAAACCTTATTGATCTAACAACCATCTAAAGCCGAAATTTTATAATCAGTTTTTAATCAGACAGTTAATACCAATCAACAAGATCTTGATCAATGTAGAAATAATCAACATCTTTTGGAAAAACCAGAAAATCCGCAGATGTGAATTCTATTAAAATTAATTTCAACTTCATTTCTTTTAACAGATCATTTAACATCCCTACCTGAGCTAAATTTAAGTAATGAGCTACATTACAAGCAATAGGTATAGAATGGAGATTACAATTTTGATGTATTTTTAAGATCGATTCAATTATAGCATATGGTTCTTCTAAAAACTTAGTATCTAAATGTAGATTTTCTAACTTTAAAAATTTCTTCAAGTCTTCATTAAATTCAAGTTCTAATGGTAGTTCTTCAAGTAGCAACGAATCTTGAATTACCCCTTCTAGTTTATGGTATGTTTTTAATATTTCATTACGATCCGCTTCATTAAGACCTTCAATATATTCTTTTATAATTACGGGCATATACTTGTCAAAAATATTTTGATTTAATACCGGGTCAGCAATAAAATCAAAATCTTTAATTATATTCAACTGATTATAATTATCATCTGAACTTAGGAGCATATCCTTTTTACCTTGAAAGCTCTGAACCACGTCCCGATAAACTATTGGACTAGAAGTTGCAATTACTTTTATTCCACTATTTTTCATAACCATCTTTTTATGAGATAAATAAGATAAAATCATAGAATCACTGTCCGATCTGAACTATTTCTCACATCATCAACTGGATTGCCAACCAAAAAATGCATATCATTGTATTGCTTCTCAGTAACCATTAAAGATTGAACAACGCCACTAGTTGGTAAAAAACTTTTAATTCGATTTTCCAAAAAAGTTGCTGTTTTTCTACTTACGCATACTCTTTCATAGATAGAATATTGAATCATTAAGAATCCTTCGTTAATCAGCCTCTTACGGAATTGACGATACTCTCTTCTTTCACTAGCTGTATCAACAGGTAAATCAAACATTATCATTAATCGCATCATTCGGTACCTCATCAGTTAGCTCCATTTCTATTTTCACCTTATCAATTTCCCCACTTAAAAATCTTAGGCAATCTCTAACATAAACTGTAATTGCATTAGAAAGTAAAGTCTTTCTACCGTTGAACTTTATTTCTAAACTAAGCAATTCTACTAATCCAAACTTAATATCAGGTGTAAATTCATCAATATTTTCATGTACTTTAACCCAATAATCAACAAAAGGTCTAAAGGGTTCCATTAAATCTGATCCTAGATTAAATTGATTTTCTTGAGAATGATGATGAATACCCAAATAAGATAAATACCCATTTACTGCAATCTCACGATTAAAAGCTGAAAGTAAAATAGCATATCCATAATCTAAAGCTGCATTAATTACACCAGAATTTCTTCTTATAAAGTCTTTACCAAACATATTGATAAAATATTTTCTAGCTGCGGCTGCTTCTCGATTAGTTGAATCATTCAATTCCATTTGATCTAATTCATTTTGAACATCATCCCAAACTAAATTATAATTTTGCAACACCTTAATTTGATTTTGAATCTTCCTTGCTACAATTTTCGTCCATAGAAGCTCTTTCCGCTTCTCATCCCAATTAAATTGACTTTTTAATTTAGCCAGACTTCTACTATTCGGATAGTAATCAATTGTTTCACTGACAGGTTGATATTTATCATCAACAAAAATTATTTTAGATTGATTTTCGGCTAGCTTACTAATTAGTGCACTTGTAATTACTGCTTGAGAGGTTGATACCAATAATAAATTAATATCACTAATCGGTATCTGATTAATCCCATCTCTTGTCTGCACAATCATCATATTCATTGAATACGTTAATTTAGCATGTTGCGTAATTATTACCGATCGCCATCCCATACATTTCCTCCTTGTATCTTTTACCTATACATGATATTATTAGTTTGTTGGGTAGCTCCCAACACTAAACTTTATTGATCTAACAACCAGATTTAAAATCAAGCAATGCATCTTTTGATGCAAAGTTTCAATACTTGTCCCGAGCTATCGAGGGACTTTTTTTATGCAAAAAATAGGGAACCACCAATGTGATTCCCTATTTTCTTTACAAATCTGAAATCTTAACGCGTTTTTCAAATAGCCCTGTCGGAGATTGATAAATTAATTTTGCATTCTCAGATAGCGGTACTCCCGAAGAAAATTGCATAAAGCCTAAAGGCGTAGACAATCCTAAAGACTTAATCTTTGGCATTACAGCATTATCATGTAATCCATTCAACACCTGCAAAATTGTATCTTTTTTCACATCTAACGATAAATTAATAAATTTTTCTCTTCCAGCATGTAATTTATCTCTAAATTTATTAATATCAAATAATGGTAAATATTTATCAATATTTGTAAGAATTTCATCATATGTTTCAATCAAAGCTTTCTCTTCATCCGTATCATTTTCACAATTATCTGTAATTGCTTGCATAGCATCTTGAGATAAAGTTAATTGCTTAGCATTATATACATATGTTGAACTTCCAAGCATAAACTTCTTGTCACCATCTAAAACTACTTGTTTATATGGAACTTTTGATTTAACAATTTCAAATGAACTAATTGTTTTATTTCTCTTTCCATTCTTGTTATACATAATCTCAGGTTCAAGCACCTGCTTCAAATAAGCATTATAGTGACCTTTTTTCTCAGCTTTTCTTAAATTAACTAATTCACGCATTGGTACTCCAAACACGCGATATTCGGTTTCCTTTTTCTTATTAATCCTAGCAATAACCATATAAGCATCGGAATTATTTGTATATCCGCCATATATTTCAGTAGGCATATCTTTCTTTTTAGGAATTAGATTACGTGATTTTTTTGTATCACGCGATAAACGCGGATAAACAGTCATCTTAAACATTTCCCGATCGCGAGTTTCAATTTCTCGAGAAACAAGCATGTATTTATAATCATATGCATGTTTCAATTTTTCAATTATATCTTTTTTATCAAAAACCTTTTCCTTAGTTTCAAGACTGATAATATCGTTACCCTTGTTTTCAAAAATTTGTGAAATAAAATTATATTTTCTTGTTTTATCATAAATTATCTTTTCTTTTTTAGGATCAGAACTAAATTTTTTATATTGTCCATATACAAAGAAAGGACGTAAATAAGGATAAACCTGATAAAGAAGATTACCACAAATAGCTGAAAGATACGCATCAATCGCATGATGATAATCGTTGACTTCTCTACTCTTATATAAATTCAAATGCTTTCGCAAATAATGATTATATCGCGCTTTAACAACTATTATTTCAGTATCAGGATACTTAGATTGCAAAATCGTTGAAACCAATTTAATAATTTGACTCGTCTCAACTAGTTGTCTATGTATGAAGCCTGAAGATTCATATTTATTAATCTTATCTGGATCAATAATTAGATTATTATACTTAGTCTTAGTAATTAATCCTTGATCTTTCCATTTTTCCCACATATGACGAATTGTCATTCCCAAGTCAGCTGCCATACGATTTCCATATAATTTAACTGGTACATTATCCGATTTACCATTATTTACTGCTTTTTTAACTAAAACTCGGTTTTCCAAGGAATCATCTTTAATAAAGCTTTGTGGAAGAATGTGATCTATATCATATTGTTCTAGTTCATCAATATCAATTGGTTCACCCGTATAAGCATCCCTACCAAGTTGCATAAAGTATAAATAATATTTATCTTTCAACAAATTTTGATCTTTAGCAACCCGTTCCAACTCATTTCTAATAGTCTCCGATGCTAATTCATTAGATAATTCTTTATAAACTTTGCGCAATTTATTTGCTCGAGTTTGACTTATTTTAGCTTTATCGTCTGCATCTCTAGTAAATTCAATTGCGATTTGTTTAGGAACTTTTCCTGAGGCCGCTTTAACAATGTCTTCAACCACTTTAACGACTTGGCGGATTGCTTTCTTATTAGCTGGTGACGTATAAGCCTCATTTAAAATGTCTTCTACACTTGTATTAACTAATAAATTTTGGTTGGCAACTGCAATAGCATCTTTAAAATCAGCCTGATTTACAATTTGCATAAAGTTATTTTGACTATCCCAAAGTTGTTCAATAATAGTTTGACCATTATTATCAGTTAATTGTGATAATAATTTTTTCGATAATTGACCCCAACCTTGCATTCTAATCTTGCTTAGTTTATCAATTTGTCTATCACTGAGCCAGTCTATAGTTTTCAACTTTTCTTTATAAATAGCCTTATCTTCAAAAATAGTTGACCATTCGATGATCCGTTCGAAATCTTTATTATAGTTAGGATTATCAATTTGCTGATCAAAAATCTTCAAATTTTTTAGTTTATTATAAGTTGTCAACCCAGAGTTAAATTTCTTTTCATCGGATAACCCCTTAATCTCAACGTTAATAAGTTTATAATTTTCTTTCAAATAGGATTTAAGCTTATTAGTAGTTACAGTTGAATTCTTCTTAAACAAGTTATTATATAGTTCTTGTTTTAAAGGCACAGATATTCGTTTACCATTAATTTTTATATTATTAAGTTCATTTAATACTGTAAACTTTTGATAAAGTAAACTATTAGCTGGTAAAACATCCTCACCTAATAAGTAAGTATCTTTAGTTGTCATTCGTTTAATGAACTTGTTTGCTGACGCCATTCGATCTACTTTTTGATCAAAATTCCAAGGAGTAATTTGACCTTGCTCCTTACGTATCATCCAGGCAAAATTTTGATTTTTCTTTGTTTGTTTATTTTTTGTAGATTCGTTTGGTGAAATTAATGGTCCTACATAATAAGGAACTCTAAATCTAATCAGCTCATCAAGTTTATATGGTGCTTCCTTTAAATGTGAAGAAACAGGATTTGCCTCTTTTAAAAACGGATAGTACTTTCCTTGATTTTTAATAATTCTATCTAATTCAAGCTGATGAAGTTGATATGGAATTACACCATTTTCATTTGTCCTCTGTTTTGGCATAAATGAATCTAAGGCAATTGCATCTAAAATTTCTTGTGATGCCTTTGAATCATCTAGATTCTTTTTAACTTCTTTATAAAAATCTTCTTTTGATAAAGTTTTCTTACTTCCCAAGACATCTTTAGCCTGAAGAAGTTTTCCATGACGATTGTTGACATACAAGTCATAAGCCAAGGCTAATTTCTTAGCCTTATCTCGATCAGGATGATCTGAAATAACTTGTTTCAATAGTTTCAAATCATCTGAATGCTTATTATACTTATCGATCATTGATTCAGATAAAGTCTTTCCCTCTTCAACAATGTTACTTAAAGTAATTGCGTTAGCCAAATTCCTGATTACTAACAGAATTTCTTGTTCATTTTCATTAAGGTCCCCAATTAGATTTTCAAACTTATTATCTGCATCCACATCAGTAAGCTTAAATTCCCAGTCGTCTGCTTCATCTTTACTAATGTTTTTTAACAAAATAGTTTCAAATTTAGTTTTATAACCTAAAATAGCATTTATTATTTGCTTAGAAACATCTTTTATTAACTTAGTACGCTCCTTATTCTCAGTTTTTAAAGAAAGTAATTGATGAATTGACTTAACTTTATTTATCTTAAAAACTTTCTTATCTCGAATAATTTTTTCAATTTCTAATGCATTACTACTATCAAGCTCTACAGTAAATTCTGAGTCTAATCTTTCATATAACTCATTTAATTTCTCCAAACTATCTTTTACATCTATTTTTGAAGCTTCAAAGTCTTTAACAGGTGTATTGTATAAAAAGTTACCGCGATATTTCACAATGTGATGAATTGCAAGATAAATTTCTCTTAAGTCAAATTTCTTATCTTCACTCATCAAGTCATAACGCAAATGATATATAGTTGGATAATTGCAATAAAACTTCTTATCTTCTAAGGCAGTAGGAAAAACTATAGAAGATACATTTTTCCTTTTATCTAAAGGTGAAAGACCAGATTCTTTTAAACGAGCAAAAAAATAAGGATCTACTTCCGTCATATACGGATCAAATATCTCTTCTAGTAGTTTTAAGCGCCATTTTCTTCTTTTTATTCTTCTCCGTGTTGTTCTAAAAGCACGACGATCAGCTGCTGAATTTCCTGCATCAAATAGATGAGAACCAATAGCAGTTTTCCCATGCATTCGTAGAATAGTATTTTGAAAATCCATTGCTACCCAGCCACACGAATTAGTCCCGATATCCAGGCCCACAATATATTCATTTTTTATTTTGGTCATTTTCTACCTTTCTAGCACTTAAGCGCTTTCTTATATCGTAAAAATAATATGAGCAACCCCTTAATTAGATTTCATTGATCTAACAGCCATCTAAAACTACTAACTAAACTCAAAAGATCTGCTCACATTTATATTTTACTACTAACTTACTCTTTTCTAAAGAAGAACTTACAAAAAACTCTATATAAATTAAAACTATTACTGATATCTTTTCACTAAATTTTCCTAATATGAGTATAAATTCATTATACACTGCACCAACGCAAAAAAGACCAAGCCTGAGCTTGATCCTTTCAATTCGGTATTATTCAATTAAAAAAGTCTATTTTTCCAATTCGTCGAAGAAACCGTCATCTTTTAAGATATCTAAGTAACGGCTAATAGCATCAGTCCAGGTTGGAAGTGGCTTGAAACCATTTTCCTCTAACTTGCTCTTGTCTAAACGAGAGTTAAATGGACGAACTGCTTTAAATAAGCCATATTCTTCAGTAGTTACAGGAGTAACCTTTGTCTTATAGCCAGCTTGACGATAAATTTCTTTAGTGAAATCGTACCAAGAAATATAACCAGTCTTAGTACCGTTTTCATCATAACCACTTTCAGTTGCTGGTAGTTCTGAATTAGTTGCGTGGTAGTAACCATATTTATCAGTTTCAATCATATCTACCAAAAGACGAGCTAAGTCAAAAGTATAAGTTGGGGTACCAATTTGATCACTAACAACCTTAACTTCATCGTGATTTGACCCAACCTTAAGCATAGTCTTGATAAAGTTTGAGCCATTTACACCGAATACCCAAGCAATTCTAACAATGAAATACTTGTCTAAAGTATTAGCAACAGCTTCTTCCCCGCCAAGCTTAGTTTCACCATAAACATTCAAAGGCTTATAGCCCTTAAAGTCTGGTTCCCAAGGGGTAGTTCCCTGACCATCGAAGACATAGTCAGTTGACAAGTAAACCATTGGTGCATCTAATTTCTTTGCAACGTTAGCGATGTTTTGAGTTCCGTCAACATTAACCTTGCGAACAGCTGCAACCTTGTCGTCATCTTCGGCCATGTCAACTGCAGTCCAAGCAGCACAGTGAACAATAACATCAGGATTTACTTCAGAAATAACCTTGTCAACTGCATCAGCATCAGTAATATCTAAAGAAACATAAGGTGCCTTAGTAACGCTGCTTCCGTCAGCAACACCAGCATATTCAGGTGCCAAGTCAGAACCTACACCTTCATAGCCACGCTTAGCAAGTTCATTCATTACGTCATGGCCAAGTTGACCATTAACGCCAGTTACAAAAACTTTCATTCATTTACCTCACTAATTAAAACTTAAAAGTATCCTTTAAGCCCTTCCATTCTTGATCACGTTCAGCCATGTTGAGCTTGGTACCATCATCAAGAGTGTAACCAGAAGCATCTGGACTACCTGGGTAATCGCCTTTAAGATGTGGCCATTCAATGCCAATTTCAGGATCGTTCCAAGCCATACCACCTTCATCGTTTGGGTGCCAGAAGTCATTAACTTTGTAACAAAATTCTGCTACATCACTTAAAACAAGGAAACCATGAGCAAAACCTTGTGGAATTAAGAATTGTTTCTTGTTTTCTGCAGTTAACTCAACACCGTACCACTTACCATAAGTCTTAGATTCACTACGAAGGTCAACAGCAACATCAAATACGCTACCACGAACTGCGCGAACTAATTTAATTTGTGGGTACTTCTTTTGGAAGTGTAAACCGCGAAGCACACCCTTAGTTGAACTTGATTGGTTATCTTGAACAAAGTTAATGCTAAAGCCAGCATCCATCATGTCTCTTAGGTTCAACCACAAAGGCAGCTAAGATAAAACCAACTGCTCCTAAACCAATGCCCATAAAATAATAGACCAGATATGTGCTCGAAGGAGCATCCATAATCTACGTAAATCGATTGTATTTTCAGTCTTTGTACTGTTTTCCACTTTTTCCTATTCTCCTGTCTTCAAGGTTTCCGGCTTAAGCCCTAAGGCAGCACGTAACTTATTACTAATTCTTTGACACTCTGATTGTCTGACTGATTCATAGGCAACGCCATTCTCCCAGTCGCCTTGTCCATGAGCATAATCAGTAGTTACATTATCAGTTGCATGACGATAATTTTGAGCTAAAGCAACCATATTGTCAAAAGTTAAATTTGTCATGGTTTGCTTAGAGATTGAGTTCAAGAAAGGTTGGTTTACGACTGTCTTGTAAGAAATGGAACTCTTTAATAATGCCATAATTACGAGTCTTTGTCTCTCTTGACGCCCATAATCTCCTCGAGGATCATCATAACGCATTCTACTAAATGCCAAAGCTTTCTTCCCATTCATGTGATAAGTTGCGCCCTTAGTAAAATGATAGCCTTCATAATCAAATGTTAATGGCGACTTAACTGTCACTCCTCCAACTTGATCAATGGCCTTCTCTAATCCGCCCATGTTTACCATTACGTAAGCATCAGTTGGAATATTAAAGTACTTCTTGATCGTCTTAGCAGTCTCATCTACACCACCATAAGTATAAGCTGAATTAATCTTGGCTGGTGAATAGTCTGGATAATCCGGTAAGTTAACCTTCATGTCTCGAGGTAAGCTAACAACTGTTGACTTATTAGTCTTAGGGTTAATAACCATCATCATAATGGTATCAGTTCTACCCTTGTAAGAACGACCAAATTCACCTGTATCTGTTCCCAACAAAAGCAAGCTCATTGGCTTTTTGTCCTTAAGAGTGTCGCTAACCTTCCGATCACTAATCTCGTTACTCATCGGATTATACATATTGTTAGTGGCAACATGGATATTATGCCAAGCGATAATAACCGCAATGATATCTACCACAAGGAAGACACCTAATACAATCCAAAAGATACGCCAAAACTTTTTACGTCGATGATGACGGTGATGATGTGAGCGATGCTTTATTTGATTATTACTATTATTATGATCCATTTTATTCCTCTTTTATTTTTCGCTTTTTTAGTAATACTAAAAATCATTATACAAAAAATATTTGAAAATTCATAGAAAATTCACAATTAGCATAAAAAAACACTTTTATTAAATCAAAAGTATGCCCCAAATAGCGGTCTAACCATCTTCACGCCTATAAGTATACTTTCACCCCCCCCATAAAATCAATATGAATTCGTTTAAAAACTCATTATGTTATTTATTTAAGAGAGGATCTTACTTATCTTTACAGTGATTTTCGTAATTTTAAAAGCAAATCTTTTTTCACTCTCTGCAAGGTTCTTCTGGAGCATCCCGCCTGCTCAACCAATCCAGAAACCTCTTTCTGCGCCAGCAAATGCTCAAAGAACAAAAGTCGCTCAATCTTGTTTAACTTCTTAACTTCATCCTTCAAAACAACTAAGCTATCCCAGTCAACTTCAAGCCTTGAAAAATCTTTTGCATTATCTATTTCTTGATTTTTTTCTTCTCGACGCTGAATCTTTCTTAATTCATCTAGCGTATGCCAAAGAATCTTTTTAAAAGCTAGCTTATCAATATTTTGACCTGGACTTTCTTCAATCATCCCTGCATAAATCAAAACACCATCTTGAAACAAATCAGCATAGTCTTGATAATCTCGCCTTAAGCCGGCTGCCTTAATTGCTCCACCAACTAAACGACGATTTTCCCATGCTTTAATAAAACTTTCTTCTCTAATCATGTGACCATTCCTTTTAAGTAATGTCACAAGCGCTTGTGCATTGAGCATCATATCAAGAACAAAGTCATATCAAAATCCAAGAGCTAATAAGTGCAAAGCCTAGCCATCTCTAACTTTCTATTCTTTTTGCTCTAACTACTTTCCCTCAACCTCACTCTTTATCTTGTCAGTTTTTGGTAAAGAAAAAACACGCTCAAAAAAGCGTGTTACAAAATTGATTTAATTCTTCTAGATAGTCGGTAAATCAGATTATGGTCCTGCACTTGCCAATCCTTGATATCAAAAAAGTCAGCACAATGACGACCATAATTTTTATGAAATTCTTCAATTGCTTCTTCAGCAAGCTCAGTTAAGTTCATGGCATTCTGAATTTTAGTTAAGTAAAAGTATTCTTGATTAGCAATCAAGTTATTCTTTCTACACTTGCAGAGATCTAAATGAAAACCATGCGAATTAGCATACTTCACTAGCATCTGTCCTAAAACATGATTATGAGTAATCCCCTCAGCTAATCGCTTGTACAAGTGCGGCGCACAATCTTCAAACTCAAAGTTATAACTATGGCCATTCTCTTGATAAGAAAAAGTCACTTTTCCATCTTCTTGTTGTACTGTCTGCATATGATGCAAACCAATCCAGGAAGTATGCTTTTCAGAATGAGCTCTCATTAAAAAATAAGCGATCTCTCCTAAAGAAATTGTATGACGATAATAAAAGCCAAGTTCTTTTTGCAGCTTCTTTTGTAAAACCGCTCCTAAAATCATTTGATCTTTTAACAAATGATTAATCAACTGACGGCTGTTTTTCTGGCATAAAATAATACCATCTTTTTTATCAAAAATTATTGTCTGATATTTTCCTCTAATTGGTCTTTGATGGAAATCATATAGAGCTACCATATTCTCATTTAATTCATAGTTTGAATTTTCAGATACAAATGGTACAAGGCCTGACGTGATTGCTGTGGTTTCTAATCTCTGCCTAATTAGATCTTTGGACCAGTTATTTAAGTCTTCATTATCTGGTAGTCCAACGTTAAAAAGATTTAGTTTGTTTTTCATTTTCATCTCCTTTTAAAAATTATATAACAGATATTATTCAGAACTATAATAATACCAGAAAATCACCATATAAAAAAGATCCTACGCCTATAAAAACGTAGGATCTTAAAATAACTTCTAAAAGTTCAAAAACTCTGCTGGCTTCATCCCTAAGGCTGCTCCAATCGCTGTCTTAAAGGTTGAAACATCTTGAACACCATCAAATTGTTGACCAGCAATTATAAAGTAAGGAACTGACTGAATACCGCGGCTTTGCATGTCAGCCTCTTCTTGCATGACTACATCTTGGTAATCATTTGATTCTAATAACTTCTTTACTTCATTTATATCTAAATTGTTCTTTTTTGCAATTTCAAGCAGCACTTTATGATCGGCTAATTCCTTATTTTCAGTAAAGTATGCATAGAACAAATCATCAGCTAAATTTGCAGTTAATTTAGAATCATGGTAAGTGTCCTTAGCCCATTGAACCATTCGGTGAGCATCCATCGTGTTAGTGTTATAAGCAGTTGCTTCATTTATTGTTAGACCTGCTGCTTTGCCTAATGTTTTAACGTGATCATAAGCTGCGTTTGCTTTACTTAACGGCATTGCCTTTTCATAGGCTAAAAGAGCAGCATTCGCATTCTTAGTTGATTTTGGTGCATCTAAGTCGATCTGGAAAGCATTAAGATCATACTCAATCTTGTCTTCAACACCTAATTCTTTAATTGCTCTTTGTAAGTAAGTTTCACCAATGTAGCAGTATGGACATGCGTAATCGCCCCAAATGGAAATTCTCATTTTCAACTCTTCTTTCTCTTAATTACACTCTCACTTCTACAATAGAAACTTTGAGCAAAGAAAGCAACTATTTCCGCTTGCGTTTTAATTCTTCTTTAGTCGCCACCAAGTCAATAATCTTCTTTGGTGCTAGATTTGGGTACATATGAGTCAAATATGCTAATAATTCAACGAAGTTCAATAAGTAACTAGTTAAGTTATTTTCTTTCATCATCCCGCCAGTGAAATTATTTTCTTTAACATTTGCAAATAAATAAAAATCATGGACAGTGCCTAGCTTTTGATAAGTCAACAAATCACTAAAAACATCATTAATTTGCTTACGAATTTCTTGACCATCATTTATTTCACGTTTTACCGGCAAGTCAATGGCATATGCGACATCCCCGCCGTGGACTAAACCTAAGTAGGACTTCTCTTCAAGCATCATGTCGCTGATCTCTTTAAATTTTTCATCAGTAAAATCCATGTTAACTTCTAGCGTAGTCAAATATCCTGCTAAAGCCTCTACCAAGTCATCCTCAGTCTTAAAAGCCGGCGTGATTAGATAAACATAGCGGTCGGTTCTAACAAATAAGAGGAAATAAGTTAAATCTAAACGCTGTAAATTCTTGCTATACTTAATTAACGCTTTTTCAAAGCGCAGACCTTCTGGAATTTCTAAATCAAACTGACCGCCTTGATAAGGAACACGGTAAATTTGCCAAAAATCTTCTATCTTAAAGCCATCGATATCTCTATCTTCAAAAGCAGACTTATTAAGTAATTTAGCCGGAGCTGGGCGCTTTTTCTCTAAGTTTTTTATGACCGCAACTGGATTAAGAAGCTGGCGGTTGGCATATTCCATTAACATGACTTGAATATCATGATAAGTCGACATATTTTGATCGCTAGTATCATGGAAAAAAACATCCCCCAGCTGGTCAGTATAGTTAACTACTAATACGTAATCGCCAATTGCTCCTTCACTGACTAATTCTTCTGCAAAATCAACTACATCTTCAACGCGCTTTTCTGCTTTCTTAAATTTATCCTCAGAACGTTTCTGACTAGGGCGTTTTACCTTTCTCATAGCGTCTAC
>OGKH01000175.1_pt1 | contig 55893 bp, 55 predicted proteins | sample 1572421 | NCBI WGS metagenome assembly OGKH01 (sample SAMEA2582084, study PRJEB24529) | metagenome | biome: Human gut stool | place: China | collected 2011
CAATATTATTCGCCCCCAAACAAAGGCAAAACTACCAGTCGTCATGACAGCCAGTCCCTATCATCAAGGAACAAATGATAAAGGAGCCGATAAAAAATTGCATCAAATGAAAGGTGAATTGACTGTTAAAAAAGCTGCTACTATTACTGTCACTGATTCCCATTTTCAGGCTCTGCAAGTTCCTTCTTCCAATTTGCCAATTAGTCCTGCACAAGAAAGTTTTTCTTACATTGACAGCTATACCCTCAATGATTACTTTCTAGCTCGCGGTTTTGCTAACATTTATGTATCAGGTGTTGGCACCAAAGATTCCGATGGCTTTATGACGAGCGGTGATTATGCTCAAATCGAATCCTTTAAGGCCGTTATTGATTGGTTAAAGGGCAGCACCCCTGCCTATCCGAGTCATAAGCGTGATAAAAGGGTTATGGCTGACTGGACTAATGGTTTGGTAGCCACAACAGGAAAATCCTATTTAGGAACCATGTCAACAGGACTAGCAACGACTGGTATTAAAGAACTTAAAGTCATTATTGCGGAATCTGCTATTTCTTCTTGGTATGATTACTACCGTGAACATGGACTAGTAATTGCTCCAGAAGCTTGTCAAGGTGAAGATTTAGACATGCTTGCCGAAACTTGTCAGTCTAACCTTTGGGATGCTGGCGACTATCTTAAGATCAAGCCAAAGTTTGATGCTATGCAAAAACGTCTCTTAGAAAAATCAGATCGTGAAACTGGTCAATATTCTGATTTCTGGGAAGCTAGAAATTACCGTCATCATACTGATAATATCAAATGTTCTTGGATCTCAGTTCATGGTTTAAACGACTGGAATGTTAAACCAAAGAATGTTTACAAAGTTTGGCAAAAAGTTTCTAAATTACCAATTGCGCATAAATTATTCTTGCACCAAGGTCCGCACTACAACATGAACAACCTACTTTCAATTGACTTCTCAGACTTAATGAATTTGTGGTTCTGTCATGAATTATTAGGCATTAAGAATAATGCTTACAAGCAATGGGAAGATGTTATGATCCAAGATAATTTGCAACCAGATATCTGGCATGAAGAACCAACTTGGAACAACGAACTAGGTAAAAAAGAAATTTACTTCCCTGATAAAAAAGGTAAGCTCTTAAAAGATGGCGGCGAAGACAATGATAAACTTTCATTTACCGACCAAGGCGGTAAAGTCTTCAAAGAAGCTAAAATTTCCGAAGGTAAATGGCAATATGACTTTATCTCTGGTAAAGAAAAGTGGCTTGATCAACAATTACGCTTTGTAACTGACGAGTTCATTCATCCTGTAACTTTAGTCGGTCGTCCTAAGATTAAGATGAGCCTTGCTACTTCTCTTCCAAAGGGACAGATTTCAGTAGCTTTGGTTGATTTAGGATCAAGAAAACGTCTTACTCCAATTCCTAAATCATTCAATGATCAAATCCAAGAATTAGGCTATCGCTTTGGTACAGAAGTAATGAAAGAATTTGTTCCTGATAAAGAAACAAAGGCTAAGTTGATTACTAAGGGTCATATGAACGTCCAAAACTACGCTGATATGAAACACGCTGAAAAGATTGAAGCAGGTAAATTCTATGACTTGGAGTTTGAATTGCAACCTACTTTCTATCGTTTGCCAGCTGGTGCAAGATTAGGTTTGATTATCTATTCAACCGATCAGGGGATGACTAAGCGTCCACTTGAAGATGAGACTTATACAATTGACTTAGATAAAACTCAATTGATTTTTCATGAAATGTAAGAAACGGAGATGTTTTAGATGGAAACTTCAAGTTCGACTATGTATTGGATTCATTTTTAAGATGATAATAAAAAAATATAATATATGCAAAAAAGCAGTTAGTCTTCAAAGCTGAAAACTAACTGCTTTTATTTTGTTAATTTTAAAATTACTGTAAAAACAATAAATTCATCTTTATGACTAACATGAATCTTACCATGGAAAGTCTGCACAATTTCTTGCGCCATGGCTAAGCCAATACCAAAGCCAGATTTCTTGGAGTTATGAGACTCATCCTCGCGGTAGAATCTCTCAAAGAAGTGAGAATAGTCTTTTCCTTTGCCTTCTTTATAAGTGTTAGCTACTCGTAAAATTGCATTAGTACCAAGTCTGCCCTTAGTCAAACTTACCTTAACTTCACCATCTTTATCACAATATTTTCGTGCATTATCTAATAAAATATTAGTCAATTCACTTAAAATATTTCTTTCGGCCTTTACATACAAATCTGGCATAATTATCGCATTATATTTCAAATCATTCTTCTGCATGACCGACTTAAAGTTAGTAACATTCTTTTTAACAATTTCAGAAAAGTTAACCTTATTTAAAACTACTTCTCCAGTTTCACCGGTTCTAGCTAAAGCAATTAAACGATTAATTAACCGAGTTAAGCGATCAACCTGCTCTTTTGTGCTTTTATTCCATTCTGAATTATTCCCCAGCATTTCTTCCATTTCAGTATTAGCCGAAATAATTGCTAAAGGCGTCTTTAATTCATGTCCTGCATTAGTAATAAATTCGCGCTGCTTATGATAAGTAGTAATTATTGGTCCAATTGCCTTTTTTGATACTAAGATTAGAATCAGTGCAAAAACAATTAAAGCAATTAATCCCAACACAACTGAAACTCTAAATAAGAGAGAAAATCGATGATAAATCAATGATTCATTCAAATAAACAATAAATTGATTACCTTTTTGATCCTTTCCTACTCGATAAGCATACTGATTATTGCCAATACTGACTGATCCACTAGTTACTTTATCCTTAAAAACCTGCTTACTCGTATTAATAATTTTCTTTTGCGCTACATCGTACACGTTAGCGTCGTTTATTATTTTAGGTGTATTATTCTTGGTACTTGCAACCGTAAAATAGCGATACTGAAAAATAGCTTCTGGATTATACTCACCAGCTAAGAAATTTTTATTAATTGGATCTTTTTGATTACCAAAAACCGGTTTAGCATTATGCGGTGTCAACTGACCTTGGTTATTGACTAAGGTTGTCAATACACGATCAACTTCATTATGGCTCTGAGTGTAGCTAATTCCAAGTAATGTACCTAACGTAATAACTAGAACTACGAACAGCGCCGTAATCGACATTCCAATAAATTTCCAGCGAAATTTTTGAATCATTAATCTCACCTACCTAATTAATGAAAAACTACCGCCTTTTTCACCTACAATCTGAACTGAACTTCGAATCGATTGTAGTTTTTGTCTTAAATAAGAAATATAAATCCAGACTACCTCTTCATTAGCATCGTCTTCATCTTTCCAAACATGCGCTAATAGGTCTGAAGTTGAAAATTCTTTACCTTCATTGAGCATCAAATAATTCAAAAGTTGCGTCTCTTTACTTCCTAAGCGAATTGAATTATGACTTACTAGCTCTTGCTCAGATACATTCAAGGCTAGATCGCCAACCTCAACCTCATTAGGAGTATATTGATCATCTCGTCTTTCTTTTGAACGTAAACGAGCGAGCAACTCTTTTAATGAAAATGGTTTAGTCAGATAATCATCTGCCCCGCTATCTAAACCAGTTACGCGATCATCAATTTCTGCTTTTGCAGTAAGCATTAATACATAGGTCTTGTCGCCACTTTTACGAATTTGCTTCAGCGCAGTAATGCCATCCATAATTGGCATCATGATATCTAAGATAATTACATCATATGAATTCTTTTTAGCAAGTTCTACCGCATCTCTGCCATTAAAAACAGCATCGACATCATAATTAACGCTTTTCATTGCTGCTACCAAAACACGAGATAACTGTTCTTCGTCCTCTGCCAGTAAAATTTTCATTAAGTTAGTCTTCCTCTCTAATCAAATGACGCAAGGTCTGCATGCTTACATCGCAAGACGCCAATTCATCCGCAACTCTCTTCAACTCTTTACCAATCATTTCAGGATTCTTTATCTTATGCTTATACTTCATTTCATGCTCTAAACTTGCCCAAGTATCCATTGCAATTGTTCTAAGCTGTACTTCAACGTAATAGTGTCCTGGAGTATTGCCCTCAATGTCTTTTTCAGGTCTTTCAACATCTAAAATCATGTGATAAGAACGGTAAACGTTGGGCTTGGCATTGGTAATGTAGTCTTTTTGCTTAACAATTACTACATCATCCCAATCCTGAATCAAGTCAATACAAGTATAAATATCGTCAATAAAATTGCAGACAACCCGAATTCCAACGCTGTCTCGAATTTTTTTCATTGCTGATTCTGGAGTTACTGGGAGCTCTTTTCGCTGACATTTTTCAATCATGCTTTCGGGTCTTTTTACTCGACCAATTAAGTGTTCATAAAGACTGTCCCCGGTTTGTTCTTGGTGAATTTTATTTTCTTTTCTAAAATATTCCAGCATCTGATTAAGTAATTTATTTAAAACTGGGGTATAGCCACCATAAATGTCCATATTAAACCTTCTTTATTGATTTACTAATATTATAGCAGTCAAAGATTTTTTAATAATCACACTTACACTATTTTAAAGAATTCTTGCTTTTCATTAGAAAAATTAAGAAAAATGCTAAGTTCCAAATTAATAAACAGATTGCAATGCCTAACTCAGAACTTATTACCAACCATAGGTAAACTGCTCCCAACGAGAAAACAGTTATTAGTGCAAGAACATCACGAATAGCAAATTTACACCTATTTTTGTTATATATTTGATTAATAGTTAAGGAAAAATAGTACAAACCTAGTGAGCCAATAATTAAGAAAAATAGAAATGATTTATTTACATTTTTTATTTGTAGATAAAGCAAAGATACTGTCGATAATAGAATAGAAACTACAATTGCGATATGACTGTACATCAGCACGAAGCCCTTACTAATTTAATGATGGTTGATTAACTTATCTGATAAAATTACATAGCTCGCAAACATCAAAACTAAAGACAAAAACAAAAGTGCAGCGTAAACTAGCGGTGTTTTGTTATTAAAGTAAGTTGCCAAGTTAACAATCGCTTCACCAAAGGCAATGATGACAATTAAACTTACTCTTTCAACCAAATGTGGAAAATTTACGCGCTCTTCTTTAAACATATGCCATAAAAAGATTGGCAAAATAAAGCCGATGATATAGCCCGCAATACAAAAATAAATTCCTGCTGGATAACCAACCAAAAGGCCTAAAACTATTAGTAAAAATTCGAGTCCCAAAATAAGCAGAAAAACTTTTTTATCATTATTTTCTTCAACTTTTGTAAACAAATACTGGCAAAAAAGCGTTGCAACCATTACAACCATTGCCGTATTAAAGTAATGAAATGTGACCCGCCATTCAGTATTAATATTATTGGCTAAATACACTGCAACAAACATATTTAATACTAAACCACTCAGATCGCCAATTTTATTTTTACTATAGCGATTAAAGTAAATAGCCTGGTAAAGCCAAATTTGCATTACCACAATGACAACTAATAAAAATTGCAAAAATGTAATTAAAGGAATGCTACCATTGACAGGATGATGAATCATTGCTGGAATGCGAGAAATTGCATAGACAAAAACTAGATCATAGAATAATTCAAACATTCCAACTGGTTTAGCAATTATTTTTTTAACTTAAATCCCCCTAAAACTTAATTAATTTATATCTTGCCCTATCTTTCCTAAAAAAGCAAAAATACTCTTAGTCCGAGTAACTAAGAGTATTTTATAAATTAATCTTCCAATTCTACATAAGTTTTAATGCTTTGAGAGACTGTTTGATAAACCGTTGAAACATGCAAGGTATGTGCTAAAAAGTCCTGCTTTTCTTCTTTAGACATGGAGCTATCAAAGGAAACTGTAATTAACATGTCACTGACAACTGATTTTCCGTGGCCTAACTTAGTAGTAATTGCTTGATTTGTCACCTTGAAGTTCTTTACGTCTAGATGGTGGACGTTAGCAATCATCCCCGCAGAAATTGAGATACATGAATTTACTGCACCGGCTAAATATTCTACTGGATTAGGAGCAACATTTTTACCGCTTGCTGATTCATCTACGATAAATTTATGTTTTTTGGTTCTATTTTCAATTTGCCAAGGAGTCCCAGTTAACTCACTTTTTACTGTATACTTTGTCATTCTTATCTCTTTTCTAAATTAATCCATGTTTTACCAAATAATCATGGGCTACTTTAGCTGGTTTTTCATGCTTAACATTAACCTGATAATTCATTTCCTGCATTTCTTGAGTTGTAATTTTACCAGCTAATTTATTTAATGCCTTTACAATTCGAGGATTTCTCTCTGCAAACTTTGCCTTCATTAACGGAGCACCTTGATAAGGCGGAAAGAATTTTTTATCATCATCAAGCATCACTAAGTTATACTTTTTAATCTCAGCATCAGTAGTGTATCCATCAACAATATTAGCTTGATTATTCGCAATAGCGTGATATCGAATGCTTGATTCAGTACTTTTAATTGAAGCAAAATCTAACTTGTAAATTTTCTTTAAACCAGGATATCCATCTTTTAAAGAAGTAAAGTCTGGATCAAAAGCCGCATGAACTTTTTTATTAACTCGATTTAAATCACTCATCTTTGTTAGATGGTTATCTTTCGCAAATTTTTGCGTTGTTGCTAAGGCATAGCCGTTTTGATAAGCCATTGGCTTTAAGTATTCCATGTCAAATTGCTTCTTTAAATCGCTTCTAGCCTCAACATAAACTTGATTTGGATTATTGCCAGTCTTTTTGCCCGTTTTCACTAAAGTTTGTAAGACTGTTCCTGTAAATTCAGGATAAATATCAACCTTATCTGTTTGAAGTGCCTTGAACAAAAAAGTTGTTCCTCCAAAATTAGGTTTTAAGACTACCTTGGTATTTGGATCATTCTTCTCAATCAAATCCTTATACATATTAATTAAAATAGCAGGCTCAGAGCCCATTTTCCCGGCAATTGTAATTGTTTGCTTAGGTTCAGCGACATTCTTTGAAGTGCTGGTAAAGTGACTATATAAACTGCTTCCGCCCCAAATAAGCAAAATTCCAGCGATAATAATACTTCCCCACTTGAGTCGTTTGTTATTTTTAGCAATAAATTTTAAGACACCACTAAATACTAAGGCAAGTAGTGCAGATAAAATCGCACCCATTAAAACCTCAGTATTGTTATTTGAGTTAATACCGACATAAATGTAAGTACCTAGTCCGCCACCACCAATCAAGGCTGCAAGAGTTGCGGTACCAATAATCATTACTAAAGCAATTCTAACTCCGGCAAAAATCATTGGCATTGCCATTGGAATTTCTAATCGCTGCAGCTTTTTCCATTTAGTCAGACCAAAAGCAGTTGCTGCTTCTTCTAAGTTATCAGGAATATCTGTTAAACCTGAATAAGTATTCTGAAAAATTGGCATTATTGCATATAAAACTAAGGCAATAATTGCAGGCGTAGTTCCAATGCCGACAAATGGTAGCAGCAAACCTAAAATTGCTAAACTCGGAATAGTTTGAATAATTCCAGCAATTTGCAGTGTGAATTCAGCTGCCTTTTTATGTCCTTTTAAGATAAAAGCTAGCGGAATTGCAATGACCATTGCGATAAGAAGCGCAATCAATGAAATTTTAATATGAACAAGCGTTGTAGCCCAAATTTGATCATGTTCTGTTATCAGCATTTGCCACAAAGATTTAATCATTTCCAGCCACCCACTTTAAAAAGAAATTCCAAACACGTTTTGGTTCAATTAAAAACTCGCCAAATTCCGTTTCCGCAATAAATAAACTATCAGGATGATTAGAACAATCCTTAATCAAATCTTGCACACTGTAGACATGATAGCGAACTAAAGTCTCTACCTTTGGATAAAATCTTGGATCTACTCCCAACTCGCTCTTGAGCAAGGTTTCTAGATCAAGTTTTTGATTAATTCGATTCCCGGCAAAAAACTCTCGAACAAACTTTGTTGCAGGATGACGTAAAATTTCTCTGGGCTTACCCACTTGTTCTAAGACGCCTTTATGTAAAACACCAATTGTATTGCCTAGCCGAATTGCTTCCTGCATGTCGTGGGTTACAAATATCACCGTCTTATTGAGCTGATCATGGAGATTAAGCAATAAATCTTGTAATTGCTTTCTCACGACTGGATCAAGTGCAGAAAAAGGCTCATCCATAAGAACTACCTCAGGATTTGCAGCTAGCGCACGAATAATACCTACTCTTTGTTGCTCACCACCAGAAAGCTCATTTGGCATCCGATCGCAATACAATTTTGGGTCTAAACCAACTGACTTTAGTAATTCTTCTTGTTTCTTGCGTCGCTCTTTTCGACTAACGCCTTCTTGCTCTAAGACAATGGTAATGTTCTCACCAACAGTCAAATTTGGAAACAAGCTGGCCGTCTGCAAAACGTAGCCTGTTTTTTCTCTTAATTTACGTAAATCGTAGTCTTTTATTGATTTATCATCTAACAATATCTCACCTTTTGTTGGTTCAATCAGTCTATTAAACATTTTTAGTAGCGTTGTCTTGCCGCTACCACTAGGTCCAACTAAGACGAAGATATCTCCTTTTTTCACTGTAAAAGAAACATCTTTTAGGATTTCTTGATCCTGATATTTCTTCGAAATATTTTTATATTCAATCATCATTTAATCCTTATAAAAAGTGTTACTTATATTTTCTCACTACTTACAAGAAGTTGGCAAAAAGATTACACTTTTTGACTAAAAAAACAAGAATTATGTTCTTTTTTACATAATTCTTGTTTTAATTTTATTTATTCTTTTTAATAAACTCTTGCAATTCTGATTTTGAAAAATTATCGCCATAATCTTCCATAAGCTGTTTTAAGATAAAATCATCGCTTGCTTTAAATTGCCGAGCCATTTTTATTAGTCTCTTGATTGAAGAAATTTGCTCTTTTTGTTTTCCCTGTTCTTTTCCAAATTCTCTCTCATCATCTAGTCGCATCTGATAATCCATAAGTTCCTTTCTCCTTCCCGGATCAGTACCAAACTTTTTAACTTCTCGATTCAATTTTTCAATAAACTCATCTTTTGTACTTATTTTATCATGAATCAAGTCAAAAAAGCCTTGTAGACGCGGTGTAACCTCACCAATACTCCCACTCGCATTTAAGATAATTGCGTGTTGCTTAGTATCAAGCACCAATGGATTTTTTCGTTTCAACTGCTGAAAGGCAAATTCGTAGTATTTTTCATCTTGATCCTATGGATCATTTGGCAAAATAAAAATCACATAAGTTTCTGGTAAATCTCGATACTTACCACCACTCATCAACAAATTCTGATCAATCATTGAAAAATAATATCGAATTCGTTGAGCAAGAAACTTATTCTGTAATACCTGTAGTTCAATGTCATATACTCTTCCTTCTTGATCATAAGCTAAAATATCCGGAATTGTCTCTCGCTTTTCAGGATGAAACTTCAATCTCTTCTGTGTTTCAAACTCAACTCGAGTAATATTCAATTCAGGCAAAATTGCCTGCAACAGTTTGCAGCAATTATCATCCTGTTCCATTACCCAGCTGAATACTGGATCATCAGTGATCTTAGCTACTAACTCGTCTTCATTTTTGCGCATAGGCATCTCCTTTTTTATGAAAAGTTTCTAATTACTATTACGCAAAAATGAAAAAAATTTTTTATCAAAAAAAGAAACTATCGATCGATAGTTTCTTTCTAAAATGTTAATAAAAATTATTATTTTTTCTTATTAGTCTTTTTATCTTCATTTTGTAATTTTTGGCCCATTGCAATGATGTACTTACGTAAATCATCTTTAATTTGTGGGTGAGATAAACCATATTCAATTGATGTTTCAAGGTAGCCTTCCTTGTTACCAACATCATGACGTTCGCCGTTAAATACGTGAGCAAATACTCGTTGAGTCTTGTTCATAGTATCAATAGCATCAGTTAATTGAATTTCACCACCACGACCAGGTTTTTGATGTGCTAAAATATCAAAAATTTCTGGAGTCAATAAGTAACGACCAATGATTGCGTAATCACTAGGTGCCTTATCAACATCTGGCTTTTCAACAAAGGCTTTAACGTTAATCAAACCTGGTTCAATTTCGTTATCTGGATCGATAACACCATACTTAGAAACTTTTTCGTGTGGTACAGGCATAACAGCAATAGTTGAAGCATGTGTTTTGTCATAGCGATCAATCAATTGCTTAGTTAGTGGAACTTTATCGTCCATCAAATCGTCACCAAGCATAACAGCAAATGGTTCATCCCCAACGAAGCTGCGAGCTCTTAAAATCGCATCTCCTAAACCAGCTGGGTGTGGTTGACGAGTGTAGTAAAGGTTAACACCTAAATTAGTAATTGATTGAGTCAAGTGTAAAAGTTCAGTCTTACCCTTTTCTTCCAAATCTTGTTCTAGTTCTGGGTTAGCATCGAAGTGATCTTCAATTGAGCGCTTGTTCTTACCAGTAACAATCAAGATATCTTCAATTCCTGATTTTTTTGCTTCCTCTACGATAAATTGAATTGTTGGTTTATCAACAATTGGTACCATTTCCTTAGGCATAGCCTTAGTTGCAGGTAAAAATCTAGTTCCTAATCCAGCTGCTGGAATAACTGCTTTTCTTACTTTCATTTTATTCTCCTCACAAAAATAAGCTTTCCATAATGTATTTTACCAAACTTACGTCAACTTATTTAGGTAATTCTTTGTTTTTTCTAAAAATTCTCAAAATCGGGCTTTGACTGTATTCAATCTTTCTACCTTTTAGTTCATCTCCTGCTGCATTAATACAAATACCCAGCAATAATAAGAATGAACCTACATTAAGCCAAAGCATAAAGATAATAAATGAGCCTACAATCCCGTAATTTTGCCAGCGTGTCCCAAATTGTCTTAGGTATAACCCAAAGAAATATGATAAGGCACTCCAGCTTATTACAGTAAACCATACTCCTGGCCAAACCACACGTTTTTGAACTCGAATATTTGGAATTACATAGTTAATGTACAAATTCACTATCACTGTCATTAAAATTATGATCGGCCAGCGATAATTTTCTAATTTATAAACCCACCATAAGGATAGGTTAAAAATTGGAGCCAAAAATTCCATAATTTGTCTACCAAAAGTGAAAATGAAAATTATTATTGAAAATCCAACTACTAAAATTACTGATAAAGCAAAAGTGAAAGTTCTGGCTAGTAAATAATTCCACCAAGATTTTCCCTTTTCTTGCTTATCAACGCCATAGATTTTATTTGCGCCCAAGCGAATCGAATTAACCAAACAACTCAATGACCAAATTGCAACTACAATACCTAAAGAAATAAATCCACTTGAATGTTTTTTCAATAAAGCATTAACAATCGGCATAATTAAGCTTGAAACTTGACTTGGAAAAATCAATTCTAAATAACGAGCAATTGGCTTGGTATCAATACTAAATAAAGGTAAAACATTTCCAATAATAATTATGATTGGAAAAATACTTAACAATACATAATAAGCAATAATAATGGAATTTTGGTTTATTTCACCCTGGCTAATATGTTTTGATAGTAATTGAATAAAATTTGCTGTACAGTTCCTAGTCTGATTGAGAAAAGATTTCATAAAATATTTTACTTATTAATCTTCATCTAAAAAATGAGGAAGATACTTTTCATAGCCATCATATGGCTTTTGCAAAGTCAAAATCTTTGGACCATCTGGAGTGATAGCAAAAGTATGCTCAAATTGTGCTGACTTTGAGCCATCTGGAGTTGCGTAGTAAACCCAGTCATCGTTTGGATCAGAAACAGTCTTTTGTTCAATTCTCCAATCACCACCAGCTTCGACCATTGGTTCAACAGTAATTGTCATACCTTCACGTAAACGTAAGCCGTGACCAGCCTTACCCCAGTGAGGAACTTCAGGATCTTCATGAATAGATGGTTGAATTCCGTGACCAACTAATTCACGAACGTCTCCGTAGCCATTTTCATTTTCAACGTAGTTCTGAATAACGCTACCAATATCACCAATACGATTACCAACTACAGCTTGATCAATTCCCATGTACATTGCCTTTTTGGTAACATCCATTAACTTTTGATCTTCTGCAGAAATCTTACCAACACCATAAGTAGTGCAAGAGTCAGTTTCATAACCATCAACGTTACAAGTTACGTCAACACTAACTAAGTCGCCTTCTTTTAAGATCTTATCTTTTCGAGGAATGGCATGTGCAATTTCGTTATTGACACTAATACAAGTGCCGTATTTATAGCCTTCAAAACCTTGTTCTGAAAGACGACCACCATGTTTTTTCATAAAATCTTGAGCAAATTCTTCGATTTCCCAAGTAGAAATTCCAGGCTTAATAACATCACGTAAGCCTTCAAACATTGCTGCTAAAACGCGACCTGATTTTTGCATACCCTGAAGTTCACGTTTTGACTTAATTGTTATCATTAAAAAATCTCCTTTTTTAATATTTATATACTATTAGCATACCTTAAATAAACATAATTTAGTAGTCATTAAGACAGTCTCAACCATTCATTATAAAGCTTTTCTTAAATAATTTCTCTTAAGATTACAAACCACCAACTTTCTTTAGTATAATAGGAGAAAACGTTATAGAAAGAAGTTTTTTACATGAAAGCACAGATTGTCTTTGCCAGTATGACTGGTAATGATGAAGATATGGCAGAAATTTTAGAAGAAAATTTACAAGATGCAGGTTTTGACGTAGAAAATATTGATGTCAGTTTTGCAGATGCTTCTTCTTATCTTGATGCTGATCTTTGCGTAATGGTTACTTATACTTACGGCGAAGGTGTGATGACTGATGAATTAAAAGACTTTTATGACCAATTAGTTACTCTTGACTTATCGGGTAAAAAATTCGCCGTTATGGGGTCTGGAGATAAAACATACAAAGATCATTATTGTGAAAACGTAGATGACTTTGAAAAGGCATTTATTAAGTGCGGCGCAGTTGAAGTAGCAAAACCAGTAAAAATCGAAAACGCTGTTGATGACGAAGATATTGATTTAATTGATCAAGCTACCGAAGAAATAGTCGAGGCATTTAATGACTAAAAATCATCATAAAAGAAAGGGGCAAAAGATTACCCAAGTCCAGTTACGAGAGCTTGGAAGTAAGCTTGTTGCCAGGCACCGAAACTTTTATGTTTACGTTATCTTTGGCTTTTTAGCAGCAGTTATCAATATTGTCTGCTTTCTTTTATTTCATAATGTTTGGAAAATTCCAGTAATTTATGCCAACACAGTCGCTTTCATTATTTCTAACTTAGCCTCTTTTTCTTTTAATAACCATGGCGTCTTCATTCAAAATGTTGATAAGCAGCATGGCGTTGTTTACCAATTATGTTTATTCTTTATTTACCGAATTATCAGTTTGATTCCTGATAACTTGATTATGTTAGTTGGTATTTCCTGGCTTCACTGGAATGCTCTTTTTGTAAAAATTGTCGATCAAATTTTAGTAGGTATTTTTAACTATTTAACTACTAAATCAATTTTCCTTAATACTAGTAACAAGTTTGCTAAAAAATTTAAAGATCATTTTAATAAGAAATAATGAAAAAAGCTCCAGATTAATTTCTGGAGCTTTATTTTTATCTAAAATCTGCTGGTTTTTGATTATGTTCTTTATCAAAATAATAAGCAATTGCATCCATAATTCGATCTGAAGCCTTGCCATCTCCATATGGATTCTTAGCATTAGCCATTTCATCATAGGCATTCTTGTCTTCAAGTAAGCGAATCATTTCATCATGAACCTTATTTACTTCAGTGCCTACAAGCTTCAAAGTTCCTGCTTCAACACCCTCTGGGCGTTCAGTCGTATCGCGTAAAACTAATACCGGTTTACCAAGAGAAGGTGCTTCTTCTTGTACCCCACCTGAATCAGTCATAATAAAGTAACTTCTTTTAGCCAAATTATGAAAATCAACTACATCAAGTGGTTTAATCAAGTGAATTCGAGGGTCCCCGCCCAGTACTTCCTTTGCAACTTCTTGAACTCTTGGTGAAAGATGAACCGGGTAAATAATTTCTACATCATCATAACTATCAACTACCTGCTTCATTACTTTAAAAACGCGTCTCATCGGTTCACCTTGATTTTCCCTACGGTGCATAGTAACTAAAATAGCTCTATTGCCAGGTTTAATCTCATCAAGAACGTCATGGTGATAATCTTTTTTTACTGTTTGCTCTAATGCATCAATTGCCGTATTTCCAGTAACATAAATATTATCGCTTGGATGATTTTCTTTAATTAAATTCTTTTTACTTAATTCAGTTGGTGCAAAATACAAATCTGCTAAATCATCTGTCATTTGCCGATTCATTTCTTCAGGAAACGGTGAATATTTATTCCAGGTTCTAAGACCTGCTTCAACATGACCTAAAGTAGTTTGTTCATAAAACGTTGCAAGACCAGCCGCAAAGCTAGTGGTTGTATCACCATGAACCAAAACGATATCTGGACGTTCTGTTTTGATTACTTTTGCCATATCAATCAATACCTTTGAAGTAATATCTTCCAAAGTTTGATTTTTGTGCATAATATTAAAATCATAATCAGGTTTAATTTTAAAAATATCTAACACCTGATCAAGCATCTCACGGTGCTGCGCACTTACTACCGTTATTTCCTCAAAACGCTCATCTTGTTTTAGCTTTAACACTAAGGGGGCCATCTTAATAGCTTCTGGCCTAGTTCCAAAAACAGTCATAACTTTGATTTTCTTCATAAATATTTCCTCGCCTTATAGCTTATCTCTTATACTATAGCCTAATTCAATTTTCTTTGGTACTATTAGCCGAACTAATTTATACTTATATATTATAAGGAAAGTGAAATATATTATGTTTAGTTTTTTATCTCTGGCTGCAATTCTGATTACCATTATAGTGTTCTGTCTGGTTTTTCTTTTAGGAAATTCCTATCCCCGAAGGACTAAATATTTTTTAATTGGAATTATTGCCATCTTATTAATTATTTTTCTCTGGGTTGTTTTGAAAATTTTTATCAATCCATTAAAATACGTCTGATATTCAAAAAGGTATGTACTCCTTATAATTGAAGTACATACCTTTTTAATTATGACCCCGGTGAGATTCGAACTCACCTCTACGGTTTAGGAGACCATTGTTCTATCCAGATGAACTACGGGGTCAGAATCAGTTTCTACTTTAACATAAAAACTGACTTTTAACTATTAAAAATTTAATACTGTGGTAAATAGAAATTGCGTTGATTATTATCTTGTTTAGCAATCTTGTCAGCTGCAAAAACAAACGGCATCCAAATAAGAAGTGCAATTACCATATTAATAAGCGCTAAAACAATAGCACGCCAGTCATAATTACATGCTAGAAATGGTCCAATAAGTGGCGGCATTACTGTTGGAACAAAAATTTGAACCGGATTAACTAGGCCGGCCGTTGTAGCCCAATATGCTAGTGATACATTTACAAGCGGAGCAACAACAAATGGAATTAAATAAACTGGATTAAAAACTACAGGTAAGCCAAAAATAATAGGCTCATTAATATTAAATACCCCAGGTGCTACAGCCATCTTCGCTATTGTTCGATAATCTTTACGTTTAGAAAACATTAAGATCGCAATAATTAATACTAATGTACCTCCTGCTCCACCAAACCAAGCAAATACATTAAATGAATCGCGAACCCAAATATATGGAACATGCTCACTATTTCGAACAGCTGTAACGTTAATATTTTCTGGAGTTAACCACAAAGAGTCCATCACTGGAGTTAAAACGCTAATGCCGTTAATCCCAAAGAACCAAAAGATTTGAACTAGAAAGGTAACCAATAAGACGACTCCAAAACCCTGCCCCAAATTAACCAAGGGACGCTGAATAGTAGCAAGAAGCCAATTACCAAAATAAGTTCCAGTAAGCCGTTGAAAGGCGTAATTAACAAAGCCAACAATAAATACTGAAAGTAGAATTGGAATTAAAGTACTAAATGCTACCCATTCCGCATGGGGCATACTGGTATCAACTTTAAGCCGAATTCTTGCCTTATAAAATACAATAAACAAGGCAGTCCCAATACAGCCAAAAATAATAGCTGTAAATAATCCCATTGTTGAAAACTGCTTAATATCAAAAGCATTTTTAATATCAACCACATCTCCATCAATACGTAATTTCACTGAATCGCTAATACTCATTGCAAAAGCAACTAAGGAAGCAACTGAACCAGCAAAACGATTTACTTCATAGGTCTTAGCTAAGTGATAGCCCCAAGAAATCGCAAAATAAACTGCAAAAAGTGCAAATGTACCTTCCCAAATAATATTATCAATTGCGACAATCGGCTGCATTAAAGAATAAAAGGTATCCCAATGCATTTGCACTTTAGCGGCTCTAATGATGCTATTAAATAGCATTGCAATTGAACCAGCCATTGTAATTGGTAGTAAAGAAATAAAAGTATCCCGCATTGCAACTAGCCAGCGGACTTGAGCTAAGCGAGATGCAGGAGGTAAAACGTAAGTTTCAAGCCATTTAACTAAAGATGACATTATTTCTCTCCTCTGCTCTTTCGAGGATGATATCCTTTATTTTTCTTATTACGCCAACGTTTCTTTTTATGCTTTGGCTTATTTTTTTCCACCTTTTTATGCTCTTTCTTTTCTGCATTCTCTTCTTTTTTAAGCTTAGGTTTTTCAGTGGTTAAACTATAGCCAGCAAAATATGCTCTTTCAATTTGATACGTACCAGCCAGCAATTTCTTTAGATTTCTAAAATCATGGTCATCCCCAAGAGTAACGACTGTTCCTGACTTATTCATCCGTCCAGTTCTACCACTACGATGCAAGTATGTATTAACTTCACTTGGTATTTCAAAATTAATGACATAACTAACATCAGGTAAATCTAAGCCACGCGCAGCTAAATCAGTCGCAAATAAAAAATTAATTCGACCTGCTCTGAAATCACTAAGCAGCTTTTCACGGTTTTGCTTGCTCGTTTCATTACTTAAAACAGCAAATTTAGTCTTGCTGTGATTAAAAATTCGCGCAAATCTCATTTCAGTTTCGCTACTGTCAAAGAACAGGATACCTTTGAATTTATCTAACTTTGCTAAGCGTTGTAGAAACTGCATTTTATATTCATTTGAAACTTGCAAGAAATAATGCTTAACTTCAGACTTTTGCTCTGGGCGTACATCAACTAATAAAAAAGTATGATTAAAAAGATTTTCTGCATTTTTTGTAACTTCAGATTCTGAGGCGCCAAAAAGTAAAATTTGAGCTGTTGAAGATAAATTTTGTCCTAAGGAACTCAATAAATCTAATTTTGCAAATTCTAGAATATCATCTGCCTCATCAATTACTAAGGCATTAATATCTTGATACTTAATTCGATTCTCTGATAGAAAGTCAAAAAATCTTCCTGGAGTAGCAATAATTATCTCTGGCTTTTCTTTTTTTAAACGCTCTAATTGTCTTTTTCTATTACCAGCCCCAACTAGTGCGATTGTTTTAAGTCCTAAAGCTTTGGCATAATGCAAAAGATTATTTCTCGTTTGAATTGCTAGTTCAGTTGTTGGCTCTAAAATTACCCCTCGACCGCCAATGTCTGCAACGCGCTCCATTACTGGCAATCCATATGCCAAAGTCTTTCCCGTACCAGTCTTAGCTAGTCCAACCAGACTTGCACCATTGCGTATTGCATCATACGTCCGCTCTTGAATTAAAGTTGGTTTAGTCTTGTGTTCTCTTTCTAGAACTTGTGAAACTGCTTGTGAATACATTTTACTTCCTCTATTGTGTTTTTTCTTGACTATATAATTGCGCATATTGCGTATTGGTACCAATGTAAGCAAACATTGTTACATCTCGATCTAAATTATCAATATTTTTAACTCTTCCATTTTGAGTGTAACACCAAAAGGCATAATGCCGTCTATCTTTTAAACTTGCTCCCGTATATAAAAATCTTGTTCCTTCTGGAAAGTAATTATGATAATGATAGTCACCTGCTATCATCGTTCTCTTGCCAAGATTATTTATCATCTGAGCAAATTCACCCATTCTTTTCCAATATGATTTCGTTAAGTGATTTGTAGCCGGTACAATCATAACTGGTAAACTGCCAGTATTAGTTCCTACTTTATTTACAAAATATTGATACTGATCCTGATTGCTGGTTTCATCACTATAGGCAATAATTGTACCAAAATTAAGATTAGTCCCCTGAAGTTGATCACGGTAAAGCAAATAATTGTCGTCAAAATACGACTTCCCCTGCGTTAAACGCAAATAAACAAATGAAATACCGTTCTTTTCTAATTTATGAAGGTCAATATAATCTTTAGTTTGATCTAATTCAATTCCAAGCACACTCATATTTGAACCACGTGGCACAGTTGTATTTTGCTTCATATTGAAATATCCCCACACCAGTCCAGAAAAGGCTAGAATGAGCAAAATAATAATACTTGGAAAAGTATATTTATGTCGATAACGATGCACAATCATCCCTCCATTAGTTATTTTAACGAACTTCTCCTTTCTATACCACTTTCACTAAAATTTAGTATAAAATGATATCAATACTAAAAGTTATAAATGAATTGAAAGGAAAGCACATATTGAAAAGACAAATTAGCTTTGGACAAGCTCTGGCAACCGTGGTGGGAACTGTAATTGGCGGGGGTGTCTTCTTTAAAATTGGCAGCATCAGTCATGAAACAGGTACACCATCTTTAACTCTTTTTGTTTGGATTTTAGCCGGTATCGTTTCTATTGCTTCTGGTCTAACAGTTTCTGAAATTGCTGCTGCACTTCCAGTTACTGGCGGATCAATTAAATATATTGAATATACTTATGGGAAAGTTTGGGGCTTTTTATTTGGCTGGGCACAAATGCTGGTCTACTTTCCTGCCAATATCGCCGCTTTAAGCGTGGTATTTGGGCAACAGTTTGCTGTCTTATTTGGTTTCCCTACTAAATATGCAACCCTGATTGCTTTATTGCTCGCTCTTTTTTTAATGAGTTTAAATTTTATTTCTACCAAGTTCTCAACCAGAATGCAGTCAGCGATGACAATTCTGAAGGCAATTCCAATTGCTTTAATTGTGATTTTTGGTCTTTTTAATCCAGCTAAAATTAGTGTCAACTTACTTCCCTTAAGTTCTGGCCATAATGTTTCTTTTTGGGCTGGTTTAAGTGGTGGTTTATTAGCTGCTTTATTTGCATATGATGGCTGGATTAATGTTACCAATTTAGCTGGTGAAGTCAAGGAACCAGAAAAGAACCTTTCAAGAGCGATTATTATCGGACTATCCGCAATTACTTTGATTTATGTGTTAGTAAATTATGCTTTCTTAACCGCAATTCCTTTTAAAGAAATAATTGGCAACCAAAATACAGCTTATCTTGCCTCATTAAAGCTCTTTGGCAGTCTGGGCGGCAAATTAATTACAATTGGAATTTTAATCTCTGTTTATGGAGCAATTAATGGCTTCATGCTTACCGGAATGAGAATTCCATATACTCTAGCAAAAGATAAAATGTTGCCATTTTCAAATAAAATCGGCCGTACTAACATTAATACAGGTGTGCCGACAATTAGTGCTTTAATTATCTTGACTGTTTCCTTAATAATGATTTTTTTAGGAACTTTTGATCTCTTAACTAATATGTTGGTATTTGTCATGTGGACCTTTACAACATTAATTTCAATCGCAGTGGTAATTCTACGCCATCGTGAACCTAAGCTAGATCGTCCATATGTTGTTCCTTGGTACCCAATTATACCCATCATTTCAATCGGCGGTGGTTTGTTTATTGTAATTAGTACCGTAATTAATGAATTTTGGCTTTCAATAACTGGAATTGGATTAACGGCTTTGGGATTACCAGTTTACTACTATATAAAGAAGCACAATCAGCAGAATTAATTTACAAATAAAGGGTTGAAACTATCTCTAACGAGTAGCTTTCAACCCTTTTATGATTGTCTATTAAAGTAATATTTTAATTATTAACGATTTAAGTTTGCCTGAATAACTTCTGGTTTTAAAACACCGACATAAGGTAAATTACGATATGCATTTAAGTAATCTAGACCATAGCCAACAACAAATTCATTTTCAACTTTTGATCCAAAGTAATCTACAACTACATCATCTTCACGACGTTCAGTTTTATTAAGCAAAGCACAGCATTTTACGCTCTTGGCACCGCGCTTAGTTAATAAATCCTTCATAAACTTCAAAGTATGACCAGTATCAACAATATCTTCAACGAGTAAAACGTCTCTATCTTTGACATCAGCTTGAACGTCAATATCTAGTCTAACTTTGCCGCTTGACTCAAAACCGTTGCCATAACTTGAAACATCCATGAAATCATTTTGCATCTTTACATTCATGTGACGAGTTAAATCCGTCATGAAATAAACTGCACCCTTTAATACACCAATGACTAATGGAAATTTTCCAGCGTAGTCTTCAGTCAATTGTTTGCCCAGTCTTTGGCAAATTTCTTCAATATCATCCTGGCTGAATAAAACACGATCAATAATGTTGTCAATATTATCACTATTTTGCATCTTAACCCTCTATATCTTTTTATAAATGCTTTGTTATTAGTAGAATTATAACATTTAATTATCAAAAAAAGCACCCATCTTATGGTGCTTTTGCCGATTATTTGGCTTTTTCTTCACTATTTTGATCGCTATCTGCTGCTTTTTTGCCAGTATCCTTAGCTATCTTAGAAACAAGGAACCAACGCATGAAACCTTGTTCAATATTTACTAACTTAAATTTAAAGCCTTCTAAGTCAACAGATTCACCCTTCTTTAAGTTAGGGTAATGTTCCATCATATAGCCACCGATAGTAATTATATCGCTGTCTTCAAAACTCTTAAGCTTAGTATGGAAGTAACGTTCAAAATCGTATAAAGTAGTCTTTCCTGAAACATGAATGTCACCGTGGTCGTCACGAACAATATATTCATCAGAAACATCATCGATTTCATCTTTGATCGAACCAAAGAGTTCTTCATAAATATCTTTATCCGTTACGATACCACTGGTACCACCATATTCATCTACTACTAGAACAATTGGAGTGTGTTTTTTGATCATTAACTTCAAAATATCTTGAATCAACATTGATTCAGGCACAGTAATAATCGCTCTAATAATTCTAGTAATGGGAACATCAGGATTCTCCTGATCTTGACTTACAATATCATAAGCATAAACATACCCTACAATATCATCTTTATCGTTATCACGAACAACTGGAAAACGGCTGAAACCATCCTCAATATATTTCTTTAAAGCCGTCTTAACATTATCAGTGGCATTTAAAACTTGAAGCTGAGTACGGTCAGTCATAATATCTTTAGCAACCTTATCATTTAATTCAAAGGCACGCTCCATATATAACAAATCGTCTTTATCAAGTGAACCGCCAGTCACAGCATTACGCGATAAACGGAGAATTTCAGATTGTGAATAAACTTCACTTTCTTCATCAGCTGATTGCATTCCCAACAAATGAAGTAAGCCATTGGCGCTATGGTTAAGTAGCCAAACAAATGGGTATACTACCGTATGAAATACAGTCAAAGGAGTAACAACAGCCATCAAACACTTAACAGGCATATCAATGGCAATATTTTTAGGGACAATTTCAGTTACAACAACTTCTAAGTACGTTAATAGTACAACACCTAAAGTTGCTCCTAATACTCCGCTAGTCTTTACTCCAAACCAGGGCGTCATCTTAAATACATCAGTCAATAACTCTTCGATCGTTCCTTGACCAATCCAACCTAAAATAACACCAACTAAGGTCGTACCTACTTGAGTAGTAGATAATGATTCATTTAAGTTATGAACCATGTGTAATGCTCGCTTTAATTTCTTAGGGCTACCTTGACCGTTTGCTAGCATATCTTCTAGCTGACTAGATCTAGTTTGCACTAAAGCAAATTCGGCAACAACAAAGAATATCGCAATTAAAAACGTTATGAAAATTACAATTAAATTAGTAGTTATAGTACTTGTAGACAAGTGATCTTCACCTTTTTTATATATTAAATAATTACATCTCTATTTTAGCATTATTTCTCCGAATCAGGGATCCAGTTTGCAACTAATCCTGGATGATTGTAATTTTCTTCAATATTCTCTGATACTTGCTTATTATAAGAATCTGCTGGTAACTCAATCTTATCGCGTAAATCATGTTTTAAATCAATAAAACCTAATTTCAAAAATTTCTTATTTCGTATCTTAAAATGATAACCAGTAAAATAGGCTTTATTACCAGGAATCTTCTTACAATCTGCTAAACTAAATTTCATCACTGTATTATCCAGTTTAACAAAAGCATAATAATCATTTTTACCAAGATAAGTAACTTCTTGTTTAACAGGAATTTTTTGATAAATCGAAGGCAAATGAGAAGGTGTATTAATATCTGCCACATATTTAAATGTTTCAATTTCATTTGGATCATAATACTTTTTGGCAAAAATTTGAGCATCATATACTCTTACCATTGCAGTTAAGTAATGATTTTCCTTCATATATTCTGTTGATTCCTTATTTTTAAAATACGATAGGCCTAAAAAAATGCATAGAGTTGTAGTCGTTAGTCCAAATAAAATCGCCGTTAATTTATTTTTTAAACATAAAAATGGGATTAAGCCCACAAATAAAAAGATAGTTCCTAAAATTAAAACATAGCCAGGCAAAGTGTAGTTATACCATTGATCCCAATTAGCCCACTGCTGCGGAGAAACTAATAAAGTCATCATTTTCATCCCTTTTACCATTTTTTATAATTATGCCATATTTTAATTTTATTTTAAATAAGTGGATATAAAAATCCTGAAGAACTAGAATACCTACATTCAATTCTTCAGGAAATCATGGTTAAAGATTTTTCTTAATTTTTAAAATTTCATCCAGTGGTACACGCTTAGACTTATAATCATTAATCGTTGCCTTTTTATTTGGATATCCTAAGCCAATTCCAATTCCAATTGTTTCATCTTCTGGAATATTCAAATATTTTCTAATCACTTCTGGATACTTAACAAAAGCATGTGCTGGCATTGTACTTAAGCCACGATTATTTGCAGCCAGCATTAAAGTCTGTGAAAAACCACCTAAGTCAAAGATTGACCAAGCTGGAGATTGTTTAGGAATAGTAAGAAAAACAATTACAGGAGCATTGAATAATTTTAGTTGAGCTTGATCAAAATCATCTGTTTCTCCTCGTAAGAAATAATCTAAAGTTTCACTCATTGTTGCCATGTTCTTACTTGGAAACGTATCCCATTCAACTTTTAATAATGAATCAAATTCTTCGTGAGGTTCTTCATTAGCCAAAGTCTTTTCTTCGTGTTCTTTTCTAATTGCTTTTGCTACTTCACCTTCAGCAACATAAATGCGCCAAGGCTGCGAATTAAGTAAAGATGGTGTTCTTTGTGCTTCTTCGATAACCTTACGTACAGTTTTTTCACTTACTCTTTGATCCTTGAATTTTCTTGTTGCATGTTCACGTGCTAAGACATCTTTAAATTCCATCCAATCATCCCTTCAATATTTTATCAATAAAATTACACTTACATTCTATAAGCTCATTATAACAGCTATGCTGCACTTAGGATAGAGCTAATTTTAATAACTAATTAGCCATAAAAAAAAGACCTAACATTTATTAGGTCTTTCTATAAAAATTATTTATTAAACTCTATTTTAAGTCATTCCATTCCCATTCTGTAACTTCAGGCATATCTTTACCATTGTCGCGAATATATTGATGGTGTTTAGCAAGCAAGCTATCCATTTCATCAATAAAGTCAGCATTCTTTTCACTTAGTTCAGGAACACTTTCGACAACATCTTTTGCTAAATCATAGCGATCCATATGGTTCAATACTCGCATATCAAATGGCGTAGTAATATCACCATTTTCTTCATAGCCATGAATATGAACATCATTCTTTCCGCGTCCACGATCAAACCAAATTGATTCCATCATTGGTTTAAAGCCATGCCATGCAAAGATGACTGGTGTGTCTTTAGGGAAAAGACGATCGAATTCTTCATTGCTGATTGCATTCGGATTCTTTTCTGGAGACATTAATTTCATGACATCAATAACATTAATGTAACGAATCTTTAAGTCTGGGAACTTTTTATGCAATAAATCAATCGCAGCTAACGACTCAATCGTTGGTTCAGTACCAGTGGAAGCAAAGACAACATCTGGCTTAGCACCCTTATCAGTTGATGCCCAGTCAATGTAGCCAAGACCTTTATCAACTAACTTTTTAGCTTCTTCAATCGAGAACCATTGCGGACGAGGTTGCTTAGAAGTTACTAAAACGTTAATGCATTCACGATCTCTAAATGCCTTATCAGATACAGCAAGAAGTGAGTTAGTATCTGCTGGTAAGTATTCATGAATTAAATCTGGACGGTTCTTTTCATAAAGGTGGGTTAACATACCAGGATCTTGGTGAGTATAACCGTTATGATCTTGTTGGAAAACAGTTGAAGTATCAACTAAGTTCAAAGCTGGATAATCATGACGCCAAGTTTGTTCTTTAGCCTTTCTTAACCACTTCATGTGTTGGGTAAGCATTGAATCAACTACGCGGCCAAATGCTTCATATGTAGCAAAGAAACCATGTCTGCCTGTCAAAACGTAACCTTCAAGCCATCCTTCATCTTGGTGTTCAGATAATTGCGAATCAATCACGCGACCTTCGCGAGCCAAGTTTTCATCATTTGGAGTATGAATATTTTCCATCCATTGACGTTTTTGATTATCTAAAAGTTGGAATAAACGGTTAGATTTAGTTTCATCTGGACCAAAACCACGGAAATTAGTTGGATTTAAGGCAGCCATCTTGTCTAAGTATTTTGCCCATTCAGCCATGTCTTGCTTTTCAACAGAACCAGGTTTATCAAATTTCACTGCAAAATCACGGTAATCTGGCATATTTAAAACTTTAGGATTAATTCCCCCATTAGTTACTGGATTCATCGCCATTCTTTGGTCGCCAGATAAGGTGTTTTCTTTAACAATTTCCTTAGGTGACCCATCTTCATTAAATAGCTCTTCTGGTTTATAGCTTTCCATCCAGTCGGTAAGCATTTCCTTATGACTCATATCACCTTGAGAAACTGGAATTGGAATTTGGTGAGCACGGAAGCTATTTTCAATTGGATTACCATCTAAGTCAAATTTAGGACCAGTCCATCCCTTAGGCACTCTAAAGACAATCATTGGCCATTTAACTAATGAATCATCGTTATTTTCACGAGCATGCTTTTGAATAGCCTTAATTTCTTCAACAACTTCATCCATTGTCTTAGCCATCTCGTGGTGAACTTCCATGTGGTCCTTGTAACCATTAAATTCGCCATCTTTATATGCAGAAACAAAATATGGCTTCCAGCCCATTCCTTCAAAGTACTTAGTTAGGTCTTCATCGCTCATTCTGGAAACGATAGTTGGATTAGAGATCTTAAAGCCATTGATTTGTAAAATTGGAATGACAGCACCGTCTTTAATTGGATTAATAAATTTACTTGAGAACCAAGAAGTAGCAAGTGGACCAGTTTCTGATTCACCGTCACCAATTTCAACCGCTGCAATTACATCCGGATTATCTAAAATTGCACCTACACCATGAGAAAGTGAATAGCCCAATTCGCCACCCTCATGGATCGATCCAGGTGTTTCTGGTGCAGCATGAGAAGCAACTCCACCTGGGAAACTAAATTGCTTAAATAATTTAGCCATTCCCTTTTCATCTTGGGTAATTTCTGGATAACGTTCAGTATAAGAACCATCTAAGTATGAATTAGATACCATTACCTGACCACCATGACCAGAACCTTCAATATAGAACATGTTTAAATCATACTTTTTAATTGCACGATTTAAATGAGCATAAATAAAGTTTTGTGGAACGATTGTCCCCCAGTGACCAATTGGCTTGGGCTTTACATCTTCAGCTTTTAATTCGCCTTTTAATAGTGGATTATTCATTAAAAATAGTTGACCAACTGATAAGTAGTTGGCTGCACGCCAATATGCATCGACGCTCTTTAAATATTCTTCAGAATCATAATTTACTACCATAGCAAGTATCTCCTTGAAATAGTTTTCATTGCTTATTACAGTATTAATCATAATTCATCAAGCATTAAAATTCAACTTTTAAAATTATTGGGACGGTCCAATTTTAGAAAGTGCGGTTACAAGGCCATCTTCTTCATTAGAATCGGTGACCATAGTTGCTATTTTCTTTACTTCATTGACTGCATTTCCCATGGCTACACTAACACCAACCTCTTTCAGCATTTCTAAATCATTTTCGCCATCTCCAAAGGCTATTAATTCTTCTTTTTGTAAGTTTCTCATTTTTTGAATGTATCTAATTCCTGAACTTTTAATTGCCTTACAACTAGTAATTTCGCAGTATTTAGGACCTGTTGTTTTAGTATTAACCAAATTTGGAAATTTTTTTCTCAAGGCAGCTGTTAAAGGACACGTATTTTTTTCCTTAACATCTAGAATCATAATTTTATAAATATCCTCTTTGCCGATTTCAGTTTGCAGATGATATTTTCTCTTCGTTAGCCTGACTTGATAGTCAACATCTTCATTAAATTCAAATACATTCCAGCTGTTTGCCGTATACCAACTGATAGTAGCTTTAGGAAATTCCTTTTTAATAAAATCAATAATATTTATAGCCAAATCATGTGGAATGGGATGAGATAATAACTTAGTTATTCCATGAGCGTTTTTTTCAAATATCAAACCGCTATTAAAAGCGATTTGCGGTCCAGTCAAACCTAGTTCATCAATTGCAAATTCCATTTCCATTGGTGCTCGTGCGGAAACCAGAGTCAGCGGGATAGGATAGTCTTTTAAGAAATCAACTGTTTTTGTATTAATTTCACCCGAGCCGTTTAAAATCGTGCCATCCATATCACTAAAAATTTGTTTTATCATGCCTTTCTTCCTCTAATACTTCTCGGACTTTAATATTCTTTTTAAAATACTTTCTATATTTTGGATCTAACTTATTATCCGTAATCAATATATCTGCCTGGTCGCAATCCATCACCTTATATGGTGAAGAACGATCTTCTTTAAATTTATACTCTTCTGCTAGCAAAATAACTGTCTTTGTCCGATTAACTACTTCTCTTTCAATCTGAGCATCAGAATGATTAACTACAAATACACCATTCTTATTAACCGATGACGTTCCAATCACAGCAACGTCAAACTCATACTGATCAATTTCTTTTAAACTATTTAAAGAAGAAGTATAGTGGTTTTCTTTATTTAAGTATCCGCCTAACAAAATCACATTAGGTAAATTATCCATCATTAAGGCTCCGGCATTATCAATTGAGTTAGTCATAATCGTAGCATTTAAACCTGTTAAATAACGGCAAAGCTGCGAAATCGTAGTTGACGCATTCAAATATATTAACTTATCAGCCGTCAAATATTTTACTGTCATTTTAGCCATCTTATTCTTAATCGGAGATAAAACATGTGCTCTAGAATTATAGTCAGGCACTGTTCCTTGTTTAATTTTCATCAGTCCACCATGAATTCGAATTGCTTGACCAGTGCTGGTTAACTTAATCACGTCTCTTCTTGCTGTATCAAAAGAAACGTGACATAATTTCATAATTTCACGAGTGCTAATCGTCTTTCTTTTATCTAATTTTTGCCGAATTAGATCTAATCTTTCTATTTGTGACTGCATTTTTTCTCACCTCACAAGGTCAATCTTAACAAAAATCCATACATTTTTATGTATTTGTCTGTATTTCTATACTTATTTTAAGGATTTATCTGTATTTAAAAAACTATTTACTGAAAAAATTCAGCATAACGTTATTTAAATCAAGATAAACACTTAATAAAAGTCGCTATTTGCTGGCAAAATAGGCTTTTTAAATCAGCAAGATGCTAGTATTTAAGTGGGCCCAGAAATAAATTAGTTATTTACGAAGCGAGGTCATTATCATGTTAGAAAATACTATTACTAAACAAAATGAAGTTGTCATAACGTTAAAGGACTTATATGCTAGTTTTAATAAAGTACAAATTAACGCATATCTTCCTCTTGAAAAAGCAATTTTAAAGGTTATAGCAAAAGCGGAAAATCATGATGACGTAGCTGCTTGGAGTAATAAGTTAGTTATGTTTTTGCAATCTCAAATAGCGCTAAAACAAATTCCAATCACTAAGGAACAAGATGCTTTAATTAATTCTCTCAGTGAACAATGCAAAAATACTAACTTAAACTATGTATATCTGGCACCAATTAATGATAGTTTGCAATTTGATTAAACTATCCCCTCAATCAAAAAAGACATCGTTTCTCTCATCCCCCGAGAAAAACGATGCCTTATTTTTTTATTCTTGACTTAAGTTAACAAAAGTATTGTATTTCATATATTTATAGTGAATTCGCATATTTGAAACTTCAAATGGCGTTCCGTCATCTAAAAAGAAAATACCTTCCATCACGCCAACTGGTTCATTAGGAGCCAGCATTAACTTAGATTGATCTTCTAATGTTGAAGGTTCAACTGTAATCGTTAAGAATGACCGCGTTACAGTTTTATTTTGCGTATCTTCTAAATAATTAAACAGAGATCCTTTTAAAATATCTGGATTTAATTCTGGCGTAATCTTAATTGGAATAAAGCCGGTTTCAATCAAAAATGGTTGATCATCTAATAAACGTAATCGCTTAATTTGATAAACAAAGTCTGATTCTTTTAAAAAGAGATCTTGCCTTAAATCTTCATCAGCTTTAATTACTTGATAGTCTAATAGCTCAATACTTTGCTTTTTACCAGGAACACTAAAAGAGTCAGTAATACCCAAATTTGATCCTTCATATTTAAAGAGAGCTTGATTCTTTAAGTAAAGAGGATTAATAAAAGTTCCACTACCTCTTTTTTTGAAGACTATTCCTTGCTGTGCAAGTAATCCCAAAGCTCGCTTCATTGATGAACGACTTACATGGTAATAATCGCTTAAACTCCGCTCATCTGGTAAGCGCATATCTTCATATTCATTATTAAGTATTTTTTGTTTAATATCGCGCATTACTGAGCGATAGACTAAATCAGTCATTATCTTCTCCCGTTATTGGCAGCTTGGATACTTTGAACGAACCAAGTTGCAAACCTTTCTGTATCGACGTCGGTTGCGATTTGTGCGTTATGTTCTTTGCTTAAAAAGTCCATCACGCTAGCGCCATAAGTATAACGTCCAGCTAATTCAATTTCAACATTCGCAGGCTTCAAGGTGAAGAATTCAGGATGAAGCATTATACCTACAGCAGTTGGATCCTAAACCTTAATTCTAAGACCACCATCTGGCTCATGAATATGTGAAAACATCGAATATAGCATCTTTCCAACTTCGCCGCATTCCTTAATCTTATCCATTTGATCTTGTGTCAAATGCGCCTTGTCGCCAATTTCAAGTGGAGCAACATAGACTGGTAATCCAGAATGAAAGACAATTTGAGCAGCTTCTGGATCTCCAGCAATATTATATTCCGCAAATGGACTATGATTTCCATGACCAATATTTCCGCCCATAATATAAACTTTAGCAATATTCTCTACTACATCAGGATACTGCTTAAATAAAAGTGCAAAATCAGTTAATGGGCCGATTCCTAAAAGAGTTACCTTTTCAGGACTACTTTTAATTGCTTCATACATTTTAGTAGCAGCAAGACCTGACATTAATAAATCATTATTTGCTTTTTCAAATTCAAAACCTGCAATTCCTGTTTCGCCATGAACTGAAGCAGCACTAATTGCTGGACGTACTAGTGGTTGATTAGCACCTTTAACTACTGGTACCTTAGTATGTAAAAAATTTTCTAAATCAAGAGTATTTTGAAGCGTGTGTTCTAAGGATACATTTCCCCAAGTAGGAACAATCATCTTAACATCAAGATCAGCTGCAAAGAGACTAATCGTCATTGCAGCTACATCATCAATTCCCGGATCTGTACTAATAATTAAGGGCTTTTTTGACATAAAGGTCCTTCTTTCTAAATTTACGTATCATATTTATTATGAACTAAGATTTGTTACAAAAAAAGACTTGAACTAGTCAAGTCTTTAAAAGTTAGATTATTTTCTTTAAAACTATCTATTTTCTTTTCTTATCTTCAATCGTACCATCGCTATGAGCAATAATAACTTCATCGCACATATCTAAGAACAATCCATGTTCAACAACACCAACTGTGTGATCTAAGTAATCTGCTAAGCCATATGGTACAGGAGTTGGATCAGCAGCTAAGTCAATAATATAATTTCCATAATGCGTTACATAACGCTTGCCGTTATCATCTAGACGCCATTGCGGCTTTAAGCCTTCTTCAAAACGTTTAAAATTTTGTTCAGCTGAAACTGGTAAAACCTCAACTGGAAGCGGAAACCCACTTAGGTGGTGAACCAGTTTAGATTCATCAACAATCCAAATGATCTTCTTTGAGTTAATAGCGACATTCTTTTCTAAAGTTAAAGCGCCACCGCCACCCTTGATTCCATCTAGATTATCATCAACACGATCTGCTCCATCTACAGTCAAATCTGCCTGGTCAATATCTGCTAACTCATCAACTTTAAAGCCTAAACCTTCAAGTTGCTTTTTACTACGATTAGAAGTAGTAACAATATGCTTAAGACTAAAACCCTCTTTTTCTTTGCGTTCACCTAATGCATCAATAAAGAAAGCAACTGTTGCCCCAGCTCCCACACCTAAAACAGAATCAGATTCTACCATCATAGCAGCTTTAGTGGCTGCTTCCTTTTTTAATTGATCTTGTTCACTCTTGTCCATTATTTAGTTCTCCTTTAAAGCTTGCTCAACTACATCTCTAGTCGGAATGGATGGAAATGCACCTAGTTTTTGTACAGTAAATGACGAAGATTTAGACGCATAAACAACACTATCTTTTAAGTTGCTTAAATCAGGTTTTAACTCACTAGATAGAGCACCTAAGAAAGTGTCACCTGCGGCGGTTGTATCTACGGCCTTGACTTTAAAGGCTGGAATAATCTCTTCAATATCTTCATAGGAAACATAAGAACCACGTTCACCAATAGTGATAATTACGCCTTTAATCCCCATCTGATGAAAGACTTCACTGCTTTTCTTCATTGATTCTTCACTATCAACCTTAATCCCGGTAATACTTTCAGCTTCAGTTTCATTAGGAGTAATTAAATCGGTCAACTCTAATAATTCTTTTGGAATGTCAGTACGAGCAGGAGCAGGATTTAAAATAGTAGTTTTACCTGCAGCTCTAGCAATCTTGAAGGCTTCAATAGTTGCTTCAAGTGGAGTTTCAAATTGTGCAATCACAAAATCGCTATCTTCAATTTGATTCTTGGCATTTCTAACATCTTCAGCAGTTACATCAAAGTTGGCACCATGTTGAATAATAATCGAATTTTGACCAGATTCTTGAAGCAAGATATAAGCTTGACCAGTTTGTTCATTAGGCGTTACTGTTACATGATCAACATTAACTCCATTATCCTTAAATTGTTCAAGCATAAAGCGGCCATTGTCATCATCTCCAACACGGCCAACAAATATTGTTTCATTCTTGGCACGACTACTTGCAACTGCTTGATTTGCGCCCTTTCCACCAGCTGCCTTTGAAAATTCGGACATTGCTATTGTTTCTCCTGGTTGAGGAAGTTTCTTGATATGCATAATGTTGTCAACGTTAATTGATCCAACAATTGTAACTTTATTCATCAATTTTTCCTTTCATGCACGATCTTTTTCTTTTAATTATAGCAAAAAGGAGCATTTATTATTTATTTAAGGCAAATGATTTATAAAAGTTATCTGCCTGCACCACTAATATTTGCCTGTCCATTTTGTTTTCGGTTTCTTTTTTGAAATAAAAGTAGGCCATAATTAGTTTATTTAAAGTGTTTTTCTTTATATCATAATTGATCGACGGAATTGCAACTAATGGATTGCTTGTATTTCCTATAATAAACATAAAAGTTCTATCTGATTGAGATAACTTTTTCAGCGATTGTTTAACTTCTGTTGTATCAATAGTTTGCCCTGCTTTATAGGCTAAATGATATTCATGCATGGCTTTAATTGCAGCATCTCGAGCTTGTTGGTTGTTAAATAGATCCATTGTTATACCTAAATTTTTCATTTCACTTAAAAGAATATATTTAACTTATAATTTTTCTAAATCATACAATAAACGATAAAAAGGAGCAAAAATTCATTCGCTCCTTTTTTATTCTTTAAAATCTATTCACCTTCGCCAGGTCTCTTACCAAGTTCAGCTGACATCATCCAGATTCTCTTTTCAACGGCGGTATGATAAGCAATTAATAAGTCATTAGTGGAATTGTCGCCTTCATCTTCACTAATCTTAATACCACGTTCATAATCATCTCGTAATTGCTTATATGCATTAACAATTAATTGAAATCTTTCTTCCATGGATAAGTCCCAGCTGCCAACTTGATCTGGGACGTTAGTTTCTTCTAATACTTCTTCATAAGTTGAAATTGGACTACCGTTAATCTCAATTAATCTTTCTGCAACTCCATCTTGTTGTTCAGCTAATTCATCCATTACATCATCTAAATATGGGTGTAATTTCAAAAATCCTCTTCCGAGCATATACCAATGATGTTGATGAACAACCATATGCGCCTGAGTTAAATCAGCAACGATTTCATTCATAATTTTTTTAGTTTTTGGATAAGCCATAAAAATGCCTCCTTGAATAAAACAATATTTATATTTAAATCATAACTATAAAAATTAATAAAAGCTATTTATCTGCCTTATCAGTAAACAACTAAGCCAATTGCTAAAAATGCTAAACAAATACCAAATTCAATTACTAATAATTTCCAGCAAAACTTAAACCACTTATTAAAGCCGATATTCACCATCATTAAGCTCATTAAAATCAAACCAGTTGGAGCTACCAAGCTGATAAAACCTTGTCCCCAGTTATAAGCATCAATAATACTTGCTCGGTCAATACCAACTACGTTAGCTAATGGTGCCATAATTGGCATTGAAAGAACGGCTAAACCTGAAGATGATTGAATAAAGAATCCTAAAACAATGTAGACCAAGAACATAAACCAAATGAACAGTAGTGGTGGCATACCAGAAACTTGTTGGCTAAAGAAGTTCATAATGGTATCGCTAGTATGACTTTCTTCCATCACAATTGAAACGGCACGCGCTAATCCAATTGTTAAAGCTACACCTAATAAGTCGCCTGCACCATTTACGAAGCTTTCAACAAACTTGTGCTCACTTAAGCCTGAAATAAAGGCAAAAATATATCCAGTTGCTAAGAAGACAACTGCAATTTCAGTGAAGTACCAGCCCTTTTGCTGAACACCCCAAATCATTACAATAAATGCAATTGCGAAAACAAGTAATGTTAATTTTTGGCGCCAAGTAAATTCATGCTCTTGTATTGTTTGGTCTTGATTCAGATATTCTTGATCTTCCTTAACGAAATCATTATAAACATATGAAGCCTTAGGGTTCTTTTGTACCTTTTTAGCATATGCAATAACATAAATCATCCCCACAATAACACAAGTTGCCCACATGCAAATTCTTAACGGCAATGCCTCTGTAAAGTTAACACCAGCAGTATTAGAAGCAATTACAGTTGAAAATGGGTTAATAGTTGACGCCATCGTACCAATGCTGGTTCCTAAGAAAATCGTCGCGACAACCGTCATACGGTCAAATCCTGCCAGTAAAAATACTGGAATCAAAATTGGATAAAAGGCCATGGTTTCTTCAGCTAAACCAAAAGTTGTACCACCAATGGCAATCAAGCCCATTACCAAAACAATCAATAATACTTGCTTACCTTTAATCTTTTTAGAAAGTGCCTGCATACCGGCATCAATTGCACCATTTGCGTGAACAACACCAATACATCCACCAAGAATTAAAACAAAGGCAATAATATCAATACTTTGCGCAATCCCGTTTACTTGTGAAGATAAAAATTGATAAATTGCTCCGCCTAGTCCTGGCTTTTTCTGATCGATCTTTTCATAAGAATCAGGAATTGCCACAGGCTTATAAATGGTACCATTAGTAAACTTCTTCACGTCAATCTTAACTTTATACTTATCTAAAGTTTTTTGAGTTGCTGCTTCTTTATGTTTACTACCATTTGGCTTAGTAACCACAAACTCCTTATTAGGTTGATCATACTCAAGCGTTGCATAATTACCTGATGGGATAAAAAACGTTAAAATCTGCACCAATAGCAGAACGATAATAATAACCGTATACGCTGTTGGAAATTGATGCTTTTTCTTTTTTTGAACTGTATTACTCATAACTTCCCCCGATCACATTTACAGTTTTATTTATAGTTTTATTATAGATTTCTTTATGAAAATTTGCACGCGCTTACATTTATCTACACAAAAAAGACTGCAAAATTGCAGTCTTCTAATTTAAATATTTTCAATTATAGTTCAGTCATTTCATCAGTATCTTTAGTATTTAAGTCAACTAATTCACCTGACATCTTATAAACAACCCACTGTGCTAAATTAACTACGTGGTCACCAATACGTTCTAGTAAACGAATTACCATAAAGTAACTTGAAGAAGCAACTGCAGCTTCTGGATCTTGTTTAATCCCAACAATAATCAACTTACGCGCCTTCACATAATCTTCATCTACTTCGTCATCTTTTTTAGCAACTTCACGAGCTAATTTTTCATCACCTTGAACATAAGCTTTTAAAACTTGATCAAGCATGAAGTTAACTTTCTTAGACATTGACTTAATAATTGTTTCAACTTCTGGAATACGTGGATTACCCTTTACTCTTATTGTCTCCCAAGCAATTGAAAGTGCATTTTCGCCAATTCGTTCTAAATCTCCCGTTGCCTTTAAGATACTAATTACATTTCTAAAGTCACTAGCAACCGGTTGCTGAAGAGCCATTAACTTCAAGGTTCTCTTCTCAACTTTAGTAGCAGCCCGAGAAACTTTTTGATCATCTTTTACTAGGCTTTGAGCTAATTTTTTATCATGATCAACAAAGGCTTGCGTAGCTTCCTCAATTGACTCACTAACATCAATCCCCATCCCCATAAAGCGGGTATTTAATTTACGTAATTCATCTAAAAAAACTTCATGCATCTTAAAACTTCTCCTTATTAACCAAAACGTCCATTCAGATAATCACTTGTAATCTGTTTCTTAGGATTCATGAACATATCAGCTGTTTTACCATATTCAATTAAGTCCCCACTCATTAAGAAAGCAGTATAATCGCTGATTCGACTGGCCTGCTGCAAGTTATGCGTTACCATGATGAAAGTATATTCATGCTTTAATTCAAGTAAGGTTTCCTCAATTTCACTACTTGAAATTGGATCAAGCGCACTCGTGGGTTCATCAAGCAAAACTACTTTCGGACGAACTGCTAAAGCACGCGCAATACAAATTCTTTGCTGCTGACCACCAGAAAAGGCTTGGGCATTGCGATCTAAATTATCTTTTGTTTCTTTCCAAATTGCTGCCTGCTTAAGACTTTCTTCAACGCGCTGATCAATTAACTCTTTATCCTTAATTCCAGCAATCTTTAATCCGTAAGCAATATTGTCATAAACAGAAAATGGAAAAGGACTCGGCTGCTGGAAAACCATCCCAACTTCCTTACGCAATTCTACCAGATCCATCTTAGAACCATAAATGTTTTGTCCTTCGAACTGAATATCACCGCTAATATGAATGTTGGGAATATCATCGTTCATCCTATTTAAGCAGCGCAAGAAAGTTGACTTTCCACACCCCGAAGGTCCAATTAAAGCAGTTAATTCTTTTTCTTCAAAATCCAAGCTAATCCCATGCAAAGCTTCAACATTTCCATAACTTAGATGAACATCTCTACTTGTAATAATATTTTCCACAGTAAACCCCTTATCCAAAACTTCCGCGAATATAATCTTCCGTTATTTCACCCTTAGGATTAGTGAAAATATTTTCTGTTTTATCGTACTCTAGAACATGTCCTAAATGAAAGAAAGCTGTATAGTCACTAATACGACTAGCTTGCTGCATATTATGAGTAACCATAATCATCGTATAATCGGTTCTCAATTGCTTGAGCGTATCTTCAAGCTTAGAGGTAGAAACAGGATCAAGCGCACTAGCCGGTTCATCAAGAAGCAGAATTTCGGGTTTCAAGGCAAGCGCTCGAGCAATACATAAACGTTGCTGTTGTCCACCTGATATTGCTAAGGCACTCTTATCGAGCTTATCCTTCACCTCATCCCACAAAGCAGCCGCTCTTAAACTTTCTTCGACAATTTGATCTAGCTTTTGCTTATCTTTTTCGCCATTTGCTTTTAGAGCATACGTAATATTTTCCCTAATTGATTTTGGAAATGGATTTGGCTTTTGGAAGACCATGCCAATATTTTTTCTTAATTGGTAAACATTGATATTGTTTTTATTAATATCTAAGCCGTGATACCAAATTTCACCATCAACTCGAGCAACCTTATCATTCATTCTATTAAGGCAACGTAAAAAAGTCGACTTTCCTGATCCAGATCCACCAATTAAGGCAGTAATTGTTTTTTTCTTAAATTGTAGACTAGCTCCAAAAAGCTTCTGAATACTCCCACCGTAAAAAACACTAAGGTCCTTAGTAGAAATAATTTGTTCATCTTGATCGAATTGATGAATAAAAGTAGGTGCTTCATTTACATTTTGCATAAATTTCTCCTTATGACTTAGCAGCTGTCAACTTGCGGTATAAATGGTTACCTAAGGCACGTGCACCCAGGTTAAACAAAATAACCACAATGATTAATAAAGCAGAAGTTGCAGCTGAAACAATTGTTGCATCAGGAATGATTCCTTCGGTATTAACTTTCCAAATATGAACAGCTAAAGTTTCTGCTGGGCGCATAACATTTAAGAAACTAGTTGGACTAAGCGGATTCCAATTACTATAGTCAATTGTTGATCCACTTTGACCTGCAGTATAAATTAAAGCTGCTGCTTCACCAAAAATTCTACCAGCACTTAAAATAATACCTGTTAAAATTCCAGGTAAAGCTGCAGGTAAAACAATCCCCCGAATTGTCTTCCAGTTCGATAAGCCTAAAGCAAGTCCAGCATCTCTTTGGGCTTGTGGAACACCTTCAATAGCTTGTTCAATATTACTAGTCAAAGTTGGTAGATTAAAAAATGTTAGTGCTAATGCACCAGAAATAATAGAAAAGCCAAAACCAAATTGCACTACAAATAATAAGTAACCAAATAAACCTACAACAATGGATGGTAAAGAACTCAGGATTTCAATGGTTGTTCTAATTAAGTTTGTAAACCAATTATCCTTAGCATATTCTGATAAATAAATCCCAGCCCCTAATGCAATTGGCAAAGAAATAATCAGTGTCAAGACTAATAAATATAAAGAATTAAAAAGCTGATCTCTTACTCCACCACCAGCTTGATAAGAAGAGGCTTCAGAAGATAAAAAATGCCATGAAAGATGTGGTACACCAGAAACTAAAATATCGCCTAAAATTCCAAAAAGAATAATTACGACAATACCCACCAAGGTATAAATACCAGCCGTAGCAATTTTATTACGCGTTTTTGCATTCATTATTTCTGTCCTCTCTTTCCAATTAAGCGGACTAAGAAGTTAAAGACTAAAGACATAATTAATAATAACAAGGCTAAGGACCAAAGGGCATTATTAGGCAAAGTTCCCATCACGGTATTTCCCATTTGACTAGTTAATTGACTAGTTAAAGTAGCTGATGGACTTACTAAGTTAGCTGGCATTAAGACCGCATTACCAATAACCATTTGTACGGCTAATGCTTCCCCAAAAGCACGTGCCATTCCGAAAATTACTGCAGTCATAATTCTAGGAGAAGCAACTCGCAAAATAACCTTATAAATTGTTTGCCACTTAGTTGCTCCCAAAGCCAAAGAAGCCTTTCGGTAGTCAGAAGGAACAGCCTTTAAACTGTCAACAGTCAAAGAAGTAATCGTTGGTAAGACCATGACAAATAAAACCAAAGTAGCAGACAAAATACCAAATCCTGTGCCACCAAAAATATTTCTAATAAATGGGACAATAATTGTTAACCCCAAAAATCCGTAAACAACAGATGGAATCCCAACTAATAATTCAATTACGGATTGTAAAAAGCGTGCGCCTTTTTTAGAAGAATATTCAGTCATAAACAAGGCTACTGCAATTGCAAATGGTGTTGCTACTAAAGCTGCTAATAAAGTTACTGAAAAAGAAGTTACAATCATTGCAGCCGCACCAACATGGCTCTTTCCTTCACCTGGATCCCAGTCACTAGAAGTCAAAAATTGAAATACATTTACGTGGTCTTTAGTAAATGTTTCTAAGCCATGGAAGCCAATAAAACCAATAATTGAAGCAACTAAAATAATAATTAAGATAATAGCACAGTAAGTTAACCCCTTACCCCAATATTCTTGTCGCGTTTCTTTTGAGGGTTCAGTTAAACTAGCAACATCAACCTTGCTAGCTCCAATCTTCTTTAATTTAACATGAGGAACCTTTTGCTTATCTAAAGCAGATTCAACTACTTTTTTTAGATCTTTGTTATTCATCAAAACGTCCTATTCTTTATTTTTGAACAACATGATTATTACTATCACGTTCAACTTGCATCTTATTGATACTAATGTAGCCTAGCTTTGGCACTAAGTCATTTTGAACTTTACTACCAAGCATATAATCAATAAACTTTTGAACATTTTTATTAGGCTTTCCCTTAGTATACATATGCTCGTAAGACCAAAGATGCCAACGATTTGTTTCCACATTTTTATTCGTAGGCTTTATTTTGTCAATACTCAGTTTTTGAATATTTTCATCATTAGCATATGGGAAAGAAATATAAGAAATCGTCCCTGGCGTAGAGCTGACGATCTTACGCACAGTACCGTTAGAATCTTGTTCTTGCGCTTGAATTGGCTTTTTTCCATTCAGAATTAAGCCTTCAAAAGTTCCTCGAGTACCGCTACCTTTAGAACGATTAATTACAGTGATATTTTGATTTTTTCCGCCAACTTGTTTCCAGTTGGTAATCTTACCAGTAAAAATATCACTCAATTGCTGTCTGGTTAAATTTTTCACGCCAGCGCTCTTACTAACAATTGGTACAATACCTACAACTGCAACTAGATGATTTTGCAATTTTTTGGCGTCAATTCCTTTTTGTGTTTCAGCAAAAACATCAGAAGTTCCGATTTCAACAGCACCAGCCTGTACTTGGCTAAGACCAGTCCCAGAACCTCCACCTTGAACAACAATATTACTGTCTGGATGAGAAAGACGATAGTCATTTCCAGCTTGCTCAGCCAAAAGCTGCATGGCACTAGATCCAACAACAGTAATCTTATTGCTATTATTGTTAGCACAGCCTGTAAGTCCGATTAAAATAGCTAGCAGTCCTAAAACAGCAGCTATTTTAAATTTAAAATTTGTTCTCATCAATTTCTCCATGTAATTTACAGTATTTAACAAGAATATTTTATCATAATATCCTCTGTCAACAGAACGCATAAACTAAACAAAAGGCTAGGTTTTTCAACCTAGCCAAAAAGTTATCTATTCTCTGACATTTTCATAAACATATGAAATTTCATCGGGACGATAAACGCCATGTAGTTCTCCTACTTTAGTAAAGTTCATTTTATCAATCAAATGCTGCATCGCAGTATTATTTTCATGAGTATCAATACGAATACTATCAATATCCTTACGATTATCACGGATATAATCAATTACCTCAGTCAACAATTTAGTAGCATAACCATTGCCCGCATGCTTTGAATGAATTGCGACACGGTGTATTACCACATACTTGTCTGTATTACGAAGCCATTTACCCTTTAAATTATCGTAGGAATGATCTGGAGCTTCAACAATTGAAATGGCTCCAACAGTTTCGCCATCAGCTGAAACAGCAAGATAAGCAAAGCCTTTTTCAATATCATCTTTAATTTGATCTGGAGAAGGATAGTCTCCTTGCCATTGATCAACTCCGCGCTCTGCTAGTTGGTTTGCTCCATCCTTCAAAATTGTCATGATTTGATCATAGTCATTTATTGTAGCTTGTCTAATCTTCATTAAACTCATCCCTTTCCAACTTTTTTATCAAGAAACCATTATAAAGAAAAGCACTCTCCTTGTAAAAAGAAAGTGCTTATTTAAAAGAAATATTAATATTTATAAAACTTTAGAAAGGAAATCTTGTGCACGTGGGCTCTGCGGATTTTCAAAAATTTGCTCAGGACTGCCCTGTTCCTGTAAATATCCATCCGCCATAAACCAAACTTCATCAGAAACTTCACGAGCAAACCCCATTTCGTGAGTAACGATAACCATTGTCATTCCCGAATCAGCTAAGTCCTGCATTGTCTTTAAAACTTCTCCGACCATTTCTGGGTCTAATGCACTTGTTGGCTCATCAAACAGCATTACCTCTGGATCCATCGCTAACGCCCGAGCAATGGCAACACGCTGCTGCTGACCACCAGAGAGACTCGAAGGATATTGCTCAGCCCGATCTTTCAAACCAACTTTAGCCAGTAATTCTAAAGCTTGTTTCTCAGCCTCATCTTCACTTACGCCCTTAACCTTCATTGGAGCAAGTTTGATATTTTCAACTACATTCATATTAGGAAAAAGATTGAAACTTTGAAAAACCATTCCCATTTTTTCACGTAAAACATCTAACTCTTTTTCATTAATATGCGTTAAATCTTGTCCATCAAAAACGATCTTACCACTACTTGGCTTTTCAAGTACATTAAGACAGCGTAAAAATGTACTTTTTCCTGAACCTGATGGGCCAATGATACTGATAACTTTTCCTTTATCAACATTTGCTGAAATATCTTTGAGGACTTCTTTTTTTCCAAAACTTTTCTTTAAATGTTCAACCTTAATCATTGCTGTCATTACGCTTCATCCTCTTTTCAAAGTGATTCAACAATCTCGTCAATGAGAAAGTCATAACAAAGTAAATAATCATGGCAATGAATAATGGCAATACACCCTTATAAGTTGAAGTCTGAACTAATTGTGTTTGGTACATTAATTCAGCAACCCCAATTACTGAAACCAAAGAACTGTCCTTTAATAAAGTAATAAACTCATTACCTAAGGCTGGCCAAATATTCTTTATTGCCTGAGGAATAATTACATATCTAAATGCCTTCTGACGGCTTAAACCTAGGGAACGTGCTGCTTCCATTTGTCCTTTTGGCAAAGAATCAATTCCTGACCTAATATCTTCAGCCACATAGGCTCCAGAATTAAGCCCAATGGCAATAATACCAGCAACCAAGGCTGAAAGATTAGAAATCAAATATCCAATTCCAAAGTATACAAACAAGATTTGAACCATTTGAGGCGTACCGCGAATAAATTCAATATAACAAACAGCAAGCCAATGTAAAATTGGATTCTTAGACAGGCGCATCAAGGCTAAAATGATTCCTAAAACAATACCAATAATGACAGAAAAGACAGTAATTACAATCGTGTACCAGATGCCCTTGAAGAAGTATGGAATATATTTAGCAAAAGTATTACTTTTCTTTTCCGTTTTCATATATTTGGCAGCTGCTGGAAGGTATTGTTTATTAATTAAGTCTTTCTTTTGAACATGATCAATAGTTTTATTCACCTGAGCAACTAATTCATCTTGTCCCTTTGCAATTGCTACTGCATTTCCAGACTGTGTTTCTTTCAGGTTTGAACGTACTGCGGCTAAGCTATTATTATTTTCCGCATAAGCTTTAGCGATTAATTCTTCAACGACAACTGCCGAAACCTTACCAGATTGTAAAGCTAAGACCAAGTTATTAATTTTCCCAAGACCTTTTAACTTAGAATCTTTCATTTGCGACTTAACTAAATTATATTGGTTACTTCCTGTTTGAGCACCAATAGTTTGGCCTTTAAGGCTTTGGATGCTTGTATACTTATCCTTATCTTTTTTGTTTACTAAAAAATATTCACCACTTGGCTTGTAGTAAATTTTTGAAAAAGCCACACTTTGTTTTCTCTCTGGAGTAGGCGTCATAGCAGAAATAACCATGTCTACCTTTCCTGTTTCAAGTGCAACTAACAGTGAATCAAAAGACATATTTTTAATAACAAGCTTTACGTTTAAATCTTTGGCAATGTCTTTAGCTAATTCAATATCGACTCCAACATACTTAGTCTTGCCATTTTCACTTGCTGTAAATTCTAATGGCGGATAGTCGGCGGATGTACCTACTACTAGCTCTCCACTCTTTTTAATCTTCTTCAAAACACTACCTTCTGCTACTTTCTTTTCACTAGCTGCTTGAGCTGGTTGAATAAAAGTGGCACCGAGTGAGAAGAAGAGTAAAAATGCAAAGAAAAAACTAAATAGTTTTGTTTTCTTCATTACGCTCATTCCCTCTATATTATTACTATTAAAAATTAAAAACTGAAATTTTAAGCTTTTGTTAATTATAGCGAATGAAACGCAATGAAGACAAGTAAATATTATTCTTTTAAATAAGATTGAACTGCTTTTAGACAATTTTGAGCTTCTTTTACGCCAATATTGTATACTCGTTTCAATTCCTTAGGATCTTTTTCCATCGTACCAATATCTAAAGGATAAGGAGGCCTGATAACTAACATTTTGCCTTGTACTTCTTTTTTTCTAATGTAACTAAGGACATCATTATAATCTGTTGCCCTAGTCTTCAATTTTTTTAAGACAGCAGGATACTTGTGCAATACTAACTCTAACGCTGGGTATAGTTTACTTGCTTCTTTTCGGTAAGATAGTGGCTGCGTTAAAATTACAACATTCTTCTGATAGCCAATTTTTTCAAAAAATTTAATCGGGATTGAATCACTAATTCCCCCATCCCAATATTTACGATTACCTATCTCTACTGGCCTTGCAAAAACTGGAATAGAAGAAGATGCACGAATCCATTTTAAATCAGCCTCTTTACCTGACAACAACTTGTGATATACAGCTTCTCCATTATCAATGTCAGTTGCCACACACCAAAAATCCATTGGATTTTTTTGAAAAGCATTTGTATCAAAGATATCTAATTTAACTGGTAGCTCTCGGTAGCAAAAATCAGCGCCATATAAATCTCCTGTCTTTAGCCACGACTGCCAACTTGATAAGCGAGGATCATGAGCATATTTAATGTTATAACGTAAAACTCTTCCTATTTGTTCAGATTTATAATTACAGCCAAATGCAGCCCCAGCTGACACACCAATTGCTCCATCAAACTTAATTTTTTCTTTCATTAAAGTATCAATAACACCAGCGGTAAACATGCAGCGCATCGCTCCGCCTTCCATTACCAATCCTTTTTTCATACTTTCGCCACCTTTATTTTTAATATTTTAGCAAGAAAAAACTGCTAGTTAAAACTAGCAGTTAAAGTTTATTTACTTTTTATAATTTTTCCTGAGAATCCACTTTCTTAATTCATCAATTAAAATTAGAGGAATCGGGATACATACTAGCATAATCCAATCATGCGCATTTAGTGGCTCTGTACCAAAGAATGACTGGAAAACTGGCACATAAGAAATGCATAGCAGCAAAACTATCTCCATAATAATTCCGATAAAGATCATGGAATTCTTGAAGAAATGCCTATTAAACATTGATTGTCTTGAATAACGAATATTTAATACTGCCGCAATCTGACAAAAGATAATTGCAGCCAAAGTTACTGTCGTTGCTTGACGATAATCCCAACCTACCACTGGCAAATTTGGAAAAATATGACCACGATAGAAATTAGCGCCAAAGAATGCTGCCGTTGCAATAATCGAAGCAATTAAGCCATACCATAAAAATGCTTTAGCTAAAACATGCTTATTAATTAAGTGATCTTTAGGTGACCTTGGAGGTCGATCCATGATGCCTTTTTCAGGATCTTCCCGTCCTAATCCGAGGGCTGGAATCATATCTGTTCCTAGGTCAATAAATAGAATTTCCATTACAGTTAAAGCAAGCGGAATTGCACCACCTGAAAGCAAGAACAAGACTGAAGGAACTGCCTCAGGCATGTTTGAGTTCAAAATATAAATTAAGAACTTACGAATATTACTGTACACACCGCGTCCTTCTTTAATTGCACCAACGATAGAAGCAAAGTTATCATCAGTTAAAATCATATCAGCTGCTTCTTTTGCAACATCAGTACCAGTACCAATATTGGCTTTCTTTAAGGCTGGAGCATCATTAACACCGTCACCGGTAGCAGCAACAATCTTGCCCATTTTTTCATACATAGAAACGACACGGTATTTTTGCTCAGGTGCCATTCTAGCAAAGACAACCTCACCTTCAAGATAATGTCTTAATTCATCATCTGGCATTGTCTTTAAAGCATCCCCTGTAATTACAGTTAAAGGCTTATCTGGATCGGTCAAACCAATCTGGCGCGCAATACTTTTAGCAGTTAAACCATAATCACCGGTAACCATCGTTACCTTAATTCCAGCTTTGCGACACTCACGAGCAGCTTTATATACTTCTGCTCTTGGTGGATCCATCATGACTGTTAAACCTAAGAAAGTAAGATTTTCTTCAACTGTCTCAATCGTTGCTGAGTCTAAATTGTTCATCATCTTTTGATCAAGATTACGTCCCGCAACTGCTAAAACACGCAGTCCATCCTTCGCATAGCCATCATTAGCTCGCATAATCTTATCTTTTATTTCCTGGGTAATAGGTTTTATCTCACCGTGTTCTAAATAAGAAGTACACTTATCAACCACACAATTTGGAGCACCTTTAGTATAGGTATTAAAACGGTGTGTGCCATCAGAGCTTTGAATTACCGTCATCATTTTTCTGCTTGAATCAAATGGTAGTTCTTTAACTCGCGGCGTATTTTTTAATTCAGCTTCAACATCAACTTTACCTTTTCGAGCAACCACTTCAAGGCATGCTTCAGTTGGATCGCCCAAGATTTGATAACGGACATGCTTTTTATCTGGTGCTTGAATTCTTGCGTTGTCTGCAAAAACGCCACCAAGTAATACTTCTTTTAAAGTATCGTTATCTTTAGCAAAAACATGCTTCGGTCCTTCTTTAATATGGCCTCGAACAGCATAGCCTTCACCTGACACATGATAGCTATTTTCTAGTGTCCAAAGTTCCTTAACTGTCATTTCATTCTTAGTTAAAGTTCCTGTTTTATCAGAACAAATCACTGATGTCGAACCTAACGTTTCTACGCTAGATAAACGCTTAATTAGAGCATGCTTTTTTGCCATTCTTTGAACCGCACCAGCTAAAGATAAAGTAACTGTTGGCTCTAATCCTTCTGGAATAAAGGCTACAATCATTCCCAAGGCAAAAACAAAGTCCTTTACTAAAGGATAGTGAACAAAGAAAGTAGCAATTAGGAAGAAAATAATTCCAATTGAAATTGCCAAAATTGAAATCTGCTTAGTTAAAGTATCTAGTTCCCTTTCAAGCGGACTCTTTTGTTGAGCAACGTTTTGAGTTAATTCAGCAATCTTACCGAAATCAGTATTCATACCTGTTTTAACCACAACACCGGTAATGTTGCCCTTCATCATATTAGTACCAGAAAAAATCATATTATTAAGATCAGCATGATTTTTCTTCTTAACGTCTTCAACAGCATGTGCCCCTTTATGAACTGGGTTCACTTCACCAGTCAGTGAGGACTGATCTGCTTGAGCCGTTGTAGCTGCAATTACACGAATGTCAGCTGGAATATCGTCTCCCTCTTCAAGCTTAACGATATCGCCAGGCACTAAGTCTTTAGCTAAAATCTTCTCTTCCTTACCATTTCTTATAACACGAGTATAAGAGGGAAGCATATTCGCTAAGGCCTCAGTTGCCTTATCAGCTTGAAATTCTTGCCAAAAACTAAAAATACCATTAATGATATTTACTGCCCAAATAGCAATTCCTAATTGCACTAAATCAGCACAAAAAGCAATAATACCTGCTACCCAAAGCAGAATCGCCATTAAATTAGTAAAATTAGCTAAAAATTTCTTCCAAAGTGGCTCCTGTTTTGCTTTGGCAAAAATATTCTTTCCATATTTTTGCTGCAATGTATGAACTTCATCAATTGTTAAGCCGCTTTGACTAGTATTTAATTCCTTCAGTGCATCTTCAACAGATAATTGAGCAACCTTAATTATCTCATCGTTTTCATCATTTTTAGTCAAAGTTATCACTTCTATTCCTTTTTACAGATCCATTTTAGTTCACTTTTAAAAAATATGCACATAAAGTTAATATATTAAAAAAAGAGTAGCCTTCGACTACTCTTCATTCTTTGTTAAATTTTTCTTATCTTCCAGGCCAAGTATTAGTTGTATTCCAGCTGTTTAAGCCACCAAGCCAGCCTTTACTCATTGAAATTTTTTTAATCTTTTCAAGTAATGCTTCTTCATCTGTTTCCAAGTGAAGATGGTTAGTAAGACAAATAGTATTTATATTTTGATAAGTTGCACGGGCTTCATCTACTTCATCTTGAACATTATGTTCTAACTTGTCTAAAGCAACTTCAAGTTGTTCTAGTAAGTATTTATTGCATTTCCTATCATAATGAGTCTTAGCAAGTGCGATAAAGTCATTCAACACTTGTTTCAATTCATTTTTCATATTTCTGTCCTCCAAAGAGTAGTTTTGTTTCCAAATATCATCATTTATTCATTAATTTTACTATCATTTTTTTGTAAAGCTTAAAAAGAGATCGATTTTGCGTATTCATTGATTGATTTGACATTTTATCGTAATTTTGTTTTGCTTTCATTTTGTAATCTTTTCTGAAAATATTGAACGAACATAAATAAAATGCTTCCTCCTCCAAAAAAGATAAAAACAATATTGAATACCAGATATGTGTAAAATTATATAAACTATCTAGAAAAAAGTCGCTAAAGTAATTAGTTCGCCTATCCAATAGAAGAATTCATACTTTTTTACTCATTGATATTATTTTTACTCTTTAAACGTTGCTGAATCCTATCTTTGCCATAATAATACGTGATCGAAAACACACTCATACTTATAATTCCGACAAAAAAACTTAGCATGATGCTGTCACTATTTGTTACATATAAAAATAGTTTATTCATGCAAAAAGCAAAAATCACACTGAGAATAATTATTGTCCATTCTTCCGTATTTGTATCTTTACCTTGATTAGTTTTATTCAATCTCATGTATATTCTTCTTTCTCAGTTGCTTTAGCTTCATAAGTTTGAGCATTAAATATCCCAAGATCATCCCCCAAAGAATGTTTCCAAGAATTATCCAAATAGTTAATGTACTCCCTACTAATAGGTCTATTACAGTCTCAAGAGTAAAAATAATCGTCCCAACAAGAGTACCAATAATGATTAACTGCCTATTATTTCGTTGTTTTTTCATCTTTACTATCTTTTACTTGTAATTGATATTCATCATAAAAGTCTTTCAAAACAACAATACTCATAAAAACATTGGCTATTGCTGAACTCAAGGGAAATGAACTTAAATCTTTGAAAGAGAATTAGATCGAATCTATCAAGCAGCTTAACTAAAAGTGTTCAATTTATTATTGCAATTTACGAATATTTTCTTTTCTAATTTCTTTCATTATTCTTCTCCTTAAATAATCAATATTATTTTTTATGTCTTAAATATTACCATCTTTCATCCCTCGAAAATACCAAAAATACCGAATCAGTCACTTTTACGACTAATTCGGTATTTTATTATTATTCTTAAGTTATCAATTAACTATTTTTCATTAGATGTGCTCTTTTTCTCATCTAAGATCCAGTTATATTGCTTAGCAAACATTGCAATTAATAAGATACTTACTACTACATATAGAGCAGTCGCAATGTAGTATGCATTCGCATACCCAGCTGGCGTCTTAAGTAAGTAAAAGGCTGTAAATAATCCATCAATTATTCCAATTACCGCATATGCAATCTGAACCACAGCAGTAAAAGCTGGACGCATATCTTTATCAACAATAATCATCTGTACTTCTTGCTGAATTGGCATTGTTGCATTTGCTAAACCACTACGTAAGAATAACAAAACTCCTACAACTACAAAAAGAGTAATTCCAGTACCAAAGTGTCGACCGTTAGCCATTAAAAACATTAACGGTGCACAAGTTAAGGTCCCAGCAGCAATAGAAACAATGGCACCTAGCTTCTTGGCTAAGAATGGAGCAAAGAAATATCCAATAAACATTGCTGCGGTCTGAAATGTATTAATTGTTGAGGTAATTCCCCGGGGAATATGCAGATAATCATTCAAATAAATTGGAATATAAGGAACAACCAATCTAGCACCTAGTTGAATACCTGCAATATACAAGATCCACATAATCGTCTTTTTATTAATCAAAGCTTCAAAAGCTTTTTTCTTCTCTTCTGGCGTTTGCGGTTTTTTCATCCCCACGGTTCGATAGTCCTTTGGCTCATCTTTAATAAAGATTGCTAATACAAAAGCAACTACATTAACTAAAGCAGTCAAAATCAATACTATTCTAAAGGCATTGGTATAATTAGCTAGATAACTTCCACTTAATTGGGCGGTATGAGCAGATAGATTAGAAGCAATATCATAAGAAATACCCTGCATCTTACTAAAGAAGTACACTACTGCTTTTCCACCGATAAAAGTTAAGATAGTTTGAGCAACTAAGTTTACAACCATTACTACTGTAAACATCTTAGTTCTGATTTCTTTAGGTACATAAGAAGTCCACATCAAAGGATACATTAAGTCATAAACTCCAATTGCAGTCCATGAAATAATGTAGGCAAACATAATAATTATTTGATTAGTTGTAATAGTAGTCAACGCCAGGAAAATAGAAGTTAAAGGCGGCAAAATCAACAAAATTTTACGATAACCTAATTCATGCACCCAAACAATCATCAACGACATTAATAATGCAGTAATCGCATTAAAGATATTCAGACCTGAAATTAATCCTGGTGCTACTATATCAAAGTATGACAAAGCCGCATCATTAGTAATTCCAGTTACCGCACCTAAAATTCCGTAAATCCATAGATATAAATAAACATTTCTCCGATATCGGGGATTCCAATTCTTGATTGCGGCTTTTTCTTGAGCAGTCAAAGTAAAACCTTCTTTTTAAAACCATATATAACACTTTCAATTTTATTTTACTTCACATGTTCAGAAAAAACACATATTTGTCAATATTATTGCCTGTAAATCTATCACAGAGCGTAATTTTAAGGTATTATTGTAATAGTTTAAAAAAGGAGATTTTAATCGTGCAAAGTAAACGCCCTATTATCATTGGAATTGCCGGTGGTTCAGGTAGTGGTAAAACGACCATTGCCCATGAAATTTATGACCAATTACAACAAGATGACCATATTTTAATTATGACGCAAGATTCTTATTACAAAAATAACGATGACTTATCAATGTCAGAGCGTAAGAAGATTAACTACGATCATCCCGATGCCTTTGACATGCCACTACTTGTTGACCAACTTCGTCAATTAATGGACTATAAGGCAGTTGAAATGCCAGTTTATGATTTTACTGCTCATACTAGAAGTGAAAAGACTATTCACACCGAACCAGCTGATATTATTATCCTAGAAGGTATTCTCGTCCTTGGTGAAGAAAACTTACGTAACTTAATGAGCATCAAGGTCTTCGTCGATACTGATGATGACATTCGTTTCATTAGACGATTAGAGCGCGACACGCAAGAACGTGGTCGTTCAGTTCATTCAGTTATTGATCAATACTTAAAGACCGTTAAACCAATGTACAATCAATTTATCGAACCAACTAAACGCTACGCTGACATCATCATTCCAGAAGGCGGCGAAAATGATGTAGCAATTGATATGCTTACTACTAAAATTCGTTCAGTTTTAAGTAACGTTAAATAGAAATAAACCTCGTAGGTTACTCTACGAGGTTTATTTTTTTCTACTCAACTACATTATCTCCATCTACCGTTGTCATTGTTAAAACAACGCCTGAAGGTTGTGGATCAAACGAAATATTATTTAAACCATTTGCCGTTCTTACATGGGCATATTTTAAATTTGCACTCCAAACAGTATTATTTCCTTCAATATTCTTTATTTCATAATCACTCTTAAATACAGCATGATCGAGCGTAAAGTTGCCAGCCTTTAAATTTGCGCTGCCTTCGTCAATCGTAACATCAGTTAGATTCATATCTCCATCTGTTACATTTAAAGAAATCTTAGATAAAATAGATCCCGATACTTTGATTTCGCCATCATATGTCGCTAACTTGCCATCGGCCAGATCACTATTTCGTACTGTTACATTTCCATCTGTTGATTCAAGAAGTGACTCAGCTATCGCCACTCGTCTTACTCTAACTCTACCTTCAGTCGATTTAAGATAAGCTCTTTCAGTCTTAATATCAACTATCTCAATATCACCGCTACTAGTTTGAATATCAAGACTATCCAAAGTAGCCTTTGCAGGAATTACAACTTTTAAGTGAGCTTCTCCCTTTTCAATCAAATTCATTTTTTGCTTAAGTCGTAGTTTACCATCTTCTAAGCGAATAAGCGGTAAGTAGTGTCTTTTCCCAGTAAAATTAACCGAAAAATTCTCGCCTTGTTCAACTGTTACGTCTCCAATACTTAGCTTTATTCTTAATTCATTGAACTTTTTATCACTTAACTTTACATCAACTATCTCATCTTTTTTATTCTCTTTAGAAAAAAGCTTTTCAAAAATCATAGCCTTTCCCCCTAATCCACGACTTAATTAAATTATTATTAATTATATTAATATGATTTAATATTTGCAACTCCTAAACGCAAAAAACAACGCTGAAATTTTCAACGTTGTTTTATTTTTTATCTAATTTAAATAAATTCTTTTACTTACTACCAGGTCTCTTTTTCTTTGCAACCTTAGCTCCTTGAACCATGCTATCATTGTAGCCCCAAACCCAAGTTACGATAAATGAAACCACAATTGTTACAGCACTAGCAATCAAAAATGTATAGAAGCTAGATAAATCAGTAGGATGCTTAGGATTAAAGAATGAAGAAAATCCAATTAATCCACCAGTAAAGCCATACATTGTTCCGTGCATTAAACCAGTAACAAAACCACCAAATGCAGAACCAATACAACCAGAAATAAATACTTTCTTATATCTTAAACTAATACCATAAACAGCTGGCTCAGTAACACCACACATTGCAGAAATAGTTGAAGCAAAACCTAATTCCTTTAAGTCTTCTTTCTTAGACTTAATAGCTACCGCTAATACGGCAGCACCTTGAGCAATCATTGATGAACAAATAATTGCGTTCAATGCACTTTCACCAGTTCCAGCAATTTGTTGTGCAACAAGCGGTACAACACCCCAGTGCAAACCAAAGATAACCAATACTTGGTAGAAACCACCAATAATAAATCCACCAATCCAGCCAGATGCATGAACTAACCAGTTGATGAAGACTGCAATACCATTAGCAACACCTTGAATAATTGGGCCGGTTACCATTAAAGTCAATGCTGAAACTACTAAAACAGTAATTAATGGAATAAAAATCATTTGTAAGTACGATGGTAGCCATTTCTTAAGCCAATCTTCACACTTCTTAGCAAGCCATGCGGCTAAAATCATTGGGAAAATTGAGTAAGTATAGTTCAAAAATTCAAACTTAATTCCGCCAACTTCAAACATTGTCTTAAAGGCTTTGCCCCATTCAACTAACTGCGGATAAACTAATACTCCACCAATTACTGCTGCGATGATTGGATCGGAATTCAATCTTTTAGCTGCGCAGTAACCAACTAGAACTGGCAAGAAGAAGAAAGCCGAATCAGCAATTGCGCTAGTAGTGATATAGGCTGTACTCTTGACACTAAGTAAACTACCTAATTGTGGCAGAGTAAGCAATGCCAAAATACCTTTAATAATACCAGCTGCAGCAATTACACCGATAATTGGACTCATTGAACCAGTGATAAATCCAATTAAATTACCAAAAGCTTTTGAAACTGGATTTTTACCGTCATCTTCTGGAGCAGGAGCTGCTTCACTATCTAAAGGTCCTAATTGCTTAACTACTTCATCAAAGACATTAGTTACTTCATTACCAATTACAACCTGATATTGTCCTGACGCATGCATCACGTCTAAAATTCCACGTTGATTTTTTAAAACGTCATCATTTGCTTTACTTTCATCTTTTAAGTAAAAACGTAAGCGTGTAATACAGTGAATTACATTATTAACATTCTCCTTACCGCCGACATTTTTAATAATAAAAGAAGCTAACTCTGGATAAGATAATTTTTTGCTTGAAGTGTCTTCTGCTTCTGCCGTCTTTAAGTAAGCCGTTGCTACAGCTTCACCAGCTTTTGCTTCACCTTCAGTTACATCAAGTCCTGAAATCTTGTCAGCTGAATTAGTAATCAAAACCATGATTGTTGTATCTAATCCCTTAGCTTTGATTTCATCTAAATCCATTTCAGCAATTTCATCGCCGGCCTTAACTTCTTGACCATTTTCAATCTTAATCGTGAATGGTGCACCCTTTAAGCCGACTGTATCAACGCCCATGTGGACTAGTACTTCTAGCCCTTCGTTAGTGACGATTCCGACAGCATGTTTAGTATCGGCAACCATACTGATTTTTCCTGAAACAGGTGCTACAACCTTTCCAATAGTTGGGGTCAAACCAAATCCATCTCCCATTGTTCCTTGAGAAAAGATAGGATCTGAAGTCTTAGCTAAAGCAATAACCGCTCCAGTAGCTGGAGCTAATAAATTAGTAGTATCTTGTACCATAATTTCATTCTCCTCTTTGAAAGTATCCGCTTTCACATATCTTGATTTAAATATTATACTTGTCTGTACAAGTTGTCAATACCATTTTATGAAAAAGCTTACTTTTCTTTTAAATTAACTATTTTATAGATGAAAAAGTTTTGCTTTACTTGTCTAAACAAGTGTATATAATTAAAGACAAAGGAGGATTTTTTATGGCTCAATCTAAAGTTAGTGCTATTGCTCAAGATTTAGTTGATAAAATTAAGCATCAACAATATAAACCTGGCGAATATCTCCCTAGTGAACATCAATTAATGGACTTATATGGTGCTTCAAGAGAAACAATTCGAAAAGCACTTACTAGCTTAACCGACCTAGGCTTAATTCAGAAGATTCGTGGAAAAGGTTCAATAGTTTTAAATCTCGATCGCTACACTTTTCCCATTTCAGGAATTAGCAGTTTTGCAGAATTGAATAATCAATTAGGACTTAAAGCAGAAACAAAAGTTTTACTTTTACAAAAAGAAGATCATTTGCCAACTGGCTTTATCAAATATTTTCCTGAAGAAAAAAACAGGGCTGGTTTTCATCTTGAACGCTTGCGATTAATGGAAGGACAAGCTGATGTCTTAGATTGCGACTATTTGCTTTCTCCTCCTATTAATTCACTTCCAAAAGATGCCGCAGAAACTTCTATTTATAATTATTTAGAAAATAAAGAAAAATTAGAAATTTCCTATGCAACGAAAGAAATTTCTGTTTGTAAAGTTGACAAGAGAATTCAAGATTTACTTCAATTAGACAATAAACTTGCAGTGCTAGTTGCAAGTAGAAATTATTTAGCTGACACAACTAAATTCGAATTAACCCTGTCCTATCATCGACCTGACAAATTCAAATTTGTGGATTTTGCTCGCAGAAAAAAGATTAAATTTTAGAAAGGATTCAGCGATGAATAATTTAGGCAATAAAGTAATTTATCAAATTTACCCCAAATCTTTTTATGACTCAAATAATGATGGTATCGGCGACTTACGTGGCATCATTGAAAAAATCGACTATATCAAGAAACTAAACGTGGACTTCATTTGGTTTAACCCATTTTTTGTTTCTCCACAAAATGACAATGGCTATGACATTGCTGATTATAAAAAAATTGATCCTCGATTCGGAACAATGAGCGACTTCGAAGAACTAGTCGCCAAATTAAAAGCAATTAATGTTAATGTGATGCTCGACATGGTTTTAAATCACTGTTCAACGGAACATGAATGGTTTAAAAAAGCTCTAGCTGGAGATAAAAAGTATCAAAAATTCTTTTATCTTAGAAAAGGTAAGGACGGACAACTACCTAATAACTGGCAATCAAAATTTGGTGGTCCAGCTTGGTCGAAATTTGGCGACACTGATTACTACTATCTCCACCTCTACGACCCAACTCAAGCAGATCTTGACTGGCACAATCCTGAAGTTCGAGCTGCCTTGATAGATGTTGTAAACTTTTGGCGTAATAAAGGAGTTCACGGCTTCCGCTTTGACGTAATCAACGTTACAGGGAAAGATACTATTTTAGTTAACTCAACAGATCCGGTGCAAGAAAAATCCCTTTATACTGATACACCGGTGGTGCAGCAATATTTAAAAGAATTAAATGCCAAATCCTTTGGTCAAGACCCAGAATCAGTTACTGTTGGAGAAATGTCATCAACTACAATTGAAAATTCAATTGCTTATACCCGTCCAGAAGATCATGAGCTTTCAATGGTCTTCACCTTTCATCACCTCAAAGTTGACTATAAAAACGGTGAAAAATGGTCTAAGATGCCTTTTGACTTTAAGAAATTAAAAGATATTATGCTTACCTGGAATAGTAAGATTGATCAAGGTGGTGGCTGGCAAGCTCTATTCTGGAATAATCACGACCAGCCTTGGGCATTAAATCGATTCGGTGATACTGGAAAATATCACAATAAATCTGCTGAGATGTTAGCTCTTGCTCTTCATCTACTACGCGGAACGCCTTACATTTATATGGGCGAAGAAATTGGTATGATGGATCCTCACTATACTTCCATGAAGGATTATGTTGACGTCGAAGCTTTGAATGCCTATGACGCATTAATCAAAAAAGGTATTGATGAAAAAGAAGCTTTTGAAATTGTTCAGTCTAAAGCTCGCGATAACTCAAGGGTTCCAATGCACTGGGATAATTCTCAACATGCTGGTTTTAGTGGCCACAAACCTTGGCTCATGCCAACAGACCAAGATAGAATTAACGTTGAAAAAGAACTACAGGATGGTGAAATTTTTAATTTCTATCAAAAATTAATTAAACTCAGAAAATCAGAAAAATTGATCTCTGAAGGTCACATCAAACCATTTTTAATGGAATACCCACAAGTTATGGCCTATGAGCGTTATTTAGATGACTCTAATGAAAAACTTTTAGTATTTGCGAACTTCTATGGCAAAGAAACTGAAGTTAAAATACCTGCTGAATATTTAAATAAGGAGGGGCATATTTTAATTCAAAATTACGATAAAAATCTTGCTTCTCTGCCTTCAGTCTTGCAATTAAAGCCTTATGAAGCTTTAGCAATCAAACTTTAATTTAAGAAGATCAGATTGATCTTCTTTTTCTTTTCAAAAAAATAAAACTCCCTTTTGCGTAATTAAGATTAGAGATCTTTCTCTAATACACTTAAAGGAGTTTTCTATGGATAGGAAAGAATTAGAAAAACGGGTTGATGAAGCTAATATCACCGCTGATCCCATCTTTAGCTGGGTTAACTAACTGCCCGTCTGCAAGGATTTTTTGATTTAATGCGTGGTAAAATTAATACAAAT
>OGKH01000184.1_pt1 | contig 54194 bp, 53 predicted proteins | sample 1572421 | NCBI WGS metagenome assembly OGKH01 (sample SAMEA2582084, study PRJEB24529) | metagenome | biome: Human gut stool | place: China | collected 2011
ATTCTCACTATGCAGGACCAGCGTATTGCGTGGGATACTGTGGAAACAACGGAGTAGTGACTAGAAATGCTAATGCAAATATCGCAAAAACTGCATAAGATGTAAAAAGACGTCTTATAGGAAGGGGAGATTTGTAATAGAATCTCCCTTTTCCTTTTTGGGGCTAGGGAAGAATTTACTATGCAAGAATGGTTTGATAGTTTCACGGATATAAAATATAAGAATGTTATCAGTAACACTAAATAAGGTGAATTTTATAAAGCTGAAGGGAGGTTAAATAAGAATGGTACGAAAGAGTAGAAGAAAGAGAAAAACACGAGTATTAAAATGTATAGTTTTTTTGGGAATTATTGTTTTTATAAGCTGTATGGGGGTGTATTTCTATAGAAAATACAAGGATACACAATTACAAAATATGGTGGATCAAACTGTGGAAAATGGAGATATGATGGGAACATTACAAAAGATGTCAAATTACGATTCTCGTATAAAAGATATAATAGAAAATCAAGATCAGTATCCCAAAGAACTTTTAGAATTGTTAACAGCAAATATAGAGACTATAGAGTTTGTGTTTGATTATCCTGAAAAGAAAGATAACTTACCAGCTACAATAGTAGAAGAAGCAAAAAGTGGAGAAATCCCATTACTATTGCAATGGGATGAAAGATGGGGATATCAGAATTATGGAGACGGCATGTTGGCAGTAAATGGGTGTGGTCCAACAGCACTCTCTATGGTTATTGTAGGTCTCACGGGGAATAAGCAGGCGACACCTTATCAAGTAGCACAGTATGCAGAACAAAATGGGTATTATGTAGAAGGGGTAGGAAGTAGTTGGAGTATGATGACAGATATAGGAAGCCATTTTGGGATTCAGGGAAGAGAAATTTCTTTGGATAAAGATAATATTCAGACAGAATTAGAATCAGGACATCCGATTATTTGTGCCATGCGTCCAGGAGATTTTACAACAACCGGACATTTTATCGTCTTGACAGGAATGAAAGATGGAAAGATTTGTGTCCATGATCCCAATAGTAAAAAAAGAAGCGAAAAATTATGGGACTATGAAACTTTAGAAGGACAAATCAATAATTTGTGGAGCTTTACAACACTTTTTTAATTCTACACATAAATTACACATAAAAAACGTGATAAACATAAGTGATATTTTTATAATAAAGACATAAAAATATTGGAGGTATCAATTATGAAGAAAAAAATTGCAATGGTGATATTAGCAACTTGTTTATTTGGAACTTTAGCAGGCTGTGAGAAGGATAGCAGTAATAAACCAGAAGTTCCTTCAACAGAAAATTCAACAAATAGTGTAAATCAAACTGAAAATAGCACGGAGAAGAGCGAAGGAACAAGTGCTTTAAGCAATGCTAATTTGGTTGGAACAGTAATTGATTTTACAGAAACAGGATGCACACTCGGAAAAGGAAGTGTTACAGAAGATACTATGACTGCACCAGCAGCTGGAGAGAATACAGAAGGTGTAGAAAAAATTTCTGTACAGTATGCTGATAATACACAATTTCAAATTTCGAATTCTACAAGTACGAATGTAACTTTAGAGGCGGGAACAAAAGAAGATGTAAAAAAATCATCAGCAGTCTTTCTGTATGGGGAATATCAGGAAGATGGAACATTCTTGGCTACGCGTGTAATTATAGATCATTTTCAAAAATAGTAGGAGGAGATAAATTGGGAAGTGCGAAAAGAGCAGTGCGTTACTTGATAAGAAAAAAATCAAAAACAGTAATTTTGTTTTTGGTACTCTTGATTTCAGAAGCGATGATTTTAAGTACAGGGATTATTTTAAAAGCATCAAATGAGGCAAAAAGCGAACTGCAGAAAAAAACAAAGACAAAAATATTGGCAGGAATTATGGAAAATAACAACCCGATCACAACGGAGGATATAAATAAAATACAGAAATTGAAGGGAATAGATAAGATTAATAAAAATGCAACATTATCTGCATATCCTACAAATTTCCAAACAGTAACGGAAAACCAAAATACAAATACAGAAAATCTTCAGGTTCGATTGGTTGGTTATGATGATTTAAAATTAGACGGTGCTTTTGCGGAAAGTGAAATCCGGATAGTAAAAGGAAAGTATCCAAAAGAGAAAAATGAAGTTGTTATCAATCAAATATTAGCAGAGACTAACAAGTTAGAGATTGGAGATACGGTTACTTTCGAAACAGATGGCGGGAAGAAAATGGATGGAGTGATATCAGGATATTATTTGTCTGGTTCGGAAAGAAATCAGTCGAAAGAAATGGCATCTGTTTATAGGATTGAAAATACTATTTACACAAAAACAGAATCTATAGCAGCATTACAGGAAATAAGCGGATATGAACGTATTTCCGTATATTTGAAAAATCCAGAAAATTTAGAAAAGATAGAGGGAGAAATGGCAAATATATTAGGAGAAAAAGTTGAACTGACAAAGTCTGATATGCTATTTCGTCAAATGAAACAACCACTCGAACAGGTTATGCAGGTTGTAAGTTTAATGTTATATTTGACATTAGGAACATCTGCAATTGTTATAACGCTCCTTCTATGTATGTGGATGAGGGGGAGAAAGAAAGAAATAGCAGTTTATATCAGTTTGGGAAAAAATAAATGCTCGATATTATCACAGTTATTATTAGAGAGTTTTTTGGTATTTGCAGTTTCATCTGTATCTGCTGTTGTTATAGGGAATATTTTGGCAGAAAAATTGAAGGGAGTATTATTTGCAGGAAAAAGTATTTCTACACTGGCAATAGAAATTAGTCCACACTTATCAGATATTGGAATGCTTATTATGAGTGGCGCTATGATACTTTTCATTGGAATTGGTATATCAGTGATACCTGTTTTGCGGACGAATCCTAAAGATACATTATCAGATATGGAGGGATAGTATGGAAAATAAGATAGAAATTGTTGTACCAATATTAGAACTATATGAATCTGTAGAGGATGATTTAAGAAAGATAGGGATTCGAATTAGATTGGATTTGTATGATGGAATGGACAACTGTATATATGCAAATAAAAATGCACTTAAATTATGTTTAACAAGTATTTTGTATTATTTTATCGACAAACGTCCAGAACTTTCTGTTTTAGAAATAAGCTTAAAATCTTATGAGGAAAGGATATGGATAATTTTTAGAAGTGCAGAAGAAAAGTACAGATCCAAAAGGCAAACACCTATTCATAATTCAGAGATGGATGTGATAAGGGGATATTTAAAAACAAAAGGTATTTTTTTGAGAGAAGAAAAATTACCAGATGAAGTAGAAATTGGATTTGAAAATGTAGATTGATTAGGAGGCGATAATGTGGTTTTAGAAGTAAAGAATATAGTTTATTATTATAAAACAAATAAAAGTAAAAATGTTTTGAATGGGATTAGTTATAAATTTGAAGAAGGTAAGGTTTATGCCATTTTAGGTGCAAGTGGATCAGGAAAGACAACATTTTTATCATTGCTTGCAGGTTTGGATGTTCCTGTTCTTGGAACTATTTTGTATGAAGAAGAGGACATTCTAAAGGGTGGATTGAATCATCATCGAAAAGAACATGTTTCCTTAGTGTTTCAGAACTATAATTTGATTGATTATTTAACTCCAAAGGAAAATGTTATGCTTGGAGGAAATGGAAATCCTGAAGAACTATTAACTGCTGTTGGGATCCAAAAGGAAGATTGGGATCGGAAAGTTTTACAACTTTCTGGAGGACAGCAGCAAAGAGTGGCTATTGCAAGAGCTTTAGCGAGTCCAGCTAAAGTATTATTGGCAGATGAACCAACAGGAAATCTTGATGAAGATATTGGCAGAGAAGTTACTGAGCTTCTTCAGGAAACAGCACATAAATTAGGGAAATGTGTAATTGTAGTAACCCATAGTAGAAGTATGGCAGAAACAGCAGATGTTGTTATTAAAATAGAAAAAGGGAAAATACACGAAGAAAATATAAGAGAAAAAGGAGAGGTTTCATAAATGAATGTGTTAAGACGCGGTGCTTATTCTGTAGTTAGAAAACCCATAAAAAGCATTCTTCTCCTATTAGTAGTTGTAGTGATTAGCAGTTTTTTCATGGCAGGATTGGCAAGTCAGTCTGCAAGTGTCAATGTACAGGATTCTACGCGGCAAGCAGTTGGAGCTACATTTAGGCTGGAGCTGAGTGAGGCAAATCGGCATACACGACTTGAAGAAGCAACAGAAAAAATTGGAGAAGGAAAGGAAGGGACTTACGGAGGAGTAACGACAAAAAAATTTGAAGATGGATCTTGGATGTCATTTGTAGATAATTCTTTTGAAACAGTTATTCCTAAAGATGCAGAGCAGATAGCAAAAGTAAAAGGAATTGAAGAGTACAACCTGATTACAGTAGCAACAGTAGTAAATCCTGTGAATTTTAAAAGAATTGAAGATTCGGATATGGATCAGAGCCAGGACTTTGGAGGTGTTAATCTAAGAGGCAATCGAATTATGGAAATGGATATGGATGTTGCAGCAGGAAAAATTAAGCTGGTAGATGGACGAATGACAACCAAAGAGGATAAAGATGTTTGTGTTATTTCAAAAGAACTGGCAGAATTAAACGGACTGCAAGTAGGCGACAGTCTACAGTTCAATCAGTGGGATGACAAGGAGAATTCGAAAGTCTATAGTGCGAAGATTGTAGGAATCTATGAAGCGGTGCAGAAGTTGGAACCGGTTATGTCAGGAGATACGTATCGGTCAGAAAATACAATTTTTACCGACATGAATTTTCCAGAGAAACCATCTGGTGAAGAGGGAAATCCGTTGTTCCGATATGCGATTTTTAAAGTGGGGAATGTAGACCAATATGATGCGGTAAGAAAGGAAATTGAAAAAGTAGACATTAACTGGGAAAGATATGATTTAATTGATAGCAATGGAAATATTCAGAGTATGGCTGAGAACTTTAATAATATGAAGCAGTTAAGTGAAATGCTGTTAATTGTAGTTTCGGCAGCGAGTTTCATTATATTAAGTCTGATCTTTTTGTTCTGGATGAAGAACCGGACACAGGAAATTGGTATTTTTATGGCGTTAGGAGAAAGCAAGAAGAAAATTTGGAGTCAATTTCTTTGGGAAGCTATGCTGATTGGAGTTTTGGGATTAGTATTGTCATTTATGATATCGCCTGCACTTTCCAAAATGACAGCATCTTATATGGCACAGCAATCCCAGAGTCAGGCAGAAGAGCAGAAAGAAGCAACGGAAAATCAGGTATTTGCAGACGGATATACCGCACCGGATTTGAAATTACAGAACATAGAAATAGAAGTTACGCCAGATATGTTGATAAAAGATACAATTGCAATCGGTGGATTGCTACTCATTTCAGTTTCAGTAGCAGGGATTATGATCATGAGGAAAAAACCAAAAGAAATTTTATCAGAAATGAGTTGATATATTTTGGAAAAAGTGTTAGGAGGAAAGAAAATTGAAAGCAAAAGAACACCTGAAAAAGATCAAAGGGACCATTGATGTAGAGAGAGGATACAGTCTGGGGACTGTTTTCACTACCAGAAACAAACAGTATATGTATGATACAGGAACCGGAAAAGTGTTTGAGTGCGGGGCAAATGAATACCAGATATTAAAAAGCCTGTTTGAAGAGACAAGCCTTCCGGAGAAGGTGGAAGGATCTTCTGAAGAAGAACTGGAGGCTGCATACAGAAATATCTGGGAGATGATAGAAACAGAGCATATCCTGCAGATTTCACCGGATTTAAAGTTTGTAAAGGAAACAGACGAAACATTAAGGGATTTGCTACGGTATGATCTGCAGCAGGTTATCCTGGAGCTGACAGAACAGTGTAATATGAGATGCCGGTATTGTATTTATAATGAACATAATGAAGGATACCGGAATTTTTCGCCAAAAGCTATGACCTGGGAAGTGGCCAAACGTGCTGTGGAGTATGCAAGGGATAACAGCGGAGATAAAGTGGCAGTATCCTTTTATGGCGGAGAACCGCTGGTGCAGTTTGAACTGATGAAAAAGACAATAGATTACAGCCGACAGATCATAAAAGGAAAAGAACTGACCTTTTCTTTCTCTACCAACCTGACACTGGTAACACCGGAAATCGCAGCATATGTAGCAGGGGTGGAAGGAATGAGTGTTCTGGCAAGCATAGACGGACCGGAGAAAATCCACGATGCGTACAGAGTGATGAGTGGAGGAAAAGGAAGCTTTGGGAAAGCAATACAGGGATTAAAATATCTGGTAGAAGCCTTTGGAGAGAGGGCAAAGGAAAGTATTGTAATCAATACGGTGGTCTGTCCGCCATTTAGTGCAAAGAAACTGGATGCAATCAAAGAGTTTTTTGAAGGACTGAACTGGCTGCCGAAAGAAATGGTGAAGAAATGTGATTATGTAGAATACGGAAGTGTAAGAGAAGAGGATATTTCCACGGAATATGCCGGAGATGGGGAGTTTATCGGAGAGGAACTGGATGGTTTCACATTAGACGCCATTGAAGGATGGGCACTGACAAGGGATTTAGAAGAGCAGGATCCCAAAAGTTATGTGGCAGGGATTGTAACGGATAAACTGGTACGGATACATAACCGAAGACAGACACAGGAACCGTGCAAGGACCTCAGAAGAAACGGCTGCTGTATTCCTGGGAACCGGAGAGTTTATGTCAAGACAGATGGAAAATTCCTTTTGTGCGAAAAAACTGGAGATGCGCCGGATATAGGAAATGTGTTTGAAGGGGCAGATCTGGAAAAGATAAAGAAATATTATATTGAAGAATACGATGAAAAATCCCTTACAAGATGTAATGAATGCTGGGCGAGAAATTTGTGCGGACTTTGTTATGCAGCATGTTATGAAGCAGAAGGAATTGATATGGAGAGGAAAGAAAAAGTCTGCGGTGCTCACAGGTATGCCACAAAAGGAGAACTGATTTCGTATTACAGCATTTTGGAAGAAAAGCCGGAAGTGATCGAAGAGATAGATGCGGTACCGTATTATTAAGGAAAGGTTTTAGATTATCAAAGATAATTTAAAATAGAAAAAATCAGACGGAAAGGAGGCGGCTGGTATGAGAAAAATCGTAGCAGGAAAGTTACAGACAGGAGCAGACTTTGAAGGCGGCAAATGGGGATGTAAATGTAGTGGTGGTACAGTAGTAGAAAATTCTCACTATGCAGGACCAGCGTATTGCGTGGGATACTGTGGAAACAACGGAGTGGTAACAAGAAATGCGAATGCGAATCTTGCAAGAACAAAATAATAGGAGGTATTGGACTATGAAATTAGTAGAAACAAAAACAACAAAAACAGGAACAAACTTTGAAGGGAATAGAGCTGGATGTATTTGTAATGGCACTGTAGCAGTAGCAAATTCTCATAATGCAGGACCAGCATATTGTGTTGGGTATTGCGGAAATAGTGGAGTAGTAACAAGAAATGCGAATGCAAATGTCGCAAAAACAGCATAAAGATTGTATTTTAAACAGAATTTATTAGTCTGGATAAGAGACAAAATAATCTGTTTAATGCCTAAATAAATTCTGGAAAAACAGACATGTGAACAGAGTTAAAAGGCTTAATACTATGTTATAAGAATAGAAGGAGATTGTCCAGTAGGTGCGGTCTCCTTTTACAAAAGCAAGTGGAGTGAAGTTTATGAAAAGATTAATGATGTTAATCAAAAAAAGTAAAGAATTCTTTTTGATAATAAGCAGAGTAGTTCGATTATTATGGAATAGCTCGAAGTCCAATTTTATTAAAACAATCATAGTAAGTGTTATTTCAGGTATTACGATTCCATTTACTTTGGTTATTTGGAAATATCTTATTGACGATATGAGTCGCTCCATTGTTTCAGGAAGCATTGCACCAGTTTTATTTTGGTTAATCCTTTATTTTATATTAAATTATTTGCAGAGTGTGCTGATGAGAATAAAAGATTATCAACAGAACATTTTATCAAGTTACTTAAATCGTTATACAAGCGATTTGATTTTGAGAAAGGTAAAAGATACAGATTTAAAGTATTTTGACAGTTCAACAATTTATGACAAAATTAGAAAAGTCAATGAAGAATCGACAGGGAGATCTATCAGTCTATTAGCCACATTAACAAGTTTTATTCAAAGTTTTAGCAGTTTAATTGGAACCATTACAGTTTTAGCCAGTCTTAATATTGGAATCATGTTTTTGTGTATTTTTATCTGCATACCAACGCTAATTGTTAGTATGAAGATGGCAGTTACACAATATGAAATTTATACAAAGCGGTTCGAGGGATTACGTTTTATAGCATATTTGAAGGATATTGTGACTGCTTATGAAAACATAAAAGAGATGAAAATTTATCATGTACATGACTTCTTTCGGGGACATATTATTAAACAATATGATGGATATATTAAAGAAGATAAAAAAATTAGAAGTAGTTTCTGCAAAAAACTGTCTCTGACAGATTTGGTAGAAGAGGCTGCAATCTTAATTTTTAAAATATACATTACTTTAAAGGTTATTTTAGAGAAAAGAACTATTGGAGACTTTTCTCTTTACATAAATTCAATTGATAATTTTAGGGGGTCAGCTACGACAATACTAAATACAATAGTTACAATTTTTGAAGATGGTCTTTATATACAAAATCTATTTGAATTTTTAGATATGAAAACAACAGAAAAGAAAAGAGAGTTATTATCATTCAACAAAGATTTTCAAAAGATTGAATTTAAAAATGTGTGGTTCAGATATCCTGAATCAGAGAAATATATATTAAAAGGTGTTTCTTTCACGATAGATGCTAAACACTGCTATTCTATTGTAGGATTAAATGGATCTGGTAAGACTACCATTATTAAGTTGTTGTTAAAATTATATGTTCCAGATAAGGGCGAAATTAGAATTGATGGAATTAATATATGTGATATTGATACAGAATCATATCAAACGATGATTGGGGCAGTATTTCAAGATTTTGTGAAATATCCATTGACAGTTAGAGAGAATATCGGATGCGGAAATATAGAAGAAATGGAAAATCTTAATCGGATTTACTGTGCAGCAGAAAAATCAGGAGCAGTAAAATTTATTCCATCATTACCGGAACAGTATGACACACAGTTACATAGAGAATGGAGTGGAGGAATTCAATTATCTCTTGGACAATGGCAAAAAATTGCAATCAGCAGAATTTTTATGAAAGATTTTCCACTTGTAGTATTAGATGAACCAACAGCTTCATTGGATCCTAATGCGGAATATGAGATTTATAAACAGTTTAGGGAGTTAATGGAAGGAAGGACGAGTATATTAATTGCGCATAGGTTTTCTACAGTAAAATTGGCAGATGAAATATTAGTCTTACAGGATGGAAAAATCATAGAGAAAGGAAATCATACAGAATTGATAAAATTAGATGGGGAATATGCAAAACTTTATAGTATGCAAGCAGAGGCCTATAGAGAGGAGTAATTATGCCACAAGAGAATAGTTTTTTTTCAAAATGTAAAAATCAAATAACGAAATGCGTGTGTCCACTGGAAAATCTTCAAGGAATGAATTATATAGCATTAACAATAAATGTGGGTTCTTCTTCAGAAAATGCAAAAAATGCAGGAATTGCACATTTCTTAGAACATATGCAAATGAATTTTTTTGATAAAAATGAGGAGAGATATCTTTGTTCAGCTTATACAGATTTTTATTCAACAACCTATTATTTTGATGTAAAGGATACAGCATTAGAGTGCGTAATAGACATTATACAGAATATTTTAAAAGGGAAGTATTTAGAAATGAAAGATATTGAGGAGGTACGAGCAGATATTCTGGATGAATATAAAGCGTATGAAGTGAAAAATAGAAATTCAGATTTCCGTATATTATTAAATGGAACCGATTATGAAAGTCATTTATCCATAGGAAACCAAAAGACTATTTGTTCTATATCAGAAAATGAAATCAAAGCATTTTTCAAAAAATTCTATTTTCTAGAAAATATGTGTATTATTTGGATTACATCAACGCAAACGTTGGAGACCATCGGAGACGAGTGGATTGCAAATCTTAAGGGAGAGCACGGAAAGATTGAAGAAAATATTTTGCCTTATACAGAAACAGATGGCTATGCTATCAAAAATCGACAGGATAATGGTACATCATACTATTTATATAGGGAAAGAAATTCGGACAGTGAGTCGATAAATGAAGATTTACTTTATGTAATACAAGAATTTTTAAAAGCGAATATGGGTAAGGTTGATGTGGAAAAGATATTTTTATCTGCTAAGCAAGAATTTATTAAAATAACGATAGAAGATATATTAGAATGGAAAGATATTTGTAGAGAAATAAAAAATTTAGCAGTAACGGAGATAGAAAAGAGATATTGGGAATTTTTGAAGGAAGAACCGATAGGTTACAATTGTAATTCTCTAAGAGAATATTTTATAAATGCTTTTACTTTTGGGGATATGATTGTAAAAGAAGAAAGAAACATTCAAAAAGATATTTGTGAGATTAAGAAATTGTTTGCCAAGGAGAATTCGATAAAAATTCTAATGAAATAGGTATCTACACAAAAAATACACAGAAAAGACGGAAAAACCATACGAAAAATTTATATACTATACATTGTAGAAAGAAATAAGTATTTTAAATCATTTTTTTAAAGATTTAAAATAAATAGTAGCATAGAAAGGAGGAACAAAACATGAGATTAGTACAGTCTAAAAGAATTGCAACAGGCTTCAACTTTGAAGGAAGTAAAGCAGGCTGTGTTTGCAGCGGAACTGTAGCAGTTGCAAACTCTCATAATGCAGGGCCAGCATATTGTGTTGGGTATTGTGGAAACAATGGTGAAGTAACCAGAAATGCAAATTATAATATTGCAAGAAGATCTTAAGGAGGAATAGATTATGAAATTAGTAACATCAAAAACAATGAAAACAGGAACTAATTTTGAAGGAAACAAAGCAGGATGTATCTGCAGTGGCTCTGTGGCAGTGGCAAATTCTCATAATGCAGGACCAGCATATTGTGTTGGGTATTGTGGCAATAATGGAGCAGTAACCCGCAATGCAAATGCTAATCTGGCACGAACAGCGTAGAGATGTCTTTACATACTACTGTCAAAAAGGTTCTATTCTATGTATTTAATGGAAGTATACAGAATAGAACCTAAATATGAATGATTAAATTCACTAGAAACAGAATAATAGAAAATAAGGAGGCTGTCAAGTCTTCTTATTTTTTTACTCAAAAAGAGTTGCTTAGATAAACGGAAAGAGAAGATTGAGAAAAGAAATAATTTTTGAAAAAAACAATAAAAAAATATAATAAATCCTCTTTTTTTGAAACCTGAATTGTACAACTTACGTATTGATACAAAAACAAAATCAGGATTCTTACGAATGAAGGAAAGAACGTTATTAAAACAACTACAGAGAAAAAACGAAAAGGCTTTAGAAGAGATTATGAAGAAATATGGAGCATATGTTACTACGATTTCAAAAGAAATACTTGCCGGAAAAGGTACGAAAGAAGATGTGGAAGAAGTAGTATCAGATGTGTTTATTTCTTTATGGAATACTGCTGAAAGAATTGATTATGAAAAATACACCAGTATTAAGGCCTATATAGGTATGATTGCAAGGAATAAGGCAAAAGATAAGATACGTGCAATTAAAAGTTGGAATCTGGAACTTTATGATGATGTGCTTCTAATTGATAACCAGGCAGAAAGACTCATGGAGCAAAAGGAGCAGCAGAGGATCATTCAGAAACTTCTTCAGCAATTGAAGCCGATGGATCGGGAAATCTTTCTTTTATATTATTACAGATATTTTAAAATAGAAGAAATCGCAGTACAACTTAATATGAATCCGCAGACCATAAAGACAAGACTTCGAAGAGGCAGGAAAACTTTACGTAATGCTTTGCGTGAGGAGGGATATACTGTTTATGAAAATAAAGATTAGTGAGATGCTGGATAATTCAGTTGAAATTTTAACAAAGGAAAAAGCGGACATAGATAATCTTAAAGATATTCAGGATATGGTATATAAAAAGATCATTCGTCAAAAAAAACATTCATATTTTTTAAAATCAGTGGCAGCAGTTGGTACAATCTGTTTGGTAACAGGCAGCATTGTTCTGGCAAAAACCCTTTTGGCTCCAGGTGGGAAAGTTGAAAAAGCAGAAAACTTGGAAAAGGAACATACACTTTATGAATCAGATACAGAAGAAGGGAAGATAGCAGTTGATATTCAAACAGAATTGCTTGATAAAGCTTATCTATATCAAAATGATATTCCTATTGCGAAACATATTTTAGAAATACAGACTGATTTTTATGGAAATAATCAGCAAATATATGTAGAAAATGGTACAATGCTGATTTTACAGGATCACGGTAAGGGGATTTTTTTGGAGGAGGATGAAAAAGCTAAAATAAGTGTTAGTCAGGAAAATATGGAGAAACAACCTAGCCATACATTTGAAATAGGATATATTGAAAACGGAAAGCCGTTTAAATTGGACACCGTTGCGGTAGAACAGTATGAAGTTTGGGTGGAAGGAGGAGATCAAAAAGAATATTTTCCGTATTTTAAAAATATATCTAGTGATCGAATTATTCTTAATTATCAAATAGCAAAGGAGAGTGGAGAAAATGAAGAAAATAAAAAAAGTGGTAGTGATGTTGGCTCTTTTGGGTATGACAACAAGTAGTATTTCTGCACAGGCGGCGGAATCGCAATCAAACAATACGTATCAGCAAAATGAAAGAATGGGGATTTCAAGTACAACATTGAGTGCAGGAGAAACCATCAATATTATTGATAACGATGGAATGGCATTTTATGTTCCGGGTGGGGCTAAGATAAGTTTTTACATTAGTTTGAAAACATCAGGAAGTGTTGAAATGGGATATAAAAATTCAAAGGGTGTCAAGACAAAGACGTATAGTGGAACCGGAAAAAGCCATAGCACTACTTTCACAATCGGAAGCACGGGATATTATAAATTTTATATAACCAATAAATCTTCTGGTACAATTACCATTACAGGAGGGAGCTTAAATTTTTAAATGAGAATAAAGAAAAAAATATGGATGATCATAAAATGGATTTTAGTTGTTATAATTTTGATTTTTTTACTGGGAGTTGTATGGAATGCAATTTGTAAGAAAGTAGATGAACGAAAAATGCAGAATGCATATGGTGACAGTGTACAAGTAAATGGTAAAAATATGGTTGTAGAGATTGTGGGAGAAAATCATGATGGACCACCAATCATATTGTTGCCAGGTTTAGGAGAACCGTCTCCTATTTTAGAATTTAGACCATTAGCAAGTGAGTTATCTAAAAAATATGAAGTGATTACGATTGAGCCGTTTGGATATGGATTATCCGATAGCACAAAGCGTAAGCGGACGATTGAGAATATTGTAGAAGAACTTCATGAATGCGTAAAGAACTTAGGCGAAGAGGAATATTATCTTATGGGGCATTCCATATCTGGGTTATATACTTTATATTGGAGCCAGATATACCCGGACGAAATCAAAGGAATCATAGGAATTGATCCATCCGTTCCCAAAATGACAAGTAAAGAAAACAATCCTTTCCCAATCAGTGTGCAGTTACTCAATCAAATATCTGCATATACTCAGAAGATAGCCAATATAAGCGGAATTACAAGGCTGCTTTCCATGAATGATCCAAAGAAAGTTGTGTATGCAGATTTTCAGTATCCATATTCAGAGAAGGAATGGGAAGTTTTCAGTATGTTAACATTAGATAAAGGTTATAACTCAACAGTTATGGCAGAAATGAAAAATCTTGAAAAGAGTATGGAAGCAGTAGAAAATATGAAGATTCCAAAAGAAATACCAATATTGCAGTTTGTTTCAAAAGAGAATTGCAGAACTATGCCGCAGTGGGAACAGCTACATAGGGATATTATAGCAGATAAAGAAAATGGAGAAGTGATTTTACTAGAAGGATCTCATTATTTACATTTTGAACAGAGATTGGCTATTGTCCAAAAAACGATACAGTGGATAGAAAATAGGTAAATATTCTGATTTTTATAGAAATAATTGTTCAAATGGTTCCGTATGTTTGCAATGCACTGTATATCGTGATAGAATAATAAAAAAATAAAGGAGTGGTGTTTGAAAATGGAATCTACGTGTAAGCCTAAAATTGTTTCATCGTTATTGAGAGAGTCCGGAAAGGGAAAACTTGATTTTTCACATCCCTTTCAGCGAAAAGAAGGACAATGGACCAGATATATGGAATCATTGGAAGTGGATTCTCTGCTAAGAGGATATTCTATTAATTTGGTATATGTTTGGAAGAAAGATAACAAAAACTATGTGATAGAGGGCAAGCAGAGAATTACTACATTGCAGAAATATAAAGGGGATAAATTCCCACTTTCTAAAAAACTTGATCCGGTTATAGTTGATGGAGAAACATATGAAATTGCAGGGAAAAGATTTTCTCAATTAGATGAAGTTGTACAAGATAAACTGTTGAATTCAGAAGTTCTGATTTTTGAAATGTGGGATTGTACGGAAAAAGAAGTAAGAGATATGTTTGTGCGTCTGAACAGTGGAAAGCGTTTAAATGGAGCCCAGATCCTGACAGGTCTTTTAAATATTGATGTGAGTACAGAACTTTATAAAATTATGGAGCATCCATTTTGGGCAAAGACAGGAATTACAAAAGGTGATATTAAGTCAGATAATATGCGCAAAGTGGCCTGCCAGATTTTGATGCTTATTTCCGGATATGAATATACTGCTTTTGATCAGAAAAATATTGAAAAATATGTTGAAGTATTGAATAGCGATTCAAAGGAAAGCATACATCTCATTGGACATGCATTAGACGTACTTGATAAGTTAGACGAAAAGGTTACAGATAAAATTGATAAGATGAAAAAGCTGTCCATTCCAATGGTAGTTGCAGCAATGGATATGGTGTACGGAGACGAAGCAAAAGAAGATGCGTATCTGTTATGGGTGAAAGAGTTTTTTGATAATTATGACAAACAGGAAAAATATCTGGAATATTGCGGAAGAAGTACAGATAAAGGCGAAAATGTAAGAGGACGTTGGGAAATTTTTTTACATTCGGTAGTGTAAAAGAGAAATGAAAAAAATGGAAAAAATAAAATTGCTATTCTAGGCGAAAATGGATCTGGCAAATCTACATTTATAAAATTACTTTTGAGAATATATGAACCAACATCAGGCGAGATTTTAATTAATGGTATAGATATAACAGAAATTGATTATGAATATTACTGTCAATGGTTTGCCAGTGTATTTCAAGATTACAAATTGTTTTCAGTATCTCTACGAGATAATATTACATTAGGAAAAGAAAAAAATGAGAAAGAAATACTTTCTATTTTGAAAAAATGTGGACTATATGAAAAAGTGCAGGAATTACCATTCGGAGTTGATACATATATACATAAAGATTATCAAAGAGAGGGATTTGAGCCATCTGGAGGAGAAGGGCAGAAAATAGCGTTGGTAAGAGCATTATGTCGTAACGCAATGATAGCAATTCTTGATGAGCCTACGGCAGCCCTAGATCCAATAGCTGAGGCAAATATTTATGGTCAGTTTGATGAATTCTTTAATAATAGATTAGTAATATATATTTCTCATAGATATGCTGTTACTAGATTTTGCGATAATATACTAATGTTTAAAAATGGTAACGTGGTCGAGCAAGGTACACATGACGAATTAATAAAAAAAGATGGTATATATAAAGAGATGTATATGCTTCAGGCGGATTATTATAAATAGTGAAAGTCCCAAAGAATGTTGCAGGTACAATATTCTTTGGGAAAATTTCAAATTTCATCAGTAGGAGTGGTTAAGAATGTACATTATAGAAATTGAAAACTTATGTAAAGAATATAAGAAAATTAGAGTATTAGAAAACATCAATTTATCTATTGAAAAGGGGAAAATATACGGGTTAGTAGGAGAAAATGGTGCGGGAAAAACAACTCTTTTAAAAATTATATGTGGATTGACAAAGAAAACATCAGGGCTTGTTAAAATTAAAAATATAGATTTAGAAACTTTTATTAAAAAACATAAAGAAATAGGAGTAAGTATAGAAAATCCGGCAGTATATCCTTATTTAACAGCTCAAGAAAATCTAGAAATACAAGAGAAATTGATAGGAAACCACAGGGAGGATAATGCTCAAAAGATATTGAATTTAGTTGGTTTGAAAGGTAATAACTTAAAAGTTGAAAAGTATTCATTAGGCATGAAGCAGAGATTGGCATTAGGACTGGCTCTTGTAGGAGAACCTTCGATTTTAATATTGGATGAGCCGTTTAATGGGTTAGACCCAATTGTAATTGAGGATATGATTAAGCTATTGAAACAATTAAAGACAGAAGATATTACAATTATCATATCAAGTCATATGATTGATGATCTGCTGGAACTGGTAGATGTCATAGATGTAATGAAAAATGGTAGTATTATAAAAGAGGTATTTTTGAAAGAATTAGTCGATACAGATATAAAAAAATACTTACTTAGTTTGATGAAAGAGGAAAGTTTGAAACAATGAAGTAGCGAGTAGAGAATAAATTTGAACATCACAAATAAGCCATCGTTGTGGTGGCTAAAAATTGAATATAGACGCAACACCTAATCAGGAAGCTAGTGAAGGCGCATCTTTGATGAGATATCCTCGTTGCTTAAGTAGATTAAGTGCCTGTGAAGTAGTAAGAATTTTTTCTTTATTCACAGGACGTGATTCAAGAACCCCCCTCTGGTGTATATGGCTTTAAATCTGTAAGTATGTGCCAGATAGCGGTCAGGATCATACGACAGATAGCGATGATGGCTTTTTTATGTCCACGGCGTGTTTTGATATGCTTATAGCGAGTTCAAATGCAGGATGTTTCTTTGATTTGATTAAAGCATTTACAACTTGTACTAGAACTGGCTTAAAATAAGACCCAGCACGGGAAATCCTAGCGGATTTGATTTTTCGGTCGCTTTTATCATTACGAGGACAACATCTAGCCTAGGAGACGAGGTGTTTAGCTGGGGGAAGACAGACATATCACCACCAATCTCTGAAAGCACTTGAATTGTGGCCAATGGATTCTTATAGAATCCGGGAACAGTCCTTATTAAGTTTAAAGCAGGCTCATATTTATCATTGAGACAAAGGATTTCCTTTGCTACTTCTGAAATGTGCTTTTGTAGTTCAGCGATATGATCAAAGCATTGTCTGAGTTTCGCAGCTTGTTCTTTAGAAATAACACCATCAACAAATGGTGATACATCAAATTTTTCTCTGGGGTGTTGCAAAACCTGTTCCGTAATAGAACGGGAAGATTTACTAAATACATCAGAAAAAACATCATCAAGTTTAAGATTGGATACAGTAAGACAATTTCCTTTCATGGGTTTTGTGTATTTAGAATGGGATAGAGTAACCCAGATTTCGTGTTGCTCTAAGATATTGAAACCAAGGATCCAATACTTTTCCGGTAGATTCCATGCACACATCTTTACAGTTATATTTTGGAAGCCAGTCACACAACGCATTCAATTTTTTTATGAAGGAAGAAAAGCGAGCTTGCTTATATTCTGTACGATTATTGGAATCAGTGATGCCGATACAGGTATAGATCCATGTTTTGTGGACATCAAGTCCACAGCAGCTAAATTTTAAAAGACAAGTAACTACCTTCTGATATTATAGAATTTGAACTGACAGTGACTGGTCATCTGGCGAGATCGAGTCGATTTCGGAAGAGATAAGTTTACGGGCTACTGTAATGAGTCACTCATTGATGCCTTAACAGATGACCGACAACATATATAGATACGAGGTCGCCGCTATACAGCCCCGCCACTCACCTCCACGTGTTCTGCAGTGTGTCAGTCTAAATAGTATCAGAAGGAAACTAAAATAGAAAGCGAAAGCCAGTGCAACTGTTTCATGACGCATTGGTGTCTTTCGCAGAAAGAGGGCTTATATAAATGAGAGAAAATTTTTGTTCAGAAATATTAAAATTAAGAAAGAGTCATATATTTATATTTTGTAATGTAGTTTTAGGAGTAATTGCTGTAGCAAGTATAGTTTCAACTTATTTATTAGAACCTAATTCACAAGATTTCAATGGTAGTAATATTCTTTTTTCTAGAATAGGGGATAACATTCCATTGGTTTTTATGATGATATTTGTATCAGTGTATGTAGAAAATGAATTTTCAACAGGAAGAATAAAAATTATATTATCTAAATGTTCAAGCCGGCAAGAATTTTATTTTAGTAAATTATTGATTTGCATGATTGGTGTAGGAATTACAAACATAGTATCATCTGTGGTCTATGTAGTTTGTGCAACAGCTGTTAACGGATTCGATCCTAAAGGAAAATTTTCACTTGCTTCATTTTTAGTGTTTTTTGGTTTGCAGTTATTGGTATATTCTTCTTATACAGCGATTTTTTGTTGTGTATCATTTTTGATAAAAACAGTATATGGTGCAATAGTTGTCAATTTATTGATTATTTTACTTTTTCCAGGAGTTTTTTTAATTATGGATAACTTATTAAAAACAGGCGGAATGCTAAGTAAATATTGGCTTAGTAGCTGCATGATGAACTTATTAAATAATATAACCTATTTAACATTCATAAATACTGTAATTCCATGTGTATTATTTATTGCTGTTTCATCATTTATAGGAATACACTTTTTTGAAAAAAAAGATTTATAAATAATGATACTGCTAGTGCAGTAAAGGAACATTAGCAATTGCATAAGCTTGAATAAATTAAAAAATTATTTTTTTATCAATATGATCAAAAAATTTTTTTAGAATTTTTTGTTCGCTTGGAGATAAAGCAATTAAGTAGGAATTTAAATATTGTGAAAAAGCATCTAAAGTGTTTAAAAGTAATGATTTTCCATTTTCTGATATAGAAATTTGGGTTATACGAGCATCAGATGCAACCCCTTTTTGTCGTATAATATAGTTCTGTTTTTCCAGATTTTCTAATATTTTATTAGTTTGTTGTTTTGGAATATCTAAAATATTGGAAATCTCTTTTGGAGAGAGTGAACGATTATATAAAAGAGATAGTACATAGTAGTGGTTGGTAGGTAATAAATTATTTGAGTTTTTCTTGAAAGATTTTTCAAAGAAATAGGAGGCTAAGATGAGTTTTTTTAAAATCTTAGAATCAATAAGAATATTCTTTTCCATACAGTACATGTACCTCCCTTATATAAATAAATTATATTTAAAAGAAATTTTATAAAATGATAACAAATAGGGCTGAAAATGTCAAATAAAAAAAGTGTAAAATATAAAAAAGTGTAAAATATAAAAATGAATAAGAAATTTTTATGTTAGAGTTATAGAAAAATATAGTATTGGTGTGAGTGAGATCTTATCAATGTATAGAAGCAATATTATAAGTGTTAATCAAAATGGAATAACTGATTAAAAAAGCAAACACTAAATTTTTTTGATGTTTTATTTTAAAGAAAGTGTTGACATAGAAAAAATGTTATAATATCATGTTAATGAATAAGCATTTATACTCATAAAAATCAAAGATGAGTACAAAAATTTTTTCCGATACAGAATCGGAAGCAAGTTTTGAAACAGGTGGCTGTTTCGGCAAGAAATAAAGAGTTATCAGGCATTTAGAATGAAGATATTCTAGGTGCCTTTTTTTATTTCAATTAAATAAAAAGGAGGATAGTATTACGCCACAAGAGAAAGAAGAATAGGAGGAAAATCATGAACCAAGAGTATTTAAAAGGAATCCACAGTGAGATGTGCAGCAGAGAGGCAATTATTTTTCAGGCTACGGAAAATAACATTATCAGTTTCCTGAAGAACAGTTTATTTGCAGAACGTTCTGAAATCAGGACACTGGACGGAAAACGGTTTTTAACGACGATAAAAGGAAAATGGATCGATATCTGTCCTGATAGAATTTATCTGGAAGAAAAGTTAAAACCGCTGATTTTAGCTGTGAAGGAAGGGCGAAAAATGCTACTTCCATTAAAACAGATCAAGGTAGAACAATTAGAAGGATATCGTCCGCCGATACCTGATTGGAACTATTTTTTCTGGCTAGGGTGCAGTGATGAAGAATACGAGAACTTCAGAAAGCAGAAGAAACCAAAAACAGTTATGTATGAGGCTTTCGGAGAGAAATTTCCAATACAGTTAAAGGTGGATAAGTATTCAATGACTGGAAATCTGGCGATTGAGATGGTGAACTGGAAACACAGGTATCCATCATCATGGGCTGCTTTGACAGTTGATTTGAATGAGGTGTGTGAAAAAGATTGTTCTTATGTTGATACAAACCATCATGGAAGAAAAATATTGTCATGGATTATAGAAAATGGATTAGGGGAACTGACAGGACAAAGAAATAGGAGTGGATACTGTACTTATGAGAAAATACGTTTTTATCCGGAAAAATTAAAGGATTGTGATCCCGAAGGTTACCAGAGATATAAAATAAAATTTGAAGAAACATAAAAAGGCTGCATAGTAGAGATGTTATCAGAGAACAGGAGGAATCAGGATGAGAAACTATCAAGATGAACAGAATAAAAATTATGAGAATACAAAACAAATGTTTGAAGCGTGTCGAAAAGATGTAGGCGATTCTAAAAAAGCGAGAAGAACCATGCCAATAGTTGATGATGAGATTTGCTTTGCAGATATTCCGGAAAATGGAGTGTGTATTACGTCACAATTTGAAAATGGGCTTTGCGGAGAGATTATCTGGTGCCGAAGTGGAGAAGATGTTTATATGCTGCACAGCAGTATCCGTCTGGCAGATCATACTGTCTGGCTTCAGATGGACAAGAAAGGTAACAGCGAGGCACTGCATTTAAAACTGCTTTCAAAAGAAGGAAATGAAAAGGTACAGCAAGATGAGTTTCAGGGGCTTTATATTTCACCGCGTATGCAGGTGAAACGGTTTTATGAATATTGTTTCTGGCCAAATTATATAAGAGGCAAAAGACCGGCACAAGAGAACAGCCTGAACTTATACCAAATTTTAAAAAGAATTGTGAAATGCATTGGTTCTGATTTTCAGTATGATTTGGAAACAATGCGGATTTAGGATGTGACATTTAGAATGAAAATTCCAAGTGTCTTTTTTTGTACCTATTTGGCAGGAAAGAATTTTCCTGCCAGAATTTAAAGAAGGAGACCAATTATGAACGAACTTATTATGACAGGATATGTTGCTACAGAGCCTGAAATCAATGAATTTAAGAGAAAACGGCGCAGGAATAAGAAAACACCTCAATATGGTCTGGCTGCAAATTTTCGTATTTCTGTAAAGCGTTCTTTTAAGAAAAAGGATGGGAAAAAATATGACTATTTTTCCTGTTCAGCTTTTGATAAATCCGCTGAATATATTGAAGAGTACATTGAAGAAGGCGATTATATTGGAATACATGGAACACTTTTAAATGACAATTACGAAAATGACGATGGAGATATGGTGTATAAGGATAAGATTACAGTGCTCCGGATTGAACTGCTTAGAAAACGAAATGACGAAGAGGAAGGATATGATTACGAGGAAGAGCCAGAGGACAACGATTATGATGATGAAGAATATGAAGAAGACGACTACGAGAATGACTATGAAGATGATGAGTATGAAGAAGAGGAATTGGAGGAAGAAGAGTACGAAGAGGAAGAAAAAGGATATCGCAGAAGTGTAAGAAAACCCAATAGAAATACGACAACCTCGTATAAGAGAAGCAGCAGGCAAAAGAAAACAGCGCCTAAAAAAAGATCTGAGCAGAGAAAAAGAGCGAAAGAAAATTCAGAAAGAAGGAAGCGACAAGGAAAGAGAAGTGCACCGGAGCGAAAACGCGGTGATAGTAGAAAACGTAACCTGGTAGATGAAGAATTTGAGCGTGTACAGGAATCAGAGTATAACAATTATGGATTTGACTAAAAATAGAAGCATTTTTAACAGAAAGGAACTTGTGCTGTTATGAGTAGTAAATGGAAATACTTTGTCAAAAAGTATCAAAATTTTTGTATTGCTTCGGGGATTGTAGGATTTCTGTTAGCCCCATTTTTATGGCCGTTTTTCCTCGCAATTCTGGTGAATACCTTGTCCCTGACAGTACCAGTTCTGCTGGTGTACTTGGTGATTCGCCAGCTGAAAAAGAGGCCAGAAGGAGCAGAAAAAGAAACATTTAAAGAGGTAGCTGAAAATAGGAAAGAAAAAGCAGAGGTACCTGAAGAACAGTCTTTGAAAAGGGCGGCTCCGGTTGTGAAAGCTCCCAAACAGGAACAGACGGTGAAAAAGAAAATGGAAAAAGAACGGAGCCCAAGTGTTTCCGAAGAATTGAATGAAGCAGAGAAAGTAGCAAGAAACTGGTATATCATGGAAGGAAGAGAAAAATTTCATCATATTTCCATGAAGCTGGCATCAGAAGGAGTCAACTCTTTTTCCATAGGAAAAGACGGGTTGTGCAGTATCCGAACCGAAAAAGGGTTTCGCAGAGTTGCAGCAATTCGGGATTTTCCAGCTCAAAAAATGTTGGTCATCAAAAAAGAACTGGAAAAAGAAGGGATTTACTATGTAAAACTTTCTGGACGCTATATGTGGGTTACAAGGAGGGAATAGCTTGTTAGAGTGTAGATACGCTTCTTCCATCTATTATAATCAGGAAAACGGATATACTGTGGCGGTATATGAAACAGAAGATGAAATTCCAGAAGGGAAGAAGGAGATTGGGAAACAGCAGTTTATAGCAGTTGGCTGCGAACTGCCAAGAAATGAAGGGTTGGATATATCCTTAAAAGGACAATGGAAAGAATCAGAACGGTATGGAAAACAGTACCATGTGGCTTCTTTTGAGATTCAGATGCCAACAACGGGAGAAGGGGTGAAAGCGTACCTTTCTTCCGGATTGATCAAAGGGGTTGGACCTATTATCGCAGAAAGGATTGTAGACCGGTTCGGGAAAAATACCTTCTATGTCTTTGAACAATGTCCAGAACGTTTGCTTGAAATTCCAGGAATTACACAAAGAAAGCTGGATAGTATTTTAGAGGGGTACCATAAAAGCGAAAATATCCGTCAGCTTTCTCTTTTTTTATCTTCTGCTGGTGTAACACCAAAGAAAATAGAAAAAATTCAGGAACATTTTGGACACAAGGCAGTCAGCATTATCAAAAAAGATCCCTTTCGTTTGTGTGAAATGGAAGGTTTTGGATTTAAAACGGTTGATCCGATAGCCAGGAAGGTCAAACATTTTCAGGCAGATAATCCTTTACGGATAAAAGCAGCTATATTATATGTTTTAAAAGAAGCAGAAGGGGAAGGGCATCTTTATTTAGAGGTGCCTGAAATTTTGACAAGAACAAAATCCTTATTGTTTCGAGGAGATAAAAGAGGTCATGTCACAGAACGGAAAATACGTGATGCAGGGAATTCACTCATTAAAGATGACAAGGAACTTGTCTGCAGCTATACGAAAATTTATTCTAAGAAAAATTATGAGTCGGAACAAAAAGCTGTTATACAACTTGCGGCGCTCAGCCGATATCCGATAAAAAGATATGATGTAGAAAAATGGATTTCCGGTTTGGAATCGAAAGAAAACATACAATTAGCGGAAAAGCAAAGAAAAGGGATTGAAATGGTTTTTCAAAATCCAGTTTCCATTATAACAGGAGGACCTGGAAGTGGTAAAACAACCCTGCTGCGTTTTATTGTTATGATACAGGAAAAATTGAATATAGATAGTATGATTTTATTGGCAGCACCTACCGGAAGAGCGCGACAGAGAATGTATGAAGCAACGGGATATCCGGCGTTGACGATACATAAAAGTATCGGACTTACAGGAGCAGACGGTGAAGAAGCATGGAATGCTGGAGAAATGCTTTGCGATGACTTGATCATCATTGATGAGTGTAGCATGGTAGATATGCATCTATTTACCAGTCTGATGATGAAAATAAAGACTGGAAGTCGGATTGTTTTTGTGGGAGATAAAGACCAGCTGGAATCAGTAGGTCCTGGAAATGTATTTAAAGAACTCATTGACTCCAGAGTCATTCCAGTTACTGTTTTAGATCAATGTTTCCGGCAGGAAAACCCTACTATTTTGGAGAATGCGATAAAAATCAACTGTGGCAAACAAAATTTGGTATATGATAACAGTTTTTCCTTTGTAGCAGCACATGATGATGAAGAAGCCGCGAAAAAGATTATGAAACTTTTTGATATGGAGTGGAAGTTGCAAAGGAAAAATGTAAATGCAGTGCAGGTATTAACACCTTTAAGGGAAGATACGAAGGTAAGCGCAAATGCTTTGAATCTAAAAATCAAAGACAGAATCAATCCTTACCAGATAGGACAACAGGAAATCAAAAATGGAAACAAAATTTTTCGTATACAGGATAAAGTAATGCAGACGAAAAATGAAGATGAAATTTCCAACGGAGATATCGGGATTGTACGAAAAATAGGAAAGGTGAGCGGTAAGAAATATATGGAAGTAGATTTTGGAGAAGAGCGGGTTATGCGATATCAGGAAGGAGAATCTTGGAACCTTGTTCATGCGTATGCAATTACTGCACATAAAGGACAAGGCTCCGAGTATCCGGTAGTCATCATTCCGATTTTGTCATGTTTTCGGCGGCATACCTTAAAGCGAAATCTATATTATACGGCAATTACAAGGGCAAAAAGAAAAGTCATTCTTGTGGGAAGCAAACAGGCATTTTCCCAGGCAATACGGGCGGGAAGATCCAAAAAAAGAAATACGTTGTTATCTTATCGGTTAAAAAAAGCATTTACGGAGGTTTTGGATAAGAATGAAGCGGCATAAGAAAATAGTGGTAAACTGCTTATAAAAGCAGAAAGAGTTTTAATGCGAAAAGAACATAAACAATTCTTCCTTATCATACGGAAGGAGGATAATCTGGTGAGAAAAATAAGTGGCATCTTTTTTTCGTGTGTGATAAAATAAGAAAAAGAGGAATAGGCAGGTGAATATAGGTTGAAAGTTGAAAATATACTGGCAAAGAATATTAGTTCTGCAGGAGAGAAAGCCTCCTATGATGCAGCATGCAAACGCCTTCTGGCAAATAAGGTGATCTTGGCATGGATTATGAAAAGTTGTATAGAGGAATATAGAGATTGTGAGATTCAGGAAATTGTAGAGAACTATATAGAAGGAGAGGCAGATGTTGCAGACGTACCCGTAAATATAGATGAACAGGTATCAGAAGAACAAATACAAAATGGAGCAACCGAAGACGCTTCTATTTATGAAGGGGTGGTTACATACGATATTCGCTTTTGTGCGAAGGCTCCGGTGTCGAAAGAAAAAATTCGATTGATCATAAATATTGAAGCGCAAAATGATTTTTATCCAGGCTACCCGATTATAAGCAGAGGAATTTACTATTGCAGCAGATTGATATCTTCGCAGTATGGTGTTGAATTTTCAGATGCACATTATGAGAAGATAAAGAAAGTCTATAGCATTTGGATTTGTATGAATCCACCGAAATATCGGGAAAATAGTATAAGCAGATATTCTATTACAGAAGAACAGTTAATTGGTAGTTGTTCGGAAAGAAAAGAAAATTATGATTTACTAACGGCAATTATGATATGTTTAGGGGACTCTGATGATGAAAATGCTTCAGGTATCTTAAAGTTACTGGAAGTTTTGCTTTCTTCGGATCGTGAAGTAAAGGAAAAGAAAGAGATATTACAGAATGATTTTTCAATTGAAATGACAAAGACATTAGAAAGAGAGGTGTCTACTATGTGTAATCTGAGTAAAGGCGTTGAAGAAAAAGGAATTCAGAAAGGAATTCTTCTTTCAATTAGAAACCTTATGGAAACAATGGGGTGGTCAGTAGAACAGGCAATGGAAAGCCTGAAGATTCCTGAAGAAGAAAAAACGAAATATTCAGATGAATTAATATAGGTTTTTTTATGATGAGTGTGGGCAGAAAGCTTGAGTAAAATCAGCTTTCTGCCCGTCTTTTATATATAACAGTTACAAAAAATATGATACAAATAATAGGAGATATCACAGTATCTTACATACCATAAGTGTTTTGCTTGCAAAATGGTGAGTTGCTTTTTAGATGTCATAAAGATACCTTGTGCTATTTCAATAAAAAGTAAAGCATGAAGGAGATGCAGAATAGGTTCTACGAATGCGTTTTTTGTGCACTGAAATGAAGAGAAAATTCCTTAGTTCCAATGAGAAACATAGGGAATATCGAATGTATCTTGTGAAGAAATATGCTACACTAGCGAAAAAGGCATGGAGGACAGTAGAATGAATTATAAAGATCAAGTAAAGAAGTATCTTGAATATTGCGAATATAGGAAAGAATTGGATTGGAATACGCTGAAGGCATACAGAATTGATTTAAGACAGTTTTTTGAGTTTGCACAGGAAGATGTCCCAGAAAAAAGCAAAATAGAAGGCTATATAGTGGAATTACATAAAAAATACAAGCAGAAAACAATAAAACGTAAAATTGCATCCATCAAAGCATATTATAATTATTTGGAAGAGTGCGAAATTATCGATGATAATCCGTTTAGAAAAATCAAAGTAAAATTCAAGGAAACGACAATTTTACCTAAAATAATCCCGCGTGAAGAAATTGAATCTCTCTTGAACTATATGTATTCGCATGAGCATAGAAATAGTAATGAAAAGATGTACAAATACTGGCTGAGAGATATATCTGTAATAGAAACTTTGTTTGCCACAGGAGCCAGAGTGTATGAAGTATCAAATATAAAAATAGACTGTATAAATTTGAATACAGGTCTAATCAAGATCATGGGAAAAGGCGGTAAGGAAAGATATATTCAGATTGCTTCCGCTGAGATTTTGAATATTCTAAAAAAATATTACAAACATAATTCAGAAGCAATCAAGAAAAGTGGATTTTTCTTTGTAAACAGCCGGGGAAATAGATATACGGAGTATTCTATTAGGTTAATGCTCAAAAAGTATACAAAGCTGGCAGGTATTGAAAGAAACATAACTCCCCATATGTTTCGTCACTCATTTGCAACATATCTCATAGAAGAAGGAGTCGATGTTAGCTGTGTGCAACAGATTCTGGGGCATAGTTCAATAAAAACTACCCAGATATATATTCATATTGCGGCGAGAAAGCAGGCTGAAATTTTAAGAGAAATGCACCCAAGAAAACATATGAATATACTTAGAGCAGCATAAGGATATTTCTTTTAATTCATTACAGTTATAAAGTACGATCAGCTTGATTTAAGGTGGTCCTTTTGGTGTACACAAAAAAAGCATGTTGGGTAATGGTTGTATTTATTGTATAGGTAAAATAGATGTTTATCAGTGTTAAAAGAAGATAATCGGGAGATCATAAAGAAAAATATGGAAAAAAATGTAGGAATTTGATATAATTAAAATGATAATTAGTAGTTATCCAATAATATATTCTTTAATACAGCAAGAGGAAAATATGGCAAGTATATCAGATTTTAAAAAACAATATACAAAAGCAATTCAGGAAGGATATGCAGCTATTTTTGCAGGTGCAGGATTGTCTCGTCCTTCTGGTTTTGTGGATTGGAAAGAACTTTTACGAGAATTGGCAGAAGAAATTCATTTAGATGTAGATAAAGAGGCTGATTTAGTAGAGGTTGCACAATACTATTGTAATGAAAAAAGGGGACGAGGTGAACTTAATACTAAAATTTTGAACCGCTTTATTACGGAATCTCAAGAAAATAGTAGTATTAATTCGTTGGCAAATATGCCAATACAAACATATTGGACAACCAATTATGATCATTTGCTAGAGGATATTTTGTCAAAATATGGAAATGAATATTCCTGTGCGGCAACACCGCAAATCCGGCAGACGGGAAACCGTCTGTCCGGGCTTGCGGAAACCGCTTATGCGAGTTTACTCGCGCAATGTTTTGTCTAAACCATAGACCTCACGCATTGAGATGTCATGTTCGGCATCAATGCTTGTGATGTTGATACGATAACTGTCATGGGCAATGCGGTCAATGATTGCATCTGCCAGAGGACTGTCATCACCGCCGAGCTGATCATACCATTCCTCAAATTCATACTGGGAGCAGAAAATCGTCGAAGATTTCTTGCGTCTCCGGTGGAGCAGTTCGAAGATATCCCTTTGTTCTGAATCCGTTGGTTTCAATAGAAGCCATTCATCCAAAATCAGGACAACAGGATTGGCATACTTAGCCATTACTTTTTTGTAGTTGCCATCTGTCCGTGCAATCTCCAAGTCAATAAGCAGATCAGGAAGGCGGACATACTTGGTATTGAAATACTGCTTACAAGCCTCCATGCCAAAGGCACAGGCCATGTAAGTTTTACCACAGCCTGTAGCACCGGTAATAAAAAGATTCCGGTGTGCAGATATATATTCGCAAGTTGCAAGTCTACGAATCAGTTCCTTGTTCAGCTTGCGTCCGGAAGTGTAGTTAATATCCATGATATTTGCTTCCGGCTGGTCGAATCCAGCATTCTTAATCAGCCTTTTGAGACGATTATTTTTCCGACTGCTGTATTCGATATCCACCAGCATACCGAATTGATCCTCAAATGGAATCTCCCTGCATTTTGGATCATCCAGCTGGTTACGGAATGCATCTGCCATAGCTGTCAGGCGCATTTCAATTAATTTATCTATTGTACTCTGATTTGTCATATGTGTTTACCTCCGATAGTAATCGGCACCTCTTGTGATGCCGTGTGCTTTATGTGTGGTCTTGGATTCAGTAGCTTCTGATTCCAGTTTTACAGAACCAGTTACAAGGATGTTTTTAATACTCTTGTAACTGGGTGAGGATGTATAGGATAAAGCCTTTTTACAGGCTGCTTCAAGTAATGTATCTGAGTATTTCTCAGCAAGCTTCAGAAGTCCCATACAACTTCGGTAGGTCTGTTGTTCCACACGTTTGGAGGTCAGTATTGCATTGACCACAGTGTACGTATTTATGCCAATCCGCTCAGCCCATTTGCGGAACCGGTCGCCGTTCCATTCCAGATATTTCTGGTGGTCTTCCGGCATATGTTCCGTGACCGTGCTGTACTGCCCAGGGCGTCCTTTCAGACGACGGTGGGAAGCAATGCGGTTATGGTTGTAGAAAATTTCAATAGTGGTATCTGTTACCTTTACATCAACTTTCTTTTTGATGTATTCATAAGGAACTGAGTATAGCATTCCGTCCACAGATATGTGATAATTAAATTGGACGGTGGCTGTTTTCCAGTCACTCAGTTCAAAACGGGTAGCAGATAATGGTGCCAGTAATGGTTTTTCTTCCTCAAGAAATAAGCTTCGCCGACTGCCCTCTTTCTTCTGAAAGAGCCTTTGGTTGAACAGTTCGAGCTTGTCTCTGATTGCGCGATTTAATTCTGCAAGAGAGAAGAACTGTTCATTCCGAAGTGCTGCTGTAATCCAAGTAGAGATATTTCCTACTGTTCCCTCAGCATTCGGCTTATCCTTGGGAGCTCTGACACGAGACGGAATAATAGCTGTGCCATAGTGTTCAGCTAGTTCCTGATAGGTTTCATTAATCTGCTGGTCTTTCCATCCTCCATTGTGAACAACTGCCGTTTTGCAGTTATCCGGTACAAGAATCTTGGCAACACCGCCAAAGTACTCGTACATATGGACATGTGCATTAATCCATGATTTCTGCTTCATGTCCAGAAATGCTTCCACGTATGCATACTGGCTGTAAGTCATTACACCAACAAATATATATGCCTTGATGATTTCGCCGGTATCCGGATCAATGATTGTTGCAGGATCACCTGCCCAATCAACTTCAACCTGTTCACTGGGTTTACGGTTGATATGCATGGTAGCACGATGTTTCTGCTCATCCTGTTGGATGTGGTAGCAGAATTGTGAATACATGAGTGGTTCATCGCCATTGGCACGGCAATCCTCCATGTATTCCGTCCAAAGGAGCTTTTTGCTTACGCCGTTACGGAGCAGCTCCTTACGGATGTAGTCGTAGTCAGGCATACGCTTGTGGGATGTGACTTGTTTTGCAGAAGGGAAGAACTTTTCTGCAAGAACAGCATCGGTGTCGTTTTCCTCAAGCGGCCAGGATATACCTAATTCAGCAGCACGCTTTAACACACGATTGACTGTCTTTTTTGAGACATTGCAACTGTCGGCAATGTTTTGTTGACTGAGATTCAAGCTTTTGAGCCTAAGAATCTCTCGATATTTGGTCATAGTCAAGACCTCCTAGAATATATTTGCACCACGGGGTGCATAGTTACATTCTAAGAATTTATGATAAAGGTTTCCACCACCGGAATGGCGGTTTCCTTAAAAACGGATTTGCGGTTTCCTGAGTCCGGACAGCATGGACACGGAAGCCGGATTATTCAGGAAAAAGAGTAGATATAAAAATGTCACCTCAAAATTTGTCTACTACATTGTCAGAAAGTGATGCAATTGTATATAAAATGCATGGTGATTATTTAGATCCTTCTACATGCGTAATAACTAAGGATGATTATGAATTATATAATGAAAAACGGCAATTATTTACAACTGCATTGCAGGGAGATTTGGTATCGAAAACATTTCTCTTTATTGGATTTAGTTTTGAAGATCCCAATTTGAAGTATATTCTTAGTAGAATTAGAAATTTATTAGATGAAAACAGACGCACACATTATTGCTTATTAGAAAAAATAAAAAAAGAAAAATATAAGAATAGTTTAGAACAATTCTATTATGATAAAAACAAGCAGGAGTTGCGTATTCATGATTTAATGCGCTATGGTATCGAAGCCGTTTTGCTTGATGACTATAAACAAATACCTGATATACTGGCAGATATTCAAAGAGAAACAAAATGTAATACTATCTTTATCTCTGGAGCAGCTCATGAATATGGCAGTGCATGGGAAAACTCAGCACCTCAATTCATCAGAAATTTGGTCAGGGAACTTTATCGAAAACACTACAAAATTATTACAGGTCATGCACGTGGAGTCGGAAGTTATGTTATCAGCGCTGTCGTGGAAGAATGTCAAAATAATGTATCTAAACTTGAAAAACATCTTATGATTAAAGCATTCCCATATGAAGATAAAAACAGAACTGATTATAAAAAATTAGTCACTTCATATCGAGAAGGAATCTTTAAACATGCGGGAATAGCAATATTTATGTTTGGTAATAAAATTTCTGAACATGGTGTAATTTTAACAGATGGTGTTTATCAAGAATTTGAAATAGCAAAAAAATCTAATGCATATATTATCCCAATAGGTTCTACTGGTTATGTAGCAAAGCAAATTTGGAATGAGGTTAGTGAAAATATAGAGGAATATCCTTATTTAAAATCTGAGGAAGTAATACTTCGTGAAAGTGTAGATCCTGAAAAGGTTATTCGTGCTGTTCTACAAATTTTATTGCGAATTCAAAAGGAGTATTAATTTTTCTAATACTATATAAAGGGAATGAAAAGACGATATATACATATTATAAGTCGGCATACTTTTTGTATCAAAACAAGCAGTTCTTAATATATTGCTAAAATTATTTGAAATATCAATATATTTGTTGGGGGAAGTGGTAAGTGCGTTATAAATCGCATTTACCACACCACATATATTACAAATTTCAATAATAGCAATACGTAAATCATGCGAAAAATATTCTTTACTATCAAGCAAGGATAATAACGTTCCTTTGCAAGGAAAAGAATGGTTTAATAACGAAGAATACTCTAAATTACCTAAGTGTGACTCAGAAATATTATCTATATAGTATCTGCCTACAATTCTACAAATTAATTCCAAATTATTATTTTTATTGAGATCTTTGATATTAAATTTTTCAAAAGCACGTCCTTCGAGCCAGGGAAGTTTTTCATAGACCTCTTCTTTATCAACATCTACATATATAGGGATAATGAATGTTTGTTCTGTTTCATCTTCTCTTAAATGAAACAAGCGAAGTTCTTCTAACGGCCATGAACGTGTTAAGAATTCTCGATCAATAATAGCAATACAATATGTAGAATTGGCTATAGCTTCTTCGATTTTATGATATATATGCTGTCCTGCAACTATTCCGTTTCGATCAATCCAAACATTAAATCCAAGTGCTGATAATGACTGCACAAGAGGTATTGCCAAGAGTGATTTTGTTTCTTTACTATGTGAAATAAAAAAATCAGTATACATAAGTTAAAACCCTCATCAATTCATTTTAATGATAACTACTAATTATCCTTTAACTGTCATGAACCTAAGAATAAGAGGTACTATTTTTCGTATGAGTGGGTTTGATTTACTTTCAATTAGAAACCTTATGGACACAATGGGGTGGTCGGTAGAACAGGCAATGGAAGTCCTGAAAATTCCTGAAGAAGAAAAGAGCAAGTATTTAGATGAATTGAAAAAAATGTAAAAGTACAAAATATATAAATTTTGAAAATAGTAAGGTGAGCAGTGCTTTGAGTGTTCACTTTATTGTGTGGGGGAAGAGACCGATCCTCTTTACTGTGGAAAAAGAAGGATTATCCAGTAGAAAACACCCTGTTTTTTAGTGCAAAAATTGTGTACAAGATTGCATATAGTTGTAAAATCTAGCATAATATCGTCTATTAAAGAGGGAGCAAAAAAGGAGGAACTCCATGAATAAACGTACCGCAAAAAAGAATTAAAAAAAGCCTTAAAAAAATGCAAAGTGGTCGTGGAGATGGTGTTTCACTTATTATAAAAACACAGGCTCATGTGGATAAAGAATGCAATCCATTAGAAACACCAAATGCCCGATTTATCCATTTAAAACGTCCCAAAATCCAATATATTCAGAATACGGATAAAAAGGATACTATTTATATGAGAGAGATCTTGTAAAATGATTGTTGACAGTTTCTCTATCTAATGTTAGGATAAGGTTGTATTCATTTATGTACAAGCAAATTTGTGCAATGAATTTTTATTCTGCATGGCAGCAGAAGAGTTACTTTGGCATAGTCTGCAATAAAATATAGGAATAAGTTTAAGACAAGGTATAGAAAGACAAATACCTTGTCTTTTTTTGCGTGTAGAAAGGAGGAACATACCTAAAATTTGCAGACAGAAAGGAGAGAAAATGGCAGAGATAAAATTATTTGATACCTGGACATTTCAGGAACAAATGCCGGAACCATTCAGCCAGTTTTTACAAAAAGAAGGATTACGAAAAACTACTACTATGGTGGAATGGCTTTCCCAGTATAATCAGGGAAGACAGGCAACACTGCATCCCCCTACATTGAGGGCAATGCTCAATATTGCAGGGATTTATTTGAAGCAAACAGAAGGAGCCCTTGGATTTCAAAAAGGAAATTATGATTTGTTGAACTTCTATTGTATGGAATATGTAAAGGGAAATCAACGCCACGCATTGGTTTATAATCCGATCAGTGCAAAAATACGTGGTATCTGTAAAACAGAAAAACAAACATATAAAGCTCTGGATTTTGTTGAAAGAAACGTCAGTGACGGAGAGGAAGTTCTGGCAATGCTTATTTATGTCAGTCTGGAAAAGAAAGAAGCATTATATAACCTGGAGTTTGCTCAAAATTTTATTTTATTCATGCAGCAAATGAAAGAAGGCTGGAAAAATGGAAAACTTGCATTAAAAGCGGCTTTTCTTTGTTGTGATAACCTGTACCGGAGAGTAGAAAATGTACAGGATTTCAACAATGAAGGAATTCCGTTGGAGAAAAGTCAGCTTGGAAAGAATGGTATGGAACAACTTTCGAAACTTGCAATCGAAAGCGAACTATACGCACCAAACGATGCGATCAAAGGTATATTTCAGATTTTGGGAGAAACGAAGAAAGCAAGAGAATGGACGTTAAAAGAATTAAAGAAGATTTACGGGCAGCACTGGTCGTTTCCAAAGGATTATGAGGATCGTATTCCACAGTTTCCAGAGGATATGAAAGTCGGGGAATATGCGCAGGATATTCTTTCTGCAATTGTAGAGTCACCTTTCCGGAAATTTATGATCACCGGAAATGCAGGAACAGGAAAAACGACAGATGCACAGATGATTGCCCAGATTTTAGGTGTTCCTTATTTTGCTTTAAACTGTGGACCGGAAACCGATGAAAGTACACTGGTGGCAGGAATTTATCCAAATTCCAGGAAAAAGACCGAAGATAGTATGAAGTTTCCTTCTTTACAGGAATTTGTTACAGATCCGATGCAGGTATTAGAAGAAGTAGCCCATACAAGAAAAGAAGGGATTACCAAAAGCGAAGCCTTTCGGGAACTGTTAGATGCAGTGTATCAGTCCGGTTACCAGAAAGCAAAAAATGAAGGGGATTTTGTAATGCAGGAATCGGAAATCATAAAAGGCTGCCGAATGCCTTCGGTGATTGAAATTATGGAGGCTTCTCTTATTGTAGAGCCGGGGACACTTGGAAAACTTAACCGGTTATTAGATGACTCCAGGAAACTGGACCTTCTGTACGGGGAAGTCGTAGAACGACATCCAAATGCAATTATCATCATTACGACCAATCTGAATTATGTTGCAAATAGGGAATTTGATTTTTCCGTGGTATCCAGAATGAACAAAGTGCAGCATCGGAAGGATTTAACAGAGCAACAGTTGGCAGAACGTGCCATGTTTCGTACAGGCTGCAAGGATATGGAAGTTTTAAAACAGATGGCAAAGGTAATGAAACGACTGGATACAGTCGTAAAAGAAGAATTTGGAAAAGCCGGACTTTGCGGCTACCGGGAATATGAAAACTGGGTATATGAATATATGCGCACCCAAAATCTTGTAAAGGCTGCAGAAGATACGGTATTATCCAAGCTTGCATCCGATGAAGAAGATAGGGATATGCTCCGGCAGGTATGTATGGAGATTTATGTAGAGCAAGGGAAGGGATCTGTATGAGAAGTAAAGAAATAGGAAATAGCAGGCAGACAGAGAATCGCTTGCTGCGGGATATGAAAGTATTTTCTTCTCCTCAGTTTTTAAGGTTAGTGCAACGGATTGGAAAAGAAATTACAGATAAGCATGATGCACAGATCCGGTTTTATTCCGATGCAACGGATCACAGGGCCGGTTATTTTGAGGGGCGATATATTTATATCAATACCATGAATATGCTTACACAAAGTTTTCCGACTTTGGATTTGAGAAGCAAAAGCCTGATAGGCGTGGAAGGACATGAATGCGGACATCAGAATTACAGCAGTATCTATCTGAGACGGAAATATATAGATGGAATTGCAAGTGGGATTTTATATCCAGCCTGGCCGCTGCCGGAGACGGAGCGAGAAACTGGATTTTTACAAAGTATGAAAGAGGGTTTTCAAAAGAAAGATGCGGTTCTATTAGGACTCTATCTGCAAACAGCCGGAAGGCTGCATGGATATCTGGAAGATGCCTTTATCGAAGAACAGATGTGCAGAAGGTTTCCAGGAAGTATCCGGCAGGGGATTTTGCAGAACCGTAAAAGGAATATGGAGCAGATTTCTAGTCTGAAAAGCCAGATTGTACAGAAGAAATCAAAGCTGAAGATTATGTTACTTCTGTTGGTGCAATATATGTTTACCCATAAGGTCAACGTATGGGACGGAGAAGTTGCAGAATATATGGAACTGCTTAGAAACTGTATTCCGGTTCTTTTGAAAACGACTGTTGATATGGGGGAAAGCGCAAGGTATCTTGCAACAAACCAGATTTTATTGAAGTTGTGGCCTTTGCTTTTAGAAGAAGCGGAAGGTATGGAAAGAAAAATAAAATCGACAGGAGAAAACAAAGAGAGCGTATTGAAACAGGCTTTTGATGAGTGGAGAAAAGATCTGCCACAATACTCGGAAGAACCTTCCTGCAGGGAAATCCGCATGGAGCGAAAGGAAGCTTCGGATGTTCTTTGGAATGGTGGAGAACTGAAACGTACTTTTTCAGAAGAAATGCAATCCATTCAAATGGAAAGAGAAAGTGTAGTAAAAGAGAAGGAAAGGCTGACAGAAGAAAAGACAGAGCCTTTGCTTTCTGAATTGGAGCAAGAAACTGTAAAGACAATTGATATTGGAAGAAAACTGCACAATATTTGTCTGGAATTAAAAAGAGAAGCAAGGGAAAAGGGATATGAGGAATGGATGAGGGAGCGTTTGAAAGAGATTTTAGAAAATACGGAGTTTACACCTGTGAACCGGGAAATTAAAAAGCGTGTTTTCCGAAAAGAAGTCATTTCACAAACCGTATATCAAAAATATAGAATTTTTCAACCGCAGATAAAACATACTTTAATGAAAATGAAGCAGGATTTACTACCGGTTTTAAAAAGGAAGAAAACCCATATTTTGCGTTACCAGTATATAGGAAAAAGATTGGATATGGCACATCTTTGGAATCCTGAAAAAAGAATTTTTCAGACCAAAATCCCTTCTCAAAACATGGATACAGCGATTGGATTTTTATTGGACCAGTCTGGTTCCATTGACAGCAAACGGTGGGAAACCTCTGTGCTGACAGCCCTTTGTGTGGTGGAATTTGCACAGGTATTTGGGATACCGGTATGTGTGAACGGACACTGCACAGGGAGAGAGCATATAGGAAGGAAACGAGAGGAAATTGTGTGTTTGCATTCCTATTTAGAGTTTGGTGAGAAAGAGGAAGGCAAGTACCGGATTTTGGATATGGAGACAGGCGGAGCCAACAGAGATGGGGCGGCCCTTCTTTACATGGCAGAAAAAATGGTAAAAAGAAAGGAAAAGATGAAAATCCTGATTTTTTTCTGTGATGGACTTCCAAATGCACAAGGCTATGGCGGAAAAGTAGCAAGGGAAGATTTACAGAAGGTACAAAGGCAGCTGAAGCAGAAACAGATTACTTTGTTTGTGGCAGCGATTGGAAGGGATCAGGAGGATATTCAAAATATTTACGGGAATGCCTGTATCAATGCGGAGAATCTGGAACAGCTTCCGCATCAGATTGTAAAGAAACTTTTAGAATACATGGGATAGAGAAACAGGACAAGGGACTTTTTCAGGTCTCTTTTTTGATTGGAGGAATTATGGAGCAGAAAAAAGAATGGATTGAGGATTTCTGGCGTACAGGGTATGCAATCCGTCTGGGAAAAGACCAGTATTTTCAGGAAATCAGAAACAAACGTATTGTAACCGCAAAAATTTGGAAAGCCGCTTTCTTTCAAAGCTTAAGAGAAGCTGAGATATTTGCTCAAAAACATCTTTGGTATACGGGGATGGATCCGCAGATTTGCTACCGTGCTTGGGTACTGGTATCTATTGAAAGTGAAGAAGAACAGGAGTTGTTTTGGAATGGAAAGCAGTTTGTCCCGGAACTTGGGAAGGCAAAACTTTTTTCCAGTTCGCAGGAAATGCAGACTTATGTAAAACGTTTGGGACTATCCAGACAGACTTATCCGGAATTATTGCCGGTAGAGAAAAAACAGATGAAAAATGCAGCGTAAGGAGGAAACAGGATGGAAATTAAAAATTTAGCACAATTAAAACGGGTTATACAAGAGAAAAGAGAATTTATTATCAGAGCACACCGACAGGAAAAATTTTTAGGACAGAAGAGAATACCTAACGTGGTACAAAGCAATGGATTTTATTCTGTCATATCCGGACAGCCGGAGCATGAGGTCAGTTGTGCAAATCATGGAAAAGGAAGCTGGATTGATTTTGGGAAAGCAACTCAGTGGGAATTTCAGGAGGAGACATGCAGTATGTATTTGCCGGAAATGGAGCATATACCTGAAAACCTGATTTGGACGATTGAATTTTGCAAGGATAAAAAGAATATCCCACAAAAACTTTCCTGCTCCATTCTCTGTAATGCTTATTATCATGGGGAATTATTGCTGCCAGAAGCAATAAAAACCTTCCCGGAGGCACTGGAATATGCGAAGGACCATTTAGATGAAATTCCATTAGGAGAAATGAATTATATAGAAAACAGTGATGTACTCGATCAGGAGAATTGTGAGCTGGTAGCTGCCGATTCGGAAGAAATTCCAGAAGACAGCAGCAAAGAAAACGGTTTGAAAAGCTCCAAAGAGGAATGGTGGAGGATCATTGAAGGAATAAAAGAATATGAAAGCAGACTGGCAGAACAGGGAAGGACAGAAGATGCAGAAAAGATTGCCAGAGGTATGGACTTTTTCTATCCAAATGATGTTGTAACGGAGATTTTGAAAGATGGAGATGGAAGAATTTCTGGGATAAAAAGAGGAGAAATTTCTTTATCAGATGACGATTATTATCTAGCAGATACCCAGGAACCTTATTCCTTCCGTCAAGTTACTTGGGAGGATATTCTTAGAATAATGGAGGAATATTCCAAGAATGGTTATCTGCCTCCCATCTTTTCAAAGGGAACGATTATCTGGCTTTCAGAAGAATATGAGGGCGATTCCAAAACATCAAGATTTTACTATCCGATGCAGCTGCCACCATGGAAAAGTCTGCAAATGATCCGAAAGTTGGATTGCTGGTATGCAGATACCGATTTGGATCGTAGGGAATATGCAGAAGAATATCAAAGGATTGTATCTGGAATTTTGCATGGTCTTGTGATTTTAAACCCGAAAAAACTCGCATTAGAAGAGGTGATTAAAGAATGGGAAGTGAATTTTACAGAACCCGAAAAAAGTGGGTATCGAGCAGCCTTTGATGAAATTCGTAAAGGTAAAATCCCAATTGTTCGGGACTGTAATTACATAACAGATTAACCACAAAAGAAAGAAATAAAGGGCTGTGCAAGACAGCCCTTTCCAGAAAGGAGAACAAATGGATATATTAAAAGAAAAAATAGATGCAAACAGTTTTCAGACTATGAAGCATATCATTTTCCTTACCTCAACAAAGAATGATAAGATACGGTATTTTGAAAAAGAAGAGGCAGATAAACGTTTTCTTCCAATAGGGAAAGAACAAAAGGAGGAAGACGCTTATACTTTTCAGTATCCGGGTGAGATGCTGGAGAGGTATGAAGAAAAGATAGGGGATACTGTTCAAATCCGCAGGGCACTGGCATTTGCCCTTGTAACTATGTCTGATTTTCATGAAGCACAAATGTATGTGGGAACACAATATGAAAACTTTCTGAAACGGATAGAACGAGAAGCGAAAACCGATATTTATCTGGCAGGAGCTATGTGTTTTTTAACTCCGTCTGAAAAGAAACAAAAGTTTTATTATGAACGGATTAAAAGTTATTCATACAAAGAACTTGCAGAATGTATGTGTATCCTGTTTTTATTCAAAGGGAAAAAAGAAATCTGGGAAATGCTAAAAGAAAATGTATGCTCTTTCTTTGAAAATGAAAGAGCAGTAAATATCTTCCAAAATGCTGAAATGTATATCTGGTTTTTCAGAACTTATGAAAAGGAAATTAAAAAAGAAAGAAAACAGATATTTTCGAGATTAAAACTTTTGGTGAAGATGCAGCATACCCACGTAAAAGAACGTTCAGAACTATTTCAACAGATGCGAAAGGCAGGTTACCAAAAAGAAGAAATTTTTTATTTAAACCTGCGGATGCTGCAGGCTGCAAAGGAAGACAAGTTAGAAACAGTAAGCCAGATAACATGGGAGCGTGCTTCAGAAAGTTTTTGCATTTTTATATGTAACCAGGAAAAGGAATATTCGGAGGAGCTTTATCAGCTTTGCAGGGAACTAATACAAAAGCATCGTTCTTATGAAATCAAAATCGGCGGATATGATGGGATTTTAGGCGCCATGAAATGGCAGGTAACTGTTAAAAATTCCAAGATATATGCACTGCTTCATACTTATGCAGGAGAGCGACAGGCAAATCCTAGCTGGTTTTTTATTCCATCATGTAAAACACAGGCAAAGAAAATCTTTTCTCTGTTGGGGAAAAAGGATTTTGATAAAAAAATACGGGAGACTTTATATAATCAGTCTTTTACGGAACAGGAACTTCAGGAGTATCTGAAGATTTATCAGGAATTGACAGATGTAGATTATATTCAACAGATGCTGCAAGAAGAGAACTATCAAAATCATAAAATTTTTGAGACATTTGCAGAAAAGAATTTCTTAGATCCCCGACAGATTATAAAAGAATTGCTTACAAAGGGAGAAGGAAAAGCGATTTCTGAATGGGAAGAACCGGAAAAAAAGAAGTATGGCTATATTCTTTCCTATATCGAAGATTTGGATACGGATTTAAAATTTCAGACTGCAAAACTTCTTTTGGATAACCGATCCATGGAAGAAATCAGAAAAGAAGGAAAACGAAATTTCTTATGGAAGAGTGTCGGAATTCAGGAATTTTATTACAGACGGGAATATGATAAGATGAATTTTTTGAAACTTCATTTGCAACCAAACCAGGTCCTGCAGTTGTTTTTCTGGATAGAAGAATCTGTTTATCGGTTTCAGCCACAAAAATATTTTGTTTTTCTTTTAAAAGTCTTGGAAAAAGAGGAAAATCTTATTTGGCTTCCGAAAGAACAGGCACAGGACTTTTGGAAAAAACTAATGGAGCTTGGGATAGAAGAAGCTGGAAGTAAGAAATTTAGAATGCTATACATGGAGAAAGAGGAACGGGAGAAGTTTTATAAAGAACAGGAAGAAACAGCAAAACAGAAAAAAGTGGCTGAACTGGAAAAGCAGACAAAAGAAGCATACCAGCATTTTTGGAAACTGCAGCAGGAGAAAACAGCAGAAGAGATTTTTTGGAAAATCGATTCACTTTTCTATTCTTATCAAAAAGAAGCCTATATAAAAGCAACGGTTCAGTTCCTAAAAAAATATTTAGAAAAAGTGGGGTGGAAATTACCAAAAGCAGCAATTTGGGAATATTTAAAACTGCTATTAAACTTAGGGAAAAAAGAAGGGATAGAGATTGCAACGATAAAAGAGTGGTTGATAAAAACGGAGGTAGAAGATGCTTACGACGGTGAAGGAACACATGGAGATTATTAAGGGATTGGAAGGACTTGGCTGGTAGGAGATTTTAGGATTTTCAAATCAACAGCTCCTTCCTTTTACAAAAGAAATTGATACAGAGAAAAAGAGAAGAATATTAAAACAGCTTCCAACTGAGTATGGAAAGAAATTGGTTGCCTATCCGAAATTTCTTTCAAAGATTATAAGTCTACTGGAAGCAGGAATTTCAGCCTATAGAATAGAAATGTTTATCGGCGGTGCCGATGAAAAACTATTTGCCCGTTCCTATGAGGAGTTGGAAGCAGCTTTGAAAACAGAAGCAATTTCAGACAGATACGTAGCTATATATCTGCAATATTATTTTTCCAGTCATTTGTCCGAAAAAGAGTGCAATATATTAAATAGAAACATGGAGTTTTTTGAAACATATTGTGATAAAAAGCTACAAAATTTAACTCCTTCAGAAAGAATGGTTTTAAAAGAACCCATTTTTACAGGAGAATTTTTAGGAATAGCGATTGCAGAGGAGAATTTCTTTCAGGATTTAGGGAAAGGGAAGGTATTAGAACTTTTGAAGTATTTGTCAAAGTTTCAATTGCCGATGCTAAGTAAAGAGGCATACAGACAGATTGTTAAAAATGCAGAAGAACTTTATCCGCTATTAAGAGAAATCATACCTCGTTTACATAAAGGCATACGATCTTGTTTTTTGACAAGGTGGCTGGAGAATGAACAGTTATTGTTTGATTTAAACAGATTTGTAAGACAAGGATGGATTTCGCAAGGGAATTTCTATACAAGAGCAGGGTATATACAAGAGGTTTACCGGTATGCCATAAAAGCGGTGGACCGATTGAAATATTATCAGGAGTCAGTACTTCTTTATGCAGTCAAACATCAGAAAAAACACTTTTTGAAGTTGTATGAAGAAAATACAGAACTGTTTCTTGAACTTCCATGGAATTCTATTTTATTTCAAAAAGCATTTTATGAGGAGTATGTCAATCTAAATACATTAAATTTTCAAAATTTAAAGGAATGCAGAAAAATAAAGGAATGTTCTGCTATAGAAAAGACAGATATGCTACAAAAAGAGTATACTTTTGCGGAAATAAAATTATTTGCTGTCTGTCCTGACAGAGAGTATATCCGTTTGTACCACAAACTAAATTATAGAAGGGTAGACGATCGGTTGAGAGTTATGCAGGAAGTGGTGAAAAAGAGACTCTTGGACAAGGTAACCAGCGAAGAAACGCTGGAAAGAGTTGCGGCTTTTTTATCCCACAAACCATTATCTAAGTGGGTGAAAGAAGAATTGGGAAATATTTCCGGCCTAGTAGGGATGGATATACTAGATTTGTTTATTTCCTGGGAAGAAGTTGTACGTTTTCTTCCAGAAGTGAAAAATGGTTTCCAACTGCGGTATTTGATAGCAAATAAAGAAAAATTAAGTGGATACCCAAATTTTCAGTCTGCCTATGCTGAACTATTAAAAAATGATCCTCACTGGGAATGGATGAAGAACACTTTTGCTTTCTCCGATTCGTTTATCAGAGAGCATGAAGCAAATATCCAGACATTTCTGGAACAAGGCGGTTCTGAAATTTTGTATGAATTTTATAAAGGAGATACCGGACAGACAGAAATGCTGCGTAGATTGTTGGTCGCAGAGCTTATGGGGAAATTTAAAGACTTAAAATACCATGATACAGATCTGGAAAAGGAACTTGCTTTTCCGATTTCAGAAAAACAGATGAAACTGTGGGCAGAAAATCTGCAACTTCAGAGAAAGGAATGGAAGATCTGGGAAGAAGACCGTTTTCTTCCGGTGATGCAGATTGGGGAGCTGCCGGATAAAACCTGTTTGAGTTACAAGACAGGAATGTATCGAAAGTGTCTGCTATCCTGCTTTGACAGTAATAAGAAAATTATATATATTTCTTATCAAGGTAAGATTGTCCTTAGGGCAATCCTTCGGCTTACAAAAGCGTCTGAAGAAAAAATGGAAAGGGAGAACAAAGAATTTCAATTTGTAGATTTTACAAAGGATACGGGAAAGAAAGAGAAACCAGAGCAACTGGTTCTGTTTTTGGAAAAAGCCTATGTAAAAGGGATTTCAGACAGATTGGAACAGGAGATGTTTAAGCTTCTTTTTCGTATGGTAAAGGAAAAAGCAGGAAGACTCAACATCTCATTGTTGATCAGTCGTGATTACTTTGGGAACATTCCAAGTGGACGGTTTCAAAAAGAGAGCAAATACATCTATATTTCGGCTACCAAAGGAAAAGAGCAGTATTTGGACTCCCTAGGTGGAAATCATGGAATTGCTTCTGAAGGAAAATACCTGAAAGCATCGGTCTACCATCCAATATCCCCGGAAAAGTGTGATTATGAAAGAATGGAGGGAGAGAAATTCTCTGAAATATCATAGAAAATTCAATTTGTCAGGTCCTATGAAGTTTGATATAATAATCGTAACAAGAGAGTGACTGGTTGTAGAAAAGAGAGGAATTTACGTGGAACATACAAAAGCAGATATTATATTTAAAGATTTTTGGCGGAATAATGAACGGTTTGCTGATCTTTTCAATGTAGTTGTGTTTGGAGGGAAAGAGGTTATTAAGCCAGAGGCATTGCATGAAATGGATACGGATGTTTCCGGTGTCATTCAATTAAAAGATTATAAGGAAACGTTATCCAGAACAAGAGATGTCATTAAAAAGACCGCTTATGGAGTAGAATTTGTTGTTCTTGGAATTGAAAGCCAGCAGCATATTCATTATGCCATGCCGCTGCGTCATATGGTGTATGATGCAATGAGTTACCTGAAGGAATATCAGGAAATTACACGCAAATATAAAAAAGATACCGGGAAAAAGACAGAAGATGAATTTTTATCAAAGATGAAAAAAGATGACCGGCTTCATCCGGTTATCACATTGACAGTGTATTATGGAGAAAAACAGTGGGACGGACCGTATTGTCTGAAAGATATGATTGTAGAAATGCCGGAAGAAATTGCCGCTATTTTCTCAGATTACAAAATGAACCTCTTGGAAGTACGGGATTCAGACCGATATGTGTTCAATAATACAGATGTTCAAAGTGTTTTTGAAATTACCAGGGAAATCTTTGCCGGCCATTTTGAAAAAATTCAGGAGAAGTATGGAAACAAGGAGATGGGTTCAGATCTATTAACAGTTGTCGGTCAGATGACAGGATCAAAGGAACTGATTCGTATGAGTAGAAATATGGAGGTAAACAGTATGTGTGAGGCATTAGAAAAGTTGAAAGAAGAAGGAAAATTGGAAGGCATTGAAGTGGGAAGAGAAGAAGGTATAAAGGAAAATAGAAAGGAAGTTATTCTTACCATGCTGCAGAATAATTATCCGATTTCTGAGATTTGTAAACTTTTGAATATCCCCGAAGAAGAGGTATTAGAAATAAGGGATAAAAAATAATATCGGTTTTCCCCAAGTGAAGTAAAAGGAATGGTGGTACATTTAAAGGCATCAAAAACAATGGATTTTTGGTGTCTTTTTACAATGTATATAAGAAAAGCCTTGCACATTGATAGTTAAAATGGATATAATTTGTATATCAATTTAAGAAAGAAGGGAAGTAATGAAAAAGTTAATTTTAATAGGTATTGTTGCTTTAGTTGTCTTTATGATATTAAAAGCCCTCCTTGTGATAGTAAGCAAGATTACAGAAAAAGCATTTAAAGTTTCAGATAAGAAGAGAGATAGGTTCGAATTTCCTCTTTCAGTAGCAATCCAGTTGCTTTTTATTTTAATATGGTTAATGAGTTCGGAGGGTGTAGCAAATAAATTTGGTTTGAATAATTTAGAATTTTACATATCCTTTTGTATGATAGGAATTTTTTGTGTATTCTGGTGTTATTTCTCTTGGGACATGGAACATATTTTTGTTAAACCATGTATATCCAAGAAACGGAATAGAATGATAAAGAAAATATCCATTTATGCATCAATATTTATTTTTGTCATAATTCAAGGATATTTTCAAACACTTCATGCAATGGATCCGGAAAGTGAAATAAATATGATGTTTTCTGTAACTAATTATTCGATAGTTGTTGCTATAATTGCATTAGATAGGATAATGAATCAAATTGTTGCATATATTGAAGAAAGAAAAAAAAGAAAAAAAGAAAATGTATGTATTTGTTGCCCTCTTGCATTTCAAAATAAAATTGATCAAGACAAGATATAGTGTTATTTTGTTGACTTGACTACTATATTGTGTTACCATAAACTTGTAGTTCAGTTTTATTCTTCATAAAGAAGAATTGTAATTTTTTTCTGACCATAAGGTTAGAATGAAGTTTTGAAGTTTTGATACTTAATTAAAAAGCGCGTATATCAAAAGCATTCAGGAAGAAATTCTTTGAGTGCTTTTTTTATTGCCTTTTGGAAAGGAGAAGAAAGAAAAATAAAAAGCAGAGAGAACGATATGAAAATCAGAAGGGATTTTTGTATCGTTTTTTTGTATATGCAGAAAGGAGTGTGACAATGTGCAGGAAAGTGATTTACAGCGTGCAAGTAAAATTTTGCGCACAGAATTTGGTTCCGACTGGAAACAGATTGTACAGACGTTAGGAACAAGAGAGCTTACGCATTGCGTAGGACAAGACCTGACTTCTTTTATGGCATTTCCGGAACGGGCAGAAGGCGGCAGCAATCAGTGGAGAGGAAATTGTTCCCCGCAGGTTGTAGCGAAACTCATTCAGTTTGTAAAAAAATGCAGGCGATATGAAAAGAAGAAGGATTTTTTATTTTTGGATCCCATGAGTGGTTCTGGGACCAGTCAAGATGTGGCAGAGGAATTGCATATTCCCTCTGTCTTATACGATTTAAACCCACATCCGCCAAAGGGGATTGGAAACTGGAATGCATTAAAGGATGAAGTTGCGCATAGTGCAGACCTGATTTTTTTCCACCCACCTTACCATGATATTATCCGGTATTCCGGAAATATGTGGGGCAGGCCGCATGAAGATGATTTGAGCAGATGTGAAAATTATGAAGATTATATTGAAAAACTGAACTATGTGATCAAAAAACTGTATTTCAGCCTAAGACAGAATGGGTATCTGGCAATTCTGGTAGGAGATATCCGGCAGAAAGGCATCTTTCATTCTATTGCAGCAGATATGCTTCATATTGGAAATATGAAGTCCTGGATTGTTAAGGGGCAGTTTCACTGCACTTCCAGTAAGACACAGTATTCCGGAAAACCCTTTATTCCTATTGTGACGGAAACATTGGTGCTTTTTCAAAAAGAAGAAATTCTTCTTGTACCATTTTCAATTAGAAGGGAAGGAATATTCCAGATACAAGAACAGGACTCCATTGCACTGACGTGGTTTCATTTATTGCGGATGACACTGGAACAGTTAAATGGACATGCAACGTTAAAGCAGCTATATCAGGAATTAAGAGAGCACCCGAAAGCCAAAAAGAATAAAAATTATGAGGCGAGAATTCGGGCAACTTTATATGAACATGCCGATTGTTTTCTGCCTTTAGCAAGAGGAACGTTTCGGCTAAAATACCGATAGGAAAGAGGTGTGTATGAAAGATGAAACAATGGCAGGATATTATCAGCTGCTGATTGCAATCTTTTGTAATCTGAATGCAAGAGAAGCAAGATATCTTTATGATTATGGACTGGCTCACCCAGTCTGCAGAAGAATGATGTATAGAAAATTAAAGCATCAAAAACAAGGAGAATGTCTTTCAGAGGAAGAAATTTTAGAAAGGCTGGATCAGTTGGAAAAGAATGGATGTTTTTACAGAGAAAAGAAAGGAGCGTGAGAATATGCACCTTCATAAACTGGCAGATCTTCTGTCATTTCATGAGGTGGCAGTTGGAGGAACCCTTCCCCAGACAGAGTATTATCGTGAAAAGCTGAAAAGACTGCATCCTATGCAGATGCTTTCGTCGAACATACTGCTGCCACTATATGAAATTTCTCTTTCTTATATGACAGTAAGGGGAAATTACAGGCAGGCGAAAAAATATGCTTTCCTGGCAGAGTACAGCGAAGTAGATTTTGAGGCAGAACTTTTATTAAAGGACTGGATTGCGGAACAGAATACCAGAAAACCTTACCGCAAAATTTCCAATGTACAAATTCTGGAAATTCAAAAAATTGCGTATGGGATACTGGATATCCGGTCGTAAAAGTGTTCCACTTTTTCTTATCCTGAGAAATTCAGGTTGCTGCTTAGGAAAACCGGCCATTGCGGGCTTGTTTTTCGAAAGTGAAGGTCAGGCAGTGTAAAAAGACACACCTACAAGCATGGCTTTTCCGTTTAGAGCAAACTTTTTGTAAAGAACGGAGAAAAAATGGAACAGTTAAGTTTTTTTAGCATTGAAAAGAAAATCCAAAACGCCATAACCCTGTTAAAAATGTTTGAAGCAAAAGCCATAGAGATGCATCCGGAAGGATACTATTTATGTTTTAGCGGTGGGAAAGACAGTCAGGTAATTTATGAACTGGCAAAACAGGCAAAAGTAAAGTTTCAGGCTTATTATAATGTTACAACCGTAGATCCCCCGGAATTGGTCTATTTTATCCGAAAAATGTATCCTGCGGTTATTATCAATCAGCCTGATACAACCATGTGGGAACTGATTAGCCAAAAGCATTATCCGCCCACACGAAGAATGCGTTATTGCTGCTCTGAATTGAAAGAAAGAGGAGGAAAAGGACGGTTTGTAGTCACTGGTGTGCGTTGGGCAGAAAGCAGGAAACGAAGAAAAAGAGGATTTGCAGAAATACAAGGACCGTCTGAACCAAAGGTTATTTTAAACAGCGACAATGACGAAAAAAGAAGGCAGATAGAAAATTGCCAGATAAAAGGAAAACGGGTGTTAAATCCAGTCTTGGATTGGACAGATGATGAGGTGTGGCAGTTTATCCATACACATATCCGAACTTATTGCAGCCTTTATGATGAGGGCTTTACAAGGATTGGCTGTATTGGGTGTCCACTGGCTTCCACCAAGCAGCGGGAGAAAGAACTGGCGCGCTATCCTATGTTTAAAAAGGCTTATTTAAAGGCGTTTGACCGAATGCTTTCTTACCATAAAGAAGGAACACATGGGAGTGCTACATGGAAAGATGCCGAAGATGTTTACAGGTGGTGGCTATATGGAAATCCCCCAAAAGAAATACAGGTTACTGGACAAATAGAATTATCCATCGAAAGGGAGTGGGGAAACATTGTGAAAGAAATAGAGAAAAAGAAACCAGAGCCTTCAAAAAAGTGGGAAGATGTTTTTCAAAAGAAACTGTATGACTGGAAAAAGATATACCAGTTTGGAACAGAAGAAAACCTAACCACAGACGGAGAAGTATTAAACCAAATCAGAAGGGAACTGGTGCAAGTCTATGAGAATTATTTTTCTGGTACAACTGCTTGTGACAGGTATAAAAAGAAAATTCCACAGGCTGTCAAAGATGATTATATGGCAGGAGAAGTAGAAATTTTTGAAACTGCGCAAAGGCTGGTAAAGAAATATAAGCAGAGCCAGAAGTTTCGATATGTGCTTGTGAAGCGCCCTCAAATCAGGGAAACAGACCGGAGAAAACTTCAAGTTGATCTTTTGGTCGGAAAAATTCAGAAATTAGAGGTTTGCGTAAAGAGAAAAGACATTCTTGGAATGCGTATCTTTTCAAAGGAAGACGAACTGGACAAAATGCTGGCGGAGGTTTATCAAAAAATAAAAGAACTTCCTAGAATAAATAAGGGTGTAGAAAGCGCCGGAAATAAGAAAAGATCCAGTTGGAAAAATCAGATGATATTAGAAGAATTTATTCGTTAATTGAAAGGAGGAAACAGGGTGACAGATCAAAAAATGATTGCAAGTATGGTAGGCGATTTTTATGGGGTTTATCTTGGAAAATCCATGTTGGGAATCCAGGGACTTCTAAAAAAATATCATAACCATAAATTTATTATTACCTTGATTTCTAATTTGGAAACAACGGTAGAAATTGATATGCATAAGGCGATGCATGAGATTTATGATTTCTATAAGAAACATAGAGGAAAAGGGCAGAGAGAGGACAGCGAATGGGAACAGATCATTGAAGAAGCCAGTAAGATTGGCAAAAAATATGAAGGAAATGCGTGGTGCAAGCAATTCCTGATCCAAATGATCAGCATTATTGAGGAAGAAGACACGGAAATCAGAGCAAAAAGAGAAGAATTAGAAAAAGCGGCATGATGGGAAGGGGAATCCCCCTTCCTACTTTTATAGGAGGAAATAGGAATGCTTGGAAAAATGATAGAAAATACAAAAGATTTGAATATGGTTGCAGACCGTTTAAGAGCAAGAGGCGAAATTTCACGTTTGCAGGAGCTTTGTAAAGAATGGCTGATACCGGAAAAGGATATGCAGGATTTTTTGCAGGGAAAAAGGCTGCGGCTGGCAGAAGTGCCGTTGGAAGAAAAAATTTTTTCTACTGCTTCTGAAAAGATTGCGGAAGAAATGTATCAGTTTGAAGGACCAGGGCTGGCAGTGGCTTTAGGGCAGTATCTTATGGAACGCTGTGAAGAGAAAACCTTAGGGGAACAGATTCTGCTACCTCATAAATCTTTGGAAAAAGCAATTAATTTCATTCTGCAAAGAGTATATGAAGAATCAAAAGACTACCTGCAACAGAATCGAAATGGGCAAAATGGTGCAGGAGTCGCAGTCAGTTCCCAAAAAGTGTACCATTGGCTGGAAGAATACTATGCGTTAGATGATGCTGAGGAAGAAAGAAAAAAGAAAGAGGAAGAACGGGAAAGAAAAAGAAAAGCACAAGAAAAAACTGCTGTAAAAGGCGTGAAGACTTCTGTAAAGGAAAGCAAGACCAAAAAAGACAGTCAGATTTCTCTTTTTGATATGCTGGAAGATGGAGAAAAAACGGAGGAAAAAAATGATTGCGTATAAAGCGTTTCAGAAGAATTTGAGTTGTTTGGGGTTTCAATATAAAGAAACAGAATGGAATTATACAGAAAAGGCTGCCTGCAGGAAAACGGGGTTTCATTGTGCAGAAAACCCGCTGGACTGTCTGATTTACTATAGCAATCCGGATTTAGCACAGTATTGTGTGGTTGAAGTTGCCGGAGAACGCCAGGAAGAGGGCGATGACAGCAAAATTGCCTGCACACAGCTTCGGATTGTCAGAAGACTGACGTTATTGGAACTTTTAATAGAAGGGGTTGCATATATGCTCCAGTATCCACACAGAAGGCCGAGTAAAATCATACAGATAGAAAAAGGAAGTTCCATGGGTGGATTTACAGTGGTGCGTGGGAAACATCCCATCGGAAAAGGGAGGAAAGATACAATCCTTCTTCTCATCAGGGAAGATATTAAGGGAAATATCGTTAATTTTTCAGTCATCATAATTGACGGAAAAGAATATGTTCCAAATGTTTATTATGATTTTGATGGAAGAAAGGCAGAAGAATAAATGAGAAAAACAGAATTATTGGAAATCGGCTGTTTAGAGGCAACAAAAAAGATGTTAAAGTTTTCCAAAAAGGAAGAAAAAAAATCCAGAAAACAGAGATTACAAAAGAAAATGAAAATGAGGAAGTTTGAATATGAAGTATCTGTAAAGATTTGTAAAAAAGGGGAGATTTTGGCAGTTTCATTTTTCAGGATAAAAGAAATGCTTGCCGGACAAGTGCAGCCGGAGATAGTTGTATTCTTAAATAAAAAGGAGCGTACCTATCTTTCGTACCTTCCAAGAGAAGCAAAGTGGAGAACAGCCACAATTATAAAGATTATGGGCTATTTTTATGGGAGTTTTTATCACTGTACCAAAAGAGATTGGGCATTATTCCGGAAATATTTTGACACAGAATGTAGCAGATGGACACCTTTAAAAGTTAGTTCTATCAGAAGTATTATAGAAGAGTTTCAAACGGATATTTTATGGGATAGGATAGAGGAAAGGCGCAGACAAGAAACCAATGAATGGGATCAGGTAATGTCCCAAATTCCGGTACTTCCAAAGGATTGGGAAAGGTGGTGCAGAAAATCGGCCATTACGCAGCACTATATTTTCTACAAACCGGAAAGAAAAGGAGAAGGCTATTGCAGCAGATGCAACACGAGAGTGCAGGGTATTTTACCAAAACATAATCAATATGGTATCTGCCCGAAGTGTAGACAGCGAATACAATATAAATCCAAGAAAATGCAAAAAAGGATTATTCACAAAGCAGAGTGCACCTATTTGTTGCAGAAGTTCGGAACTAATCAAATGGTGATTCGGAAGTTTAACGTCTATGCAAAATTTCATCAAAAGCGTGACTTTGTTCCGGAAATAAGCTGGTTTGAAACCAGAAGGGTAATCGTAGAAAAAGATTTTTCCCAGACAGCATATTATTATGGACAATATAAGGATGGCTCCTATCGGTGGAGAGAGTCTTTATATGCAGAGTACCATTATGATTTTGAAGGGAATAAAGGCACGCTATATCAGAGAACCTTATTTTCTTTGAACCAGGGAATTTTGAAGACTTCCGGGTTATACGAACTTCAAAAGAACATGAAAATGGTAGAACCGGAAACGTATTTATTATACCGTTATCATTGTCCGGCTATTGAGAAAGCTGCAAAGGCAGGATTGAAAAAATTTGTGATCCAAAGCATCCATAAAAAGAGCCGACTTCCAAATCACAGAAAACTGATGGGAATTTTGGGAATCAATAGTTGCCTGCTAAAGCAGTTGGTGAAAATGGACGGCGGAATAGCTGGTTTATCCTGGCTGCAAAAGATGAAGAATACACAAAAGTGGATTTCAGAGGATATACTTCGTTATTTTGAAAAACATAATATTTCCACAATAGATGTTGCCTTTATTGAAAATCAAATGTCGCCACAGCAGATTTACCATTATTTAAGAAGAATGGAAAAGGAAAGCGGGCTGCCCGTAGAGAAGATTTTGACGATATGGAGAGATTATCTGTCCATGGCAAAAAAAATAGGAGAAAATCTAAAGGACTCCATCGTTTATAGACCACGGGAGTTAGAAAGAAGGCATGATGAGGCGGTAATAGCCCTGCAGGAAATAGACACAAAGCAGAGAGCAGAGGAACTACGGGAGAAATTTCCAAATCTGGAAAAGGTTTGTAGGGAAATCACGCCCATCTATCAGTCACTGAAAGATGAAAAATATGCAGTGCTGGTTCCTCAAAAGATTGAAGATATTATAAAAGAAGGAAAAGCATTGCATCATTGTGTAGGTACTCAGGAATGCTATTTTGACCGGATCAGCAGAAAAACCTCCTATATTGTTTTCTTACGCAGACAGGAAGAATTGGAAAAGGAATTTTATACGATGGAAATTGAACCAGATGGAAACATTGTACAAAAAAGTAAGGACTATAACAGAACGGGAGAGGACTATGAAGCGGCAGAACCATTTTTAAAGAAATGGAAAAAGAATGTATTGAAAAAGATAAGGAACCAGGAAAAAAATCCTACAAAAACGCAGGTTACACTATGGACTGCGGAGCTTTCTGCTGCTTATAAGGATCATGTGGTGATGAGAGGTGGAAAATATCAGGGCCAGTATCTGTCAGATGTGCTGAAAGCAGAACAGGAAGCAGCTGCTTAGAAGAAAAGGAGAAATATGGAAAAAGAATATCAAATAGTGACAAAAAATATACCGGATAAGAATTTGCAGAAATTAAAACATATCCGGCAGAGAAACCAGTATGGTTGTTATGAGGAGAACCTGGAAGGAATGTATACAGAAAGAGGGGTATACAGATTGTTTCGCAAATATGTTAATAAACAGGAATATCCTTTCTATCAGGACTGGAAACAGGATATACTGAAAATGGGCATTTTACTAAAAGGCCCTAAAACAGAGCTGGCAGTAAAAAGAAAGGGTGAGCATATAGTGGAAGAAATCTGTATTACGGTGAAGACGATAGAAGATGCCTGTAACCTTGTACGGCAAGCATATAGAGATTCCGATGTATGTTTGGGAGAGCTTTTTCGAAACATAGAAATTCAAGGATTGAGCATTCAGGAAGTAGTGGAAGTATTTTCCATACTGTATCGTGAACTGGAAAATGACAGAGTCTGTCGTGTGAATGTGGAAGAAAAATTTTTCACATTTGTAGCATAGAAATTTGATGATGGCGGGGGTGTGTCGGTGACATGCCCCCTAAAAAATACCATGAACAGCCAATTACGCAATAAAAAAGGCAATTTAAACAAAGAACCTTGTGGTTTTACCGGAGCATGCTATTCTAAAAGAAAAAGGGGAGGGAATACAAATGATGAAAATTGCGATATTTTACCAGAAAGAAAGCAAGCTTTTGGATGATATACGAAAGAAGATCCGAAAGGAAGCGTGTCAGCCAGATAACATATATGCGATTTATGAATATTCTACGATAGAGGCTTTGCGCAAAGCAAATGAACAAAGTCCTATGGATATCGTGTTTTTGGAAGATACGATAGATAATTGTGGACTGACAGCCGCCAAATATATCCGGGAAACAGGACAAAAAACTTCTCTCTACTTTTTCGGAACGTCTACGAATCGGGCTTTTTATGGATATGAATATAAGGCAGCACATTATTTGACGGAAAAAGAACAGGTAGAAAGTTTAAATATCTACCAGCATTTTTTCAGAAAATATTTTCCAAAGAAAACGATTTTCCTGTTTGATCAAAGCATGGATTCTGCATGGGCTATGTGTTTATCCGAAGTTGTTTATATTGATTTAAAATCGGGTTATATACTGACAGAAAAAGTATTGGAAACAATACGAAAAAAGACCTCTTTTCTGAACGTTTCTGGAGAATATCTTGTCAATCAGGATTTTATAATAGATGTGACTGGGCAGATGATTTACCTATATCAGAATAAAAGCATTTTATGTAAAGAAAAGGAGATGGATACGATTAAAGAGTTCCTTTGGAACATGGGACAAAAAGAGTTTTTATAAGGGAATATTATGCATACAATATATAGAAAAAATGGATTGCAAAAAACTATATATTGTGTTAATATATTGTTGAATATATTTTTACAAATGGAAAAATTTGTAGTTAGTATTTCATTTTGGC
>OGKH01000207.1_pt1 | contig 50706 bp, 39 predicted proteins | sample 1572421 | NCBI WGS metagenome assembly OGKH01 (sample SAMEA2582084, study PRJEB24529) | metagenome | biome: Human gut stool | place: China | collected 2011
TTTATTATTAATTGATTCAAAATATTGCAATGTATTATAGACAGCAGCTTCTTCGGAATTTTCCGCATCTTGCTTAATTTTTGAAAGTGAAACTTTCATCTGGAGAGTAGATGAAAGAGCTAAAGAACCAAAGCTATGTAGGAGCATAGTTTGTTCAGCTTTAGGGAGATGGGAAAATTCATCTCGGTCTTTATGAATTGGAACACGACGAGGTTCGTAGACAATATCATTTAATCTTGCCCAAGCAGAACGATCTACTTGATCTTCGACAGCATTCCAGTTACTTGCTTTATAATAAGATTTTTTATTCATTTTTCTGCCTGAAGTCACTTAAGAAACTAATATTGCTAAGAGATGGATTTTGAACTGGCAAATCTTTTTGTGCGCCTCGTTCCTTTTTACAAGCTTCTTTGACAATTTGGCGAACGTTTTTGACATCAGCCGAGTTGCCACTTAGCTCAAGTAAATAGAGAATCGGTACGTGCAATGTAACAGAAATCTTTTTTGCCGTTTGAGCAAAAAGATCATTAAAGTTACGGTTGCCACATCCTATTAAACCTAAAAGGTTCTCTTTATTATCTTTATATGTTAAAAAATCAACAACAGAATCCATCATAAAATCTTGATACGACGGCAAGATCAAAATATATTTATCATTCATTTGATATTGAGGATGAGCATCCTCAATCCGATGTGCATCAAGGCCCGTTTTATTTATGAATCGTTGCGTTTGTCCTGTAATTGTATAAAAAGCTATTTTTACCATAGTTTTGCCTAACGCTATATACCAAAACTACCCTCTACGTATTTAATTGTCGCGACTTTTTCTAATAAAGTCAAATTAAAAAAAGTTTTAAAAACATCCATAAGTACCGTATACTTAAATTAAAGAAAATGGAGGGTCCTTTATGACACTTGGATGGAATATTTTAGGTATTTTGGCCTGGTTAATACTTGTTTTGTATTTGATTTTTATCGTACAAAATATTCGTAAACGTCACTTAATGATGATTGTAAAAGATCGTAAGCGATTTGAATGGAAGACTACTCTGCTAGACATCTTAGAGGTTTTAGTTCTTCTATGCGGTGCGATCTATATGTTTAGCATCACTTTATTTTACAATCCTGATTTAGAAAATAAACAAGTTTTATCTAGTAAAATTGAATATCAGCCATTGATTTTAACAGCTGGTAATAAACGTTCATACTATGTTACCGCTAGATCTGATAATAAGAAAGCGCCTGTTCAAACATATACTTTCTATAGCAATGGAAACAGAGTAACTGTTAAAAGCAATTACGCTACCATTTCTGATGGTAAGAATCCAATGTCGGTTCAAGCAGCAGCTATTCCATATTCTGCTAAGCAATTAGTTCAAGCAGATGGGCGCTATCAAAGTGCCTATGTGGCAACATATACTGCTACTTACAAGAAAAATTGGTATAACGGCCTTAGAATGCATGCTGGTAAGACTGCAGCTCGATATTACTTGATTAGAGTACCTGACCGTACTTTTGTGAGAGAATTGAAGTAGAAGAATTTATGTAGAAAAAGACCTTATTCCGAAGATTGAAAATTCGGGATAAGGTCTTTTGTTTATTACTTCATTAGCTTTTTAGCTGTTCTGCTATAACGGATATTTTGTAATAAAAATCCTAAGATAAATGCCATCACTAAGGTTGCTGATAAGTATTCAAGAACATTACCTGCATAAAAGGCAGCAAATAAAATGAAGCCGCCCGATAAGAGCAGGGAAGAGATCAATAAAGTTTTCGAATTTTTATTGACTAACCAGTAAAAAATTCCATAGCCAAGAACAAATATGTAGATTACTGTTAATAAGATTGTTCCCAGCAATCCCATTGAATAATACTGCGCTAAAAAGTCACGCTCTAGCGGAGCAATATTATTTTCACGGCTAAAGGAAATACCAAAAAGTTTATTGAGTTTATTTTTATCATTGTTCATGACGCGACTAAGAATATCTTGTTCAAGATGTCGATAGTTTAATCGCTCAGTAGCCGGCCTTTTCATGACGTCAAGCCAATAATAGGGATCATTTTTGTAGGAATAATGATCTAAAACTAAGTCATTTTTTAAAGAATAGACCCAATAATTTTTCTTAATAAAATTCTTTAGATATTCTTCTTGTTTTTGCCCCTTATATCTTTTTAATCCAGAGTCGAGTTCTTGATCGAGTCTATTTTTGTCACCAAGATTACTTCTTTTTTGAGCTACGCCATTTTCAAGCGAAGATCTTCTAAGCGTTGGACTATAAGGAAAAATAGCACTAGAAGCAGCTAAGATGCAGATCAATGTAATTAGAAATTTGGCTGAAAACTTGGTATTTTTCAAAATTAAACTATGGAATAAGAAGATGATTAAGAAAATAACTAAGCTAATAATTAAGCCAAAATTTCCCACCTTTGTTCCTAGCATTAACATTGCTAAGGCTTGTGCACTCACTAGCACTATATTTAAGAGGTTAAACTCTTTATAAAGAATATAGAGCATAATCGGCATAATCATAAATAAAATAGCTGATAGAGTGTTAGCTTGAAAAAATATTCCCTTAGATGCTAAAGCGTTAAAAGGATAATTTGTTTGAGTAAACCAAGAAAAAATATTGGCACTGATTCGCTTAGCTCCTGTAGTATGGTATGAAGTTAGCGAAAAAACCAAGAGATTTGAGATGACAATCGTTAAGGAATATAAACCCGAAATTGCTTGAATTACTCTGAAAAAGTATTTAGTTTTAAAATCACTGTATGAAGTGATATAGATAACTATCAAGGGTAAACAAGCTCGAATTAAGTAAAAGATCTCAACTTTTGTCGAATAGCCAAAGCTTGTTGGATCTACACCAGTAAAGTTTTTAACAGAGAATAAATGGCAAAGCGAATAGAGGATTAAAATTGCAATATAAGTAATAATCCACCATTGTTTTTTTAACCTTTGCCAATTACTTTTGATGCTAAAGAATAAAATAATAGCAATAAAAACTCCTAAAACTCTCAAAATCGATGGAAGTGAGAATTTTAGAAGTGGTGGTCTGGATAACCAATAAATATCTAGAAATGGTTGGATTAAGATAAACCAAAATAAGAATGTTTGTAGCCTTTTTTTCATATGATTATCAATACCTTTTATTAAAAAAATAAAACTTGTTTAGGCCTAATTTTTATTTTGATTTTTTAGTTTTATCTGGTTGAACTTTAGAAATTTTTACATCATTAGTTGCAGCTGTTTTTCCACGTGCAGGTGATTTAACTTTCTTTAAGTTCTTAAAGTTAATAACCATTTTATTGTTTAATTCGTTAACTGAAGATTCATCTTCTGGATCGTATGAAGTAATAGCTAGCAAAGCAGAATTTTCGTAAATTTTTTCTACTTTTCCTTGAAAAGGATGCTTAAGTTCCTCTTCAGAAGTAGCAGCTAAAATTTGTCCAATCTTTACGTCAGCTTTTTTCATTTAAAAAACTCCCTTTTCTGTACAGAAATGTTTTACAATAGTGAAATACTATTATATATAATAGTCGATTTCAAGCGGGAGAGTAATATTTTGCAAAGAATTATCATAATTGCTGGACCAAGTGGGGTAGGAAAGACCACAATTTCAAAATACTTAACAGAAAAATATAATATTCCTCGTGTAGTAACGCATACTACAAGACCAATCCGAAAAGGTGAAATCCCAGGAAAATCATATTATTTTGAAAATGACGAGAGCTTTAAAAAACTTCATTTCTTTGAACATGTAAAATATGGGGAATATCAATATGGTTCAAGTAAAGAAGCGTTAGAAAAAGCTTGGGAAAAGAATGATTTAGTTTCTTTAATAGTAGAAACAGATGGGGTTAAATCATATTTAGAAAAATTAGGAAAGCAGGTATATTTTATTTATTTGACCGTTTCTGATTTTTCTGTTTTGAAAAAAAGACTACTAGCACGCGGCGATCAAGCGAGTGAAATTGATAAACGATTAAACAGCTATGAATTTAAACGCGACTTACATTTATCAGACGAATTAGCAAAAGAAGCGCATGTATTAAATAATGATAACTGGGAAGAAACAGCTAAAAAAATAGATGAAATCATAGCAAAACTTGATAATGAGTAGGTTTTGAATAATGAAAAAGATTGAGAATAAGCGAAATGTAATGACAATGATTTAGCTTTGTAACAGGGCTGTAATATTAATGCCCTACAATAACCATTGTCAATTAAAAAAAGAGACACATAGCATAACTTTTAAGTTAATTAATGACGGCTATGTTGATAATATTAAGAAAAAAGAATTTTATGGAGGAAATACCTTTGACTATCAAATCTAAAGTAATCAAACTTACCACTGCTGCTTCATTCGCTGTTGCAGGTATCGCAACTTTAAGTGCAGCTAAATTAAACTCATTATCATTTAACAATACTGCACAAGCTTCAACTATCCAAGCTCCTGCAAAGCAAATTGGTGTTGTAAAAGTAAATTCTAAGACTGGTGAAAGTGTTGCAGTTTGGAACAGCTACGAAGATGGCAAGCAACAAACTGGTAAGTACTTACCACATGAATCAAGCTGGAAGACATACAAGAAGGTTAAGACTGTTAAGGGTGAAACTTGGTACAACTTAGGTGGAGACCAATGGATCTCAGGCGATGATGTACAAGAAGAAGCTCCAATCGCACTTACTGCTGATTTATCTGCAGTTAAGGCAGCTGTAAGTCAAGTTCCTGCAGCTAACGTTGCAAGCAACGCTACTGCCGATGCACAAACTGCTGTAGCTAGCGTTAACAACGCACAACAAGCAGCAACTACTAACAATGCATCAGTTGCAACTGCACCTGTACAAACTAATACTGCAGCTACTGCACAACAAAGTACATACACTGCTTCAACTAACAACACTTATGTTGCTCCAGCAAAGACTAACTACTACGCACAAGCTAACACTACAGTTAAGACTCAACAAGCAGCAACTTACAGTGCACCTGCACAAAACACTACTGCTACTAAGCCTGCACAACACCAAACTCAACAAGCTTCAAGCCAAGCTGCTCAACCAGCTAAGCAACAAGCTTCTACTCAATCAAGCAGCACTGCTCAAACTGTAGTTAATGCAGCAAAATCACAAATCGGTAAGCCTTACGTATGGGGTGCAACTGGTCCTAACGCATACGACTGCTCAGGTTTAGTACAATACGCATACAGCCAAGCAGGTAAGAACATTGGACGTACTACTTACCAACAAGCTGGTGCTGGTCAACACGTTTCTGTAAGCCAAGCACAAGCTGGTGACATCTTAATGTGGGGTGACTACCACGATGCTATCTACGTAGGTAACAACCAATACGTACACGCACCACAACCAGGTCAAAACGTAACTCAAGCTACTATCTCAAGTTACTTCATGCCAGATTACGCAATCCGTGTAAGATAATTAAATGAAATAAACATAGTTATTTTAGAAGGTTAATTGAAAGATTAACCTTCTTTTTTATGTTATAATGAAAAGAAATTTTTTAGGAAACAGGTATTTTTAATGAATAACAAGAATATAGAAAAAAATACCCATCCCACAAATAACTATCGTAAGTGGCTAATAGGTATTTTAATTTGCTTAGTAATTGTTTTAATAGCTTGGTTGGTAGTTGGATATATCCAGTCAAAAAGAAATGCTGAAGCGGAAAAATTTAATGCTAGTCACTTTAATTCAAATGTTGTAATTTATAATGTTCCAGTCGGCAAACTAACTGTTAAAAAAGCTACTGCTAAAATAAATGAGAAAGCTAAAAATAGTGCGGTTTTAAAAGGTGACGAAGTCATTTTAAAGAAGAATAGCGATAAAGTAATTACGAACAAAAAAGTTCAATCTTACTTTGAAGAACAGCATATTCGCTACCCTAGCCGTAAAAAATGGAATTTTCAGAATACTGAGCTCTTAAAAGCAAAAGAAAAGTTAAATCAGATTAAAGATCGACAAGTAAAATATACGGTTAATGGTAAGTCTTTTGTATTTAAGCGGTCGGAAATTTTTCCAACGGTAACTTATGAAAATGATAAGTATGTTTTTTCAGATACAAAGATCTTAGCGAATAAGATTAGCAGTATTAATAAAGAAGTATCTACACTTCATAAATCTTATGACTTCCAATTGCCAAATGGTCAAGTTACAAAAGTAAAAAATGAAAGTTATGGTTGGGCTATTAATGAGAAAAAGCTTGTTGCTGCTGTTGAAAATGCTTTAGTCAATAATACGCAAGAGCTAAATGGTAAAAACTATATCTACGGTGAAGGTTTCAGTACGTATGGAACTGGATATGGCTTAAGTAATAATGGAATTGGAAATAGTTACATTGTTGTTTCTTTAACTGATCAAAAGCTGTGGATATATAAGAATGGTAAGTGCGTGGTTACTTTAAACACGATCGTTACTGGTACAGTTGAAACTAAAATTGCTCATAAAAACTTAGAAACACCTACTGGAGTTTGGTATATCCAATATAAAGAATCTCCAAGTGTCTTAAAGGGAACAAATGATGATGGTTCTAAATACTCAGTTGATGTTAAGTACTGGATGCCATTTACTTTAACTGGTTGTGGCTTTCATGATAATAGCTGGCGAAAGAACTGGTCTAAGACTGCTTACCTAAATGACGGATCTTATGGTTGTGTAAACTTAAAACCTAGTGACGCGCCAAAAGTGTGGAATAATATAGAAAAGAATGAAGCAGTAATCATTTATAAATAATACGAAAAAAGAGTAGATTTTAAATCTACTCTTTTTGTCTGCTATACAGCATTTACTTTAAATTTTTCTAGATCTTTTGGAGATAGCCTTACAGTAACGTGAACGCCGTCGTCTTTAAAGTCTTCACTTAAAATTTGACCATATTCATGTAAGTAAGCTAAGTTCTTGCCATCTGAAAGTGGCAATACTAAGTTTATTTTTTCGTAATTATCAAATACTTTTTTGACAATTAAATTAGCTAACTGCTTAATTGATTCGGGATCTTTAGCGGAATATAAGATATCATTTCCTTCAATTTGAGGATAATTACGTTCTGTTAAATCAGCCTTGTTATAAGCGGTAATCATTGGAACATCAGTGATGTTTAACTCATTTAGAACTTTTTGCGTGGTTTTAATCATTTGAACCATATTATGATCCGATGCGTCTACTACATTAATTAGCAAGTCGGCGTCTTTTGCTTCCTGCAATGTAGCTTTAAATGACTCAACTAGATTATGAGGGAGCTTAGAAATAAAACCAACGGTATCTGAGAGAATGAAACTTAAATCATCCTTCAAATCAATTCGTCTAACGCTAGTATCTAAAGTCGCAAAAAGCATATTTTTTTCGAAAACCTGCTTTTTATTGGCTTCGTCACTAAAAACATTTAGCAATTCATTCATCGTTGTTGATTTTCCTGCATTAGTGTAGCCAACCAAAGCCACTTGAGGCAGACGAGAATTGTTTCTTCTAGCAGATTTGATTTCTTCTTGTTTACTGATGTCTTTTAGCTCTTTCTTAATTGCGCTAATTTGTTTACCAATAGTACGTCTATTTAATTCAAGTTTAGTTTCCCCAGAACCACGGTTGGCGAACCCACCACTTGCTCCACCAGAACCACGTTGCTGGTCTAGATTATTTTCAGAAGGATGAAGCCGAGGTAATTCATACTGTAATCTTGCAAGTTGAACTTGTAATTTGGCTTGTCGACTCCGTGCTCGATTAGAGAAAATTTCTAAGATTAACTCTGTTCTGTCTAAAACTTTAAGCTTTGTCATGCCCTCAATATTTCTGATTTGAGTAGGAGACAATTCATCATTGATAACTAAGACTTTAGCATGTAATTCACGGGCCATATTTTTAATCTGGTTAAGCTTCCCCACACCAAAGTATGTACCTGCGACAATATTTTCAGCCTTTTGACTTCCCTGGCCGACAACATCTAAGTTGTTTGCGAGAGCTAATTCTCTTAGTTCTGTCATATAGTAGTCAAAATTGGGATCGTTTAAATTTACGCCAGCGATAAAGGCTTTAGTCTTTTTTGGTTGATTGTCGATCAAATAATTCACCTGCTTTCATAAATTAAGTTTTTATATTAGATAAATAGCTTAGAAAATCATCATAACCATTCCTTTATTTGATAGTATGAAAATTATAATTTCTTTTTAAATAAAAATCAATTTTAAAGACAAAAAGGCCACTTCGATTCCGAAGTGACCTTAGGATATTTGAACACGGTAATATCCGAATAGAGATAATTACTTTAATTAACCGTGCACATAAATATGAGTGGAGTATATAATTGCTATTCTGATATCATAATAAATCTTACACTTCTCAATGAAATTGAACTGACTGTATCAAAGGTAGTTAATTAAGAAAATCACTTAAGCCATACATAATTATGGGGGAATAGGAAAGCTCACGACTTAAGGGTATATAGGGTGACAAATATATTATCTTTGTAATACATAGTTTAAACTGAAGTCATATATTAAGATACGATTCAGCTTCCTGAAGAATTTAGTTAAACTGTATTTTACTAACAATTAGTTTCACTATTTTCAATTTTATTGAACTATAGACGGGAAAAAGTAGTGAAAATAGTGGATAGGTATTACGACTCAGAATATCAAAAACTTCTTCTTAATATATTTACTAGATATTTATATAAAGTAACAGCAATTAAATATATTGTTATTTATTGTTTCTCTATGAAGACTGTCTTCATTTATAAATATAAGACCTTATAATATAAATATAAGACCTTATAAAAATAATAGCAAATAAAAGAGCTTTCATAAATTGTTATGTTATTGAAGCATAATAAAAGCCAAATCATTAATCGATTTGGCTTTTTTAATAGAACTAACTTAATTTTCTTTTGACCTTTGCCACTTAGCAATTAATGGTAAAACAATCCCTAGTCCAATCATTAAAAGAGGTTCGACAATGTTTAGGATTAGCATATGCCACCAAGTAGCTGAGCCAGCCTTAGCATCAATTGGAACGATACCAAAAGTTGCGCCAGTAACTGTAATAATCAAACACCACCAACCAACAATAACAGCAAAAGTCTTGTTTTTGATAAATACATATTGTGATGGGAATTTTTCTGGGTGAAGTCTGATCTTAATAAAGGCCCAGAAAAGTAGTCCGGTAACATATGGTGATACAATTCCGTTTAAATTAAGTAATTGATTGAAGATGTCATTAACTGACGGAAGAGTAGCACTTAAAAATAGTAAAACGGAGCAAATTCCAGTTGTTAACCAGTAACCGTTAATTGGTAGCCCATTTTTATCAGTCTTAGTTAATTGCGTAGGTAGATACTTTTTAGCAGTATCTGATAAGAAGATTCTAGCCCCGCCATCTACTAAAACAGCTAGTTGGGCAAGCATATATAGAGCCTGAGTAATGATGAAAGTATATAAGAAAAACTTACCCATTCCAAATTTTTCACCCATTGCTTGAAAGGCATAGTAAGAACCATTCATCTTTAAATCATCTGGTAAGTGATGAGCATTAAAGAATACGCCTAATGCAAAGGAACCAAAAATAGTTAAAAATCCAGTCATGATTGCTAACATGTACATTGCTTTAGGAAAGTTTTTAGGTCCATCTTTCATTTCAGTAACGTAAGGAGCAACAAATTCGGCTCCATTCATAGCGAAAATCAATAAGCCTAATGACATTAAGAATTTTATATCAAAAGTTGGCAAGAAATTCTTAAAGTGGAATGGCTGCGTAGCAATCGTGCGTCCTTCGCCGAGGTAGACAATAGTCATGATTACGAAAAGAATAGTCATGATAAACATTGCTCCGCCACCGATAATGGATAACCATTGCAATGAATTAGCAAATCGGTGTTGGAAAAATATAAAAATGACAAAGATAATTGCAGTAAATAAGGCAAAAGCCCAATTACTCATTTCCTTGTCACTTAATGCGTGTCCTTTAAAAAGCCATGCAAAGGAAACAACGGTAGAATTTGCTACATCAACTAAGTAAGGCAGAGAGACTACCCAGTAGCACCAGGCAGTAATATATCCCATTTTGTCTCCAGAGGTATGTCTTAGCCAAGATGATAAACCACCGCCATCATCAGAAAATGTTGCACCTAATTGTCCAACGATTAGTTCATAAGGAACAACAAATAAAATTAATAATAAAATCCAGTCACTAACAACAGCTAACCCTTGGTTTTGAAAGTTGTAAGTAATATCATCAAAACCAATAACTGTAACAAAGTCCATCAGTGCAATTACCGGCCAGGTTAGTTTTTTACGTTTTTGAGCTTCATCAAAAGTATCCATGTTTCCTCCTAAAAATCCTATCTTACTTTATTTATTTAAATTTAGGAGGAGGGTTGAAGAAGTAGCTTCCCTGCATACTAAACCTCTTTTCGTATTTTAATTACAATACCGTTTTCTATTATACAAGAATAAAAGTTCAAAAAAATGAAAAACAGGCTTTACTTTTTATGCTTGTGTCTGTATTATATAGTGTAACAGGTACGTAATACACTATAACAAAAAGAGGAGTAATCATGAGTGAAGTAGTTCAAGTTCAAGACATTACCAAGACTTATGGTAAGAAAGGTGAGAAACAATACCAAGCTTTAAAAGGCATCAGCTTTGATGTGGCACGTGGCGAATTTGTTGGAATCATGGGTGCATCTGGTTCAGGTAAGACAACTTTATTAAACATTTTGTCAACTTTAGACCAGCCAACTACAGGAAATGTTTATATCAATGGTCGTGATATTACCGGCTTAAATAAGAACCAAATGGCTGATTTTCGTGGACAAGAGATTGGCTTTATTTTCCAAGATTTTAACTTGTTAGAGAACTTAACTAATCGTGAAAATATTGCACTTCCTTTATCACTTCAAAATGTGAAGACAAGTGCAATTAATCCTAAAGTTGATAAAATTGCTAAGCGATTAGGGATTGATCATATCTTAAATAAATATCCAGCAGAAATATCTGGTGGTCAAAAACAACGTGTTGCAGCAGCGCGGGCGTTAGTTCATGAACCAGCTATTCTTTATGGGGATGAACCAACTGGAGCACTTGATTCAAAGAGTGCTACAGAACTTCTTGAAACCATGAAGGGGTTGAACGAAAAAGATAAAGTATCAATCCTGATGGTAACTCACGATCCATATTCAGCTTCATATGCTAGCCGTATTCTTTTTATCAAGGATGGTAAGATTGGTAAAGAAATTAAAAAGGATGGCAAGAGCCGCGAAGAATTCTATCAAGAAATTATTGCGGAATTAGGTAGACGTTAATACTAGGAAGGAAATAATTATGCTTTGGAAATTATCATTAACCGGAATTAAAAGCCGGTTCAAAGACTATTTAGTTCTTTTTTCTGGCTTAACTTTTGCTAGTGCAATCTTCTACATGTTTATGACTTTAGCAACTAATCCTGCTTTCTTAAAAGGCTCGTTAAGTATTGCTTTCCAAATTACTCAAATTGTTTTTGGCTTTGGGATTGCGCTTTTATCAATTATCACTTTTGTTTATATTGTATATGCTAATAGCTTTTTGCTGAGCATGCGGCAGAAAGACTATGGGATGTACATGATGCTAGGTGCTAGGACTAGTAAAATTGGAAGACTGATTTTTACTGAAACACTTGTTGTTGGTTTATTAGCTACTTTATTAGGAACTGTTCTAGGAGTTGCTTTAACGCAAGGCGTTTCTAGCATTTTAATCTCACAATTGGGCTTACAAATTCATAAATTTGTAGGATTCTATTTACCAGCTTTACTTTGGACGATCGCATTTTTTGCAATTTTATTTTTTTTAGCTGCTTTCTGGAATCGTCATAAGTTAGTTAAATCGAATATAATTAATTTACTTCATGAAGATCAAAAACCAGTTAAATTACATAGAAATAAATTATGGAAATTTATTGAGGCACTATTAGGTATTGCATTACTTGCCACAGGTTATTGGGCAATGATGCATGCAGCAAAATTAGGTACCAAAACCGTTCCCATTGCTTTCTTTACAATTGTTTTCGGTTCTTACTTTACTTTTGATTCCTTCTTTACAGCAATTATTGATTTACTTCGTAAGAACTTATCTTTCAAGTATCGAAAACTTCATTCCTTTACTCTAGGTCAATTGAAGTTTAGATTAAGTGACTATACTAGAATTTTATCAACTGTATCATTACTATTTGCGCTTGCTTTAGGAGCAATTACTGTGGGTTTAAACTTCAACAATATGACTGAGCAGGCAATGCAAAGTACTTATTATGATGTAGTTTTATACAACCGTAATCAAAAAGTTGATAATCAATTAAAGAAAGTTTCTGTAAAATCTACAACTAATTTTGACTATAAGATGGTCGTAGAAGGTAAGGGAAAGGAAAAGAATCGCGTCCTTTACATTTCTGAAAATCAGCTCAAGAATAATAAGATTATGTATCAGCACTATTCACGTAAAAATGACGTGAACCACTATGATACTAGACGTCTTCCTGTTAATGATTTTAAAAATAAGAAGTCAGATGTTGCAGCAGAGGGTGAATATCAATTAGTGTCTCTTACTCCGTATATTGACGCTCAAGCTAAGGTTGTATCGCAAGCTCAATATGATCAAATTAAGGCTAAAGTAAATAAGATTGAACTTTTAAGAGTTAATAATTTTAGAAGTAATTTCAACAATATTGAAAAATTGCAAAAATTATCAGTAAATCAAATGATTAGTTCACCAGAGGCTGAAAAAGATGGAATTAATGTAAATCTTTCTAATTCAAAATCTGCTCAATATCGTCTAGTTTCAAGTATGACTTCTGGTTTTGAATTTATGGGTTTCTTCTTAGGACTAGCCTTTCTAGCAATGCTTGCCTCAACCTTGATGTTCAAGGTTTTATCTGGTGCAAACAGCGACAAGCCAAGATATCAAATGCTTTGGAAAGTTGGAACGAGAAAGAGCTTATTGAAATCATCAATTACTAAAGAAATTGGAATTCTGTTTGCTTTACCAGCAGTTTTAGGTGTGGTAGACGTCCTATTCGGACTTCAATTATTTAAATCCATCTTGGGAATGAATACATATGACAAACTGTGGATACCATTTACAATTTTCGGAGTGCTTTACGTAATTTACTACCTATTAACAGTGATTTTATACCAACATATTGTTTTACAAAAAGAAGATTAAGAAAAAGACTTCATCAAAAATTGGTGAAGTCTTTTTTGCGTTAAACTGACATTTTATTATAAGAAGCAATTTTCATATCTTTATCAGTCATATTCATAATTGTAATTGATGCGTTTCTTGGACCGTGAGCCAAGTTGTATATGCCAGGTGCAAAGCGAGAAACAATACTTCTAATGGTAAAGCCATGAGTAACGAGCAAAATGTTTTCAGCACCATCTAATTTACTGATTAAATCAAAGCCTTTGTTAACTCGGTTCCAATATTCCTCCGCATTTTCTGCTTCATGATATGGGTCTGCTTCTTTCATGTAGTCTTTAATAGTATTGATATCAACTTCTTTAAGGAGTTCATCTCTTCTTTGATAACCATGGGGGCCACCAATCATGCGCCAAGCTTCATCAGAATTCATTCCTTCAAAAAAGCCATAGAATTGTTCCCTGAAAAATGGCGTTGCGATATGCTGCAACTCATCACGGTTGCAATTTTCATTGATAATGTAGTCACAAGTGTCGCTAGCTCTCTTTAAATCGCTTGAAATAGCAATATCAAAAGGAATATCGCTTAAAGCTTTACCAGCATCTTTTGCACCCTTTATTCCTTCATCAGTTAATGGGGTGTCACACCAGCCCTGCATTTTGTCATAGCGGTTGATATAAGTTTGACCGTGACGGACGATATAGATTCTTTTCATGATAAAAATCTCCTTGAATTACTTACTTTGATTATATCAAACCTAAAAAATTAAAATCTTAAAAGGCGTATACAAAAACAGAATTAACAAGATGCCCACTATAATTAAGAGAATAGTATTTCTTTTAGTCAGTTTTTGATGTTTTTCTTCGGTGATTTTATTATTTCTAAAATCACTACTTACTTTAATTTGTCGACCTACAAGAATAGCAATTAAAACTAGGTAAATAAATAGGCCAATTAGTTCGAATGTTCGCATTGTGATTCTCATCTTTCCTTGTGATAGAAACATTGTATCAAAAATTTTGAATATTAAAGCTAAGTATACTAACTTAAGAGATGAAAGAAGAGGAATTATTATGAGAGTTACAAAATTAGTAATCGGAATTTTGATGATTGTTTATTCTGTATGGCTATTTATTCAAGGTTTATTAGGTGGATTTTTAGGAATAATTGCTGACAAAAATATGTTAGCAGGGATTCTTGGCATTCTCCTTTGCGGCTTATTTATGGCAAGCGGGATTGTCTATATTTCAACTGAAAATAGTGACGGCTTAGGCGGTGATATTGCTGGCTTTGCCATGATGATTGTTGCCGGAATTTTAGGCTTTTTCGGCGGAACATATGCTGGTTTGATTTGGACTGGAATTTTAGCTTTGATTATTGGAATTGGCTTCTTTGTATGGCATTTGAAGACTAGATGAGAGAAATCGAAATATTTCATCTGTTTGAACCAACTATGTACAATAAAAGGTGAGAGAGCTGACTAGTAAGCTTATAGAAAGAAGAATTATTATGAAATTTATGTCTTGGAATGTAAATGGGTTGCGTGCTGCGTTGCGTCATGGCTTTGTTAATACTTTTACAGACTTAGATGCAGATATCTTTGCCATACAAGATACTCGCGTAGAGGCAAACGAAGTACAAATTGACTTACCAGGCTATTATCAATACTGGAATTATGCCAAAAGAAAGGGCTATGCTGGTACTGCTGTCTTTACTAAAGAAAAGCCGATTACAGTCGCAAATGGATTCGGCGTTCCAGAAGTTGATGGCGAGGGTAGAAGTATTACTTTAGAATTTCCAAACTTCTATTTCATTGATGTCCAAGTTCCATTCTCTGGAGAGAAATTGCAAAGATTAGATTTTAGAGAATTGTGGGCACAAACCTTTAGAAATTACGTTACTAAGTTAATGCAATATAAGCCAGTAATCATTGGTGGGGATATGAGCGTGGCTCATGAGAAGATTGATTTAGCAGAACCAGATGACAATCACCGTCATGCAGGATTTACTGGAATTGAAAGAAAAGAATTTTCTGAATTATTGAATGCTGGTTTCATTGATACTTTCCGCTATTTCCACCCAGATGAAGCAAAGTATACTTATTGGAGCTATCGTGAAGATGCTCGAGCAAAGAATATTGGCTGGAGGCTAGATTATTTCTTGGTATCACATAACTTAGAAGATAAGATAATCAATACCAAGATTTTAAACAACATTATGGGATCAGATCATTGCCCAATTGAATTAGATTTAGACATTAAAACAGGAAAATAATTTTCATTAGACAAAGAAAAATGCACCTCGTAGTTATACGAAGTGCATTTTTTGATTTGATATTATTTAGTTAATGCAGAGTAGACATCGTCATGAGGTTCAACTAATTGTTCACTAGTTACGATATCTTCAACTTGTGAAACTCTGTCATTGCTGTTAGTAATCAAAGTCATCACAACTGGATCTTTTCCAGCATCCTTGATTTGTTCAAGGTCCATTTCAATTAATTGTGTTTCAGGAGTAACTTGCTCGCCTTCCTTAACTTTCATTGTGAATGGTTTGCCTTGAAGTTCAACTGTATCTATTCCAAGGTGAAGCATTACTTCTAGGCCAGATTTGGTTTTAAGGCCAATAGCATGTTTCGTCTTGAAAATCGAAATGACAGTAGCATCAACTGGGCTGTAGATTTTTCCGTTTTCTGGTTCAATTGCGAAACCTTCACCCATCATCTTTTGTGAGAATACTTCATCTTTAACTTGGGTGATATCTTCAAATTTACCTTTTACGGGTGCTTTAAAAATAACTTTTTCTGACTTATGAACAGTTTCTACTTTAGTAGAAGCAGGTTTGTTAGTTTTATCCACTTGTGGATTATTTGCTGGCTGCATGTCAGGATGAGTGATAATGTCATTAATTTCTTGGCTATAAAGATCGGCTTTTCCACCGAAGATAGCTTGAACCCCTCCAGCTACTTTCAAGACACCTGGAGCACCTAGCATCTTAAAGACATCATCATTAACTAAGTTATTGTCTTTTAGTGAAACTCTTAATCTTGTTGCACAAGCTGAAACAGTTTCGATATTATCTAAGCCACCTAATGCTGAAATAATTTCGCATGATTCATTGTAAAGCTTGTCATCAGTCTTAGGACCAGCTGCCATAATTTGATCGGCAGCTTGATTATCTTCAACAACCATTCCAGGGATGCCAACATGGAACTTCTTAATGCAAAAAGTAAATACAAAGAAGTAAAGGAAGAACCAAATAACACCCATAATTAAGACGTTTGGCCAATTGGTTTTATCTCTTCCTTGTAAGACACCGAAGAGTAAATAGTCAATTAAACCGCCAGAGAATGAATTACCAATTCTGATATTCATGATGTCAGCTACATAGAATGAACAGCCATCAAGAAAGGCATGAATAACGTATAGCCAAGGTGCTACGAATAAGAAAGTATATTCAATAGGTTCAGTAATACCAGTTAAGAAAGAGGTTAAACCGCCTGAAAGGTATAAACCACCATTAGTTTTACGGTTTCTCTTAGGTAAGCAAAGATACATTGCTAAAGCTGCACCTGGAAGACCAAACATCATTGTAGCAAAACGACCAGCAAAGAATCTTGTACCATAGGTAAATAAGCCATGATGGTTAGGGTCAGCTAATTGAGCAAAGAAAATATTCTGTGCACCAACAACAGTTTTACCTGCAACATCCGCAGTTCCACCTAATGCTGTGTACCAAAACATTGGATAGATAGTATGGTGAAGACCAACTGCTCCAGTTAAACGAAGCAAAAATCCATACAAGAAACTACCAAAGCTTCCCATTTTAGCAATTGCATAACCAGCACTAGTTAAACCGCTTTGAATTGGTGGCCAAATGATAAAGAAGATAGCACCAATTACAATAGCTGCAAGGGATGAAATAATCGGTATAAATCTTGATCCGCCAAAGAATCCTAAAAATTGAGGTAATTCAACTTTACGATAGTGGTTATGAAGATAAGCGACTACGCATCCAATAACGATTGCTCCTAAAACACCAGTATCAATAGTGTTTTTAGGTGAAAACATTTGTAGCAAGCCTGAAATTGTTGCGGTATAAACTAAGTAAGCTACACCACCAGCCAGGCCAGCTGTACCTTTATCTCCCTTAGCAAGACCAACAGCTAGTCCAATTGAGAAGATAAGCGCTAAATTATTAAAAACTGCACTACCGGCGAAGTTCATTACTTTTAAGATGGTTTGAAGCCATTCTTGATTAAGCCAAGGATAAGCGCCAACGGCTGCTTTATTTGTTAGAGCACCACCTAAACCTAAAAGCAAACCAGCTACCGGTAAAATGGCGATTGGAAGCATGAAGGCTTGACCTAGTTGTGAAAAGGCCTGCCCAACATGAGAAAATTTCTTAGACATGATTAAGCCTCTTTCGTTATGATTTATTATTTTTCAAAAACAGAAGTGAAAGTTTTAGCAATTTGAAGTGGGCGAGTAATTGCACCACCAACTACAATTCCTGCTGGATTGATATCAATTACTTGCTTTAATTGTTCTGGAGTGTGAATTTTTCCTTCAGCAATTACTGGCAGACCATCATCGACTAAAGCTTTAATTAAATCAAAATCTGGATGGTCAGTCTTAGGACTTTCTTCAGTGTAGCCAGAAAGAGTAGTACCAACAAAATCTACGCCTGCTTCATAGGCGTTTTTGGCTTCTTCAAAGTTTGAAGTATCTGCCATTAAAAGTTGGTTTGTATATTTAGCTTTAATTTCTTTAATAAATTCAGCTACTGTCTTGCCATCATGTCTTGGACGTAAAGTGCAGTCAAGGGCAATTACTTCAACGCCAGTTTCCATCAATTCGTCTACTTCTTTCATAGTTGGCGTAATGTATGGTTTTTCTGGTGGATAATCGCGTTTAATAATTCCGATCATTGGTAGATCGACTACTTCTTTAATTTGTTTAATATCTCTAACAGAGTTTGCTCTTAAACCTGTTGCACCAGCTTCTTGAGCAGCTTTTGCCATTAATGGCATAATGCCGCCTTCTTCAGTATAGAGTGGTTCGCCAGGTAAAGCCTGACATGAAATAATTAAACCACCATGGATTTTGTTGATAAATTCTTCCTTGTTCATTTGTAAATATACTCCAAATTAATTTAATTATGGAGTTTTCCTCCCAAGAAGATAATATAATGAATTTAAATATTATGCAAGCGTTTTCTAGTAAAAACATGATATAGTTATTAGGACGAGGACGTGAGAAAATGGAATTTATTCAGCTCTACAATCAAAATAAAGATAAATTGACGAAGTCAGAAAATAAATTAGCTAACTATATTGCTGCTCATACTGAGCGTGTAATTTATGCCACTATTAAGTCACTGGGAAAGGCAACCAATACGGGAGATGCTACGATAGTTAGATTATGTAAAAAACTAGGCTATTCAGGTTTTTCGGATTTAAAAATTGCTTTAGCGCAAGATTCAATGATGACTACAGCTAAGAACCATGATGGAGCTCAGACAAGTTCCCAGCGAAGTAGTAAAGTTTTAATTTCTTCAATAGAAAAAACAGAAGAATTAATTAATCCACCTACTCTAAAAAAAGCAGTTAGTTTATTAGCTAAAGCTCAGCGAATTCATATTTTTGGAGTAGGACATTCCGGTGAGTCTGCTAGAGACTATGAGAGAACATGGCTAAGAATTGGACTAATTGCTAATGCAGAGTCGGATCCTCATATTCAAGTCCAGGTTGCAACCTTGCTGAATAAAGACGATGTAGTAGTTGGCTTATCTCTTTCAGGTCATACTAAGGATACGTACGATTCATTAAATGTTGCTAAAGACTATGGAGCAAAAATCCTGGCAATTACCAATGATCTTACTTCTCCAATTGCTCAATTAGGGGATGTGAGTTTACAAACGTCAGTTAGTGAGTTTATGAATATTGGTAGTGTAGCAGGGCAAGTTTCACAATTATATTTGTGCGACGTTTTAGCTAGAGAATATGAAAAGCGTAATAAAGTTGATGTAGATAAAATTAAAGAACGAGCTCTTGCAGCAGTTATAAAGAAATCTATTTAAATAAATATAGGAAAACGTCAAGTATATACAATGTACTTGAATCACTAAAAAAACAGCTAAACTACTTTGATTAAGTAATTTGGCTGTTTTGGTATCTACGATACCGATTATTTTGATTACCAAAAAGTGGAAGGCATAAAGGTTGTTTAAGTCTTTATGCCAGTTGTAAGTGTTAAATTTATACTTATATTATATAAATTAAATCATCATAAGTCGAAAAATATGCTCATAATAATTAAATTATTATATTATGTTAGTCACTGGTTGTTTGCAGCTTGTTTTCTTTTTGTCTAGCTTTAATTAGCTTCTTAATCCACTTGCTTATCTCAACTTGCAGGATAGAGAAGAGAGAAAGAATAATTACTACTAACCATTGTCTTGAAGTAAGACTAGTCAAATGGAAGAGAGTTTGTAAGTTAGGAGTGAAAAGAATGATTCCCATTAGGACCGCTGAAACAATAAAGGAGATAATCAACCAAACATTTATTTTATTGCCTCTAACCCAGATTGGATCAGTATTAGAATGTTGGTTAAATGCGCGAAGCATTTGGGATAAGGCTAAAACGCAAAATGCCATTGTTTGACCAGCAATTGGATTATCAAACGACTCTCCAATCCAGTAAGCTATTAAGGTCATTAAGGCGACGAAAATTCCTTGACTGATAACACGCCAAACAAGGTCTTTTTCAAACAAAGTTCCAGTCTTTACTGGCTTATGTTTCATGATATTTTTACTTGCTGGGTCTACTCCTAAAGCTAAAGCAGGCAAACTAGCTGTAGCTAAGTTAACCCAGAGAATATGCACAGCAAGTAGCGGTGCATCCCAGTTGAAGATTGTAGCTACAAATAAAGTGGTAATTTCGGCAATATTACCAACTAGTAAAAATTGAATTACTTTCTGAATATTGCGATATACTTTTCGACCTTCTCTAATTGCTGCCGTAATTGTTGTAAAGCTATCATTAAGTAAAATCATATCTGAAACATCTTTAGCAACATCAGTACCACCAATACCCATAGCAACACCGATATCAGCAGCCTTTAGGGCGGGTGAATCATTGACCCCATCTCCTGTCATGGCTACTACTTCATTATTTCGTTTTAGGCTTTGAATGATTCTTAATTTATCATTAGGCGAAACGCGGGCAAAAACAGTGGCGGATTTAACTGCTTGATCTAGTTCATTATCTGTCATTTCGTTTAATTCAGTACCTGAAATCACAGTGTTTCCATCAGTATAAATACCTAAATTTTTAGCAATAGCGACTGCTGTATTTTTGTGGTCACCCGTGATCATAATGGTCTTAATTCCAGCTTCGCGAGCCATCTTGATTGATGCCTTAACCTCATCTCTGGCAGGATCAATCATACCGACTGCACCTAAGAAAACTAAATGCTGTTCAATATTTTCTCCTTCTTGAGGCAGGTTTAGCATATTTTTGCTGGCAAAGCCTAAGACTCTTAATGCTTGATCAGACATCTTGTGCGATAAGGTAAGAATATTATCTTTATCAGCCTTAGTTAACTTACGTGTACCATTATTTGTGTGGATGTAGTCACAAAGTGGCAGTAACTCATCGAGCGCACCTTTAGTGTAAGCGACGTATTCATTGTTTATTTCATGAACCGTAGTCATTCTCTTTCTAATTGAATCGAAAGGATATTCGCTAAGTCTTGGATACTCTTTTCTTAAATTAAGAGCCGAGTAACCTAAATCTTGTGCTAGAGGAAGAAGTGCACCTTCAGTCGGGTCTCCAATTACTTCTTTAGGATTTTCTAAATTAAAACTAGCATCGTTACAAAGACTAGATGCATAGATTAATTGCTTATATGAATTAGAATCCTTACTTGCTTTTTCTACACTTAGAACTTTTTTATTAAGGAAATCATCACCATTAGCTAAATGAGTTACAGTCATTTTATTTAACGTTAATGTTCCTGTTTTATCAGAACAAATAACCGTCGCATTGCCTAGAGTTTCAACAGCGGGTAGTTTTTTAATTAGAGCATGTTGCTTAGCCATCCGCTGCACGCCTAGCGCCATAATAATGGTTGCAGTTGCTGGTAGACCTTCTGGAATAATTGAAATTGCTAAAGAAATTGCTACTAAAAATTGGGGTAAAAGTGGGCGGCCGTAAAAGGCACCAATTGCAAAGATTAAAACGCAGATAATTAAGCCAATGATTGTTAGGACTTTACCTACTGTATTAAGTTTTCGCTTTAATGGAGTATCACCAGCATCATCATTTTCAAGCATACCGGCTATTTGGCCAATTTCGGTGTCCATTCCAGTTTTAGTTACAATCCCGCTTCCTCGTCCGTAAGTAACGATTGAAGAAGTATAAGCCATATTCTTTCTGTCGCCTAGGGGACAATCTACTGAAAGAACAGCTTCCGCATTCTTTTCACTAGCAATTGATTCACCAGTTAAAGAGGCTTCTGCAATTTTTAAGTTAGCAGATTGAATTAAACGCAAATCAGCTGGAACCATGTCGCCGCTAGCTAGAATAACTAAATCCCCGATAACTAATTCGCTAGCAGGGATGATCTTTTCAATACCGCCACGCATAACTGTAGCAGTTGGCGCGCTCATCGTTTTGAGAGCCGCTAGAGAAGACTGAGCTTTTTTCTCCTGAATAATTCCAATGATTGAGTTAACGACAACAATAAAGAAAATTACGCTGGCTTCTACCCATTCATTTAAAATTGCAGAAAAAGCAGCTGCTCCTAATAAGATCAAAATCATCGGATCAATGATTTGCTCTTTGAGCATCATTAAGGTTGATTTTGGTGGCTTTTCAGCTAGAGCGTTAGGTCCATATTTCTTTAACCGCCGCTGAGCTTCTGGCTCACTTAAGCCAGTAGAACTTGTTTCTAAATCTGAAAATAACTCGTTTGTTGTTTGAGAATACGAGGGAGGTTGTTTCTGATTATCCATAAAGGATATACCATTCCTTTCTTTTATTAAAATACATTTCTTTATTTGTATAGTGTTGATATTTGTTTGCATATAAGCAAATATATCTAAAAACATTTATGATATATAGTATAAAATGCAAGGCAAAGTAAGTCTAAAAATATGCTTATAATAAGATAATTTTGTTATAGTTAAGATAGAAATGGAGAAATAAGTATGAAGCAACTAGATCAATCATTTATTATTGGGATTTTTGGCTTAATTGGTTTGTTTATCGGTTTATTTGTTAAAAATATTATGGTATGGACTTTTGTAGGTATTGCAGTAGGTTATGTCATAACTTTCTGGATTCCTTATTTTAAAAAGCAACACCAATTAAAAAAGAAAAATACAAAATAAGAGCGGTTCTCAAAAGGTAGAATCGCTCTTATTGTTCTTGATATAATTTTTTAACATCTTCAACATCGCTTGGTTGAATTGTATAAAAAGATCCTTGTGGATACATGACGGAAATGCCGTTCTTATGGCCTAACCCAATTGCATGGCCTAATTCGTGTTCAACTGTGTTGACGATTCGACCGTGGTTGTAGCCATAACTTGGATTTAAAAGGTAATATGAATTTAAACGGACAGTTGCTTTAATTAAGTGCCCTGTTAGGGAATTATATTGCGTATCAGTTAAACCAGCCGCGTTAGTCTGTCCATCATTCATTGCTTTAATGATGATTTTGGCATTATTTTTGTTATTCGTAATTTTGAAATTAAAGGCCCCTGTATTGTTCCAAATATTGATTCCATCAATTGCGGCTTGCCTGAGGGTGGGATCAGAGAGGTCAAGATAAACAGATGCAGAGTTAGTTTCAAAAGTATGTCCTTTGGAACTGTCGGCATTTGTATCATCATTTTGAATTTTTTCAGGTGAAATAAATTGTTGTACTTTGGCTGTTAAATATGGGAGTGGGTTTCTAGTTCCAAAAGTTTTTTCAATTTCTGGCGCAGTCTTTTGATAAGCAAAGTTAAGTCCAATAAATAAAAGAGCTAGAACTAGAATACTTTTAAAGAATCGTTTCACTTTTTCATCTCGCTAGGTAATTTTATTTAATTATAAAACTAATTAGTTAAGAAAAGACTAAATAATAATTGAGACTTTCTCAAAGTTGTAAATTCTTTTAGAAAGCGTATACATATGATAAAATAGTATGCAAAGTTTTTACTAATACTAGAAATAGGTGACTTAATTTTGGTAAAAGAAACTGAACAACAAAAAGAACAAAAACATTTAGATAAAGTTCTAGGCTTAATTAAAAAGAAAGAAAGCGAATTAGATCATTCAATTGAACATGCGCAAAATGAAGCGCAAAATATTAATTCGCACTTTTTTGATGATGTGAAATTAGATTATGATGGCTATTCAACTTCAATGGATACTGCCTTGTCAATTCACCAGCAGCAACAAATGTTAGCAGAACGTCAAAATGCCTGGCAACATTCTGCTAAGCAATTATCAACTTTGCAGCGTTTAGAAAAGAGACCGTATTTTGCCAGAGTTGATTTCCAAGAACCTAATGAAGATCCTGAAACGATTTATATTGGCTTAGGGTCTTTTGCAGATAAAGAAGATCACTTTTTAATCTATGATTGGCGTGCACCGATATCTTCTATTTATTATGATGGTAAGTTAGGTAAAGTTTCTTATAATGCGCCCGATGGTGTGCAAACCGTTGATATGACTAAGAAACGGCAATTCTTAATTGAAGATGGTAAGATTACCAATATGTTTGATACCAATGAATCAATTGGGGATCAAATGCTCTTAAATGTCTTAAACGAAAAATCTTCTACACAGATGAAGTCGATCGTAACAACGATTCAGCGTGAGCAAAATAAGATTATTAGAAATACTAGTGCAGATCTTTTATTTGTTCAAGGGGCAGCAGGATCAGGTAAGACCTCAGCTATTATGCAACGTGTGGCGTACCTACTTTACCGTTATCGCGGGAATTTAACTTCTAGCGATGTTATTATGTTTAGCCCTAATCAATTGTTTAACGATTATGTTAAAAATGTTCTACCTGAAATGGGTGAACAAAATATGGTGCAGATGACTTACTGGCAATTTGTTTCTCGTCGTGTTCCAGGGATGAATGTTGAAAACTTATTTGAACAATTCGAAGATAATGAGCAAAATGACAAGATCGTTAACTTAAAAGATTCCTTACAATTCTTTAATGCGGTAACTCGCTATGCTAAGCACCTTGAAAAGAATGGTTTAATTTTTAAAAATATTTACTTTAAGAATAAGAAGAAACCATTTTTTGATAAAGAAAAGATCAAGGAAATTTACTATGGTTTTAATGAAAATTACCATTTAAGAAACAGAATTGAAGCTACCAAAGAAGCTTTAATTAATAGCTTAAATAGAAGAATTGAGCCAGAAACTAAGAAGGCTTGGGTTGATAAGACGATTGAATCGTTAGATCAAGAGCAATTGAATAAGTTATATGATCGTCCAGACCAAGAATTTGAATCAAGTGCTAAAGAAGAGCACTTCTTAGCTCGTAAAATTGTAATTAAGCAATTAAAGCAAGTTAGTCGTAAGATTCACCAGAACCGTTTCTTGAATATTCGTGCGCAATACTTGCGCTTCTTGCGTACTGTTCCTAAGTTGATTGATTTAAGCAAGTGGGAGATTAGCCAAGAAGAATGGGAAGCACATATTGAAAATGTTAAAGAAAGATTCAGAAACGGCAAGATCAAGATGGCTGATATTTCACCATATTTGTACTTGTACGATTTAGTTACAGGGCGTAGAACTGACTATGAAATGCGTTATGCCTTTATTGATGAAATTCAAGATTACACTCCATTCCAGTTAGCTTACCTTAAATACAACTTCCCAAGAGCTAAGTTTACGATGCTCGGAGATTTGAACCAGGCTATTTTTACTAAAGATGAAAGTAAGACTCTTTTAGGTCAGATTTCCAAGTTGTTTGATCCTGAAAAGACTGATGTTGTTCAATTAACCAAGTCTTATCGTTCAACTAAGGAATTAACTAATTTTACTAAGCAAATTCTGCGGCAAGGTGAAAAGATTGAGGCCTTTGATAGACGTGGCCCTAAGCCTGCTTTTTACAAGCGTGATAGTCTTGAAAAAGAATATAATGCTTTAGAAGATATCTTAGTAGAAAATGATGAGCAAAAGTTAACTACTGCTATCATTACTAAGACTTTGGCTGAAGCACAAGAAGTTGCTAAGGTTTTGAAAGAAAGAAAGATTAAGGCAACTTTGATTGGGTCAGCTAACCAGCGTTTAGTGCCTGGAACTTTAGTTATGCCATCATATTTGGCTAAAGGCCTTGAATTTGATGCAGTAATTGCTTGGAATGTTTCAAGGGATAATTATCACCAACTTGATGAAACGCAATTACTTTACACAATTACTTCACGTGCAATGTATAAACTTGACTTGATTTATACAGGCGAGAAGAGCCCGCTGTTTGATGATTTAGACGAGAAGACTTATGTGAATAAATAAAAAAATGGAGTGCCAAATTTGGCATTCCATTTTTTGTGGGTTTATTTAAATTTATTGCTCTTTTAGTAGCCAGTCGATAACGTTTATTTGTTCAATACCATTGTCGTTGTAGCTACCGGGGTCTTGAGTGAGAAGAATTTTCCGATAGTTATCAGTAATTTCAAGAAAGGGTGCAATTTCCCTGTTATAAGTCTTATCGTCTTGGACTGTGAGACTAACTTGATAATATTGCTTAACACCGTCTTTGATTGCAACGAAATCAATTTCTTTATTTTTAAGACTACCGACATATACTTCATAACCGCGTCTCTTTAATTCCATAAACACGATATTTTCAAGTCTGCTGCCCATGTTTGGACGTTTCTGACCTAAAAGAGCACGTCTGAGGGCGGGGTCAACGGGGTAATACTTGCTATTAATTTGTAGATGTTTTTTGCCTGCAATATCATATCGATTGCATTGGTAGAATAAATAGGAATTTACTAATTTTTCGAGGTATGAAATTACTGTGGCGTTGCTAGTCTTGATTCCATTAGAGGTTAGAGTATTGGCAATTTTAGCAGGAGTAACGAGACTGCCGTTGGCTTCAGTTAAGAAACTAGCAATTGCTTCAAGTAAAGTTGCATTACCGCGATTCACTCTCTTTAGGATATCTTTTATTAATACTGTATTGATAATTCCTTGAATGTAAGAAAGATAAGTATTATTGTCGTTTAATTCAGTAGCAAATGGAAATCCACCTCGTTCTAAGTAAGTTGAAAAGGCTTCTTCTTTTGAAAGTTCAGTTGTTTGTAAAAATTCTTTAAAAGAAAAAGGATAGATAGGGATTTCTATGTAGCGTCCCGAAAGAAGAGTAGCTAATTCGCCAGAAAGCATAAAGGCATTAGATCCTGTGACATATAAATCTACATTATTTTTTATATAAAGACTATCGAGTGCTTTTTCAAAATTAGGAATGCTTTGGATTTCATCAATAAAGATGTAATTCATTTTGTTAGGAATGAGATGTTCATTGATGTAGTTATATAGGTCTAGGTAGGTCTTAATTGATACTAAGTCTAAATCTTCAAAATTCAGCGTTTGAATTTGATTAGTATTTACTCCAGACTTGAGCAATCGCTCTTGATGTAACTGAAGAATAGTAGATTTACCGCAGCGACGTACTCCAGTTAGGACTTTAATAATTTGTTTATTACGTAGTTTATCTAAAGTATTTAAGTAAGAATCACGTGGTACCATTGTTAACCTCTAATTTTAATAATAGTTGATACAAGATTTTAACTAATTTAATTCTTAATTTAATTTTAGCATATAAATTAAATTAACTTAATTCTTGTTGCATATTTCGAGTATAAATAAAGTTAATTTAATTCTTATGCTAAAAGCACAAAAGAAATGAAATCTATTTAATTCTTACATTGCCAAATTAATTTGCGTTTTGACATTTCTGATATAGAATATTCAGCATGAAAAGAATAAGCAGAGCAAAAAGATATCGACGTCGACGAAAGATTTTATATGGAATTTTAATACTGATTACAGCTGGAGTAGTTGGGATTATCCTTAATTTTGAAAAAATTCAAAATGAATATGACTGGCTTACTTTAAGACCTGAGCAAAAATTGAATGTCCCCTTAGAAAGGCAATTACCGGACCTGCCAAATGGCTGTGAAGTTACGTCACTGTCAATGCTCCTAAATTATTATGATATTAATGTAAGTAAATTAGAATTGTCTTCTAACATTAAGCATGTTTCCTCTTTTATTGGCAATGATTATCGCGGAAATCCTCATGTTGGTTTTGTTGGTTATATGAGTATCGAAAATGCGGGGTGGTGCGTTTATAATGAGCCACTCTATGATGTTGCTAAGAAGTATACTAAGAGAATTCGTAATTATACTGGCAATGATTTTGTTAGGGTGTTGAAGTTAGTTTCTAAAGGACACCCAGTAATGATTATTACGACTTTAAAATATGACCGGGTAAATGATATGCGGACATGGCAGACTAAGCAGGGAAAGGTTAATGTGACACCTTCTTCTCATGCTTGTGTGGTTACTGGATATAATAAAAAGAAGGGGATTGTTTACGTAAATGATCCTTATGGCATTAAAGATAAAAAAGTAAGTTTAAAGAAAATAGAGGCTAGCTATAATCAGCAAGGTAAGCAAGCCTTGTATGTAGAGTAGTGTGTGTAAAAAAAGCATCCCGTTAGGGATGCCTTTTTTGATGCCTGAATAAAAATGTTTTTCAAAATAGAAACATGTTTTCAAAACAGGGAAAAGTATTCAAAATTATTAAAAACCAAAGTAGTATAAGAATTGTCTTAAGAAGGTACCTAATTAGACAAAAAGTTACTCATTAATAATTCAAAATAGATGAGTGTTAGACCAAAAAACAGCTGAGGGTAATGGCTGTCAAAAGAAGTGGGGTTAAAAGTATCTGAGCTTATTGCAAGCGTTGAGTGTTTTGCAATTGTTGAGTTCTTATCTCCTGTAAAGGAAATAACATCACGATTATTTTTCTGAGCTTGTATGCAAAGTTCAGCTAATCGTTTTGTTTCTCCAGAATTGCTGATGATAATTATTAAAGTATTCTTATGCTTTCTAAGCATTTCCAGATGCGAATTGGATGTACAACGAAAGCCATTCAAATTAAGATATTCACTCATGTAATTAGCAATATTTTGAGAGTATCCACTGCCCAATATCATGATCATTGAGTCTTTATGCTTATCCATCAAGTTGGAAAAAGGCTTTACGTATGACTCTACTTTTAAGTCGTTTTCAGTATTATTAGGAAAATTTGGTGCATCTGCAATTAGAAAGACCAATTCTGAATACCCTGAAAGCTTCATCTTTTTACAGGTCTTAACGATAAAGCTAGGAGAAGTAAATGTTCGCTTAGCGAGTTCACGAATATTGATATTTTTAATTTCATTACGGTGTTGATTCATATAAATTAATATTTTTTGTTCATCAGTATTTAGTTGAAACTTTTCGCTAATAGTTTGAATATTCATTGTTTTCTCCTATAGTTTGAAAGAAGGACTCACGATGTCAGAAAAAGATGTTAAGAAAAATGAAGTACCACAAAATAGAGATAAAGAATTTCTAGCTGATCCATGGGCTAGAACAAGAACTAGAAATGGATTAGCAGCTGATGAAGTTATCTCTGCATTGCAAAAATCAATCAGAAAAGGTAAGGAACGTGCAGCATGTGAATTTGCCTATGAAATGTACATTTCTTCACCACAAATGGAAGAAAAATTATGGCGCCGCCTTCAAGCTATTTCGGTTGAAGATATAGGAATGGGAAATCCACAAGCTCCAATTTTGATTAATAGTCTAAATCAAATGAGACAAAACTTTAGTTACAATGAGCCGGATCGTGCCATGATGTTTGTTCATGCAATTCGTTACTTATGTGAATCAACTAAGGATCGGTCTTCTGATTTACTTAAGAATATCATTATTAAGAACTTTGCTCTAGGTTATGTTCCTGAAATTCCAGATTATGCATTAGACAAGCACACTACTCGTGGCAAAAAGATGGGAAGAGGAAGTATGCATTTTCTAGAAGTCGATTCTAAGGTTACTCCACAATTAAAAGTGGACAATGACTATTGGGATGAATACCACAAAATTAGAGAAAATTGGGATGACAGTAAAGTTATACCTAATGCTTTCAAGTTCAATCCATATCAAATTTAAGTTGTATTTATCTTTAGTAAGGAAAATAGGTGATCTCTAATGGCTGAAACTGCTGCTAAAAAAGATTCACTGATTACTAAATTGGATAAAGTTTTAACGCCTATTGGACAAAAACTTGGAAATGAAAAGCATCTACAAGCTATATCAAATGGTATGCTTTTCGGATTGCCATTTTTGGTAATTGGTTCATTCTTCTTAATTGTTGCTAACCCACCAATTGTACTTGATAGATATAATCCACGAACAGCTAATATTTTTATGCAATGGCTTGCTGGTTGGAAATATTGGGCTGTCGCACATTATGCTCAAATAACTATCCCATACAATATGACTATGGGAATCTTTGGTATGATTTGTGCTTTTGGTATTGCATATGAATTAAGTAAGTCATATCGTAGGCTTCATCCTGCTACTGATGGGATGATCTCATTAGTTACCTTTTTAATGGTTGCAACTACTGTTGATAAGAATAATAAGATTAGTCTCAATAATTTAGGAACCAATGGACTATTTGTTGCAATTATCATTGGATTATTAGCTGTCGAAATTGACCGCGGGATTGAAAAGAGTAAGTTGAAGATAAAGTTGCCAGCATCGATTCCCCCAATGGTTGCCAACTTTATTAATTCCTTAATACCGCTATTAGCAAATATCTTTATTTTCTATGGTGCTAATTTAATTTTAGTCAGCTTAACGCATGCTGATTTTACTACCTTCATTATGAAGTGTTTGACTCCAGCTACATTTTTGGCTAATAGCTTATGGGGTTATATTTTGATCGTAACTTTAGGAAATCTATTATGGTTAATTGGTGTTAACGGAAGTAATGTAATTTTTCCAATTGTCTTTGCAACTGGTATTGCAGCTACTGGTGCTAATGCTGCTTTAGTAGCAAAAGGATTAGTACCTACTCATTTAATGAATTTACAGATGTTTAGAATTGCTGTTTTAGGTGGATCTGGTAATTCACTTGCTTTAGTAATTCTAATGATGAGAAGCAAAGTAGAAAAATATCGTGCATTAGGTAAGCTATCAATTATTCCTGGAATTTGTAGTATTAATGAACCAGTAATTTTTGGTACACCAATTTGTTTTAACCCTATTTTAGGTATTCCATTTTTGATTGCTCCAATTATTAATATTATTCTTACTTATATTGCTGAAAGTTTACACTGGATTGGAATGGGGTATATTGTAGATCCTTCATTTACACCGTTTTTCTTCCAGGCATATATGAGTTCAATGGATTGGAGAAATATTATTTTTGAAGTGATTTTAATCATTATCGGTATTTTTATTTATTTACCATTCTTTAGAGTTGCTGAACAAAATGAATTAAGAAAGCAAGAAGTAACTGAATAAAATATCCGGAGTACAAAAGAGCATCCCAACAATGGGATGCTTTTTTACGATGCAGTAACCAATTCTTTTTCTTCAACTAGATCTGCTAATCTTTCAATCAATAACTTGTTTCCTGCTTTATTTAGGTGAATACCATCTTTTTGCAATAGTTTATTGGGGTGACCAGTCTGCCGCATTACTTTGGCAAAATTTAAGAATGGAATTTTATTTTCAACATGGCATTCTTGAGCAACTAATTCAAATTGCAAAGTTTTAGGCCAGGCTTGATCTTGAGCAATTTTCCAATTAGTATAGGAAGGTCCCATTAATAATGTTTTATCAGCCCCAATTAAATCGACCAATACTTGTAAGTTATGCGCATATCGTCCCGCACTTAAACCAAACTGCATGTTGGCGTCGTTAGTGCCTAGGGCCAGAATAACTAGATCATACTTAAAAGGTTTGATTCGTAACTCATAAAAATCAATTGCCTCTTCAGTAGTTGTCCCAGGTACAGAATTATTAATAATTGTAAATTTAGGTAATTTTTCTTGCAGTCCTTGAGTTACAATGTTAGTTGCGCGTCCATCAATATAGCCTGCAAGTAGGGAATCACCAAAAAGAATTAATTTTTTCATAGATATCTTCTTTTCTTTCTCTCAATATATATGATAGGCTGAACAATGTAAAAATACTAGGAACAAGGCAGAAGGAAGGCGGCTTTTTATGCAAGAGCAATTTACACATCTGACATCTGAAAAGTGGCAGACACTAATCCCTCCAAGCGATGAATTTAGTGCGGAGATTTTCATGATGAAGAATCTTCAGTACAATATGAGCCAAAAAAATGCAATCTACCGCACTAAGCAGACCTTTTATAACGAAAAATGGCAAAAAATACCTTTTATCATCGGAGTAACTGGGTCTGTTGCTGTAGGGAAATCTACTTTTGCAAAGAAAATAACTCGCTTGTTCGAACGCCTTGAACCAGATGAAACAATTGCCCAAGTTTCTGCTGATGGTTTTTTAATGTCGAATGCAGAACTTAAAGCTAAAAACTTAATGGATCAAAAGGGCTTCCCATCATCATTTAACTGGGATGCCTTTTATACTTTTTTAGCAAGCGTTAAGGCTGGTAAAGAAAGAGTACCATATAGACTATACTCGCAGGAAATTTCTGATCTGGTGCCTAATGAATTGGGGTATGTCAGCGTTCCTGATATCTTGGTAGTTGAGGGAATTAACCTGCTGGAGGTGCCTCCAGACGGGCAAGCTCCTCCAAGTGACTTTTTTGATTATGTAATTTATCTGGATGCAAGCGAAGAAGACTTAGAGAAATGGTATCTTGATCGCTACCATTTAATGCTCAAGATTAATCGCAATAATCCAGATAATTTCTTTTATAAGTGGGCTAACGTCCCGCTTGAACAAGCAGATAATTTTGCCAAAAGAGTCTGGCGTGATGTTAACTTGAAGAATTTACATGACTATATCGAACCAACTAAGAAGAGAGCTGATATGATTATTAAAAAGTATGGTAATCATGAGATCAGCGATATGTATATTAGAAAATTTTAGGGAGAAAACATGCAAGCAATCGAATTAAAAAAGGGTATGATTTTTAGCCAAGATGGTAAGTTAATTGAAGTACTAAAGAGTAACCACCACAAGCCTGGTAAGGGTAACACGGTTATGCAAATGGACTTACGTGACGTGATGAGTGGAGCTGTTGTTCACAAAACAATGCGTCCAAGTGAGAAGGTGGAGTTAGTTAACGTTGCTTTAAAGAAGGCACAATACCTTTATGATGATGATGCTAACTTTATCTTTATGGATACTGATACTTATGAACAATATCTAATTCCTAAGGAACACCTTGCAGCAGAAGCTAAGTTCTTAATGCCTAATATTGATGTTGATCTTAAGTTTACTGATGAAGGTAAATTGATCGGAATCAACTTACCATCTACTGTAAAAATGACTGTTAAAGAAACCCAACCAGAAATCAAGGGTGCAACTGCTGCTGGCGGTGGTAAACCTGCAACGATGGATACTGGTTTAGTTGTAACTGTGCCAGATTTTATTAAAGAAGGCGAAGAATTAATCATCGGAACTGAAAACGGTGATTATAAAGGCCGTGCTGATAGCATTAGTAGATAGATTAAGATAGAGCTGTTTGGATGAAACAGCTCTATTTTGTTGCACTTTTATATGACAGTGTTATATAACAAACAAAATTTAATCTACACAATGATAAGAAACAGGATTATAATGAAAATGTAGTTTTTATAATTTACTAAAAGAGAAAGTAAATAATGCTATCAAAAAATAATTATCAAGAAAAACTCCGTAAAATGGAGCCTAGAAAAGAACGTTTTTCAATTAGAAAGTTTTCTATTGGAGCCGCTTCTGTTTTAATTGGTTTCAGCTTTATGAGTATGGCTGGAAATCAAAAAGTTCAAGCTGCTGAGCAACAAGAAAAACCAGCAATAGTGCAAAATGCAAAAGATAATGAGCAGATCCAAAGTAGCACTGGAGCTACTCTAGAAGGCAAAATGGGGGGGGGTAAGCTCAGCTACTACAGCTAATAAAACAGCTACTGATAGCAAACTTACTCAATCTCCTATTCAAGATAGTACTCACTCTTCTGCTAATACAGAAGCAAATAAATTAACTGAATCTGCAAATTCAAATGTACAAACAGGTCAAAGTAATGATTCTGCTACTTCTAACAAAGTAGATTCAACTAATGTAGAAAATAAAACAACTGTATTAAACACCGGTAACAAGCAAGCATCAGTGACTGAGGCTGATCTTAGAGACGAAAAAGTAGCTGCCGTTTCTGCTGAAAGTACTCCAGCTAAGGAACTTCGTGGTACTCAAACCGCAGAAGCTAGCGATTGGCAAAGCTTAGTTAATGCTTTAAATAATGCTAATAACGGTACAATTAAATTAACTAGTGATATTACTGTTGCTAACAAAGGCACTAATGTTAACGGTATTAATCGTCCAAATCCTGTTGTTAATGGCGGCAAGATGAACTTAACAGGTTCAAATATTTCTGGAGGATTAGACATTGATGGTCAAGGTCACGCTATTAATTTTGGTGCTAATTATCTTAGCTTTACTACTAACAACCAAAAAGATAGTAATCCGTAGGATATTACCTTTAAGAATATGACCATTAACGCCGATGGCTATGATAATTCATGGTCTACTCTTGGCGGTGCATTTAGCCCAATTTACATGGGTGGAGATGACATAAGAACTGATCTTTTAGCTAACAACAAGGTTACATTTGAAAACGTAACTGCTGATATTAAAAACGGTGCCTTCTATACCACTACTATGGCTCAACAAACCACTGATAATCCATACACTACGGTAACGTTTAAAGGTAATAACAATATTACTTGTGAAGCCGTAAATGTTAAAGGTAACCAACTTTACAATTATTCAAGTGCTGTTTCAGCTTCTCACATTATTTTTGTGGATGGTTCTGACACTACCTTTAACGTAAGTTCAGCTAAGACTAACAACGACCAAAATGCTGGTGGCAACATCTTACGTGCCCAAGTTGAAGATGAAGCAAATGACACTGCTCCAGCAATTGACGTTCAACAAGGTGCGACCGTAACCTTAAATGGTAATTCTACAGATGTTAAAGGTATGCTGGTAAATAGCGCCATTACTGGTACAGTTCAAGTAGATGGTAATTTAAATGCCAACATGGCTGATGGTCACTCAATGGCTATTTGGGCTGGTAACTTAAACATTGGTAAAAATGGTGTTGTTAATATTAAGACTAAGCAAAGTAATGATGGCAGTGGTATAAATGGCGTAGGTACTTACAATGGTTATCACTTTGCTCCCATTTCATTAGGTGTTGGTTTTGCTGCTAACGTTTCTAATGCTGTCTCCAATGTTTTAGATAACCAAGGTAAGTTAAGAATTGTTCGTACTGGTGATAACAATCAATCTACTTCACCGTTAATTTCATTTGGTTCAGGTAATGGTACTGGTGCTGAATTTAGCTTAAATGTAGCAGATGGCGCTACGATGGATTTGCAAGATGGTGCAACGTCTTCAATCAAAGGTGACTTCACTAATACGCCTAACATTGGTATCGTAACCATGTGGGGTAACGGTGGTACTAGTGGTTCAGCTGCTTCAACTTATGCCAATATTAACATTAATAATCCAGCTTATGTAAACTTCCAACGTACAGGTTCTCAAACTGGTACGTTGCTTCGCCTTGAAAACATGAACAACCACGTTAACATTTCAAGTGACGGCGAAGCTTTACCGTTAGCTTTATGGGATGAAGCCAATAAGAGCGCAGGTCCTTCATATTACTGGTACATCAACCAATTAAAGAACCAAAACAACTGGGGTGACAATTCTATTTCAGGATTTGCTCAAACTGGTAATACAGTCGGTCAAAATAAGAAGGGTGAAATTAAGTTCTTACACTCTAATGGTGAAGTAAATCTGGCTCAAAACCAAGCTGGACTTAATAGTTATCAATTTATTGATGGTACTGTTACTCAAGGACAACCAGCTGATGGTGTAAAATATGAAACCCCATACTTGAACCGACTCTTGAATAACTTCAATTGGTGGACTCCACAAAGAGTTGCAATGGGTAGTTCGTTAGAAGAAGTAGCTAAACCAACTGACTCTGATCAATATCAACCAGTAGTCAAGACTATTGATGGTAATACTAGACAAACCTTAAATGACTTAACCGCCAAGGACGGTATTTCTGGTTTACGTACTAGCGATGGAACCATAACACCAAATCTTTCTGCTATTAAATCTGTAACTTGGTATGATGCAGCTACTGATGCAACTGAATGGAATACTTTGATGAATGGTCAAGATGCTCCAACTAACCCAACTGGTAATTTGAAGACTAGCGATACGTCAGCTTGGGCTAAGGTTACTTATACAGATGGATCGATCGATTTTGCTAATATTCCATTGAATATTACTGTACCAATGGCAGATACTTACACTCCATCTTATAATCCGGTAACTGTAGAACAAGGACAAAGTGCTACTGCTGAACCTAACTTTGTAGGACAAGATGGTAAGGAAACAAGCATGCCTACTGGATCTACTTTTACAACTGGTGCTAATACTCCAAGTTGGGCTAATGTCGATCCATCAACTGGTATTGTTACAGTGAACCCAAGCGTTGACGTGATTCCTGGTGCATACAATGTTCCCGTTACTGTGACTTATCCAGATAAAAGTATTGATGAAACTAATGTTCCAGTTATTGTAACCAAAGCTGGTCAAAAAGTTATTTGGGGTGAAAATGGTGCAGTTGTAACTACAGTTGATACTTCTAATCTTAGTGCTCATGAAACTAGTGAGAATTCACAAGTTCTTTCTCCAGCTAGTGTTGTGACTGCTCAAGGATATGAATTAACTGATGGTAAGCTTTCAACTACTGCTACGCCAATTAATATTGATCCTTCAACTGTAAGTTGGACTACAACTCCTGATACTACTGTAGAAACAGCAAATATTGCAGGTAAACAAATTTCTACTAGTGTTAATATTGATTTCACTAATAATGATGCAGCCAGAAATATTTTAGGCTCAAAGAATGGCATTGTAACTACTGACTCATTCACCATTGATGCTAAGGGTGCTGGTGCTAAGTCCGTATCAACTCCAGTGAAAATTGCTTTAGGTTCTGATTTAACTGGTGAACAATTTGATCAATTGGTAGATAACAATATTCCAGCTAATGAAATTGCTACTACTACTTGGGCAACTAAGCCTGATGAAAATGGCAACGGCGGAGTAATTAAGATTACGTTTAAAGACGATGCCGCTAATGGTCAACCAACATACTTGAACATTACTATTCCATCAAGTTCAGTTGATATTACAACTAATGCTGATCAATACACTCCTGAAGGGCAGCAAGTTTCTACTAAAGTAGGCGAAACTCCAGATGCTTCACAAGGTATTAGTAATAAGGATACTTTACCAGATGGAACTAAGTACACTTGGGAGACTGCGCCAGATACTACCACGCCAGGTAAAAAGCCGGTCGTAGTTGTTGTAACTTATCCAGATGGATCAAAAGATAATGTTCCAACAACTGTGGTTGTTAATGCTAAACCAGAGATTAAACCAATTAGCACCACTGTTGGTCAAATTCCAGAAGCTACTCAGGGTATTGCTAACCTTAATAATGGAGGTTCTACTCCAGTTGATGGTTATCCATCAGGAGCAACTTGGGTAACTGCGCCAGATATTTCTAAGCCAGGAACAACCACTGGTACAGCTAAAGTAACTTATCCAGATGGAACTACAGAAACTGTTACTATCCCAGTTGCTGTAAGTGATAATCAAGATGTAACGATTATTGATGACAAAGGACATAGTTACAGCTTACATGCTAAAAATGTAATTACTCACAAGACTTCAGATAAGAATATTATTGGAGCTCCTGTAATTGAGAACTTTAAACTTAGTTACTACGAAGGTGGACAAAACTATAGTAAGCCATACATTTACACTTTAAATTCCGATGGTACTGCTTATGAGCTTACCCAGACAGGTGATAATCCAGTTGGTGTTACTGTGAACGCACCGCAAAGTGTTCCAGTAAGTGAAATTTCTTCAATTTGGACTCCAATTGGCGCTGAATTTGGTATTCCAGGTGTTACTGGTCAGGGTCAACCATCTAGTTTAGTATCAGACAAGAACAATGGAACTAAGACTATTACTTACACTGGTCAAGATAATACCCAAGGCAATCCATATGTTTATCCAATGTATTCTGCAACAGTAGATACTTCTAAAGTAAACTGGCCAATTTTTGGTAAGGGTCCTAAAGCTCAACATCCATTCCCATTTGTTTACATTTATGGTGCTGAAGCTAATGGTACTATTCCAAGTGTTAACTCAGATGTTTCTGATTTAAGAACAGCTTTAGGGGATGCAAGTAAAGTTGTAAATACTGCTGATTTAACTCAAACACATAATTCAGAAATTTCTTCAATTGATTGGCAAACATTGCCAAGTCTTGAAAAAGCAAACGCACAAGCTCCAGCAACAGTTCGAATTAACTTTACTGATGGTAGCTATCTTGATGTCCCAGTTGCTGTAAATGTAATTAAAGTTGATCAAGGTATTGATGACAAGGACAATCATGATATTTATCGTGATATCACGCGTACTATTACTGTTGAAGGACAAGACACACCAGTTGTCCAACATGTAATTTATAGCCGTGCTAAGATTACTGATTTGGCTAAGCCAGAAGGACAACAAGTAACTTATACTGCTTGGGTAGCTGGTAAAAACAGTGAAGGACAAGAAGTAACAAGTTTCCCACAATTTGAGGTTACTAAGTTAGGCTACACTGCTACAGCTACTGGTGCGGCAATTGAAACTATTGATGGCAAGCAATATGTTCCAGCTTCCGCAACAATTACGCCAGACTCAAAAGATTTAGTTGTTGATGTAACTTATACTGCTAATGAGCATACTTTAGTAATTACTTATGTTGATTCTCAAACCGGTAAGCAAGTTGGTTCACGTTACAATGTATCTGGTAAAACTGGTGAGGAAGTATCTGTTGATGTTGCTGGTAATGTTCCAACTAATTGGAAATTGGTTCCAAATCAAAACGTTATAAGTTCATATAAATTTGGTTCAGATGATCCAACACCTGTAACTTATAAGGTTGAACACAATACTGAAAATGTTCCTGTTGATAAGACTGATTCAAATACTTATCGTGAAGTAAATCAAACAATTTACGAGATTCCAGCTGGTAAGACTGAAGCTGATAAGACAGTTGTAAGAACGATTACTGTTCCGTTCCAACGTACAGGAACTAAGGACTTAGTAACTGGTGACATTACCTGGAATGACTGGCAAGGACCAACAGGTTCATTTGATAAAGATAATGTATCAACTTACGAATTACCTGCATTTGAAGTATCTCAAGTAACTGGTTACGATAGCTACGTAAATGGTTCTAAGGCTATTCAAGTTGGATCAGTTGATGTAAATGCTGATTCACAAAATGTAATTGATACTATTACCTACGTTAAACAAGATTCAACCCCAGTACCATACAAGCCAGGTAAAGAAGGCGTAAACGATGAAATGAATAAGTACGTAACTCGTACGATCATCGTTAAGGAACCAGGCAAGCCAGAAAGCAAAGAATTGCAAGTAGTCCACTTTACTAATGAAGATAAGAACGGCAATAGTGGCTACAAGGATCCAGTAACAGGTGAAGTAACATACAATAGCGACTGGCATGTAGCAGGCAACTTGGAAGCTAAGACTGGAACATGGGCAGAATTCAATGCGCCAGAGGTAACTGGCTACACTGCAAATCCAGAAAAGGTAGCAGAAGAAACAGTAACTTCGGATACTAAGAACAGTGATACCCCAGTACCGTTTGATCCATCTAATGAAAATATGTACAAAGAAATAACTCGTACTATTATCATTAATATGCCAGATCAAGGTTCTCAAACTAAGCTTCAAACTGTTAAATTTACTCGTGAAGATAAAAACCATAATGCAGGTTATACTGATCCAGTAACTGGAAAGACTACTCTAAATGCATGGCATATAGTTAATGGCGTAGCAACTACTGGAACATGGACAGAATTTAATGCTCCACAAGTTGAAGGCTATACTCCAACACCTGATACTGTTTCAGCAGAAACTGTAACACCAGAAACTAAGGATGTATCAGTGATTATCTCCTATAGTAGAAATGACATTCCTAAGACCCCAAGTGATGCCGATAAGTACACTCCAGAGGGTCAAGATGTTCACACCAAACCAGGTGTAGTACCACCAGCAGAAAAGGGTATTAAGAACAAGGATGACATGCCAGATGGAACTAAGTACACATGGGAGAAGACTCCAGATGTTACAAATCCAGGTACTTCCACAGGAACAATAATCGTCACTTACCCAGATGGTTCAAAAGATAAGGTTAACGTAACAGTAATTATCGGTACGAACCATGTAACTCCAGAGCCACAACCAATTCACACTACTCCAGGTGTTGTTCCAAACCCATCAGAAGGTATTAAGAACAAGAACGATATGCCAGAAGGTACTAAGTACACTTGGAAAGAAGTGCCAAATGTTTCTACAATTGGTGAACATACAGGCGTTGTTACGGTAACTTATCCAGATGGCTCTAGCGTAGATGTAACAGTTAAGGTCTATGTAGACGCTACTGGAATAAGTGACAACAATGGTGGTAAGACTACAGAAACTAATTCTGAAGCCAATACTGCAAAGGCAGCTACTGTAAATGAAAATCACCATGCTGAAAAGAATACATTGCCACAAACTGGTGCTAAGTCAGAAAATACAGCTGGTATCCTAGGCTTAGCAATTGCCGCAGTAGGTAGTTTATTCGGATTAGGCGTAGATAGAAAAAAGCGTCAAAAATAATAAAAGTTAGTTTGAAATCCCTAAAAGAGGCTAGACATTGAGGTCTAGTCTCTTTTTTCTGACATGAAAATAGGCATTTTTCTGCAAATGCTTGTTGACACAAATATGTGAAAGCGCTATTATAATTACTGTAAATAAGCGGATTACTGATGCGATCAGGTCTGAGCTACTACAAATAATGATGATATACTTAAAGTGTATATTGTAGTTTGTGGTAGCTTTTTTCTATATAAGGGTGATTCGTCGGATGATATTTCTTAAAACATTTAACAATAGTGCAGCCTTGGTTCAGGACGATCAAGGCCAAGAACAAGTAGTCCTGGGCAAAGGCGTGGGCTTTGGCTTAAAGAAAGGCGATAAGATTGATGAGAATAAAATTGAAAGGCGGTTTACCGCTACTTCTCATCAAGATGAAGTCAATCAAGTTAAAGAAATCAATGCTTCAACCATCGATTTAACCAATAAGGTGATCCAGATGGTGGAGCCACTTCTAAATGTGAAGTTCAATGATTTTCAATACTTAGCTTTAGCTGACCATATTGATTTTGCTCTTTCAAGAATTGAAGATCATATTGATATGAGTGCTGCTAATACACGCTGGGAAGTTAAGAATCTTTTTCCTAAGGAGTATAAGATTAGCGAAAAAGTCATTGCTTTAATTAATAAAGAAATGAAAGTCAACTTACCACCAAGTGAAAGTATTTTTATGACTTATCACTTCGTTAATGCAGCTTCTGATAATGATCAGGTTCAAGAAACAGTTGAGATCACTGAGTTGATTAGCGGAATTATTGATATTATTCAGTATCAATACCAAATGACTTTAGATACAGAGTCGTTTAATTATAGTCGCTTCATTACTCACTTAAGAGTATTATTGGTAAGACTTTTAAGAAATAAGCATCAAAAAAGTGGCGAACTTGATGATTCGCTACTAGCTTTTATGAAGATTAAGTACAATCATGCCTATGATACGGCAGAGAGAATCGCAACTTATTTACATAGTAAAAAGGGATGGACCCTAAATTCAGATGATAAGTTCTATCTTGTTTTACACATTTGGCGCGTGACAAACCGCCAAGAAAATTAAATATTTTCATATTTAGGTATGTTACTAATTCGATTAGGCAAGAACCCAAGTTACTGAAAGACATTGAACATTTACGTTCTCTAGTTTTTGAGTAGCTTGGGTTTTATTATTGGGAGGAAAAAAGCTATGGCTAAGAACTATGATGCTCTAGCAAAAACGATTATTAAGGACGTTGGCGGAAAAGACAACGTAATCAGCGTTGTTCACTGTACAACACGCTTGCGTTTTAAATTAAAAGATGAAAAAAAGGCTAATGATGATGCCTTAAAAGATACTGATGGTGTTGTTACAGTTGTTAAAGCTGGTGGACAATATCAGGTAGTTATTGGTAATGAAGTTGCTGACGTATACGAGGCAGTCTTAAAAGAAGGCGGCTTTTCTGGTGGTGGCCAAGTTGCTGATGATGATTTAGATGACAGCAATATGAGTTTAATGGATAAAGCTATCGATCTTATTTCAGGTATCTTTACTCCGATCTTGGGGCCAATGGCTGCAGCAGGTATGATTAAAGGCTTAACTGCAATGTGTGCTTCATTTGGCTGGCTCGCTAAAACTTCTGGTACTTATGAAGTTTTATATGCGATTGGGGATGGTTTCTTTTACTTCTTGCCACTTATTCTAGCAATTACTAGTGCTAAGAAGTTTAAGGTAGACCGCTTTACAGCCATTACAATTGGTGCTGCAATGTGTTATCCAGCAATGGTAGCAATGGATAGCAGCAAAAAAGTTTTGTTTGATCTATTTAACGGAACGTTTTTACATTCACAAGTTCATGCTACATTCTTAGGTATTCCAATTATTTCAATGAACTATACTTCAACAGTTATTCCAATTATTTTAGCAGTTTGGTTTGCTTCTGTTGTTGAAAAATGGTGCAAGAAATGGATTCCAACTGTGGTAAAAACTTTCTTAGTTCCATTTATTACTTTACTGATTGTAGTTCCTTTGACTTTCTTAATTATCGGGCCACTTGCTACTTGGATTGGTAATGCACTTGCTGCCATTACTTCAGCCGTTTACAACTTTAGTCCAGTATTAGCTGGAATTTTACTTGGTGGCTTCTGGCAAGTATTCGTTATCTTCGGTGTTCACTGGGGATTCGTTGCAGTAATGATGTCAAATATTGCTGCATTAGGTTATGACCCAATCTTAGGTTTATCATTAGGTGCTTCATTTGCACAAATTGGTGTTGTTTTAGCAATCTTATTACAAACTAAAGATCAAAAATTAAAAGGTATTGCTCTTCCAGCATTCTTATCAGGAATTTTCGGTGTTACTGAACCAGCTATTTATGGTGTAACTCTTCCACGTAAAAAGCCATTTGTCTTAAGTTGTATTGCAGCTGGTATTGGTGGCGGTTTGATTGGATTCTTCGGTACTAAGATGTACATGATGGGTGGTATGGGAGTCTTCGTAATACCTGGTGCTATTGGTCCAAAGACTGGTGTTGATATGAGTGTTTACGGCTTAATGATTGCAATGGCTGTCTCATTTGCTCTTGGATTTATTTTACAAATGGTTCTTGGCAAGAAGAGTGTTGATCAAGCTTACGATGAAAAACAAGCAAAGACTGTTCAAGAAGTTGCAAACCAAGCAGATACTATTGCGAAAGCTGCCCCAAGCTTAGCAAGTACTAGCGACTTAAATGTTTCAACTGAACTAGTTAGTCCACTTGCTGGTGAATTATTGCCACTATCAGAAGTAAAAGATGAAGTCTTCTCAAGCGGTGCTATGGGTGAAGGCGTTGCTGTTGAGCCTAGCGAAGGAGTTCTACATGCACCAGCAGATGGTAAAGTTGTAATGACCTTCCCAACAGGACATGCTATCGGAATGAAGACAAGCGATGGTGCAGAAATCTTGATGCACATCGGAATGGATACTGTTAATTTACAAGGACATGGTTTTGAAACCTTAGTTGCAAAAGGCGACGAAGTTAAAGCAGGTGATGAATTAGTTAAGTTTGATATTGATGCAATTCATGCTAAGGGCTATGTTGTAACGACACCAATCGTAGTTACTAACTCGAAAGATTATGAAAAGATCACTGTTGTAAGTCAAGGCAAGGTAAAAGTAGGACAAGAGATTTTAGACTTAGAAGGAGCTAGTGAAGCAGAAGCAGCTAGTTCAAATCCGCAAATGGCTTAGATGATGTAATCGATTTCATATATAATAAAAATGATTAGTATTGAAAAAGAGGAGAAATATAAATGTCATTTCCAAAAAACTTTTTATGGGGCGGAGCTACTGCCGCAAATCAAATTGAAGGTGCGTATGATGAAGATGGAAAAGGATTATCAGTCACTGATATTACAACCGCCGGTAGTTTAGATGCACCAAGAATGTTGACTTACAAGTTGAATGGCAAATTAGAAAAAACGCCAGCTATTCCCGGTGCGGGCTTGCCAGAAGGTGCAGTTGGTGCAATTGATCCAAATGAATATTACCCAAACCACGTGGCAATTGATTTTTACCACCACTATAAAGAAGACATTAAGATGTTTGCTGAAATGGGCTTTAAGATCTTCCGTCTTTCAATTGCCTGGACTAGAATTTTCCCTAAAGGCGATGAAGAAAAGCCAAATCAAGCTGGGTTAGATTTTTATCGCCGTGTGTTTGAAGAATGTAAAAAGTACGGGCTTGAACCTTTAGTTACTATTTCTCACTACGAAGATCCGCTATACCTCAGTGAAAAATACCATGACTGGGGCGATCGCAAAATGATCGATATGTATGTTAAGTATGCAACTACTTTGTTTGAAGAATACAGAGGACTGGTTAAGTACTGGCTTACATTTAATGAAATTAACTCAACGCTTTTAATGCTGAGTGCATTTGGTAATAATGTAACTGATGATAAGGTATATCAACATGCCTACCAAAAGTTGCATTATCAATTTGTTGCTAGTGCTCGCGCAGTTAAGATTGCTCATGCATTAGATCCTAACTATGTAGTTGGTAATATGATTTGCGGTATTGTAGACTATCCATTAACACCAGATCCTAAGGATATTTTGGCTAACCGTCATATGTGGGAACAAAATATCTTCTACTGCGGTGATGTGCAAGCAAAAGGTAAATACCCAACTTATGCTAAGCGTTTATGGAATGAGCATAATGTTCATTTAAATATTACCGAGCAAGATCGAAAAGACTTGCTTGAAGGAAAGGTTGACATTTATACCTTCTCTTACTACATGTCTAACATTATTACTACCCATGAAGTAAAAGATAAAGTGGGCGGCAATTTTGCTGCTGGTGTTAAGAACCCATACTTGAAGTATTCCGAATGGGGCTGGGCAACTGATCCAGATGGACTTCAATATTATCTTGAAGTAATGTATGATCGCTACGACATTCCAATGATGGTTGTTGAAAATGGTCTTGGCGCAGTTGATAAGATCAGCGATGATGGCAAGATTCATGATGATTACCGGATTGATTACTTGAGAATGCATATTAAGGCAATGGAGCGTGCAATTGATGATGGTGTAGATTTAATTGGTTACACTACTTGGGGCTGTATTGACTTAGTTTCTGCAGGTACCGGTCAAATGAGTAAGCGTTATGGCTTTATCTATGTGGATAGAGATGATGAAGGCAACGGTACTTTAAAGAGAATGCCCAAGGATTCATTCTATTGGTACAAGAAAGTTATTGAATCTGATGGAAAAGATTTAGATTAATTTGAATTAAAAAATACTGTTCAGGTTGCTTAACTAATTGAACAGTATTTTTTTGCCGAAATTACAATGATTGCTTAGAGTAACTATGCTATGATGATTTAGATTGATTTTTATTTGTGAGGAAGAAAGCTGGATGGATAAGCAAGTTACTAGAAGCAGATTGTGGACAATTTTGGCAGCTTTAGCAGCTGTGATGTGGGGAATATCAGGTTTATTTGCGGAGTCTTTATTTAAGATCAGTTCTAAAATTACACCTATTTGGCTGACGCAAGTAAGGCTAATTATTTCTGGGATTGTCTTATTAATCATTGCCACAATTTTACATCAAAAGCCGATTTTAATTTTAAAAAACAAGAAAAATACTCTGCATATTATCGCTTATGGTGTATTTGGCTTATTACCAGTACAGATTTTTTACTTTATTGTCATTGAAATGGCGAATGCTTCGATTGCGACTATCTTACAATTTATTGGACCGTTTTTTGTTCTTGCTTATCTTGCTTTAACTCATCAGCAAGTTTTAAGAAGGTTAGATGTTTTAGCAGCAATTATGGCTTTTATCGGTGTATTTTTGCTGTCAACTCATGGAAATTTGAATCATTTAGCAATCACGCCAGTGGCATTATTTTTCGGCTTATTATCTGCTCTAGGTGAAGCAAGCTATACTTTGATTCCAGTTAAAATTGTTAAAAGAATATCAAGTTTAGTTTTGACTGGCTGGGGGATGATTTTTGCTGGACTTGGTTTGGTGATTTTTCATCCTAGCTTTCCCGCTGTTCCAAACACCCCAAAAGTTTGGCTCTGGGTAGGAGCAATTATTATTCTGGGAACAATAGTGCCTTTTCAGATTATGGCGAATGCATTACGTTATGTTAAGCCGTCAACGGTTAGTTTGCTTGATGCGTTTGAGCCCTTATCAGCTACAGTTGGTTCAGTTTTAATCTTTGGTTTGGTGATGTCAGGGATGGATTGGCTAGGAACATTTTTAGTAATTGGGGCAGTTTTAGCTTTGAATTTCACACCTAAGAGAAAAATTAAAAAAACTTCTGAAAAGAGAATATAAAGAAAAGCTGGCAATATCTTCGCTTGAAATGGCGTTGGTATTACCAGCTTTTTTTGCTTGAAATTTTAGAATTCATTTAAGATCATTTCTTGTTCAATGAACTTGTCAAAATGCGGGAGTAAGAAACTGACATAGCCATAACCATCAGGTTTGATTACTTGATCATCTATTAATTTTCTCCGATAAACAGCTAAATAATTAGCACCTTTATTCATTATTTTCCCGATTTCTTGGCTTTTGACTTTTTGTTTTTCAACTTTTCCCATTGCTTGCACGAACTCTTTTTGAAAGATCATTGTAAACCTTAAAGTAAACATGCGATTTAAATCACTCAAATAAATGTCTGAGATTTCGTCTACTAAAGAAAGAGAAATAGTCTTTTTATTCTGTTCTGTAGCATATCTCCAGATATGATAACCCAAAGGTTGAAAGGCATATGCAAATCCTTGTGTTTGCTTGGTCATATATAAAATAGTTCTATCATCAATATTGAAGTTAGCATTTTGAAAAATATGCTTGTAGCTAAGTTTAATAGTTTCTAAGTTCAATGGATTGAGGACAATCCGATTAGCTCGCAGAAGAAAAGTTAAGACATCGTCATTTTGAATTTCAGAAACATTTTCTGGAAGACCAGCCATTAATAAAGAAACCTTAAGATTTTTTCTAATCATGATCTGATAACAATTGGCAAATTTCTTTAGTAAAGGAGTTAAATGAACCTCATCAATATTAATTAGCACATTTTTGCCTTTTATTGTTAATTTCTCAAGACTAGTTTGCAAAATTTGTTGAAAATTGGCATCGATGTTTTGAGCTAAGGAAGCATTAACATCAATGCCGAGAAAGTTCATTTTTATATCTAAATTTTTAATTAGTTTTAATTTTAATAAATGCTCTTGAAGTTGATTAGTTAGAGAAATGAGTAGATCATTATCAAAGACTAAGTCAATAATGATCCAGTCTTTATTTTCTTTAAGTTTAGAAGAAATTTCAGACATAAGGGTGGTTTTTCCAGACCCTCTTTGACCATAAATGAGTGAAGTTTGAAATGGAGAATTTTCTCTATTTAATTCGTCGATTATTCTTTGAGATAAATTATCGCGTTTTAGAAAGATACTTGGCATTTTGCCAAAACTAGGATTGAAAGGATTATTATTCATGTGTATCATCTTTCTTTTTTTATAACTCTTTATAACTTTTGGCGATTTTTATAACTATCAGATTACACCTTAAAGAAAACAAGTGTATTAATACTAGATTTTTAATAAAACACAAATTTAGCCAAAAAATATTTTAATTTTGTATTGTTTTTTTCATTTTAATATCATATAATAAAAATCAAGAAATTTAAGTCATCTCACAAAGGGGGAGAAAAAATGAAAAAAGTTAAGTGGTTAGGAGCAATTACAGTATTGTCCGGTGCGGCATTGACTTTAACTGCTTGTGGGAATAACAACAATAATAATGCTAGTGATAAGAAAGTTAGCTTTAAAGAAGCTGTTCCTAAGAAACAAGTTAAAAAAGGCGGAACATTAAAGTACGCAGTTGAAAGTGATTCACCTTTCACAGGTATTTTCTTACCAGAATTATCTGATACGACTGCTGATAGCGAAATTCAAAGTCCAGGTTTAGAAGGACTATTTAGTGTTGATGATAGCTATAAGATTAATAATAAGGGTGCAGCTACCTTTAAATTCGATAAGAATGCTAAGACAATCACTATTGAAGTGAAAAAGGGTGTTAAGTGGTCTGATGGTAAGCAAGTAACTGCTAAGGATCTTGAATATGCTTACGAAATTGTTGGTAATCCTAAGACTAAGACTTCAAGATATACAGATTCTTTAGCTAACCTTGTTGGTTTAGAAGAATACCACAAAGGTAAGACCGACAAGATTTCTGGTATTGAAATGCCAAATGGCGAAAATGGTCGAAAAGTTGTACTTCACTTCAAAGAAATGAAGCCAGGTATGCTTCAATCAGGTAACGGTTACTTCCTTGAAAGTGCAGAACCATACCACTACTTGAAAGATGTTCCATTTGAGAAACTTTTATCTGATGATAAAGTTCGTAAGCAACCACTATTCTTTGGCCCTTACAAGGTTCAAAAGGTTGTTCGTGGCCAATCAGTTACTTACGTACCAAACGAACATTACTGGCGTGGTAAGCCAAACTTAGACAAGATTACTATGGAAGTAATCGGAACTAACTCTGTTTCTCAAGCTATTAAGAGTCATAAGTTTGATATTACTGGTGTACTTAACTCTCAATGGAACAATGTTAAGGATACTAAGAATGTTAACTTCATTGGTAAGATTCCTCTATCTTACAACTACTTAGGCTTTAAGGTAGGTAAGTTTGATAAGAAGACTGGTAAGAACGTTGAAGATAAGAACTCCAAGATGAACAATGTTTCATTACGTAAAGCGATGGCTTATGCAATGAACATTGATGCCGTTAACAAGCGCTACAGTAATGGCTTGACTTTCCGTATTAACACTTTAATCCCAGCACAATTTGGCGACTTCTCTGACAAGAGTATCAAGGGATACCCATACAACTTGAAGAAAGCCAATGAATTGTTAGACAAGGCTGGATACAAGAAGCGTAAGGGTGAAAAATACCGTCGTCAACCAAATGGTAAGAAGTTAACTATTAACGTTGCCGTTCGTAATACACAACCAAATGCTGAAAAGATCTGGACTAACTACATCCAACAATGGCAAAAGATTGGCTTAGATGCTAAATTTGTTGGTGGTCGTCCAATGGAATTCAACTCTTGGGTACAAGATGTTCAAGCAGATAGTCCTAAGATTGATGTCTTTGAAGGTGGTTGGAACTTGTCATCTGAACCATCACCAATGGACCTTTACAGTGAAGGTGCTCCATACAACATGGCTCGTTTTGTTTCTCCAACTCAATCTAAACTTCTTACTAACATTGACTCAACTAAGGCTTTCAACCACAAGTACCGTGTACAAGCCTTTGATAAGTGGCAACAATGGATGTACGACAATGCCTACGTTGTACCTACTACAAACAGCTGGTCAGTAACTGCAGTTAACGACAAGGTAACTGGCTGGTCACTTAAGCCATCAGCAAACTCATGGTACGATGTTGGCTTTACAAAATAACTTAAAATTTTAATTTTCCATAATCCTCATATATCAACACAAATTACACAATTCTTAAATAATATTTCCTTAAATTAAATTTTCATAGTTATATTCCTTCAGAAGACTCTGCTTTATAAAAGCAGAGTCTTCTTTTTGTATAGGCAATGATAGAATTGCTATTTTTTATAATAATTGTTGTAAGATAGTAGTTGATAAAAAGTAAGGAGGAACTGACTTTGACTGCAAAGTTACCAACTCAGATTGAAGTGCGTGGGGGACGTGTTCATAATCTGAAAAATATTGATGTTAATATCCCACTTCATAAATTTGTTGCAATCTCTGGTTTGTCAGGCTCAGGAAAATCTTCTTTAGCCATGGGTATCTTATATGAAGAAGGCTCCAGAAGATATTTAGATGCCTTGTCTACTTATATGCGTAGACGAATCAAACAGGGAAATCAGGCAAATGTTACTAGCGTCAAGCATATTCCTTCAGCTTTAGCCTTAAGGCAGCGTCCAACTATTCCATCTGAACGCGCAACGGTTGGAACAATGAGCGAAACTTTTAATATTTTGCGGTTGATCTTTTCTAGATTAGGCTCGCCTGTTTGTCCTAATGGTCACCGTTTAAAGCCAAGTCTAGAAATTGCAGAAGCAATGGCAAAGTCAGGTGAAGAAATGAGTCAACTTACTTGTCCAGTTTGCGGTGTTAAGTTTTATGCGCCAAGTGCTGAACAGTTTGCCTTTAATTCTGATGGGGCTTGTGAAAAATGTGGCGGAACAGGAAAAGTACGTCAACTGGATGATAGTAAGTTGATTGCTGATCCTAGTCTTTCTATTAAAGATGGAGCAGTTGCTTCGTGGTCGCTACCTGGTAGAAACTTTATGCCAAATGTAGCAGAACATGCAGGGGTTAGAATTGATATTCCTTATAAGGATTTAACTGATAAAGAAAAAGATTTTGTTCTTAATGGTCCTGAAAAGAAGTATAAAATGGACTTTTTATCAGGAACGGGGAGAGTTTTTCATGATTTTAATGCCCTTTATGAAAATGCTCACCAAGCTGTTTTACGTTCTGCCAAAACTAGTAAGAGCGAACGTGCGCAAAAGCGGATTTCAGAATTTTTCTCATATCAGACTTGCCCTGTGTGTCATGGTTCAAGATTAAAGCCAGGATTATTGAAGCAATTAGTAGGTAGTTTAAATATTAACGAAGTAGCTGAAATGCCATTAGGTGATTTGATTGCTTGGAAAGATCAAGTGCTTAAGAGTTTACCAGCTGAGATGCATAAAATGGCCAGCGCCTTATTCACAGAGTTTGTGGAGAACTTGCAACCACTACTTGATTTAGGCTTAGATTATTTAACAATGGCTCGAAATGGTAACACCTTATCCACAGGTGAATTACAGCGAATTCAGTTAGCACGCACGTTGAGAACAGAAACAACTGGCGTCTTATATGTCTTAGATGAACCTTCAATTGGGCTACATCCTGCTAATGTTGACGGCTTAATTAAGGTCTTGCATACCTTAGTAGCACAA